>WBZR01004326.1_pt1 | contig 11713 bp, 8 predicted proteins | sample 5204231 | NCBI WGS metagenome assembly WBZR01 (sample SAMN12412403, study PRJNA552823) | activated sludge metagenome | isolation source: activated sludge from anammox sidestream of wastewater treatment plant... | place: USA: Virginia | collected 2017-08
CCGGACACCCAATTGCAAACCGATCTAGGCGTTTGCGGCCAGCAGGCGGCGGACTGGCTGAAATTGTTGCGTTATCATCTGACTAAAAAAACAGGAGAAAATTTATGACCAGCAGAACACTGCGATTGTGGCTCTCAGTATTCTTGTTTGCTGCTTTGTTGATTGGCTTTCAAGGTCAAACCGGGCAGGCGCAACAGAAAAAAACTACTGCGGGAAAGACCATGCAGAAATGGCAGGGCGTTCACTTGCTCAATTACAACAACGACGCCGATCTGGAACGGCTCACCGGCGATTTGCCGAAGCTGGCCGCGCAAGGCATCAACTTCGTCATCTTCGAAGTGGATTACCATTTCGAGTTCCAGTCGCATCCCGAATTGCGCCAGGACGACAAACAGATCACCAAAGCGGGCGCGCGTAAATTCGTCGCCGCCGCCCGCCAGCGCGGCATTCGCGTGATTCCCGAATTCCAGTGCATCGGGCATCAGTCGTGGGCGAAGCAGACGTTTCCGCTGTTGACCAAATATCCGCAATTCGATCTGACGCCCGGCGCCTTCCCGAACAACGAAGGGCTGTATTGCCGCGAGTGGGATGTCAACAACCCGGCGGTTTACAAGATCGTCTTCAAGCTGATGGACGAAATCATTGACGCCTTCCAGGCCGACGCTTTCCACATCGGCGCCGACGAAGTCTTCCTGCTTGGCTCGGACAAATCGCCTTCCACCAAAGGGCAGGACCCCGGCAAGCTCTACGCGAAGGCGATCAACGACATTCACAATCACCTGGTCAAAAAGCGCAAAGTAGAAATGCTGATGTGGGGCGACCGGCTGATTGACGCGAAGCGTTTCAATTGGGGCGAGTGGGAAGCGTCGAAGAACGGCACGGCGGCGGCGGTGGATATGATTCCGAAGGACATCATCATCTGCCCCTGGCATTACGAGCCGATGGCGGGCGGCTATCCGTCCATCCCGATGTTCATCGAGAAAGGCTTCCGCGTGGTTCCGACCAGTTGGAACAAACTTGATGCGGTGAAGATGCTGATCGAATACAGCTACAAGCACGATTCGCCGAAGATGCTCGGTCATCTGTTTTCGATCTGGGGCCGCCCGCAAGGAGCCTTGCCCGAATATCCGCCGATGGTCGAAGGACTGAAACTGATCAAGACGCTGGAAACTAAATAGACGGCTGGGCTGGAAAAAAGCGTCCCGATGCTTTCTGTTCTGATTCAGCCGGGCCATTTAAGCGGATGGGCGCAGTCAATCAAATTCCCCGGCGGATCAGGTAAGACAGCTTGATGAAGAACGTGCGGTTGTTGCGTCGCCATCCGCGCTCGAATCGGCTGGTGAACGGATCGTAGCCGTTGTAATTCACATCGTCGTTGTACCCGGCGTAAAACGACGTGCCCGGATGCGGCGTCCAGCCCAGCAGGAATTGCGCGCGGACGCTGGCCCGCGCCGTGTCGTAATCAATGCGCGCCCGCGCGAACGTGAAGCGCGTGAACTGATGCGCGGCGCGCAGCGAATAGAGGCGCTGATCGAAGGCGGTCAGCCCCGTATCGTCGCGCGTCAACCGGCTGCGCGTATAATCGAAAGAGAGGCGCAGCGAGTCGGTCGGTTGAAGGTTGAGCGAGGCTATCAGGTCGAGCGTCGCGCCGGGGCCCGGATCGAGCGGAGCGGTTTGCCCCAACGCCAGCGCGGCCCGCGAGACTCGCGGGAAGCGCGGCCCCGCGCCCAGATCGTAATCGAACGCATGCCACGAACGGTCGAAGATCAAAGTAGCCGAAATCCGCTTGCTCGGCGCCGTTCCGGCTTCGACGGTAAAACCGTTCCAGAACGTGCTGCGTTCCGGCGGGCCGAAGAACGCGCCCGCTCGCGTCGCCGTCCGGCGCGGGCCGAACTCTGTTTCAAAAATCCGCGCGTAATCCCGATAGACGTCGGCCTTGATGTAGCTCTGCCGCCGAAAATTCGCCTGCGTCCGAATGGCCTCGAAGGAGTATTGCATGCGGCCTCTCCAGTCGAATTGCGCGCGCGTTGACGAAGCCGCGCTCCACGAAATGAGCCGCCCGCTCGGTCGCGGCTCGGAGTTGTAGCGCGCCAGCGCATCCCAGGCGTTGGTGTCCGTCCGGCTCGTGAATCCCACGTCGGCGCGGTAATCGGCGGTGTATCCCCTGCCGGTCAGCGACAGATTCAGATGCCGCGCGCTGCGCTGCAATTGCGCGAAGTACGCCAGACCGCGCCCCGTGCGGTAAATGTTGCGGTCTTCATCGGGGCTGTAAAAGTAACGTCTGGAAACAGCGCCGAGCAGTTGGAAAGTGAAGAAGGTTTGCGGGCCGAGACCGAAGCGACCGTCAACGCCAGCAAGCTGGTTGTGTCGCTCGATGAAGTTATAGCTGGTGGCGAGCAGCCCGATGGACGATTGCCGTCCGACATCGCGTTTCCACCGCAGCGCGCCGATGGAAGAATTTTTGTCGAGGAATCTGGCGATGTTCGGCCTGATCGCCGGGTCGTTCCGCTCGTCCCGGCTGTAATTGCCCGGCGCGTTGTCGCTGGCCGCGAGCAGCCCGAACGTATTGCGCCCGCGCTTGCCCGAAAGTTTCACCGCCACGTCGGGATCAATGATCGCCCGCGTGTGAACGGCCTGAATCGGCGTGCGAAAAATGTCTATGCCTTCGAGGAAGAATGGCCGGCGCTCTTCAAAAAACAGCGGGAAGCGCTGATTGGCGGTGATCTGCGGCTGATCGGCTTCGACTTCACCGAAATCCGGATTGAACGCCGCATCGAGCGTCAGACCCGATGTCAGCGTCAGCTTGACGGTCAATCCCGGATCGAATCCGACGGGCTGATTGACAAAGTGATCGTCGAGCGGCGAAGCCGTCCGCGTTCGGCGTCCTGTTTCTGAAAGCGTCAGCGTCGGGATGATTTCGAGCGTGCGCTCGCCCGCGATCCCATCCAACCCGGTCACGTGACCGGCTTGAGCGAGGAAGTTGACGCGTTGCCGCGCGCGGGTTTGCGCGGTGAACTGCGCCTGAGCCTCGTCCACCTCGCGCCGGAGCGGCGCCCAGGAATCCTCTTCGTCAAGGTGTTTGATGTACCGCAGCGCGTGCAGGCCCCAGAGCCTGCTCTTGCCGGCTTCGTAACGGAGCGAACTGAACGGAATCGCCGCCTCAATCGTGTAGCCGTCTTCCGTCAGCGCGCCCTTCGATTCCATGACGATGTCCACGCTGAAATCCGGATCGCGGCCTTCGATGAACAACCCGTCCTGCTGCGCGCCCAGCGGATTGAACATCAGCAGGTAAGCGCGCCGCCGGTCATTGAACGTGTCCAGATAGATGGCCACGTAATCGTCGTTCGTGATCTGATCGCGCTTCGCCACCGTCGCGCGGACTTTCTTCGGATCATCAATGGCCCTGATCCCCAGATAAAGACGCTTGCTGTCGTAACCGAGGTGGACGGTTGTCGCGTAAGACGGCGCGGTGTTGTCGCCCGGCTGCGTCTGATGAAAGCCGCTCAACGCGGCGGCTTGTCGCCACGCGGGTTCGTCCAGTTTGCCGTCAATGCTCGGCGGAGCCGCAAAACGCCCGATCAATACAGGCTGCGCGCCGTTTGCTTGCCCGCTTGTTTGCCCAAATGAAGAAGAGGCCGCCGCCCAGAGCCAGATCAGCAGCCACGCGCTGCCGCGTCGCGCTCGCATATTTTGCCCTTTCGTTTGATTGAAACTACGATTGACGATTATGCCCGTAACCGGATACGCTGCGATAGACGGTTACAAAATAGACCGGCGACTGTAACCTGTCAACGTCTTTTTACCAGTTACAAGAGAAAGAGGAGCGAGATATGAATTTCAGTGAGCGAGCGGCGGCGCAGATGAAGCTGATCGGAGGGCGTCTGTGCCTGGATTTTGCGAACACGGTCGGCGGTTGGAATCCCGATCCGGCGAGAAAAAAGAACGACCCGCTCGCCTTCAGCGCGCGGGCTGACAAACTCGGCGATTATGAAGACCTGTTGGCGTGGGGTTGGCGCGTCAAGCTGTTGACGGAGAGCGAGGCGAAGTCGCTCGCGCGCGAGGCCGGGCGGCGCGAGAAAGAGGCCGCGTCCGTGTTGCGACGCGCTGTGGCGCTGCGCGCAGCGATCTATCGCATCTGCATCGCGATCATCCGCCAGATGCGGCCGCGCGGCGCCGACCTCGACCTGCTCAACCGGGAACTCAATGTCGCGCATGGCCGCGTCAGGCTGGGCCTGGGCGAAGGGAATTTCATCTGGGAGTGGACGGATGCGAAAAACGCGCTGGATCAGACGCTCTGGCGGGTCGCGGATTCGGCGGCGGAGATGCTGACGACCGGCGATCTGACGCGGCTGCGCGTGTGTCCGGGCGAAGACTGCGGCTGGCTGTTTGAAGACAGCAGCAAAAGCGGTCGCCGCCAATGGTGCGACATGCAGGATTGCGGCAACCTGGCGAAGGTACGCCGCTTTCGGCAACGCCAACAGACGTGAACCGATACATTTAATCCGGTTCACCGCGCGGTCGCGGAAAATTCAGACGCAACACGGAAAATATTGAAACCAAAACCGGCTTCCGATCACAAACAACAAAGCTTGTGCCGGTTATTTTGGAACTAACCCGCTGAATTGCCCGCTACACTGGAGGATCAGATGTTTCAAGACCTGCGTTATGGCTTGCGCATGCTGCTCAAGAACAAAGGCTTCACCGCCGTCGCCGCGCTCACGCTCGCGCTCGGCATCGGCGCGAACACAGCGATGTTCAGCGTGCTCAACACCTATCTGTTCCGCGCGCTTCCCTACCCCGATTCGCAGCGGCTGGTGCGCGTTTGGCGCACCTCACCGCATTCGCAAAGCTGGCCGCATTCGCCTGCGAATTTCATGGAGATGCGCGAGAAGAACACAGTCTTCGAGCGGATGGTCACCTGGAACGGGATCAGTCCGAATCTGGTCGAGGAGGGCGCATCCGCTGAGCGGTTGCAAGGCATGGCCGTCACGGCTGACTTCTTCCCAACGCTGGGCGCTCAACCCGCTCTGGGCCGCGCCTTCACCGCCGAAGAAGATCAGCCGGGAGCGAATCTGGTCGTCGTGCTCAGCGACCGTTTCTGGCAACGCAGGTTTGGCGGCGATCCGAACATTGTGGGGCGGACGTTGCGGCTCGATGGCGAAAGCGTGAAGGTCGTCGGCGTGATGCCGCCGGGTTTCGATCATCCGCTGCTGTGGGGTGCGATTGACGTTTGGCGGCCAATCGCCTTCGCCGCCGACCAGCGACAGAATCGCGGCAGCAACTTCCTGCGATCCTTCGCGCGCCTGAAACCCGGCGTAACAATCGAGCAGGCCAACGCGGCGATGGTCACGCTCTTCGACAACATCGCCAAATCGCATTCGTCGAACCAGAACGAAAGCATCCGCCTCGAACCGTTGTATCGTTCGATGTCGGACGAGATCGGACGGAAGGTCATGTGGTTCACGTTCGGGCTGGCAGGTTTCGTGCTGCTCATCGCCTGCGCCAACCTTGCCAATCTGCAACTTGTCCGCACGGCGGCGCGCGCCCGCGAACACGCTGTGCGAGCCGCGCTCGGCGCCGGGCGCTTGCGTCTGCTGCGTCAATCGTTGACGGAAAGCCTGCTCATCTCGCTGCTCGGCGGCGGCTTGAGCTTCCTGTTCGCAATTGGCGGCGTCGAATTCATCAGCCGCCGTCTCTTCAGCGAATTGCCCGGCGCGAAAGTGTCGCTGGATTTCAAAGTCTTCGGCTTCGCGCTGCTCTGTTCCGTGCTGACCGGTTTGATCTTTGGCCTGGTTCCGGCCTGGATGGCTTCGCGCGCGGATGTGAATCAGGCGTTGAAGGAAAGCCCGCGCGGTTCGACCGCAGGCCGCTCGCAACACCGGTTGCGCCACGCGCTGATCGTCGGCGAAGTCGCATTCGCGCTGGTTTTGCTCGTCGGGGCGGGCCTGTTCCTGCGAGGGCTGCAACGCTTCATAAATCTCGACCCCGGCTGGCGCGTAGACGGATTGCTGACGGCGCAATTGGGATTGCAAGGCGCCAATTATAAAGACGCGCCGCAACGTCTGGCCTTCTTTCAACAGCTTGAAGAGCGACTGCGCGCGCTGCCCGGCGTTGAACGAGTCGCGCTCTCCAACTCGCAACCTGTCTGGGGATTCAACAGCAGCGGGAGTTTCAAGATCGAGGGGCAGCCTGAACCACAGCCTGGTGAGTGGCCCGAAATCTTCTTCGAGCCGGTCAGCGCAGCTTATTTCGAGACGATCGGCGCCCGGTTGCTCGAAGGCCGCGTCTTCAATTCCGCCGACACAGCCGACAGACCGCCGGTCATCATCATCAATGAAACGACGGCGCGCCGCTTCTGGCCGAACCAGAGCGCAGTCGGCAAACGCATCGGCAGGCCGGGGACGAATCCGAACTGGCATGAAGTCGTTGGCGTGGTCAACGACATCGGTTTTCCCGGCAGGTTGGGCGAGCCGTACACGCGCTTTCAGGGTTTCAGGCCGCTGGCCCAGCAGACCTGGGGAAGCGTAAACATCAGCCTGCGCGGCTCCATCGCGCCGGAAGCTTTCGCAAACGATTTGCGCCGCGCCGTAGCCGAACTCGATCCCACTCAATCAATCCATCGCATCCGCGCTGCGCGCAGCATTGTTGATCAGGCTCTGGGAGGCATCTCGCTGCTCGGCTCGATGCTCGGCGCGTTTGCGGCGCTGGGGCTGCTGCTGGCGGCCATCGGGATTTACGGCGTGATCTCGTATTCCGTCGCGCAACGCACGGGAGAAATCGGAATCCGCATGGCGCTCGGCGCTCAAACGCGCGATGTGCTCTGGATGGTTCTGGGCAAAGGGGCGCGGCTGATCCTGCTTGGCGCCGCGCTCGGATTCGGCGGCGCTTACGCCGTGTCGCGATTGCTGGCGACGGCGATTCCCACCTTGCCTACGCGCGATCCGGCGGCGATGGGCGCCATCACTCTCACGCTGATCGCGGTGGCGCTCGCAGCCTGCTACTTGCCCGCTCGGCGCGCCGCGAAAGTTGATCCGATGGTCGCGCTGCGGCACGAATAGCTTAAAAGGTGGGACACAGCCAAATTGTCCCACCCTTCCCCCACCTTTTCACCAACAACAATTTTTCCGCCGAACCTCGCTTTCGTTGACGCCATATAGCTGCCTGAATAATATGTGGCTATGACAAATATAAACACCCGAATCTTCGACCGCGAATTGAAGAAAGGCAGCGCGGAGTTGTTAATCCTCTCGCTCATCGAAGCCCGTCCCCGTCACGGCTATGAAATCAGCAAACTGATCGAGGCGCGTTCCGATGGCGCGTTGCGCTTCCACGTCGCCTCGCTCTATCCCCTGCTCTACCGTCTGGAAAAGCGCGGCTGGATCAAGGGGCATTGGGTCGAGAAGGCCGGACAGCGGCGGCGGCGATATTACAAATTGACGGCTGAAGGCAAAAAAGTGTTGGCGTCGCAGCGCAGCGCGTGGGAGTCCTTTGTGGCGGCGATCAACCGCATCACCGGAGCTGAAAATGCCTGATTGGAAACAGGAGATCAGACGGCGGCTGGCCGACTTGCAACTTGCGCCAGCGCGCGAGGCCGCCATCGTTGAAGAACTCGCGCAGCACCTGGACGACTGCTATGCGGAATTGTTGGCGGGCGGCGCGGCGCCTGCGGAAGCGCATCAACAAACGCTCGCAGAATTGAGCGGGAGTGAATTGCTGGCGCTGGAACTGCGGCGCGTGGAGCGGCAGGTCGCGCCCGAACCCATCGCGCTTGGAACCAATCGGAGGACAAATATGATTGCAGACCTGTGGCAAGACCTGCGTTACGGCGCGCGAATGTTGCGCAAGCAACCTGGCTTCACTTTGATTGCCGCGCTCACGCTCAGCTTGGGCATCGGCGCGAACACTGCGATTTTCAGTTTGGTCAACACGGTGTTGCTGCGCCCGTTGCCGGTCGCTCAGCCGGATCGCGTCGTCGAGGTCACGCCGCTGCGCGAGGGCGAGGACATCGGCGCCATCTCGTATCCGTTCTACAAAGATTTACGCGATCAGAACGAAGCGCTGGATGGCCTGGCCGCCTATCGCTTCGTCCCGTTGAGTCTGAGCCGGAGCGGCAATAACGAAAGGCTCTGGGGATACCTGGTGTCGGGAAATTACTTCGACGCGTTGGGCGTGCGCGCCGCGCAGGGGCGTATGTTCACGCAGGAAGAAGACCGCGCGCCGGGCGCCAATCCGGTGGTCGTCCTCAGCTACGGATGCTGGCAGCGGCGTTTCGGTGGCGACCCGAATCTGGTGGGCAAGAACATCACCCTCAACAATCACAGCTTCACCGTCGTCGGCGTCGCGCCCCCTGAATTCAACGGCACGGTCTTGATCTTCACGCCGGAAATTTACGCGCCGATCAACATGGCGAAACAGATCGAGCCGGGATCGAACTGGCTGGATAATCGCCGGAGCGGCGTGCTCCAAATGGTGGGGCGATTGAAATCGAATCTGACCGCGACGCAAGCGAAGGCTTCGCTCGACGCGCTGGCGGCGCAGTTCGAGCGCGAGCATCCGGAATGGGGAGACCTGCGGTTCGGCATCTCGCCGCCCGGTTTGATCGCGCCGATGCTGCGCAACGCTACGCTCACGTTTACCAGCGTGTTGCTGGCCGTCGTCGGGTTGGTGTTGCTCGTCGCCTGCGTGAATCTGGCGAATCTGTTGCTGGCGCGCGCGGCGCGGCGGCGCAAAGAGATCGCCGTGCGTTTGTCGCTCGGCGCAAGCCGCTCCAGGCTGATCCGGCAATTGTTGACCGAGAGCTTGATGCTGGCCGCCGCCGGCGCCGCGTTGGGCTTGCTGTTGGCGTGGCGTTTGGTTGAACTGGTCAAAGTCGTCAAACCGCCGGTGGATTTCGCGCTGACGATTGACCTCAAGCTCGATTGGCGCGTGCTGGTCTTCACGGCGCTGGTTTCGCTCGTTACCGGCGCGCTCTTCGGCCTGTTGCCCGCGTGGCAGGCGACGAAGCCTGATCTAGTCCCCGCGCTGAAAGACGAAGCTGGCGCGGGCGGGCATCGCCGTTCGCGGCTCGGCGGCGCGCTGGTTGTGGCGCAGGTGGCTTTGTCGCTGGTGTTGCTCGCGGGCGCAGGATTGATCGTGCGCAGTTTGCAGCGAGCGCAAACCATCGGGCCGGGCTTCGACACCGAACACACCGTGACGGCGTCGGTTGATCTGAATCTGCAAGGTTATGACAGCGCGCGCGGGCTGCAGTTTTACAAGCAGCTCATCGCTCGCGTCGAATCGCAACCCGGCGTGCGCTCGGCATCGTACGTCGGCTATCTGCCGCTCAATCTGGATCGCAGTTCCAGCGCGATTTACGTCGAAGGCCAGCCCTTCACGCGCCGCGCCGACCTGCCGGAGATTCTCACCAACGAAGTCTGGCCGCGTTATTTCGAGACGATGGATATTGGGCTGCTCGAAGGCCGCGATTTCACGATACAGGATGACAAGGAAGAGGCGCGACCTGTGATCGTCAACGAAAGCTTTGCGCGCCGCTTCTGGCCCGGACAAAGCGCCATCGGCAAACGGTTGAGCCAGGGCGGCCCCGACCGTCCTTTCTGGGAGATTGTCGGCGTCGTGCGAGACAGCAAGTATTGGAGCATCGGCGAAGACCCGCAGCCGTTCGTCTACTTCCCGATGCCGCGCAATTACGAGGGCGATGCGGCGATCGTCGCGCGAACGAACGGCGATCCGCAAAATCTGATCAAAGCGATTCGCCAGGAGATCCAACACCTCGACGCGAACCTGCCGGTCTACGACGCAAAGACGATGAGCGAACATATGCGTTTATCGCTCTTCCCGCTGCGCACGGGCGCCTGGGTGGCTGGCGGCTTCGCATTGCTGGCGCTGCTGCTGGCGGGCCTGGGCATTTACGGCGTGATGAGTTACGCGACAGAGCAGCGGACGCGCGAACTCGGCATTCGGATGGCGCTGGGCGCGCAAGGCGGCGACGTGTTGCGGCTGGTCATTCGACAAGGAATGGCGCTGGCGCTCGCCGGCCTGGCGCTGGGACTGGCCGGGGCATTGGCGTTGACGAGGTTGATGACGAGCGTGCTGGTCGGAGTGAGCGCGACCGATGCAATGACTTTTATCAGCGTGACAATGCTGCTGGCGATGGTTGTATTGATCGCCTGTTATGTTCCGGCGCGGCGGGCGATGAAGGTGGACCCGATTGTCGCGCTTCGTTGCGACTGACTTCGTCTTTCAACCCTGCGCAACCACGTGAAAAACCTCGGCCTCCGGTAAAGCGGGCGCAAGTCGTCTTTTAGTCGCTACTGCTCCGGCTTGGTTTGGTTGGCCAGCGTTCGCTCAATCCGGCGGTCGGGGATCAGCCACATGAGCGCAACCGCGACATAGAGCGCCCACGCGATCCAGGGCGCGACAGTTGTCGCCGCAATAGCGAGGATGTAAAACGCCGGAGACAGCTTGCCCTTCATGTCACGACCGACTGCCGTCGCGAGCACGGACTCGCGCCCTTGCCTGGCGATGATCGCGCGCTGCAGGATCCAATATGCAATCGCCGCCAGCAGCAAGACCAGGCCATAGAGCGCGGTCGGCGCCGCCGCAAAATGATTCTCGCCCATCCACGCCGTGGCGAACGGAAACAGCGATAGCCAAAACAACAGATGGAGATTGGCCCACAGGATTCCGCCGCTCACATGCTGCACGGTGTGCAGCATGTGATGGTGATTGTTCCAGTAGATGCCCAGATAAACGAAGCTCAACAGGTAGCTGAAAAAGACCGGCAGCAGCGGGCGCAGCGCGCTCAGGTCGGCGCTGTGCGGCGCTTTCATTTCCAGCACCATGATCGTGATGATGATCGCGAGCACGCCGTCGCTGAATGCTTCCAGGCGATTTTTTCCCATATTTCTCGATCAGCGTCCTACGAAAACTTCCACCACAGCAGGAACGCCGCCGCGGTAGGCAAACCGAAGATCAGTAAAAAAATCGGAAACTCTTCGGCGACGGAATAACCGGCCCGCGCAACGCCGATCCACATGTTGATCGCAGCGGCGAAGAGCCAGATTGGAATGAAAATTTTGACGGCGGCGCCCGCGTTCGACGCGCCGCTCCCGGCAAACCACCGGCTGGCGGCGACGCAGACGGCGAGCAGCGCGAAACCTCCGAGGATGATTGTCACTGTGCGCATCGCTTTTCTCCTTCAGGTCGCGAGAAGGCAAGCCATACGACTCTCTCACCTTCTCGCCGCCAAATGGCGCATCTACCTGGTCGTGTAGCCGCCATTGGCGAAGATCGTTTGCCCGGTGATCCACCACCCGTCGGTCGCCAGGAACTTGACGATAGGAACGATGTCCTCGATCTTGGTCAACTCGCCGTTCAAGGACTGCGACTTGTGATAAGCCACGCGCTCAGGCGTTTCCTGACCGTAGAAGAACGGAGTGTCCATCGGTCCTGGGCCGACCGCCGTGACTGAGATGCCGCGCGGCCCGAACTCCTTGGCCGCCGCGCGGGTGAAGTGCTCGACCGGCGCCTTGCCGCCAGCGTAAGTGGAATACCCGTCGGTGAAAGCCGCCAGCAGCGAGGTCACAACGGTGATGATCTTGCCGTTGTCGTTGAGATTCCTGCCTGCCTCCTTGATGAAGAAGTAAGCCGCTTTGGCGTTGATGTCGAACATCGAATCGTACTCTTCCTCCGTTGTCTCAACGATGGGCTTGCG
>WBZR01004327.1_pt1 | contig 11713 bp, 9 predicted proteins | sample 5204231 | NCBI WGS metagenome assembly WBZR01 (sample SAMN12412403, study PRJNA552823) | activated sludge metagenome | isolation source: activated sludge from anammox sidestream of wastewater treatment plant... | place: USA: Virginia | collected 2017-08
CGACATCGAAAACGTGCAGATCAACTCGCGCGGCGTCTACACCAACTTGCCGCTATGCACCGGCCGGCGCGGCTTCGGCATTCCGAATTTGTCGTGGGCTTACGAGAGCCACACAGACATCATCGCCCGCGAGCTTGGCATCGATGCGGTGGAATTCCGCCGGCGCAACGTGTTGCGTGAGGGAAGCGAACAAGCAACCGGCACGGCGATGCCGGACGATTCGATCGCGCTCGTTCTCGATCGCCTGGCGGAGCGGATGAAATGGAGTGCTGCCTTCGAGCGTGGCAACGGCGTGATGCGCTACGGTCGCGGCATCGCCATCGGCTTCAAGGCCGTCATTGCTCCCACCACATCGGTCGCAACCATCGTCATCAATGCGGACGGGAGCTGCACGCTGAATACCAGCACCGTCGATATGGGACAGGGCTCGGATACGGTGATGGCGCAAATCGCCGCGGAAGTTCTCGGCATCCCGGCGCACGAGATCAAGGTGAGCCATCCCGATACCGACCTGACGCCCTACGACATGGGTACGGTCGGCTCGCGTTCGACCTACCACATGGGAAATGCGGTCAAGCTGGCGGCGGAAGACGCCCGCCGCAAGATCGACGCGCTTGCGCAAGACAGCGGACTGCCGAAGACTACTAATTATCCGCTCAGCGAACTCTTCCAGCGACGGTACGGAATGCAGGCCGGCAATATTGTCGGCGTGGGAACCTTCATTCCGCCCTATACGCCGCCGAGTTCGGGCAGCGGCCATTCAGTCAACGTTACGCCCTATTGGATGGTCGGCGGAACCGGCGTGGAAGTCGAAGTCGACAGCGAAACCGGGCGGGTTCGCATTACCAAGCTGATCACCGTTTCCGACTGCGGCGCGCTGGTCAATCCGCGCATTGCCGAAACGCAGTTGTCCGGTGCGGCGGTCATGACGATCGGCTACGCGTTGTTTGAGAAGATGGACTTCGACTGCGGCCAGGTCACCAACGCGCCGCTCGCCGACTATAAGATTCCCGGCATACACGATGTTCCGCGTGCGCTTGAATCGGAATTTGTCGAAGGCAACCAGCGGGGCGGTCCATTTGGCGCAAAGGGGCTTGGCGAATCCGGCACGTTCGGCGTCGCGCCCGCTGTCGCCAATGCGATTTATGACGCTGTCGGCGTACGGTTGACTACTCTGCCGATTACGGCGGAAGCGGTGCTGCGTGGATTGCATACCCTGCAAGGGCGGCCGCTGGAGGACGAATGACGATACCGGGATTGCGAACCGTCAACTTTACGCTCAATGGCGCGCCGGTCACGGCGCAGATCAAGCCACACCATAATCTCGTTGAGCTTCTGCAACAGCTCAACCTGTTTGGTGCACGCGAGAGCTGCGGCCAGGGCTTGTGCGGCTGCTGCACCGCGATTGTCGACGGCAAGGCAGTGTCGAGCTGCCTCTATCTCGCGGCGCGGATCGACGGCAAGGATGTGAGGACGGTCGAGCATCTCGATTCCTCGGGGAAGCTCAGCGCCGTGCAGGAGGCCTTCATCGAGGCAGGCGCATTCCAGTGCGGATTCTGCACGCCAGGCTTCATTCTGATGGCGGAACAACTGCTCGACGCCAATCCGAACCCGGATGACAGCGAAATTCGAGATTATCTTGCCGGGAATCTCTGCCGGTGCGGCTCGTATCCGCAGATTGTCACTGCTGTGAAGGCGGCGGCGCACAAACGCAGTTCGGCACGCCCGCAATGAATGCTCCATCTTCAAAAGGAGTCCTTCTTCCCGGGAAAATGCAAACACGAATCGAATCTTTGGTGTGAATAGACGACGCGAGGATGACATGAAATTTGAAAATGCCGGGACTGCAATGAGGCTTGCGGCTGCATTGATCGCGGGCTTCGTGCTCGTACAGTCAAGCGCAGCCGTTGCGCTCGATTGGCCGAATCGACCGGTGCGGCTGGTCGTTCCGTATCCGCCCGGCGGCAATGTCGACGTGGTTGGCCGCGTTGTCGCGCGCGCGTTGCAGGCCGACCTTGGCCAGCCATTCGTGATCGAGAACAAGGGCGGGGCCGGCGGTCTGATCGCCGGGGAAGCCGTCGCGACCTCCGCGCCTGACGGTTACACGCTCTTTCTGACCGCCAACGGCCCGGTTCTGTATGCTCCGGAATTGGTTTCCCGCAAACCCTACGACTGGCGGAAGGCTTTCGTGCCTATCGGCACGATTTCACTAACGGCGCTGGCGCTGGTGGTGAATCCGTCCTTGCCGGTGAAAACCCTGCCGGAGTTCATCGACCTTGCGCGACGCGAGGGGGACAAACTGATCTTCGCAACGGCGGGGATCGGCGCCAGCAATCACTTGTTCAGCGAACTCATGCAGTCGCAATTCAACGTGAAATGGACGACCGCCCACTACAAGGGCACCACGCCAGCAATGACCGACGTGGTCGCCGGCCATGTGCATTTCAGCGTCGACCAGGTTTCGGCATCGCTTCCGCTGATGCGCGATAATCGCGTGCGTCCAATTGCGGTGTCGAGCGCGAAGCGCACCCCCGCTCTGCCCGACGTTCCGACCTTTGTGGAACAGGGCTACAGCAAATTGGAGGGCTACACTTTCAGCGCTTTCCTGGCGCCTGCCGGCACACCCGACGAGATCGTGCAGAAACTCTCGACCGCTCTGAAGAAGGCCGCGAGCGACCCTCAGGTTGCCGAACAGATCGTCAAACTGGGCGCCGTACCGGAGGTGATGTCGCCGGCGGAGTTCCGCGCATATCTGGAGAGAGAGGATTCCGTGTGGCTGCCGGTCTTACGCAGCACCAGAAAATCGCATTAGGCGAACGGCACGAGATCGCTTCAGGGCTTGATGATTCGCATCAAGTTGAGCGTAGCTGGATTCGTCCGGTGCTGCGCGAAGGAAGGGCGTAACCATGGGCGCCAAATGGTTCGGCGCACGCGTTTTGCGCAAGGAAGATCCGGCGCTGCTCACGGGCAAGGGCTGCTACGTCGATGACATCAACCTGCCCGGCATGCTGCACGCCGTAGTGCTGCGCAGCCCGCATCCCCATGCCGGAATTCGCCGGATCGACAAGACCCGCGCACTGGCGACGGCGGGCGTTCATGCCGTCGTGACTCATGCCGATCTGCCGGAGCCGATGCGCAACCAGCGAGTGCCGCTTCTGGTGCCCAATCCGGCGATCAAACAAGTCTATATGCCGTATTGCCTCGCCAAGGACGAAGTCTGCTTCGTCGGCGACCCGATCGCCATTGTCGTCGCCGACAACCGCTATGTCGCCGAAGATGCGGCAGCCGTCGTCGACATCGACTTTGAGCCGCTCGGCTCCGTATCGGACTGCGCGGCGGCCTTGGAAAAGGATGCACCGCGTTCGCACCGCGACGCCGATCCGGCGCTCGGCAATTTGGGAGCGCTGATCCCGCTCATCGTCGGCGACACCGATGCCGCGTTCGCCTCGGCCGCCCATGTGTTCCGGGAGCAGATCTTCCAGCATCGCGGCGGTGCATTTTTCATGGAGTGTCGCGGAATGATCGCGGCACCCGATCCAGTGCAGGATTCCCTCACGATCTATGTATCGAGCCAAGGTTCGCACCGGCACAAGCGCGCGTACTTGGATCTACTCGACTGGGGCGACCATCAATTACGCATCGTCACGCCCGATGTCGGCGGCGGTTTCGGGCCAAAAGGCAGTTTCTATGCCGAATATGGCGCGCTCGCCGCGAGCGCCATGCTACTGCGACGGCCGGTCAAGTGGATCGAAGACCGCCAAGAGAATTTCCTCTCCACCCAGCAGGAGCGCGACCAGTACTGGGACATCGAGATCGCGGTCGACAAGGACGCCAGGATTCTTGGGCTTCGCGGCAAGCTCATCCACGATTCCGGCGCTTACATGCCGTGGGGCGTGGTGCTGCCCTGGATTTCCGCGAGCACGGTGCCGGGGCCCTATGTCATCCCGGCATACAAGATCGATGTCTGCTGCGCGCTCACCAACAAGGTTCCGACGTCTCCCGTACGCGGCGGCGGCCGGCCGGAAGCGGCTGTGGTGATGGAGCGTATGGTCGACCGCGTTGCCAGAGAACTCAAGCTCGACCGCGCCGAGGTGCGGCGCCGCAATTTCATCCAGCCCTCACAGATGCCGTACAACGTCGGCATCGTCTCCCGCGATGGCCGGCCGGTCATCTATGACAGCGGCGACTATCCCGCTTGCCAGGCGAAGGCGCTGGCGTTCGTCGATTACGACGGCTTCCCCGCGCGGCAGGCGGCGGCGCGCAAGCAAGGACGCTACATCGGGATCGGGATCGGCAACGCGGTCGAGGCGACCGGGCTTGGTCCCTATGAAAGCGCGACCGCGCGCATCTCGACCAGCGGCAAGATCACGGTTTATACCGGTGCGACGCCACAGGGGCAGTCGCACAAGACGACGCTCGCCCAGATCGCCGCCGACCAGTTCGGCTGCGATCCCGGCAATGTCACGATCGTCACCGGCGACACGGCCGCCACCGGGCTCGGCGTCGGCTCGTTCGCGGCCCGGACCGCGGTCAATGCCGGCAACTCCGTCCACCTCGCCTCTATCGAAGCGGCCGGCAAGATCAAGCAATTCGCCGCCCAAATGATGGAAGTGTCGGCGGATGACATCGTGCTCGAAAACGGCTTCGCCAAGGTCGTCGGGTCCGACGTCAGACGCAGCTTTCGCGAGATCGCCGCGCGGGCCGTCGGCATGCCGGGTTTTTCCATGGCGGGAGGGCCGCAGCCGGGGCTCGAGGCGACCAGCCATTTCACGCCGGACCGCTCAACCTATTCCAACGGAACCCATATTGCCGAGGTCGAGGTTGATATCGAGACGGGGCGCGTGACGATCCTGCGCTATGTCGTGATGCACGACTGCGGCACCGTCATCAATCCGATGGTGGTGGAGGGCCAGGTGGCCGGCGGCGTCGTTCACGGCGTGGGCAACGCCCTCCTCGAACGCATGATGTACGACGATCGCGCGAACCCCATCTCGACCCATTTCGGCGATTATCTCCTGCCGCTGGCGACCGATGCTCCCGATGTCGAAATCCTGCACATGGAGACGCGGAGCCCGCTCAATCCACTCGGCATCAAGGGCGCCGGCGAAGGCGGCACGATCCCGGCGATCGCCACGCTGTTGTCGGCGGTGGAAAACGCACTGGAGCCTTTCGGGGTGAGAATAACGGAAGCGCCGATCTCGGCGCAGCGCATTGTCGAACTGCTCAGGGGCGCCAAGAAGCGGACGATGCAGACGTGAATATTATCGCTTGAGCAGCGGGCTGCCGTAGAGCCCGGTCGGCTTCACCAGCAGGATCAGCAGCATGATCGTGAACGGCGCCATCTGCGCGAGCGGCGCGTAGATGAGCGATCCGAGCGACACCACCTGCCCGACCAGGAAGCCGGAGACTAGCGTGCCCTTGATGCTTCCCAGCCCGCCGATGATGACGATCATGAAGGCAAACGCCAACACCTCAAGCCCCATCTGGGGGTCGACCATGATCAGCGGCGCGTGCAGTCCTCCGGCCAGCCCCGACAGGGCGCCCGCCAGAATGAAGGTGATGCTGAACAGCCGGTAGACATTGATGCCGAGACCTTCGACGTGCTCCACGTCCTCGATGCCCGCGCGGATCGCCTTGCCGACGATCGTGCGATTGAGAAACAGCCAGATGCCGACGTAGACGAGCAAGGCGATGGCTACCACGAGCAGCCGATAGATCGGCACTTCGGTGCCAAAGATGAACACCTGGCCTTCAATCGGGACCGGCACCGGGCGGGGAACGAGCCCCCAAAGGGACTTGATGATGCCGACCCCACCAATCAGGACGCCGAACGATGTGATCATGCTGAACGCGATGTCACGCTCGTAGATGCGCTGGAACACCAGCCGCTCCACCGCGAGCCCCGCGATCGCCCCGACGGCGACCCCGGCGAGCATGCCGATCCATGGATTGCCAATCGCCAGACTGACCGAATAGGTGATGTAGGCGCCGATCGAATAGTACAGCAGTTGGTCGAGACTGATAACCCGCATCAGACCGAAGCAGAGCGACAGTCCGACCGCCATCAGGAAGAAGATGCTTCCCATGCTCAAGCCGAAGATGACGCCCGAGGTCAGCAAATGGATATCGATCATGGCGGCGCCTCTTTGGCATTTCGCGCCGCGCCCGGCCAACGCACCCGGTTGCTGATCCTGCTCAGGAGCGGCTCCAGCGTGCCCCAAATGCCCTTTTCGCCGGCGAGCATGATGGCAACCAGCAGGAAACCGACGACCAATTCCCAGTTGCCAACCGCTTTGCTGATCAAATCCTTCATGCCCGTATAGGCGATCGAGCCAACGATCGGCCCATACAGCGTGCCGGCGCCGCCGAGAATGGTCACCACGACGGGATCGGCGGCCCGCGCCGGGCTGGTAATCTCCGGGCTCACGAAGCCGAGATAGATCGCGTACATGGCGCCGGCCAGCGCGGTCGTCGTGTTGGCGATGGTGAAGGCGGTAAGCCGGATCCCGAAGTCGCTGTAACCGAGGAACTTCAGCTTGTCCTCGTTGATCTTGGAGGCCAGACAGCAGGCGCCGTAGATCGAATCGTCGAGATATTTGTAAAACGTCCAGACCGCAAACGCGACCAGCAACGCAAAGATGTAGAACTGATCCTGTCTTGAGATATCCAGCACCGGCGTGGACGACAGCCGCGTGAGGAACCACAATCCATTGTCGCCATGGGTGATGTCGGCCAGAACCTTCTGCATCAGATAGAAGATGATCACCGCCAGCGCGAGATTGACCAGCGCGAAATAATCGCTGCGCAGCCGCACGAACAGCGCACCGACGGCAAGCGAGACGACAAATCCCGCCGCAATGCCGACCAGAACGCCGACATAGGCATTGGTGCCGAAGTAGTAGAGATAGAAGGCCGCCGCGTAGGCGCCCACGGCGAGATAGGCCGGCTGCCCGAACGAAATGAAGCCGACACGGCCGAGCAGAAAGCTGCAACCGATCGTGTAGATCGAAAAAATGATGATCTCGTTGGCGAACGGCAGCGGCAAGACGATCGGCAGCAGCGCAAGCAGGCCGAATGCCAGCAGCAGGCCGCCCCACCAGCGCAGGACGCTCATGGCGCAACTCCCATCGCGCGCTCCCCGTTCCTGCGTATCGTCCAGGTGAATGACATCAACGGCACCGTCGACTACAGATAACGCTCGCAGGCTTCCGGCGTGATCGCCGCGCGTTCCGAAAGCTCGGCCATCACACGTCCTTCATTCAAGGCATAGACTTTGTCGGCGATTGCGCAGACCAATGGGAGATTCTGCTCCACGATCACCAGCGCCGTCTTCCGGCGCAACTCCCGGAACACATCGCGCAATTGCGCCACGATGCTCGGCGCAAGCCCTTCCGTCGGCTCGTCGATCAACAGCAGCTTGGGATGACCCAGGATGGCCCGGCCGATCATGAGCATCTGTCGTTCGCCTCCGCTCAGGTGGCCGGCCTTGCGATCCATCAACTGCTTGAGCTTCGGGAAATAGTCGGTCACCGGCTCCCAGTCGTAATCCTTGCTCGCGTAGCTCCCGAGCTCGAGATTTTCCCGCACCGTCAGGTCGGAGAACACCTTCTTGTCCTGGGGGACATACTTGATCCCCAGCCTGGCAACGGCATGCGCCGCCATGCCAATCAGGCTGGTGGCGTTCGAGACGATCGTTCCGGATGATGGCTTGAGAAAACCGACGATGCTCTTGAGCAAAGTCGTCTTGCCGGCTCCGTTACGTCCGACGCAGGCGACGACCTCTCCGGCATGCACCGCCATATTGACATCGAACAGCGCCTTCGACTCGCCGTACGATACGTTGAGCCCTGCGACCGACAGGATACAGTCGTTGCTCATGATCGGACAACCGCCTCGCTCGCAGCATCTCCGACATCGATCTGCCAATAGCTCCTGCGCACCTCCGGATGCCGGAGACAATAATCGCAGTCGCCGTCCGCGATGATTCTGCCTTCGTGCATGACGGTCAGCCGTTGCAGAAAGTCCTGCACATGCGACAGCTTATGCTCGACGATCAAAATCGTCTGCCGGCCCACATGTTGACGCAGGACGTCCAGCACACCTTGAATTTCGGACTCGGCAAGGCCCGCGAGCGGTTCGTCGAGCAGCAGCACCTTCGGCTCGGCCAGCACCGCCATGGCAATTTCCAGCCGCCGCTTTTCACCCAAGCTGAGATGCTTGACCATCCGGTCACGCAGCGCGCCAAGGTCGAACGTGTCCAGCACCGCAAGGATCTTCGGTTCCTTGCGCTGGCTGCCGCAGGTGTTGAGGATCAGTTGCAGCAATGACGATTTGCGGTGGGCCCGGAAGAATGCAAGTACGAGATTGTCGATAACGCTGAGATTGTCGAAGGTCGCGGTCAGTTGAAACGTGCGCATGATCCCCCTGGCGACCCGCTGCTGCGGAGCCATGTAGGTGACGTCTTCTTCGCGGTAGCGGATAACGCCTTCGTCGGGCGTGTAATATCCGGTCAGAAGATTGAAGAACGTCGTCTTGCCGGCGCCATTGGAGCCGATGATACCGGCAACCTCGTTTTCCTGCAGGAGATAGCTGACCTGGTTGACGGCGACGAGGCTTCCAAAGCGTTTGATGACACGCTCGGTTCGAAATACTTCGGGCCGCGGCTCGGGGCTCACGTCCGCCTCATTTGCGATATCTCGCCCCAGTGCGTGTACCGGCCACGCACCGGGTAAGATGGCCGCACTCATCGGGCGCTCGCCCGCAAGCCGCGAGAGGCGTCAATATCCGAGCGACTTTAGCGTCGGCAAGACGGCTTCGCCGCCCATGGACCCCATCACGGTGAAGAGATCCCATTCATTGCGCTGCTCGCCAGGACCCTTACCTTTCACCAGGAAGGCCGCATACTTATAGATTGCGGCATGATCCTGCCGCCATTTCGCGGGGCCTTTGACGGTGTTGAATTCACCGCCGCCGGCGGTCAGCGCGGCAGAGACCTTTTTCGCGTCGAATGATTTCGCCGCCTCAAAGCCGCGGAACATCTCCATGTAGGCGACATAGGCGATCGTCGCGTAGGAGTCGGGCGGCGTCTGATACTTCGAGCGGAAGAGCTCGGTGAACTCGCTCGCGCTCTTCGCCACCTCTTTGTCCTCGAAGCCCGCAAGGTCATAGTAGAAGTAGTGCATGGCATAGACGCCTTGCAGCGCCTCGGGGGGCACGCCCTTCGCGACCACATTGGTGATGAAGGCGTTGAAGATGGTCATCTCCTTGCCGAGACCCATCTGGTGGGCCTGCTTGAGCAGCGCGACCGCGTCGGCGCCGAACTGAGCGGCAATGAAAACGTCCGGCTTCGCCGCGCGAACCTTTTGCAAGATGGTGGTGAAATCGTTGGTTCCGAGCGGCGCCTCGTCATACCCGATAACTTCGCCGCCGTTCGCCTTCGCGGCGGCAGTGGCGCCGTCGCGCATGTCCCAGCCCCAGCTATCGGAGCGGGCGAGGAAGTAGACCCGCTTCTTGCCCAGCGTCTTCACGGCCGAATGACCGGCCATGTAGCCGACCGACCAGGGGCTGTACGCCGCCGCAAACGTCGAGTCGGCGATCTTGCCTTTCTGAAAGCCCTCCTTCGCCATGACGCAAACCGGGAAATAGGGCATCGGCTCCTTGGAAACGATGGAATTGATCGCATAGGCCAATGGCGCCCAGGTCTGGCCGCCGACGCCCTTGACGCCTTCCGACACCATGTAGCGGTAGCGCCGGACGCCGACGTCAAGCTTAGCCTCGTCGTCGTTCACGACGCCTTCCACCATCACCTTACCGCCGGGCATGTCGAGCCCGCCCCGTTTGTTGATCACTTCGGCGGCCAGCAAAGCCCCCTGCTTCTGAGTCTCGGCGACGGCTGCGAACGTACCGGTCAACGGAAGCAAAATGCCGACCTTGATCTTGCCGGCTTCCGCCGCCCAGGCAACATCGGCGCCCGGCGCGCCAAAAAGCATGAAAACTGCAAGCAATCCACCCAGCCGTTTCATTGCGGCCTCCTTTCGGTTTCGCTTCCTGCCTTCAAATTCGAGCCGATGTTAAAGTGCGTTCACGGCTCAGCGGCTCGTCTATCCGCTTGGTAATTCATTAGAACTTGGTAATTCATTAGAAAATGAGTAGCAAGGGCCAAAGCGGAGATACTTGACCTACATTAAGCGAGTTCGCCACCTCCACGCGACGCGTTCTGAGTATTCGGATGAAAATCTGTTGTGCCATGGTGACGCAGCCGGCGCCGCACGCATGGTGGGGGCCGCGACGGGCGTCACGTCGAACGTGAAGCAATCGCGATCGTCAGGTCTTAGGCTCAACCAGAGTATTGGCCGGGAACATCTCCTCGATGGTGACCGGGCGAACCGCCATGTATTGTTCCATCGAATAGCGGATCGCCGCCTCAAGCGTCGGCCGGCTGGTCTCAACACCATACGGAAAGACATCCGGGCCGAGCACGTCCTGTGCGGACAGCGCGGAACTCACGATCCACGGGTTACCGATCTTGAGCGCCGCCGTCTCGAACATCTCGGCCTGGCTGATCTGCTTGGCCTGGGCAAACGCCTGGTAAAGATTGAGCGCAATCCAGGGATGCTTCTCATAAAGCTCACGCCGAACCCCGACGAGATGCATGATCGGAAATATTTTGCTCTTGCGGTAATAGTTCTTTTCGACCGTTTCGAAATCCTCAAACAGCCGCGCCACCGGCGTCTTGCCGTCGCGATAGCATTTCGGCGTGCGTGGCCCGATGAAGGCGTCAAGCTCGCCCGCGGCAAGCAGGCCGTTGATGGTTTCGTCCGCCTTCAGGTGATGCAGGGGAAATCCATCCGGCAGGTTGTTCGGCCATTTGTCCTTGCGCCCAGGATTGTCCATGCCGCCTTGCATCCAGACCACGTCTTGCACGCGAACGCCGTACTCGTCCGAGAGAAAGCCGCGCGACCAGACTGCGGCAGTGATCTGATATTCGGGAACGCCGACCTTCTTGCCCTTGAGGTCCTGCGGCCGCTCGATCCCCCGATCGGTGCGAATATAGATTCCCGAGCAGCGGAACGAACGTGACAGGTGGACCGGGATCGCAACATAAGGGCTGAGCCCGCCGATGCCGCTGCCGCGCGAGGTGGCGATGATGTAGCCGCTCAGCCCGATCTCGGTCACATCGAAGTCCTGGTGGTACCAGGCGCGATGGAAGCACTCCTCCGGTCCGACCTTGATGAAGTTGATCTCGCATCCCTCGACGCCGACGCGTCCGTCCATGATTGGCCGCACGCGGTCGTAATCCCAGGTGGCGATCGTGATGTTGAGTTTCCCCATGACCCGAGCCTCAGCCTTTGTGCATCAATCAGCGGGCAGGCCCCTTGCCTTTCAGCCGGCGTGCCTGATCGACCAGGAAACGGCTGAGCCGCTGCCGCACCTGTTCGGCCTGCTCGGGCGTCCAGCGGCGAAAACCCTCGCCGGCGCGCATGCCGAGCTTGCCGGCCGCCACCTTCTCGCGCAGCACCGGATGCGGGCCCGTTGAACAATCGAGATGCTGGAGCAGCGTCTCGTGAATATCGAGCGTCAGATCGAGTCCGACGAGATCGGATTGCTCGAGAGTCCCGAGCACCGCCAATCGTGCTCCGAAGCCGTCCTTGATCACGGTGTCGATGGTCTCGGCATCGGCCACGCCGTCGGCCAGCAACGCGATCGCTTCGCG
>WBZR01004328.1_pt1 | contig 11711 bp, 14 predicted proteins | sample 5204231 | NCBI WGS metagenome assembly WBZR01 (sample SAMN12412403, study PRJNA552823) | activated sludge metagenome | isolation source: activated sludge from anammox sidestream of wastewater treatment plant... | place: USA: Virginia | collected 2017-08
TCCGCATCGACGTAACCGAGGGCCTCCTCGATCCGCTGGCCGGTGTGGCGGTGGACGCGCGCGGGTTCATCGAGGTCGACGGGCAGTGCCGCACGACGGTCGCCGGCGTCTGGGCGATCGGCGACGTGGTACGCGGCCCGATGCTGGCGCACAAGGGATCCGAGGAGGGCGTGATGGTCGCCGACCTGATCGCCGGCCGCTACGGCCACATGAACTACAGCATCATCCCGTCGGTGATCTACACGACACCCGAGATCGCCTGGGTGGGGCGTACCGAGGATGAACTCCGCCAGGCGGGCATCGCCTGGAAGGCGGGCACGTTCAACTTCGCCGCCAGTGGCCGCGCCAAGGCCATGGACCAGGCGGCCGGGCTGGTCAAGGTACTGGCGGATGCCGGCTCCGACGAGATCCTCGGCGTGCATGTCTGCGGGCCCATGGCCGGCGAGCTGATCGCCGAGGCGGTGGTCGCCATGGAGTTCCAGGGCACCGCGGAGGACCTGCAGCGCACCATCCATGCGCATCCGACGCTCGCCGAGGCGGTGCACGAGGCGGCGCTGTCGGTCGACCGGCGCGCGATCCACGCCATCAATCGCTGAATCGGGCTGCCGCAGCCGGCCCGGCCGGCGCCCGGTTTCGGTTATGATGCCGGCGTTGTCGTCGCGAGGACCCGCCAGCCGCGGGCGCTCGCCATTTCCGCAGGCGCCAGGCCGTCCCGGCCGGTGCCGCTCCGGACGGGATGCGCATGGCCGGCCATAGCAAGTGGGCGAACATCCAGCACCGCAAGGGCGCCCAGGACAGCAAGCGCGCCAAGGCGTTCTCGCGGCTCATCCGCGAGCTGGTCGTGGCCGCGCGCATGGGGGGCGAGGATCCGCAAGCCAATGCGCGGTTGCGCCTGGCGCTGGACCGCGCGAGGGCGCAGAACATGCCGCGGGATACCATCGAGCGCGCCGTGCGTCGCGGCGCCGGCAGGCTCGAGGGCAGCGACATCGAGGAAATCAGCTACGAAGGCTACGGCCCGGGTGGTGTCGCGGTGCTGGTCGAGTGCATGACCGACAACCGCAACCGCACCGTGTCGGAGCTGCGCCATGTCTTCGCCCGGCATGGGGGCAACCTCGGTGCCGCGGGGTCCGTGGCCTACCTGTTCAGTCAGGCAGGCGTGCTGACCTTCCCGCCCGGGATCGACGAGGAGCGACTGCTCGCGGCGGCGCTCGATGCGGGCGCCGAGGACGTCGTCATCGCCGCCGATGGCTCGGCCGAGGTGCTGACCGCACCAGCGGATTTCGTCGCCGTGCGTGATGCGCTGCGGGCAACGGGCCTCGAGCCGGTGGCGGCGGAGGTCATGCAGCGCGCGGCCACCGCGGTGCCGCTCGGCAACGAGGACGCCCTGGCCGTGGCCCGCCTGCTCGATGCGCTGGAGGAAATCGACGACGTCCAGCAGGTCTGTTGCAACGCCGGGTTCCCCGGGGGGGTGCTGGCGCGCCTCGCCTGAGGCGGCCAGCGCAGGGTCATGGGGGCGGCAGGCCATGCGGGCTGGACACGCATCCTCGGCATCGATCCCGGCTCCCGCGTCACCGGCTGGGGTGTGGTGGATGCCGGCGGCGCCACGGTGCGCTACGTGGCGAGCGGCTGCATCCGCACCGAAGGCGAGGACCTGCCGGCGCGCCTGCGCGAGATCTTCGCCGGCGTGGGCGCCATCGTCGCCGCCCACCAGCCGGTGGAACTCGCCGTGGAGCGCGTCTTCGTGCATCGCAACGCCGACAGCGCGCTGAAGCTGGGCCAGGCCCGTGCCGCCGCCATCTGTGCCAGCTTCGATCGGCAGCTGACGGTGCACGAGTACGCGGCCCGGGCCGTGAAACTGGCGGTGGTGGGCCAGGGCGGCGCCGAGAAGCCGCAGGTGGCGCACATGGTGCGCGCGCTGCTGCAGCCGCCGGCACCGCTGGCGGCCGACGAGGCCGATGCACTGGCCGTCGCGCTGTGCCACGCCCATACGCGGCCCCTCGGCGCGCGCCTGGTGGGCATGGGGCGGCTGCGCGTGGTGCGGCGATGATCGGTTTCCTGCGCGGCACGCTGGTGCACAAGGATCCGCCGCAGCTGCTGGTCGAGGTGGCCGGTGTCGGCTACGAGGTGGAGGCGCCCGCGTCCACCTGGGTGCGCCTGCCGGAGATCGGCGGCCAAGTGCAGCTGCGCACGCACCTGGTGATCCGCGAGGACCAGCACCTGCTGTTCGGCTTTGCCTCCGAGGCGGAGCGGCGGCTGTTCCGCGACCTGCTCAAGGTGACCGGCGTCGGCGCGCGCATCGCGCTGGCCATCCTCTCCGGCATCAGCGTCGATGGCTTCGTGCGCTGTGTGCAGGCGCGTGACACGGCGGCGCTCACGCGGGTGCCGGGTGTGGGCCGCAAGACGGCCGAGCGGCTGATCCTCGACCTGCGCGAGCGTGTCGAGGAAATGGCTGCGGCCGGCCTCGGTGCCGCCGTGGCGCCGGCGGACCCTCCCGCGGCCCGGGCCGAGGCCGAGGTCGTCGATGCACTGCAGGCGCTGGGATATCGCCCGGTGGAAGCGCGCCGCCTGGTGGAGCAGGCGCAGGCGGCCGGGGCGACGACGACGGCCGACATCCTGCGCGCTGCCCTCAGGGCGGCGGCGCCCGGCGGACGCAGCTGAGGCCCGCGCCATGACGGATGCACAACCGGAACGGATCGTTGCCGCCGCCGGTCGCGGCGAGGAGGAGGCCTACGAGCGGGCCATCCGCCCGCGCACGCTGGCGGACTACATCGGGCAGGCATCGGTGAAGCGGCAGATGCAGATCTTCGTGCAGGCCGCGCGCCAGCGTGCCGAAGCGCTGGACCATGTGCTGATCTTCGGTCCCCCTGGCCTCGGCAAGACCACTCTGGCGCACATCGTCGCCAACGAACTGGGCGTGAACCTGCGGCACACCTCCGGGCCGGTGCTGGAACGCCCGGGTGACCTCGCGGCGCTGCTGACCAACCTCGAGGCCCGCGACGTGCTGTTCGTCGACGAGATCCACCGCCTCAGCCCGGTCGTGGAAGAAGTGCTCTACCCGGCCATGGAGGACTTCCAGCTCGACATCATGATCGGCGAGGGTCCGGCTGCACGTTCGATCAAACTCGACCTGCCGCCCTTCACGCTGGTGGGCGCGACCACCCGGGCGGGCCTGCTGACCTCGCCGCTGCGTGACCGCTTCGGCATCGTGCAGCGCCTGGAGTTCTATACCGAGGACGAGTTGCACGACATCGTCAGTCGCGCGGCCCACATCCTCGGTGTGGCCATCGATGCCGGGGGCGCGCGGCTCATCGCCGCCCGCGCCCGCGGCACGCCGCGCATCGCCAACCGGCTGCTGCGGCGCGCGCGCGACTATGCCGAGGTCAAGGGCAGCGGCCGGGTGGACGAAGCCACGGCCCGCGCCGCCATGGACATGCTCGAGGTCGATCCGAACGGCTTCGACACCATGGACCGGCGCCTGCTGCTGACCATCATCGAGAACTTCGGCGGCGGGCCGGTGGGCATCGAGTCGCTGGCCGCGGCGGTCAGCGAGGAGCGCGGCACCATCGAGGATGTACTGGAACCGTTCCTCATCCAGCGCGGCTTCCTGATGCGCACGCCCCGGGGGCGGATGGCCACGGCGCGTGCCTACCAGCATTTCGGCCTGCCCGTGCCGCGCAGCGCACGCGAGTCCTCGCTCTCGCTGTTTGCGGGCCACGAGGGCCACGAGGGCCAGGAGGGCCAGGCGCCGGGCGACGGCGACTGAAGCAGGCATGACCGGCACATCCCCCGCAGGCTGGCACCAGTTTCCGGTGCGCGTGTACTTCGAGGACACCGATGCACAGGGCGTCGTGTACTACGCCAACTACCTGCGCTTCATGGAGCGGGGCCGCACGGAGTGGCTGCGCAGCCACGGCGTCGAGCAGGACCAGCTGCTGGCGGCACACGGCCTGTGCTTTTCCGTCACGGCGGCCGACCTGCGGTTCCACCAGCCGGCGCGTTTCAACGACGAGCTGCTGGTGCGCACGCGGCTCGTCGGCCGTGAACGGGTGCGCTTCTCGCTGGACCAGCAGGTGTGCCGCGCCGGCGACGGCCTGCTGCTGGCGAGCGCGCGCTGCGAGGCCGCCTGCCTCGAGGCGGCGAGTTTCCGTCCACGGCGGATACCGCCGGGAATCCTGCCCGATATCCTTACAGGGACCGACCGACATGGGTGATGACGCATGACCGGAAGCCATTCCTTCCTCGACCTGGTGCTGGGCGCGAGTTTCGTCGTGCAGCTGGTGCTGCTGTTGCTGGTGAGCGCCTCGATCGCCTCCTGGGCGATCATCCTGCGCAAGCGCCGGACGCTGCGCGAGGCGGCGCTGGGATCCGACGCCTTCGAGAGCACTTTCTGGGGTGGTGGCGATCTCACGGCGATCTACCGCGACGTGACCAAGGCCGGCAGCGCGCCGAGCGGCATGGCCGGACTGTTCGAGGCGGGCTTCCGCGAGTTCCGCCGGCTGGCGCAGCAACCGGGGCTGGCGCCCCAGCAGTTGCTCGAGGGCTGCCGTCGTGCCATGCAGGTGGCGCAGATGCGCGAGATGGATCGCCTCGAGCAGAACCTGGCCACGCTGGCCACCATCGGTTCCACCAGCCCCTATGTCGGCCTGTTCGGCACCGTCTGGGGCATCATGAATTCCTTCCAGGCCATCGGCAACGTGCAGTCGGCGACGCTGGCAATGGTGGCGCCGGGCATCTCCGAGGCACTGATCGCCACGGCCATGGGGCTGTTCGCCGCCATCCCGGCGGTGATCGCCTACAACCGCTATGCCGACAAGGTGACGCGCCTGGAGGTGCGCTTCGATACCTTCACCGAGGAGTTCTCGGCCATCCTGCAGCGCCACGCGCACCCGCGGCCGGCGGGCGAGCGCGAGGGGAAGTAGCCACCCATGCGCCGCAAGCCGAAACGCCGCCTCATGGGCGAGATCAACGTGGTGCCCTACATCGACGTGATGCTGGTGCTGCTCATCATCTTCATGGTGACCGCGCCGCTGCTGACCCAGGGCGTGGAGGTGGAGCTGCCCAAGGCGGCCGCCGAGCCGATCGACTCGGGAAAGAACGACGAGCCGCTGGTGCTCTCGGTGGATGCCGCCGGCCGCTTCTACCTCAGTGTCGGTGACCGCGAGGATGCGCCCATCGACGCCGAGCGAGTGGTGGGCCTCGCCTCGGCCGTGCTGCGCCGCAAGCCGGAGACACCGGTGCTGGTGAAGGCGGACCAGAAGGTGGCGTACGGGCGCGTCGTCGAGGCCATGGTGCTGCTCCAGCAGGCCGGGGCGACCAAGGTCGGCTTCCTCACGGACCCGCCCGACACTTCCCGCAGGCGGCGCGGTCAGACCTAGGACCATTGTCCGGGCTGCATCCCCTACGCATGACTGAAACCCTGAGGTTCCAGAACGAGTTCCTGCGCGAGCACGGCGTGGTGCTCACGGTGTCGGCGCTGCTGCACCTGGCCTTGCTGGTGTTGCTGGCGCTCAACCTCGACCTGCTGCCCCGGACTCCGCCGCAGCCGGCGCGCCTGGCGATCCAGGCGACGGTGATCGACAGCCGCGCCGAGCGCCAGCGCGCGGCCGAGGCGCTGCAGCGCGCGCGGCTGGCGGAACAGGCCGAGCAGCAGCGACGCGAAAGGGAAGACGCCAGGCGCGAAGCCGAGGCCCGCCGCCTCGCCGACCAGCGCCGGCAGGCCGAGCAGGAGCGCCAGGCCCAGGCCCAGGCGCGCGAGCGCGAAGCCGCGCAGCGCAGGGCGGATGCGCAGCAGAAGGCCCGGGCGCAGGAGAAGGCCGAGGCCGAAGCCAGGGCCGAAGCCAGTGCCGAAGCCAGTGCCAGGGCACAGGCCGATGCCCAGGCAGCCGCGAAGGCGAAGGCGGAAGCCGAAGCCCGGGCCAGGGCCGAGAAGCGCCGTGCGCAGAGCCAGGCCGACCTCGCGCGCCAGATGGCGGAGGAGGAAGCGCTGGCGGCGGTGGCCGGATCGCCGGCGGCCGCGGAGTACCGGGACATCATCGCCCAGAAGGTGCGGCGCAACTGGAACCAGCCGCCGAGCGCCAGGACGGGCGACAGCTGCGAGGTGCGTGTCCAGCAGATCCCGGGTGGCGAGGTGACCTCCGCGGTGGCCTTCAACTGCACCGGCGATGCCGCCTTCGCGCGTTCGGTCGAGGCCGCGGTGCTGCGGGCCTCGCCGCTGCCGCTGCCCTCGGATCCGCGCCTGTTCGACCGGAACTTGCTCTTTACCTTCAAACCGGAACAATAGCCGCCCTCCGGAGGTCGATGTGCACGCCATGCCGAAGCACCTGTTGCCGAGATTTGTCGCGTTCTGCTGCCTGACCATGCTGGCATTGCCGCTTCCGGCGCAGCTGCGCATCGAGATCGTCGGTGGCGTGGCCCGGCCGGTGCCCATCGCCGTCGTGCCCTTCGGCTGGCAGGGCGCGGGCACGGCACCCTTCGATGTGGCCGGCCTCGTTGCCCGGGACCTGGCGAGTTCCGGCCGCTTCGAGCCCCTGGCCGGGCGTGACCTGGTGCAACGGCCGACGACCGAGGCCGAGGTGGACCTCGGGGACTGGAAGGCCGTCGGCGCCGAGGCCGTGGTGATCGGCCAGCTGCGCGAGACAGCGGCCGGCCAGTACGACATCGAGTTCCTCGTCTTCGACGTGCTGCGTGGCCAGCGGCTGCTGCGCTATCGCCAGCCGGCCACTGCCGCCGAGCTGCGCCTGGCGGCGCATCGCGTGGCCGACGTCGTCTACGAGAAGCTGACGGGCGTCCCCGGCATCTTCTCCACGCGCATCGCCTACGTGGCGGCGCTGCACAAGGGCGGCAAGCCGGACATCTACCGGCTGATCATCGCGGATGCCGACGGGGCCAACGAGCAGGTCATGGTGGAATCGCGCGAGCCGATCATGTCGCCGGCCTGGTCGCCGGACGGGCGCAAGCTCGCCTACGTGTCGTTCGAGAACAAGGTGGCCGAGATCTATGTGCAGACCGTGCGCAGCGGGGCGCGGCAGAAAGTCTCGGCGCGCTCCGGCGTCAACGGCTCGCCCGCCTGGTCCCCGGATGGGCGCATGCTGGCGCTGACCTTGTCACGGGGGGAGGGCAACCTCGACCTGTTCACCCTCGACCTGGGCTCCCAGGTGCTCACGCGCCTGACCGACCAGCGCTCCATCGAGACCGAGCCGGCCTGGTCCATCGACGGGCGCAGCATCTACTTCACCTCGGACCGGGCCGGGGGGCCGCAGATCTACCGCATTCTCGCCACGGGTGGCGGCGCCCAGCGGGTCAGCTTCGAGGGCAACTACAACGCGCGGCCGCGCGTGTCCCCCGACGGCAAGCGGCTGGCCGTGGTGACCAATGACCGGGGCAACTATAGAATTGCCATCCTCGACCTGGAGCGCGGTTTCAGCCAGGTCCTCACCGACGGGCGGCAGGACGAGTCGCCGAGCTTCGCGCCCAATGGCGAGACGCTGATCTACGCCACCCGCGAGGGCGGGCGCGGCGTGCTCGCCACGGTGTCGGCGGACGGGCGTGTCCGGCAGCGGATCCCGGCGGCAGAAGGTGATGTGCGCGAGCCGGCCTGGTCGCCGTTCCGCACGAACTGATTTCGACGGGGATGCCGCGGATGGTCCGCGGCGCCCATCGAGCCAATGCAGGAGTGACGAGTTTCATGAGCATCAAGAATGTCTGCCTGGTTCTGATGATGGTCGTACTCGCGGGTTGCGCGGGCAAGGGCACCAAGGAGCAGGATGCGCTCGGCTATGGCACCCAGTCGGGTGCGGCAGCCGGCGCCCAGTCGGGCGGGGTCGCCGATGGCGGCATGGGCCAGGGCACGGCCATCGATGATTCCGCCGCAGCCGGTCCCAGGGCGTCGGTGAAGAACCGCACCGTGTACTTCGACTACGACCGCGATGACATCAAGGCCGATTTCCGCGAGATCGTCGCCGCCCATGGCCGCTACCTGGCCGCCAACCCGGGCACCCGGGTCCGGCTCGAAGGCCACACCGACGAGCGTGGCAGCCGCGAGTACAACATCGGCCTCGGCGAGCGCCGCGCGCAGGCGGTCAAGCAGGCCCTGCTGCTGCAGGGGGCGGCAGCGAGCCAGATCAGCACCGTCAGCTACGGCGAGGAACGCCCGGCCGCCACCGGCAGCGACGAGGAGTCCTGGGCGCTGAATCGTCGCGTCGAAATCGTCTACGCACCCTGAGCCGGCAATGAGTACGCGCGGCACCTCGTACGCAACGCTGGCACTCGCCGCCCTGGCCGTCATGGCCGGCGGGTGCCAGATGGTGCCTCCCGAGGAGGACCCGGGTCACCTGAAGCAGGTGGAGCTGGACAACCGCCTGACGCGGGTGGAGCGCGTGGTCGAGAACCAGGGACTGATGAACCTCATGTCCCAGATCGACAGCCTGCAGAAGGAGAACCGCTCGCTGCGCAACGACGTCGAGACCCTGCGCAACACGGTGGAGCAGGGTGGCGAGCGCCAGCGCCAGCTCTACCTCGATCTCGACCAGCGCCTGCAGGCCCTGGAGAAACGCGGTGCAGTGGCCGAACCGGGCGCAGCGGCCGTGGCTGGGGCGGCTGCCGCCGCGACGGCGGCCGGCGATGACCGTGCCAGCTACCAGGCCGCCTTCGACCTGCTCAAGCAGGGACGCTACGAGCAGGGCACGCAGGCTTTCCGGCAGTTCCTCGCCAGCTACCCGCAGAGCAGCCTGGCGGACAACGGCCAGTACTGGCTGGCGGAGAGCCTCTACGTGGCGCAGAAGTACAAGGAGGCCTTGCCGGAATTCGAGGCCGTGCTGTCCCGGTATCCGCAGTCACGCAAGGCACCCGATGCGTTGCTGAAGGTCGGCTACTGCAACTACGAGCTCAAGCGCTACGACGCCGCCCGCAAGACGCTGACGACGGTCGTGCAGAATTACGGCGACACGACCGCTGCCCGCCTCGCCAGCCAGCGCCTGCAATCCATGGCCGGCGAGGGCCACTGATCGCGGCACCGCGGGTGCCGCCGTGCCCACGGCCATGACTCCGGAAGCGGACAGCAGCACCAGCCGCCCGGCGCGGCTGCGGGTGAGCGAGATCTTCCACTCCATCCAGGGGGAGTCGCACACCACGGGTGAACGCACGGTGTTCGTGCGCCTCACCGGCTGCCCGCTCCGCTGCAGCTGGTGCGATACCGCCTATGCCTTCAGCGGTGGCGAACTGCGCAGCCTCGACTCGATCATGGATGCCGTGGCGGCCTTCGGCTCCCGCCACGTGTGCGTGACCGGAGGCGAGCCCCTGGCCCAGGCGGACTGCCGCGCGCTGCTCGGCCGGCTCTGCGATGCCGGCTACCTCGTGCAGCTCGAGACCAGTGGCGCCCTGGACATCACCGGCATCGACCCGCGCGTGGCGGTGATCATGGACCTGAAGGCGCCATCTTCCGGCGAGTCGGCACGCAATCTATGGGTCAACCTCGACAGCCTCAAGCCCCGCGACCAGGTGAAGGTCGTCATTGCGGATCGCAGCGACTACGATTGGGCGAGGCAGGTGCTCGCCGACCATGGCCTGCGGGCACGCTGCGCGGTGCTGTTCTCGCCGGCCTGGGGCCTGCTCGAGCCGCGCCTGCTGGCCGAGTGGATCCTCGCCGACCGTCTCGATGTCTGCCTGCAGTTGCAGCTGCACAAGCTGCTCTGGGGGGATGCCCGTGGCCATTGAGCGTGGCCGGGCCGTGGTCCTGCTCTCCGGCGGCATGGATTCCGCCACCTGCCTGGCGCTGGCCGCGCGCCGCGAGCACCACCACTGCCATGCGCTGAGCTTCGACTATGGCCAGCGGCATCGCGCCGAGCTGGATGCCGCAGTTCGCGTCGCCGGCCTGCTCGGCGCATGCGAGCATCGCTGCCTGCGCATCGACCTCGGTGCGCTCGGCGGCTCGGCGCTCACCGATCCCGGCATTGCCGTGCCACGCCATCCCGTCGCGGGCATTCCCGTGACCTACGTGCCCGCGCGCAACACCGTGTTCCTCTCGTTCGCGCTGGCATGGGCCGAAATCCTCGATGCGGATTTCATCTACACCGGCGTCAACGCCGTGGACTTCTCCGGCTATCCGGATTGCCGCCCCGAATATGTCGCCGCCTTCCAGGCCATGGCGAACCTCGCGACCCGCCGCGGCGTCGACGGCCGGCCGGTGGAGATCCGGGCACCGCTGATCGCGCTGGGCAAGGCGGACATCATCCGCCTCGGACACGATCTCGGGGTGGACTTCGCCGCCACGGTCTCCTGTTACCAGGCCGATGCCGGTGGCGCCGCCTGTGGTGCCTGTGATGCCTGCCGGCTGCGACGGGCAGGCTTCGAGGCTGCGGGCATGGCCGACGTCACCCGCTACCAGGCCGGCAGCCCGGCTGGCTAGGTCGGCCGGGTCGCGATCGGCTATGATTCGCGCCCAGTCCCCCCGGGCCGTTAGCTCAGTCGGTAGAGCAGCTGGCTTTTAACCAGTTGGTCGCGCGTTCGAATCGCGCACGGCCCACCAGTCCTGCCGGCAGTACCAGCGCGAGCTGTGGCGCGGTTTCAGCGCCCGACATGCCCGGAGTGGTGGTAAAGTGGTTTCGAAACGACAGTATCACCGGTGGCCCCCGGATGCCGGTTGCCGCAGGCGGTGCTGTTCCGGAGGGTGATACTCCTTTAATATCGCCTCCTGGCTTGTTGTCGCAGTAGGTGTGATGGACGCTCGGGACCTTTCCGAAGACAAGGTCGACAATTACCGCTGGCAACTCGGCCGGCTGGAGCTGGTGCCGATCGTCATCGGCGGCATGGGCGTCGACATCTCCACCTCCGAGCTGGCGCTGACCGCCTGCCGCCTCGGCGGGGTCGGCCACATTTCCGATGCCATGGTCCAGCACGTGTCGGACCGCAAGTACGACACCCACTTCACCAAGGCCAAGTCCGAGAAGCATCGCGGCACCCGCGACGGCATCGACAAGACCACGGTCAAGTTCGACCTCGAGCACCTGCGCCAGGCGCAGCTCAACCATGTGCGGCACACCATGGACCGCAAGCAGGGTCCCGGCGCGATCTTCATCAACGTGATGGAGAAGCTGACCATGGGTGCGCCGGGAGACACGCTGCGGGCCCGGCTGGCGGGTGCCATGGACGGCGGCATCGACGGCATCACGCTGTCGGCCGGCCTGCACATCGGCAGCCTCAAGCTGGTCGAGGACCACCCGCGATTCCGCGACGTGAAGATCGGTCCCATCGTCTCCAGCGTCCGCGCGCTGAAGATCTTCCTCAAGGGTGCCGCGCGCCTGAAGCGCATGCCCGATTACGTGATCGTCGAGGGCCCGCTCGCCGGCGGGCATCTCGGCTTCGGTGATGACTGGCGGGATTACGACCTGCGCAGCATCGTCGCCGAGATCCTCGCATTCCTCCGGGAAGAGAAGCTCGACATCCCGGTGCTGCCGGCGGGCGGCATCTTCACCGGCACCGATGCCGCGTCCTACCTGCGCATGGGCGCGGCCGCCGTCCAGGTCGCCACCCGTTTCACCATCACCGAGGAGTGCGGGCTGCCGGCCCGGGTGAAGCAGGACTACGCCCGCGCCCGCGAGGAGGACCTGGTGGTCTCCGGCGTGTCACCGACCGGCTATCCAATCCGCCTGCTGTCCTACAGCCCCTGCTTCGACTCGAACATCTAGCCGCAGTGCGAGGCCTTCGGCTACCTGCTG
>WBZR01004331.1_pt1 | contig 11706 bp, 9 predicted proteins | sample 5204231 | NCBI WGS metagenome assembly WBZR01 (sample SAMN12412403, study PRJNA552823) | activated sludge metagenome | isolation source: activated sludge from anammox sidestream of wastewater treatment plant... | place: USA: Virginia | collected 2017-08
CGTGGCAGCTCGATGGCAAGCAGCAAGATGAACCTCGAAAGACGTGGAAATGCAGGGGCGCCGACGCGCTGCGGGGCGAGGTTATCATGCGCGCATGAATGCCCTGGGGCTCGCCTTCGTCACCACAGCGCGGCTGCGGACGGTGCCCGAGGAGCGCATCGTCGACGGCCTCGTGCTGCGGGGGTGGATGCGCGTGGATCGCGAGCGTGATCCCGAAGGCCCGCGTCGCGTGGTGCGCGACGCGCTGGCCCGCTGGCGCGGGCTCGGTCTGCCGTCGACGCGCGATGCCCAGGGACAGCATCGCTACGACCCCGGCGAGGTCGCCATCGTCATGCGCTACGCGGGATGGAAAGGACTCGATCCATTCTGGCGCGAGTACCAGCTTCCCACGCTGCGCGCGTACGTGCTTTCGCTGCATCCGCCGGGCACGCCGCGCGACCGTACCCCCGACCCGCGCGCGTTGCCGCCGCGACGCGTCGCGGTGTCGATCACCCGCCGCTTCGAGCCGAGGTGGATCGGCCGCAATGCCCGACTGCGCATTCCGGCTCCGGTGCACGACGCCGCGCAACGCGATCTCACGATCGCCTTCGACCCGCCGCAGGGCGCCCCTGGCAGCATGCGCGGCGCCGAAGGGTACGTCGAACTGCCGCTCACCGAGGCGCCGGTGGCGCCGGTGACGCTTGGCGTGCAGTACGCGTATGTCGCCCGTCCGTCGCCGGCGCCGGGGGGGCCGCTCTCGCTCGCGCCGGCGGAGCGTGCGCAGCACCTGTCCACGCACGAGGAGGCGATACGGGTCACGCCGCAGGTCGTCGCCGCGGCGCAAGCGCTCACCCGCGGCAGAAGTGATCCGATCGAGCGCGTGCGTGCGCTGTACGATCACGTTGCCGGGCGTCGCTGCGGCGTGGCGTTTCCCTATGCGCTCTTCGACATGGCGCCGCCGGACGGCCCGCCGCAGATGGGCTGGTACGACTGCCGGATGGTCGCCGTGCATTTCACCGCGTTGTGCCGTGCCCTCGGGATGCCGACGCGACGCATTGCCGGGTATCTGCTCTCCCCGGATGCACCGGCGTTCCATCACTGGGTCGAGGTGTGGATCGACGGCCGGGGCTGGTTTCCCGTCGATGCGCTGAGCGGTGAGGGGTCGGCGGTCCTGAGCGAACCCGCCTGGATCCCACCCCTCGGCGCGATCGACTATCGCATGAAGATCGGCGTCGTGCCGCGCGTGTTCACCGGCTCACCGGGCGTGCGCATGCCGGAGCACTGGACGCGGCTCGAGCGCGCTGAAGGGGAGGCGATCAGCACCGAACTCGTCGATGCGACGACGCTCGAGGTCGTGTGGACGGACACGATGCGCGTGACGCTGGGCGAGACCGTGCCCGAGTAATCCGCGCGCTCCGCCGACCGGCTGCCGAACGTCACCTCGCATCATGCTTCCGTTCGCGACCGATGCGCGTCTGCGCAACGTGCCCGAGGCGCGCATCGTCGAACACCTGGTCTTCCACGGTTGGCGACGGGCGCAGCGCCGCGCCGATCCCGACGGCGCGCGCCGTGTCGTCATCGAGGCTCTCGCGCGCTGGCGGGGGCTCGGATTGCCGGCAGCGCGCGACGGCGACGGCACGTGGCGCTACGACCCGGCCGAGGCGTTCCTTTGCATGCGCTGGGCCGGCAGGCAATTCAACGATCCGTTCTGGCGCGAGCACCACGTCGCGATCGAACGTGCCCGGGTGCACTCGTTTCATGCGGGCGAAGGCGACCCGGAGGCGCCGCCCGTGATGGCGGCACTGCCACCGCGCCGCTTCACGGTCACGCTGCGCCGCTGCTTCGATCCCGCGTACCTTGCGACGCCCGCGCGCGTGCGACTGCCGCTGCCATACCGCGTCGCGGGGCTGCGCGATGTCGAGGTCACGGTGGAAGCGCTCGACGCGGCGGGGCAGGCGCGCATCGCGCCCGGCTACGGCGAGCTTCGCCTCGTCGCGGCGCCGACAGGGCCCGTGACGCTCGTCGCGCGATCCTCGTTCGTCGCCTCGGCGTATGCGCGGCCTGGCGACGTCGTGGCGCCCAGCGCGGGCGAGCGGGCGCTCTATCTCAACCCCAGCGAGGAACTCATCCGCGTGACCCCGGCGGTGCGCACGCTCGCGGCCGACCTCGGTGGTGGCGCGACGTCGCCGCGCGAGCGGGTGGCCCGCTTCGTCGACTACCTGATGGATGGCCTCGCGGCCGGGCCTTTTCCCTATGAATGGCTCGACGCGAAGGCGCCGCTCGACCTGCCGCGCGAGGGCGGCTGGTTCGATTGCCGACTCGGCAGCGCGCTCGTCACCGCGCTGTGCCGCGCCTGCGGCATGCCCGCACGGCGGATGAGCGGCTATCTCCTGTATCCGGAGTCCGCCGGATATCACTGGTGGGCCGAAGTGTGGCTCGACGACGCCGGCTGGATGCCGATCGACACGTGGGTCACCGACCTGTCGGCCAATGGGGCCGATGTTGCATGGCGTCGCGTCTTCTTCGGCGAGCTCGACTATCGCCTGACGTCGGAAGTCATGCCGCAGGTCTTCAACCGCTCGCCGGGCGTTCGCGTGCCGCCGGCGTGGCGCATCCTCGAACGCGAGGTCGAAGACGGCGCCACCGAGATCGCCCTCGTCGATGCCGCGACGGGTCGCAACGTGTGGGTGGACACGATTCGCACCGAGATGGGCGCCGTGGTCGGGTGATCGGACGACTCGCGGCGGGATCCCCGGTGCGAGCTCACGGCGCGAGCCACGCCACGAGCGCCATGCGCCCGATGCCGTGCTCGCGGCGCCACGAGTGGAAGCGCGCAGGATTCGTGTACGTGCACCACAGGCCGCCCGCGACGGTGACGCCCAGGCGCGCGAGGCGGCGGCGGGCGAGTGCGGGAAGGTCGGCGTGCCACTTGCCGTCGCGATGGGGCGCGAAGTGCGCGGCGGCGCCGGCATCGCGGTCGCAGTACGCGTGGTAGACGTCGGCGCCGACTTCGAAGGCGGTCGGGCCGATCGCCGGACCGAGCCAGGCGACGAGCGTGTGTGGCGCCACATCCATCGCGGTGAGGGTCGCCTCGACAACGCCCGCGGCGAGGCCGCGCCAGCCAGCGTGCGCGACGCCGAGCACGCTGCCCATGCGATCGGCAAGCAGCACCGGCAGGCAGTCGGCGGTACGTACCGTGAGCACGACGCCACGCTCGCGTGTGATCGCGGCGTCGGCCTGCGGTGGCGCGGCGCGCAGCGCGTCGACGTTGGCCGGCGTCACGATGACGACGTCGCATCCGTGCACCTGAGACAGCCACACGGGGTCGGCGGGCAGGTGCGCGCGCAGGAAGCGCCGATTGCGCCCGAGCGCCCCGGCAAGATCGTCGGACGTCGGTTGCGCGCGACCCACGTCCATCGCGGCGGTACCGTCGCCGCTGCGCGTCGTGAAGAAGGCGCGCACCGACGCGGGTCCGTCCCATTGCGGGACGATCCAGTCGGCAGGCAGGGCGGTCACGGCCGCTTCCGCAGCGCGGCCAGGAGCGCCGCGAAATCGGGCGGCAGCGGCGCCACGAAGCGGCTCGGTTCGTGGTGCAGCGGATGCACGAGTTCGAGCCGCTGCGCATGCAGCGCCTGCCGATGGAAGCTGCGCAGGGCGGGCAACGCATCGAGCGCCTGCCGCCGTCGACTGCCGTACGTGGGATCGCCCAGGAGGGCGTGCCCGATCGCGGCGAGGTGGACGCGGATCTGATGCGTGCGACCGGTCTCGAGCCGGCAGTGCACGAGGGTCGCGTCGCCGAAGCGCTCGACCGGCTCGACGTGCGTGCGTGCCTCCTTGCCACGTGCGACGACGGCCATCGTCGTCCGTTGCGTGGGGTGGCGCCCGATCGGCGCGTCGATCGTCGTGGGTCGCGCGAGGTCGCCGTGCACGAGAGCCGCGTACTCGCGCTTCACCGTGCGGGCAGCGAGTTGCCGCACGAGGCTCGTCTGTGCCTCCGGGGTCTTCGCGACGACGAGGAGGCCGCTCGTGCCCTTGTCGAGGCGATGCACGATCCCCGCCCGCGGCAGCGCGGCGAGTTGGGGCGCGTGATGCAGGAGCGCATTTTGCAGCGTGCCGTCACGATTGCCGCTGCCCGGATGCACGACGAGCCCGGCGGGCTTGTCCACGACCAGGAGTGCGGCGTCCTCGTGCACGATCGCCAGTGCGATCGCTTGCGCCGCGACCGCCGCATCGGTGCTCGCTTCGCCCTCGGTCACGACGAGCGTCTCGCCTCCGGTCAGGCGGTGCCGCGCCGCGACGACGATCGCGCCGTCGACACGCACGAGCCCGGCCTCGATCCATGGCTTCATCCGGCTGCGCGAGTGCTGCGGCAGGAGGCTCGCGAGCACCTGATCGAGACGCGCTCCGGCGGCGTCGCGCGGCACTGTGAACGCATGCACGCGCCCCTCCGACACCGGCACGGACGCCAGGGGGTCGAGGGTATAATTTGGCGCGGAGGTAGGCACGCATGGTCCGTTTCGATTCGACGCCGTGGCGCGCGGTGCGCACGCGGTTCCACGTCGCCGCACGGCTCGCCGTGGCGACGCTGCTCGCGTTCGCCGTCGCGGGCTGCAGCCTGTTCCCCGAGGTCAAGGACGAGACGGCGGGTTGGTCGGCGGATCGACTCTACCAGACCGCGCACGACGCGATGCTGCAGGGCAACTACCAGCGCGCGATCAAGCTCTTCGACCAGCTCGAGGCACGCTATCCCTACGGCCGGTACGCGCAGCAGGCGATCCTCGAGTCGGCGTATTCGAACTGGCGCGGCAACGAGACCGAGGCTGCCGTCGCCGCGGCCGATCGGTTCATTCGCACGTATCCGAATCATCCCAACGTCGATTACGCGTACTACCTCAAGGGCCTCGTGTACTTCCGCGAGGATCAGGGGCTCATCGGCTACGTCTACGAACTCGACCTGTCGGAGCGCGATCCGAAGGAGATGCGCAGCTCGTTTGCCGCCTTCAAGGAGCTTTCGACCAAGTTTCCCGACAGCCAGTACACGCAGGACGCGCTCGCACGCATGCGCTACCTCAACAATGCGATGGCGACCTACGAGTACAAGGTGGCCCGTTACTACTTCAATCGCGGTGCGTACGTGGCCGCAGCCAATCGTGCGCAGGGCGTGCTCGTCAACTTTCCCCAGACTCCGGCGAACGACAAGGCGCTCGATCTGCTGTATCGCAGCTACGCCCGGCTCGATCTCACGCAGCTTGCCGACGACTCGAAGGCGATTCTCGTCAAGACGTTCCCGGAGAGCCCCTACGTCACCGGCGTCAAGGACCGCGAGTGGTGGGAGTTCTGGAAGAAGGACGAGGCGAGCTTCGGCGTCGAGCCGACGGGGCAATGGGCCGAGCGCCCGTGGTGGCAGTTCTGGTAGTCGGCGCGGCGTAAGCGCGCCGCGATCAACCGCGTTCCCGCACCACGCCGCGCATTCCCTCGAGGAACGCGACCGCGACCGCCGCATCGCGCGTGCGCGCCATGGGCGGCAAGGCTTGCCAGACGCGCCGTCCGTAGGGCTTGTCGATGAGGCGCGGATCGCAGATTGCAAGCACGCCGCGATCGGTCTCCGAGCGGATGAGGCGTCCCGCACCTTGCTTCAAGCTGATCACGGCCTGCGGCAATTGCCAGTCCATGAAGGGATTGCCGCCTTGCTCGCGCATGCGTGCGAGGCGTGCCGCGAGCAGCGGATCGTCGGGGGGCGCGAACGGCAGCTTGTCGATGACGACGAGCGAGAGTGCGTCACCCGGCACGTCGACCCCCTCCCAGAAGCTCGCGCTGCCCAGGAGCACGGCATTGGGGAGCGTGCGAAACCGGGCGAGGAGTTCGCTGCGCGAGCCTTCGCCCTGGACGAGGAGCGGATAGTCGAGCCCGCATCCGGTGAGCGCCGCGGCCAGGCGCTCGCGGGCGCGGGACAGCGCACGCAGCGTGGTGAACAGCAGGAACGCATGCCCCGCGCTCGCGGTGATGAGCGGCACGGCGGCGTCGACCACGGCGTCGGTATGTTCGGACGAGTTGGGCGCCGGCAGGGCGCGCGGCACGTAGAGGAGCGCTTGCGTGCCGTAGTCGAACGGGCTCGTCCACGCCTGCGTGGTGGCAGCCTCGAGGCCGAGTTGCGCGGTGTAGTGCGAGAAATCGCCACCGACGGCGAGCGTCGCCGACGTGAAGATCCACGTCCGGGCGCTGCCTTCGACGTGCCGGCGCATGAGCGGTGCCACCGACAGCGGCGACGCCGCGAGCGCGAAGCCGTGCGGCGTCACGTCGATCCAGCGAATCCACTCGCCCTCGTCATCGTCTGCCGCGTGCACCGCGTCGGTGGCGTCGCGCCAGCGCGCCACGCGGCGTTGCACGTCGCGGGCGCGCGCGGCGAGCACGGCGATTTCCTCGCCGCGCTCGGCGAACTGGTCGAGTGCGCCCGCGAGGCGTTCGAGCCGCGTGGCGAGATCATCGATCGCGCCGGCGAAGTCGGGCCGCGCGAGCACCGCATCGCGGGCGAACCGGCCGATCGTCTCCCCCGCGGCGAGGCGCAGCTTGCGTAGCGCCGGAACCACGTCGGCGGCGATCTCGGGCAACGCCGCGACGTCGCGCACGGCGGTGCGCGCGGTGATCTCGGCGTCGCGCGCAAGGTCGCCGAGCGCGCCCGCCGTGACCTCGTCGCCGAAGAAGAGCGTCGCCGTTTCGGGCAGCTGGTGTGCCTCGTCGAGGATCACCGTATTGCAGTTCGGCAGAAGTTCGGCCACACCCTCGTCGCGCAGCATCACGTCGGCGAAGAACAGGTGATGGTTCACGACGACGACGTCGGCCTCGAGAGCCTCCCTGCGCGCCTTCAGCACGAAACAGTCGGCATGGTGCGGGCAGTTCTGGCCGAGGCAGTTGTCGCGCGTGGACGTGACGAGCGGCCAGATCGCGGCGTGCTCGGGCACGTCGGCGAGTTCGGCGCGGTCGCCGCGTTCGGCGATGCGGGCGAAGGCCACGATCTTCGCGAGATGTCGCGCATCGTCGCGCGACGGCAGGCGGTTCTCGCGCACCGCGCGCTCCAGGTGGTAGTGGCACACGTAGTTCGCGCGGCCCTTGAGCAGCGCCGTCGTGACCGGCGCGGCGAGGGCATCGCGCACGAGCGGCAGATCCCGTTCGAAGAGTTGATCCTGGAGCGTCTTGGTGCCGGTCGAGACGATCACCTTGCCGCCGAAGAGGAGCGCGGGAACGAGGTAGGCAAAGGTCTTGCCGGTACCGGTGCCCGCTTCGACGACGAGTGCGGCACGTGCCGCGATGGCGCGAGCGATCGCCTGCGCCATGGCGATCTGCTGTTCGCGAGGTCGAAATCCGGGGAGGGCGCGCTCGAGTACGCCGCCGGCGCCGAGCACGGCAGCAATCTCGGCGTCACGCCGGCGAGCGTCGGGCGATTCGTCGTCGCGCGCCGCGTCCGCGCGAGGAGCATCGGCGCTGGCGTCGACCGTGGCCTGATCGCGCGCCACGCCGTCCTAGCGCCGTCGCGCGGCGCGGCCCACTACCGGCCCTTTCGCGCCGCGGTCTTGCCCTTCGGCGCGGCCTTGTGCACGGGCCTCACCGGTGCGGCCGGCTTGCCTGCGGCATCGGGTGGAGTGGTGAAGGCGACCCGGACGTCGTCGACCTTGTACGAAAGCTCCTCGAAGACCTTGTCGACGCGGTATTCGTAGTCGCCGCCATCCTCGCCATCGTGCCAGCGCAGGTTGGCCATCGAGTCGAGCCAGTACGCCTGCAGCGAGCGCAGGTGATCGACGACCTCACCCCAAGGCGTCGCATCGCGCAGCGCTGCCTGGTACGGGCGAACGATGTTGATCTTCTGCTTGTCGACGCAGTACTCGCTCTTGGCGCCGTTGACGCCCTTTTGCGAGTCGGCGTAGCCGAACTCGAGAATCTCGATGCTCTTCACGTGCCGGCACATGCGGTACAGGTGCACGACCGCGTCGAGGTAGCAATCGAGCGCCGAGTCCTCGCTGTTTGGACAGATGTACGGGCTGCCGGGCTGGAATTTCTGCGCGTGCGCGGGCGCCGGCACGAGGAGGGTCGCGGCGAGCGCGATGAAGGCGAGACGGGCGATCATGGGCATCGGGCGGTGGGACGGGAGCGAGAGCGTGATGCTACCGCGTCGGGCGGCAGCGCAAAAGTCGGCGGTAACGTGCGGCTTGCATGCCGCGCGGGTGGCGCGACCGGTGGCCAGAGGCGACCCGCAAAAACGACAACGCCCGCCAGGCTTGCGACCCGCGGGCGTCGGCGTGTGAAGGCAGCGTCAGATCGTGACGCCGCCTGAGACCTCGATGACCGCCCCGTTGATGTACGAGGCTTCGTCCGACGCGAGCCACGCGTAGGTGTTGGCGATTTCTTCCGGGCGCGCGAGGCGGCCCATCGGGACGCGATCCTCCATCATGCGCACGACCTTCTCGGGCATCGTGGCGAGGATCGGCGTTTCGACGAAGCCCGGACAGATCGCATTGGCGCGGATGCCCTTGCGGCCGAGTTCGCGTGCCCACGTCTTGACCATGCCGATCACGCCGAACTTCGTCGCGGCGTAGTTGGTCTGGCCGAAGTTGCCGTAGATGCCGACGATCGATGAGGCGTTGAGGATCACGCCGGAGTTCTGCTGCAGCATGATGTCCACGACCGCCTTGGTGCAGTTGTAGACGCCCTTCAGGTTGACGTCGATGACCCGGTCGAACTGGTCCTCGCTCATCTTCTTGAACTGCGCGTCCTGGACGATGCCGGCGTTGTTGACCAGCGTGTCGATGCGTCCCCACTTGGCCATCACGCCCTCGACCATGGCGCCGATGCTGTCCTTGTCGGTGACGTCGACCTTGAACCCCATGGCCTCGCCGCCCATTTCCCGGACGAGACGGACGGTCTCGGCGACCTTGTCCATGTTGATGTCGCACGCGGCGACCTTGGCGCCTTCCTTGGCGAACTTGAGCGCCGTCGCCTGGCCGATGCCCTGGCCGGCCCCCGTGATGATCGAAACCTTGCTTTCAAGACGCATTTGCAGACGGTCCCCGCGGTCGGAATGGCGCCGCACGGACCTCGAAAGAGGCTGATCGCGGCAACGAGTCATTTCAATATAGCCGCATTTGATGCGTTGCACAAGGCATTGTTGCGCCGCAAGTCAGGCGGGGCGCCGGTCTGTGGCATAAATGCTAGATGTTGATTATTAAAGGATAATTGACGAGAAACCCGGGTCTCGACCACGTGTGGGCCCTCTCCGGGGGTGTCGCAGCGGTCCGGGGTGGTGCGCCGCGACGATGCCGTCAGGGTGCGGGCCACCAGTGCTCGATGGCGAGTTCGAGCGCCTCGCTGCCTTGCCAGGTGTTGACCTCGGGGCGGTACGCCGCGTGCAGCCGTTCGGGCAGCGGCGCGGCGTGCCGGAAGACGATGGCTGCAAAGCGCTCGCCGCCGCGTTCGAGCACGAGCCGGGTATGCGCGCCGCCGACGATGCGGGCCGAGCGCACGGCAAAGACATCGTCGAACGTCGGCGCCGGCAGGCCCTGGCCCCAGACCCGTTCGCGCAGATCGCGGGCCAGCGCGAGGTCGAGCTCACCGGGGGCGAGCACGCCGTCGCTTTCGACCGTGCGGGCAAGCTCGGCCGCGGTGAGCGCCTCGCGCGCCACCGCCTCGAAGGCGTCGCGGAAGGCGGGCAGGCCGTCGGCGGCCAGCGAGAGCCCGGCGGCGAAGGCGTGGCCGCCGAAGCGGAGGATGATCCCCGGGGCGCGCTTGCTCACGAGATCGACGGCGTCGCGCAGGTGGAACCCCGGAATCGAGCGCCCCGAGCCGCGCAACTCGCCGTCGGCGCCGCGGGCGAAGACGAAGGTGGGGCGGTGGAAGCGGTCCTTGAGCCGCGCCGCGACGATCCCGACGACGCCCTGATGCCAGGTGTCGCGGTGCAGGCACAGCGTGTACCGATCCGCCGCGGCGGTGACGTCGCCCAGGTCGGCGAGCGCGTCGTCTTGCATGTTCGCCTCGACCTCGCGGCGCTCGCGGTTGAGCGCATCCAGACGCTGCGCGCACTGCATCGCCTCGGCGTCGTCGTCGGTGACGAGGCAGCGGATGCCGAGCGTCATGTCGGCGAGTCGCCCGGCGGCGTTCAGGCGGGGGCCGGCGACGAAGCCCAGGTCGAAGGCGGTCGCGCGGCGCACGTCGCGACCGGCCACCGCGAAGAGCGCGCGCACACCCGGATGCGCGGCGCCCGCGCGCATCCGCGCGAGTCCCTGGGTCACGAGGATCCGGTTGACCTGATCGAGGCGCACGACGTCGGCGACGGTCCCGAGCGCGACGAGGTCGAGGAGGTGGGCGAGATTGGGCTCGTCGCGAGCGGCAAACGCGCCGGCGGCACGCAGGTGCGCGCGCGTGGCGAGGAGCACGTAGAAGAGGACGCCGACACCGGCGACGTGCTTGCTCGGGAAGGTGCAGCCGGGCTGGTTCGGATCGACGATGATCGCGGGCGTCGGCAGCACCGGCCCGGGCAGGTGGTGGTCGGTGACGAGCACGTCGATGCCGCGCGAGGCCGCCGCGGCGACACCGTCGACACTCGCGATGCCGTTGTCGACGGTGACGATGAGCGCGGGGGCATCCCGCGCCGCCAGCGCCACGATCTGCGGGGTCAGCCCATAGCCGAACTCGAATCGATTGGGGACGAGGAAGTCGACCACCGCGCCGAGCGCGCGCAGGCCGCGCAATCCCACGGCGCAGGCGGTGGCGCCATCGGCGTCGTAGTCGGCGACGATGACGATGCGCTCGCGCTGCGTGATGGCGCGGGCGAGCCGATCGGCCGCCGCGTCGATCCCGCGCAGCGAGGCGTAGGTCGGCAATGCGGCAAGCGAGTGGTCGAGTTCGCGGGGCTCGCGGATGCCGCGCGCCGCGTAGATCCGCGCCAGCACCGGCGAGAGCCCGGCCGCCCCGAGGGCCACGCTCGCCGCAGGCACCGGCCGGCGCACGAGAGTGGTCATGGCGTCCGCGTGCGGCGTCGCAGCCGGGCCCGCACCCGCGTGGCGAGCGACGGCCGTCGCGCCGACCAGCGTTGCACGTCACCGGCGCCGTCGCCCAGCACCACGAGCTCGTCGAGCGCCCCGCGCTCGACGGCCGCCACCGCCGGGTCGAGCCACGCCTGCACGAAACGTGCGAGCGTCTCCCCGGAAGCAACCGGGTCGAGCACGACGAGCGTGTCGCCCGCGCGTCGATCGACGAAGGTTGCGGGAAGGGCGTGCACCGGCACGTGCGCGAGACGCGCGAGCCCGCGCACGAGGTCACCCGCGGCGTGCGGTGTGGTGTGGAGCGATGCGGTCAACACGGGTGCGGCTGTGTCGGCGGTTGCCGGCAGCACGCCGCCGTCGGCGATCCAGATCCCGGTGACGGGTTGGCGGCCGGCGGCCTCGCGCGCGGCATTGACCGGATGCTCGTGCAACAGCATCTGCATCTCGGAGAGCCAGCGTCGCCACGTGTTGCCGTTGCCGCCGTGCGGCAGGTACGGATGCAGCGGCCCGGCGATCGCGGCAAGCGGCGTAGTCTCCACCGGGACGCTCGCCGTCGCCGTGACGAACCAGGCGTCGGGGCGCGGCGTGTGGAAGGAGAGCCCGTCGGTGGCGAAATGCGCCGCGAGCGTGCGGCACAAGGCCCCCGCCTCGGCATGATCGAGGTCGTCGACGCGGCCGGCGACGAGCACGTCGTCGC
>WBZR01004337.1_pt1 | contig 11696 bp, 10 predicted proteins | sample 5204231 | NCBI WGS metagenome assembly WBZR01 (sample SAMN12412403, study PRJNA552823) | activated sludge metagenome | isolation source: activated sludge from anammox sidestream of wastewater treatment plant... | place: USA: Virginia | collected 2017-08
GACCTCGTCCTCCATGTTCACCACGATCTGGCCGTTTTTCTCGGGAGTCAGGTCGGTGAGAAGGTGGCGGAGATTCGTCGCGTAAAGCTGACTGGACTGGGCGGCGAGCCGGCTCGCCATGTCGGTGTAGCCGATGAGGGTGACGCCGTTGTGATGGGCGACCTTGCCCGGCTGGGTGAGCTCGCAGTTTCCGCCCTGTTCCGCGGCGAGGTCGACGATGACGCTGCCGTCCCTCATCGACTCGACCATCTCCTTGGTGATGAGCTTGGGAGCCGGCCGGCCGGGAATGAGGGCGGTCGTGATGATGATGTCGACGTCCTTCGCCTGATCGGCGAAGAGCGCCATTTCGGCGCGGATGAACTCGTCGCTCATCACCTTGGCATAGCCGCCTTCGCCCGAGCCGTCTTCACCTTCGAACTCGAGCATGAGGAACTCCGCGTCCATGCTCTCGACCTGCTCCTTCACTTCGGGACGGGTGTCGAACGAGCGGACGATGGCGCCCATGCTCTTGGCGGCTCCGATCGCGGCGAGGCCGGCGACCCCGGCGCCGATGATCAGGACCTTGGCGGGTGGGACTTTGCCAGCGGCGGTGATCTGACCGGTGAAGAATCGTCCGAAGTGCTGGGCGGCTTCGACGACGGCGCGATATCCGGCGATGTTCGCCATCGAGCTCAGGGCGTCCACCTTCTGGGCGCGCGAGATGCGAGGAATGCTGTCCATCGCCATCACGGTCACACCCTTGTCTGCAAGCGTCTTCAAAAGCTCGGGGTTCTGGGCCGGCCAAATGAAGCTGATGAGGGTTTGGCCCGCTTGAAGGTATCCGGCTTCGGCGACGCCAGGCCCACGGACCTTGAGGATGATGTCGGAGCTCTTCCAGAGTTCCTCCGCCGTTGGCACGATCGAACACCCCGCACCTGCGAAGGCTGCGTCGGAATAGTTCGCGGCCGACCCCGCTCCAGACTCAACCGCCACCTCGAAGCCTAACTTGATGAGCTGCGCGGCGACTTCGGGTGTGGTGGCCACCCGCTTCTCTCCGTCGAATATCTCCCTCGGCACCCCGACCTTCATTCCTTGAATCTCCCTTGCGGCTCGTCTTCGAGCCTCGAAGCGCCGTCTCCGGCAACTCGATGGACGTTACCCGAGGTTCAAGACGGAGGAATGACCTGGAAATTGACGACACGGCTGGGCAGTCGCTCTTGGGACGCCAACCCTCCAACCCTCCAACCCCACAACCCCCTTGGCCCCTGCTTCCGACACGACCTGGCACGTTATCCGTCAGATTCACCGTAGAATTGACTGTTCGTCACGGAGGACGACCCCATGCCCATGATCTTCACGACGCTGCTCGCCCTTGCCCAGGGTCCCACCACCACGCTCGCCAACCACGCGACCCCCGCAAAGGGCGGGTTCGCGATCGCCGCCAGCAAGACCCTCACCGGAGTCCACCCGATCTCGATGGCGACCGGGCCGCTCGGCCACCAGGTGGCGCTCGGCATGGAGGACACGACGATTCGCATCGTCGACGCCGCGACCCGAGTGACCCAGAAGACGCTCACCGGACACAAAACGACGATCCAGGCGATCGCGTGGAGCCCGAACGGCCGGTGGCTCGCCAGCGGCGACGAGAAGGCGAACATCTACCTGTGGGACACGAAGACGTGGACCAAGGTCAAGAACTTGACCGGACACACACGCCCGATCCAGGCCCTCTCGTTCAACAGCGCGTCGACCCAGCTCATTTCGACGGGACAGGACGACGTGGTGAAGGTCTGGGACCTCGCAAACCTGAGCAGGGAGAAAATGAGTCTGCAGGGCGGGGGCGCGAACTTCTATGGAGCGCGATTCATCGGCAAGTCGAACGACTTCGCAATGGCGACTCTGCAGCAGGGCGCGCGGCTCTACACTGCTCAGAAGACGATGCGGGGCTGGCTCACCGGGCACGGCGGACAGGGCACGATGTTCGTCGATTTCAATCCGGCTGCGACGATGGCGGTCACCGCCGGGCGCGACAACAAGGCGAGCCTGTTCGACATGAAGTCGATGAACCGGATTGGCTCGTTAAAGGGCCATACCGACTGGGTCATGGCGGCGGTTTTCGCCCCGAACGGCAAGTGGGTGGCGACTTCGTCGACCGATCGCACCGTAAAAGTTTGGGATGTGAAGACGTTCGCTCCGGTTCTCGACCTTCCCGACCAGAAAGCGGTCGGATCTCCCCTGCTGTTCACCGCCGACGGCAAGTACCTCCTCAGCGTCGACATCTCCGACAACCTCGTGATCCACACGTTGAACCCTGCGCAGACGCCTAGCGCTTCGTCCGCGGCCTCCAAGGCTCCCGCGAAGGGGAAGGCCAAAGGTCGGACGGTGCGACGGAAAGGCGGGTAGAACCCGGCCAATGCCCCGCACCTTCCAAGTGAACACCGAGACCCTCGAAAGGGCGGTGCTCGTGTATGTGAACGAGGACGAAGCGGACGACCTGTACGTTGAGGATGAGCTGGAAGGCTTGTGCGAGGCGGCCGGGGTCGAGCCAGTGGGCTCGATTCGCCAACGCTTGGATCGCCCCTACCGGCCCACCTTTGTCGGAAAGGGCAAGGTCGAAGAGGTCACGATGCTGGCGAAGGAAGCCGGCGCCGACATCGTGCTGATCGACGGCGAGGTCACCGGCATGCAGCAACGCAACCTCGAAGAGGCGTTGGGCGTGCGGGTGGTGGATCGGACCCAGCTGATCCTCGACATCTTCGCCAAGCGCGCTCGAACTCGCGAGGGAATGCTTCAGGTCGAGCTCGCCCAACTCACCTACATGCTGCCCAAGCTGATGTCGGTCTACACGAAGTTCGAGCGGCAGAAGGGCGGCATCGGAATGCGCGGCCCGGGTGAGACCAAGCTGGAAACGGATCGCCGGATGGTGCGAGACCGCATCTCTCGGCTCGGGGACGAGATCGAGGAGGTCAAGAAGCACCGGGACCAACAACGCGCGAGTCGCCGGAAGCACCCGTTCCCGTTCGCCTCGATCGTCGGCTACACGAGCGCGGGTAAGTCGACGCTGATGAACCGGATGGCAGGCACGGAGCTTCTCGCGGATGCGATGCCCTTCGCGACCTTGGATCCGACGACGCGCAAGGTCGATCTTCCCGAGGGATACAGCCTGTTCCTCACCGACACCGTCGGGTTCATCCGGAACCTGCCGACGAATCTGGTCGCCGCCTTTCGGTCGACCCTGGAAGAGGTCGTCTTCGCCGACTTTCTCCTGTTGTTGGTGGACGCCAGTCATCCTTCCTGGGAAGTGCAGCACGGCGCGGTCCTCGACACCTTGGAAGCACTCGGCGCCCAGGACAAGCCTGCGATCCTCGTGTTCAACAAGGTGGATCTGCTCGACGATCTCGCGAAGGCCGCGCTCGATGAAGCGATGGCCTTGTGGCCGCGCTCGGTGGCGATCTCGGCCTCCACTGGGCAGGGAATCGACTCCATGATGGAGGCGATCGTGTCCCAGGTGAAGGAGCTCCTTGGTTATGTGAAGGCGCTCGTCCCCTATTCGGAGTCGGGCCTCGTCCAGGCTTGTTACGACTATGGCCGTGTGCTTGTCGTCGACTATCGCGAGGATGGAATCCTGATCGAAGCCGAGCTCGTCGCGGAGATGCGGCAGAAGCTGGCGCGTTACAGCGCGTGAACTTGCGAGGAATTTGTGAGGGTTTGTCCGTCCCACCAGGAGGCGGGCACCTCGGGTGCAGAATTCACGTATCCTGATCGGGTTCGAAACTCTATGCGTCTTCCGATTCAGCCACACCGAGGATCTTCGATTCGATGAGCGCCACGTCACACCGCCAACCCGACTTGGGGTTGCCCTTTTTTGACCTGACGGAACTGAAGCCGGACCCGTTGGCGGTCGATCTCGTCCCCGGAGATTACGCCCTCAAGTACCAGGTTCTGCCTGTCACGATCGAAGGCGGCGTTCTGACGTGCGCGATCGGCGGGCTGGACGGCATTCAGGCTCTGGACGACCTTGGGATCTTGCTCGACCGGCCGGTTCGCGCCGTTCTCGCCGATCCCCAGCTCATTCGCGACCGCATCGAGGAGCGCTTCCTCGAAGAGATCCTGTCGCAGATCCCGACCGAGGACAGCGCCGGGTTCACCGAGATCGACGAATCGACCGACCTGGCCGACCTGCAGAAGATGGCCACCGAAACCGCGGTGGTCCAGATGGTCAACCTGATCTTCGCGCAGGCGGTTCGGGACGGCGCAAGCGACATCCACATCGAGCCCTACGAGAAGGACGTGAAGGTCCGGTACCGCATCGACGGCATTCTTCGCGACATGATGAGGCCGCCGAAGCGCATGCAGGCCGCGCTCGTCTCGCGCATCAAGATCCTTGGCGAAATGAACATCGCGGAGCGTCGTCTTCCGCAGGACGGCCGCATCAAGCTCACGATCGCGGGGCGTGCGATCGACGTCCGTGTCTCGATCATCCCGACCGTGTACGGCGAGCGCGCGGTCATGCGAATTCTCGACAAGACGACCGCCATGCTCGGCCTCGAGGAACTCGGAATGTTCCCCGACACGCTCGAGCGTTTTCGGAGATTGATCGGCATCCCGTTCGGGATCGTCCTTGTCACCGGACCCACCGGCTCGGGCAAGTCGACGACGTTGTACGCGTCTCTGCAGGAGATCTGGTCTCCGACGACGAACATCCTCACGATCGAAGATCCGGTCGAGTATCAAGTGCCAGGTATCGGCCAGGTTCAGGTTCGCCCGAACATCGGATTGACGTTCGCGAGCGGCCTCCGATCGTTCCTGCGCCAAGACCCCGACATCATCATGGTCGGCGAAATCCGCGACCATGAGACGGCGGAAATCGCGATCCACGCCGCACTGACCGGCCACCTCGTCTTCAGCACCCTTCACACGAATGACGCGCCAGGTGCGGTCACCCGGCTTCTCGACATGGGGGTCGAGCCGTATCTGGCTGCCTCGTCCATCGTGGGTGTGGTCGCTCAGCGGCTCGTTCGCCGGAACTGCCAGTTCTGCTCGGAGTCGACCCACTACGACGACGACGCGCTGCGCGCGATCGGGATCTCGGCCGAAGAGGCTCGAGGAGGCGACTTCAAGAAGGGTCGTGGCTGCGACAAGTGTGGCGGCTCCGGCTACAAGGGCCGACAAGGCCTCTACGAACTGCTCGTGATCGACGACCATATTCGCCACCTCACGGTCGAGCGAGCGTCCGCAGGTGTGATCAAGCAGTACGGGATCGAGCATTGCGGGATGCGCACCCTCATCGGAGACGGCAAGCTCAACGTCCTCGCCGGGCGAACGACCCCTCACGAAGTCTTGCGCGTCTGCCAGCGGGAGGGCCTTTGATGGTCCCTGAGGGAGGCTGTTCGGCTTGACGACGTTCGCCTATGTCGCCCTCGACCCCACAGGGCGGAAGCGCACGGGCTTCGTCGAAGCCCCGGACCAAGATCAGGCGATCGCCAAGATCACGTCCGAGGGCAGGTTCGTCGTCGAGATTCGACCCGACATCACCCGGGTCCACCACGACGGGCTCGCCAAGCGGGGCAAGGTCTCCAAAGCGGATGTGGCGCTCTTCACCCGGCGCATGGCGGACTTGTCGGCGGCCGGCCTGCCGCTCGATCGCGTGCTCCAGGTCGTCGCCGAGCAATCTGAGAGCGCGAAGCTCACCGAGATCGCGGAGGAAGCTCTCGAGGACGTGCGCGGAGGCACGAGCGTGTCCCAAGCGCTTGCCAAGCACCCACGGGTCTTCAACGACGTCTACACCCAGACCCTTCGGGCGGGCGAGGCCTCTGGCCAGTTCTCCGAGGTCGCCGCGCGTCTCGCCGACTTTCAGGAGAAGGAAGTCGCCCGAAAGAGCCAGATCACGTCCGCAATGATCTACCCGGGCGTGCTCACGTTGACCGCGGTGTTCGTCGTCGTCTTCCTGCTCACATTCGTGGTGCCAAGGCTCTCCGGCGTCTTCAAGGACCTCGGGAACGACCTTCCGATCACGACTCAGATCCTGCTGACGTCGACCGACTTCCTCACCAAGAACGCGCTGCTCGTGGTCGGTTCGATCGTCGCGGCGATCATCCTCTTTCGCGTTTGGGTCGTCACCGATGCGGGCGCGACTGCACGGGACCGGGCTTACATGTCGGTACCGATCGTGGGCGGCGTGATCACGAAGGCGATCGTTTCGCGGTTCGCTCGCGTCCTCGGGACCCTCGTTTACGGCGGTGTGCCGATTTTGGAGGCGCTCCAGATCGCCGGACTATCGGCGGGCAATCGGGTGTTCCTGCACACGAGCGAGCGGGTCGCCAACGACGTGAGAGATGGCCGGCCCATCGCCGACGCGATGCGGGATGCAGGCAGCTTTCCGCCCGTGCTTGTCCACATGGTCGCGATCGGCGAAGAAACCGGCGACCTCCCCAAGATGCTTTCGCGCGTTTCGGACAGCCTCGATTTCGAGGTCGACAACGGGATGCGCAGACTCACCGCCTTGGTCGAGCCGGTCATCGTGCTCGGCATGGGCGTCTTCGTCGGATTTGTCGTCTTATCGGTCCTGCTCCCGATCTTCCAAGCGCAGAACGCGGTGAAGTAGCGTGGAGCAAAGCGAATCTTAGATTGCGTATCACTTGATGGTCAAACCAATGCAAACACATCGAAACTGGAACTTCCGAAAGGGCTTCACGCTCATCGAGTTGCTAGTGGTCATTCTGATCCTTGCGATCTTGGCAGCCCTCATCGTTCCCCGCGTCGTTGGGCGTACGAGCGACGCCAAGAAGGCCAAGGCGCTTGCAGACATCGACTCGTTGAGAACGGCGATTGGAACGTTCCGGCTGGACTGCGACCGCTATCCCACAACCGAGGAGGGCCTGCAGTCCCTCCGCACGCAACCCGGCGACGTGCAAGGCTGGCGCGGCCCGTATCTCGAGAAGCCGTTGCCTCTCGACCCATGGGGCTTCGACTATGTGTACGAGTATCCCGGGGCTCACGGCAGCGACTCCTATTCGCTCTACTCGAACGGCTCGGACGGGGCGCCGGGTGGAGAGGGTGACGCCGCCGACATTGGCGCCGAGGAAGACCCGAGCTAGCATGCGTCGGGGCGGCTTTACGCTGATCGAGATGATCGTCGTCGTCTTCGTGATGGCGGCGCTCGCGTCGATCGCTGCCCCAAGCATCGCCTCGATGATCAAGGCGTCTCGAACCCGCTCCTACCTCGACGCGGTGGAGAGACTTCCTTCCGACGCCGCCCAAGAAGCCCGCCGGTCAGGGGTGACCGTCTCCCTCCGAGCGGACGACAGCGGGACGTTTCAGCTCGAGCAATCGGCCGACGCCAATGCGGATCCGACTGTCTTGAAAGCAGTCGACCCTGTGCCCGAGGTGTCCCCAAACCGCTTCTCGACGGCTGAAGGAGAGGCGGGTTCCGGCGACTGGGAAGTTAAGTTCTATCCGGACGGCACAAGCGACCGAGCCGGAGTCGAGTTCGACGAAGGCGGGACGACATGGGCTCTGACGATCGACGGGCACGGGCGTGGAACGATGAGCAAGTCCGAGCTACCCCCCGTCGAGGACGAGCGGTGGCCTGCGGGGGACTATGTCCATCGGTCGTAGACGTGGATTCACCCTGATCGAAGCGCTCGTCGCGGTCGTCTTGGCTGCGATCGGCGTCACCGCGTCGGTCAGCGCGTTCAGCGTGCTTTCCAAGGCCCAAGCTCGATCGATGGAGAAGGAACGAATGATCCGCCTCGCCGACGCCAAGTTCCACGAGCTCGCGGCGATGGGGAATCTGACGAACGTTGGCGGGACCTTCGAGGACCAGGGCGAACAGCGGTACACGTGGGAAGCGACCTCCGAGCCAACCGGTATCGAGAACGTGACGCAGCTCACGGTAAGCGTCTCGATGTCCGAAAGCACCGGCCGTGAGGGCTCTGATACCGTTCAGGGCGCGGTCTACGAAGAGCCCCTGTCTTCGACGACGACGACTGGAGGAACCCCATGAGGCTCCGCCGCGGCATCAGCCTCTTGGAACTGCTGGCGGTCCTCGTGATCGCCGTCCTTTTGTCGACGTCGCTCGCAACGTCGTTTTCAGCAGCTATGCAGTATCAGATGCGAACGAAGCCGATCCGGGAGGCTCAGCTTCAGCAGATTGCGTTCGAAGATCGGCTGTCAAAGCTCCTGAGCCGGGCGTTCGTCGACGATGACCAGGCGAACGCCAACACCTACTTTGTCGGCCAGCTCGACCCCTCCGGCTCGAACGCGAACGATGCCGGCACCGGTGCGACCGAGCTCATCTTCACGGCCGCAGGAAGTGCGTTGCCAGGCTCCGCCATCGCCTCCCAAGAAGCCGACTTCGAAACACGGAACGAGCAGCTTGGACCGGTTGGAGGCATGACCGAGTGCCGCCTGGCCCTGACCCCGATCGGCGAGGCCGGCAATCGAACAGGGTTGTTCCTTCGTGAGCAGACGCCTGCCGACGAGGACCCCGATCAGGGAGGCTACGAATCGGTGGTGGACGATCGGATTGCCGCCATCTCGTTCGAGTTCTTCGATGGCACCGATTGGGTCTCCGAGTGGGACACCAGAGTTGCCGAGCGACGGATCCCGGCGGCGATCCGGATTAGCTACATCTTCGACGGCGAGGAAACTACGCGCCAGATGGTCGTCAAGCTTCGCAACAGCGACGTGACCGCGGCGACGCCCTACGACACGAGCGCGACGACGGGAGGGACACCGTGATGAGATCGGCGAGACTCCCCAAGCGTCGTGGCGGCGTCATGATCTTGACGCTCGTCGTGCTTGCTGGTGTAACCGCCCTGCTCGCGGCGGCCTTCGCGCGGGAGTACTCGGAGACCCAGGACACGATCTCCCGGCTCGAACGGGCCAGGGCGCGGATCGCCGCCGAGTCCGGAATCGCGCGCGGTCTCGCCGCATTCGTCGCCCAAGATGCCAACCTGGTCACACAGCAGGACGAGTGGTACACGGTCGGCAGCCAAGCGAACGACCGGATCGTGCTGGGCGATGTCGCGTTCAGGATGCAGATCGTCGACGCGTCGAGCCTAGTCAACATCAACACCGCCACCGAGTTCGACCTCCAGAACCTTGGGCTTTCCACCGAACAGATCGACGCGCTGCTCGACTGGCGGGAGGAAGGCACCACCCCCAGAACTGAAGGCGCGAAGGACGAGTTCTACAACTCGCTCGCCTATCCGTACAACGCCGGACTCCGAAGGCTCGACAGCCTCGCTGACGTTCTACTCATCAAGGGATTCACACCCGACACCCTCCTGCAGGCGCCCACCGAGTCCAATGTGACCGGCGTCACGCCCCAACCGCTGTATGCGTGGGCGACAACCGATTCGTTCAGCCCCAACACCGATGCGCAAGGCCAACAAAAGCAGAACATCAACAACGTCCAGGCGAACCAGCTGCAACAGGCGGGAATCCCCGGGCCAGTGGCGGCGGCGATCGTCGCTCGAAGGAACACCCAAGGGCCCTTCGCCAGTATGGGAGACGTGCTGCAAGTGGCCGGAATGACGGTTCAATCGGCCACGGCGCTCGTGGACGGCTTCATGGTTGGTGGGCAGCCACGCAACGAGGGGCGCATCAATGTCAACACTGCCTCGGAAAACGTGCTGACCACGGTTGCCGGGATGACCAGCGACGTCGCTCAGGCGATCGTGTCGCGTCAGGACCCCGGGGTGACGACCCTTGGAGAGCTGTTTCAAGTTCCCGGCTATTCGCTCGAGGTTGCCCAGGAGACGATCGATCGATTCACGACCAAGTCTGAGGTCTTTCTCATCCGGGTCGAGGGCCAAGCCGGCGGAACCAAGGTTCCGCTCGAAGCGGTCGTCAGCATCAACGGTGGGCGGACGCGCGTGCTGAAGGTGTACGATCCACCTCAGTCCAGCATGATCGAACTCTGGGGATGGCCCGACGACACGACGAACGACGTCGAACTGGGGGCTGCGCAATGAGCAAGGGTATCGAAGCGCTCCCAGTTGTCGAATGGTCGCCCAACCAGGTGCGTGTGTACCGCACGGACCGCAAGGATCTCGCAGTCGGACCTTCGATCGAATCGGTGATGGCGGCGATCGGCGACTCGCGCGAGGTCGTCGTCGCGATGTCTCGCCGCAGCTCCTTCTTGCGGACGGCGAGGCTGCCCGACGCTCCCAAGAAAGACGTCGCGAAGATCTTGGCGCTTCAGCTCGGGCAGCTGTTCCCCCTTGCGCCCGGAGATGCCGCTGTCGATTTCTATTTGACCGACGACCGCAACGTCGAGGGTCGGTTGGCGGTGGTCGCCGCCGTCAAGAGCGACGTGCTGAGGCAGCTCAACGCGGAGCTCGCGGAGCACGGGCTCACCACCCGAGCGGTCGTGCCGGCGGCGCTCGGTTCCGCCTTCCTCGCCAAGCAAACGGGACGGCGTGAGTGCGCGATCCTGGAAGAGAGCCCAGAGGGGCTGACGATCGACATCGTGCACGAGGGCGAGCTGCGCGCCTCGCGGGTCGTCCCGATGCCTGACCCCGCCTATGTGGACGTCGAGGTCGAGCGAAGCTTTGCCGTCGCCAAACTGCCTTGCTCCGAGACGCTCACCGCGGGTGGCTTTACCTATCCCGAAGCCAACGGCTTCCTGCCCCAAACTGGCCTCTCGACCCTGACCGAGGGTGCGCTTCCGTTGACCCTCGAACCTCCCGAAGTCGTCGAGAAGCGAGAGCGGGCCGCCTTGTCGCGGGGGCGCTCGTTTGCCTTGCTTGCCTGGGTGGTCGCGATCTTGCTCGCCCTCCTCGTAGCCGACTTCCGCACCAGAGATCTCGAAGCGTTGGAGAAGGGGCAGTCGAAGCTCAAGAAGGCGGTGGCGGACCTTCGGAAGTCCGACAATCAAGCGCAAGCAAAGCTCACCGACCTGCAGAAGATCGACAAGGCGCTCGACCTCGCGTTCGAACCCAAACAGCAGTTCTCCGATGTCACGATCCTGCTCAACAACCTGACCACGGAAGGGCTCTGGCTAACCGGAATCACCCTTGAGCGCGGCAAGCTCGCTCAGATCCGAGGAACCGCGACGACCGGAGAAGCGGTCACCAAGTTTCAAGAGCGATTGGCGACGCAGCCGAGGTTCCGCGACGTCAAGCTGATCTTCGCCAACAGCGGGGAGATCGAAAAGGTGGGCATCGTGCAGTTCTCGATCCAGGCGCACATCGTCGGGAACTTCCCGCTCGAAGTCGAGGTGAAGAAGTGACGAATCGCATGTGGAATCGAGTCACGGCGGGAGCGGTCGTCGTGATGATCGGCATCCTCGCCTTCCAAGTCCTCGTGCCGATCCCGTCGCCGACGGTCGTCGTGCGAAGCCTACGCCGTCAAGAGGATGAGCTTCGCAAGAAGATCGAAGTCGCTCGCGCGGACGTGTCTGCGACGCGGACCAAGAACCAGCTTAGAACCTGGAAACAACCCGCCGACCAAGTCGCGGCGGCGGCGATGGCCAAGGTGACGGAACTCGCCAAGGCACAGTCGCTCAAAGTGATCGCTTTCAGGCCCCAACGGATTCAAGAAGACGTGGGGGTGACGCGATACCCTTACCAAGTGACGCTCGAGGGCTACTTCCCCAAGGTCGTCGCGTTTGTGCAGGCTCTGGAAACTCCCAAGCACAAACTTCCCGTAGTAAGTATGCAGATCACCGCGTCTGATGGTGCGAGCGACAAGGTGAGTTCGACCGTTGG
>WBZR01004339.1_pt1 | contig 11693 bp, 10 predicted proteins | sample 5204231 | NCBI WGS metagenome assembly WBZR01 (sample SAMN12412403, study PRJNA552823) | activated sludge metagenome | isolation source: activated sludge from anammox sidestream of wastewater treatment plant... | place: USA: Virginia | collected 2017-08
GGAATCGGCACAAAGGGGCGTCACGCGGATACCCCACTGCAGGCATATTGGCGCGACCGAGGACGCCGCCTGGCGCCGCTTTGCAGCCGCCAGAGCTGTGCGGTATTCCCCGGACGGTGCACTAGCATTGACCGGGTGAACGGGCGGTGCCATGGCGCGGGCGCGTTCTGGCTCTGGGCGCTCGCGGGCGGCCTCCTGCTCTTCACGATCCTGACGGGCGCCTCGATCGGCCTGTTCGTCCTCCCGGCGGCCCTGCTGGCGCTCGCCCTCGCCGCCCGCTGGGCGAGCCCGTGGCCGGAGGCGCTCGGGCTGGTGTCGGGGCTCGGGCTGCCCTGCCTCGCGATCGGCGTACTCTGGGCACGCGCCGACCACGGCGGCGGCGCACCGGGGTGGCTCGCGGCGGGAGCCACGCTGACGCTCGGCGGCGTCGCCGCCTACCTCGCGGCGGCGAGGCCGTAGGCCCGACGGTAGCGCTCCCGCAGCTCGAGGACGTCGTCGACGTACGCGCGCGTCTCGGCGAACGCGATCCCCTGGCCGCGCGCGAGCCACCCGTCGACGTTGCCCTGCCCGGCGTGGTAGGCGGCGAGCGCGAGCGAGACGTCGCCGTCGTACTTCTCGAGCAGCCGCCGCAGGTAGAAGGAGCCGTAGCGGACGTTCAGCTCCGGATCCTCGAGATCCTCGACTCGAAACCGCGAGCCGCCGGTGTACTCGGCGATCCCCTCGGCCGTGTCGGGCAGGAGCTGCATCAACCCGATCGCGCCGGACTCCGAGACGGCCTCGGGGTCGAACTTGCTCTCGCGGTAGATCACGGCGGCGATCAGGGCCGGATCCAGATCGTAGTTCTCGGCGTGGCCGCGGATGATGTGCTCGTACTCGAGCGGGTAGCGCAGCCGGATGTACCAGCCGGGCTCCGCGGTGACCGCGTAGGCGATCACGCCGCCGGCGACGGCGACGAGCGCCGCCAGGAAGGCGAGCCGCCTCACGCCGTGAGTGTGGCGATCACGGCGGCAGCGAACGCGTCGAGCTCGGCGAGCGTCCCGTCGTTGACGTAGGCGAAGTCGGCGCGGCGGAGCTTCTCCTCGTCGGGAAGCAGCCGCCGCTCGCGCAGCGCCAGGTCGGGCACCGACGTGCGCGCGGCCCGGGCCGCTCGCGACGCGGTCACGCAGACCACGGCGTCGAAGCGGGACTCGGCACCGGTCTCGTAGAGCAGCGGCACCTCGATCACGCACACGGCCGGGGGATCGGGGAGCGCGGCGAGCTCCTCCCGCCAGCGCCGCTGGGCCTCGGTCACGAGCGGGTGCAGGAGCTGCTCGAGCCACGCGAGCTCGTCGGGGTCGGCGAACACGATCCGCCCGACCGCGGCCCGGTCGATCCGGCCGCCCGGGCCGAGCACCCGCTCGCCGAAGCGCGCTACGACGGCCCGCCTGACGGCGGCGTCCTCGGCGAGCAGCCGGTGAACGATCTCGTCGCTCGACGTGACGGCCGCGCCGTGCCGAGCGAACGCGCGCAGGAGCTCGCTCTTGCCCGCGCCGATCCCGCCCGTGATCGCAAGGGCGACGGGACGGCGGGCGCGAGCCGGCGCCGCCGCGGCTCCGGGGGAAGTCCCGCTAGTCGTACGCCTCGGTCTCGGCGGCCGGCTCCGGCTCCACCGAGACCTCGGCCGGCGCGGGCGCGCCAGCCTCGGGCTCCTGCTCCCCGGAGCCCGCCTCGAGCGCGAGCTCCTCCGGGGCGGCCTCGAGCGCGAGCTCCTCGGGCCCCGCCTCGAGCGCGAGTTCCTCCTCCGGCGCGGCCTCCGCCTCGGGGGCGGCCTCCGCCTCCGGAGCGGGCTCCTCGACGACGAGCGGCTCGTAGACCGTGCCGCCGATCGTCGGCTGCACCTCGTCGCCCGGCTCGACCCGCTTCAGCGAGAGCGAGAGGCGGCGGCGGTCGGCGTCCATCTCGATCAGCTTGACCTCGACAACCTGGCCCTGCTGGACGATCTCGCGCGGGTTCTCGACGTGGTGCTGGGCCAGCTCGGAGATGTGAACGAGCCCCTCGACCCCGGGGAGGATCTCGACGAAGGCGCCGAACGTGACCACCTTCGTGACCCGGCCCTGGACGACGTCGCCCTCGCGGTAGTGGTCGATTACCTGCTGCCACGGATCGGACTGGGTCTGCTTGAGGCCGAGCGAGATCCGCTGGCGGTCGCGGTCGATGTCGAGCACCTTGACCTTGACCGGGCGGCCGATCTCGAGCACCTCGGACGGATGGTTGACGTGGCTCCAGGAGAGCTCGGAGATGTGGATCAGCCCGTCGATCCCCTCGAGGTCGACGAACGCGCCGAAGTCGACGATATTCGAGATCGTGCCCTCGACGACGTCGCCGGGCGAGAGCCGGTCGAGGATGGCCTGGCGCATCTCCTTGCGCTCGTCCTCGAGCACGGCCCGCCGGGAGAGCACGACGTTGTTGCGGCTGCGGTTCAGCTCGATCACCTTGCAGCGAAGCTGTTTGGCGAGGAACTCGTCCAGGTTCTGGACGCGGCGGATGTCGACAAGCGAGGCGGGCAGGAAGCCGCGGACGCCGAGGTCGAGGATCAGGCCGCCCTTGACGACCTCGATCACGGTCCCCTCGACCGGCTCGCCGCTCTCGGCGGCGCCCTCGATGCGCTTCCACGCCATCTCGAAGCGCGCCCGTTTCTTGGAGAGGATCAGGCGCCCCTCCGCGTCCTCCTTCGTCATCACGAGCGCGTCGATCTCGTCGCCGAGCTGCACCTCGTCGGCCGGGTTGACCGACCGGCGGATCGACAGCTCGCTGACGGGGATGACGCCCTCGGACTTGTAGCCGATGTCGACGAGCACCTCGTCCTTGTCGACGCGCACGACCGTGCCGCGGACGACCTCGCCCTCGTTGATGACGGGGATGGTGGCGTCGTAGTCGGGGATCAGCGTGCCGTCTTCGGCACGGATCCAGCCAGCCTCGGTCGTATCGGTCTCGGCGGTGGTCTCGTGGGCCATCAGGAAGGGCGCATTATAGCCGCGTGGCGCGGTTTCGCCGGGGCAGGCGCCGCGTCACTCCTTCGCCTCGCGCCAGTCGGCTCCCGCGCCGACGTCCACGACGAGCGGTGGGTCGAGCGGGTAGGCGCGGCACAGCTCCTCCCGGACGAGCTCCCGCACCGCCTTCAGCTCCGCGTCGGGAACCTCGAGCAGGAGCTCGTCGTGCACCTGGAGCACGAGCCGCGCGGCCCGCCCCTCGGCCCGCAGGCGGCGGTGGATCGCGACCATCGCTACCTTGATCACGTCGGCGGCGGTGCCCTGCATGACCGTGTTGACGGCGAGGCGCTCGCCGAGCGAGCGGGTCTGGCGGCTCGAGGCCCTGAGCTCCGGGATCGGCCGGCGGCGCCCGAGCAGCGTGCGGACGAACCCGTCTCGCTCCGCCTGCGCGACGGTGGCGCGGATGAACTCCTGGACGTGGGGAAAGCGGGCGAGGTAGGCGTCGATGTAGGCGGCGGCCTCCTCGCGCGAGAGCTCGAGCTGCTCGGCGAGCCCGAACGCGGAGATGCCGTAGATGATCCCGAAGTTGACGGCCTTGGCCCGGTTGCGCTCGTCCTTCGTGAGCGTCGCCCGCTCCTTCCCGAGCACCTCGGCGGCGGTCGCCGCGTGGATGTCGTCGCCGCGCAGGAACGCCTCGCGCAGCTTCGGCTCGCCCGAGACGTGGGCGAGGATCCTGAGCTCGACCTGCGAGTAGTCGGCGGAGAGGAGCTTCCAGCCGCTCTCGGCGACGAAGGCGCTGCGCAGCTCGCGGCCGAGCTCGGTGCGAATCGGGATCGACTGGAGGTTGGGGTTGGACGTCGAGAGCCGTCCGGTCGCGGCCACGGCCTGGTTGAACGTCGTGTGCAGGCGCCCGTCGGCCGGTGAGATCAGCTCCGGCAGCGGTCCCAGGTACGTGTTCAGGAGCTTCGAGTACTCGCGCCACTCCTCGAGCACCGGCACGATCGGGTGCGCGCCGCGCAGGCCGCGCAGCACGCGCGTGTCGGTCGAGTAGCCGGTCTTGCCCTTGCGGCCCGGCTCCAGCCCGAGCCGCTCGAACAGGATCCGGGCGACCTGCTGGGTCGAGCCGAGCAGGAACGGCTCGCCCGCGAGCTCGTGCGCGCGCGCCTCGAGCTCCTCGACCCGGTCGGCGAGCCGGGCGGTGATCTCCCCCATCCGGTAGGTGTCGATGCGGACGCCGGCGTCCTCCATCGCGGCCAGCACGCCGGCGAGCGGCAGCTCGACGTCGCGGAAGAGGTCGCCCATGCCGAGCTCCTCGACGCGGCCTGCGAGCGGAGCGGCGAGCCGCCGCACGGCCTCGGCCTCGTGGACGAGCACCGCCGTCTCCTCCTCCGCCGCGGGCTCGGGGACGAGCTCGAGCCCGTGCTCGACGGCAAGCTCGTCGACCGGGTAGGAGGAGCGCCCCGGGTCGATCAGGTAGGCGGCGAGCATCGTGTCGCAGCGGGGCACGATGCCGGCGGCGGCGAGATCGTGCGGGAGCGCCTTGAAGTCGTGGCAGAGGATCTCCGCACCGCGGAGCTCGCCGGCGTCGAAGGCACCCACGACCACGGGCCGGCCCTCCCGCGCAACGGCGGCACGGCCGTCCCGGACGGCGAGGCCGGCCTCGCCGCCGACGGGGCCGATCGTGCCCTCGACCCAGGGCACCGCGGCCGCGGCGCTCGTGGCGGCGGCCTGGGGCAGCGCGGCGTCGAGCTCGTCGACCCGGCGCAGGACGTTTCGGAACTCGAAGCGGCGAAACAGCTCCTTCAGGCGGGAGCGGTCGGGCGGGGCGAGCACGAGCTCGGCGGGCTCGCAGTCGAGCTCGAGGTCGCGGCGCATCGTCGCGAGCAGCTTCGAGTCCCGCGCCTGGCCTGCGTGCTCGCGCAGCGCCTTCGCCCGGGCGGGCGAGAGCTCGTCCGCGTGCTCGAGCACGGCCTCGAGCGACCCGTAGCGGCCGATCAGCTCCGCCGCGGTCTTGTCGCCGATCCCGGGGACGCCCGGGATGTTGTCGGACGTGTCCCCCTTGAGGCCGATGAAGTCGGGGACGAGACCGGGCGGGATCCCGTAGCGCGCCTCGACCCGTCCGGGCGTGTAGACCTGGACGTCGGAGACGCCGCGCGGGGTCATCATCAGGCAGACGTTCGCGGAGCAGAGCTGGAACGCGTCCCGGTCGGTCGAGACGACGCAGGTCCTGATGCCGGCCCGGTCGGCCCGCGTGGCGAGCGTGGCGATCACGTCGTCGGCCTCCCAGCCCTCGAACTCGAGGTTGCGGTACCCGAATGCCTCGACGAGCGGGCGGAAGTGCGGGAACTGCTCCCGCAGCAGCTCCGGCATCTCCTTGCGCTCGGCCTTGTACGCCTCGGAGACCTCCTTGCGGTGCACCGGACGGGTGTCCCACGCGACCGCGACGCCCTTCGGCCGGTAGTCGACGAGCAGCTTGAAGAGCATGTTCGCGAACCCGAGCAGCGCGTTCGTCGGGAACCCGTCCGTGGTCGCGAGCTCCTCGGGCAGCGCGAAGAAGGCCCGGTAGGCGAGGTTGTTGCCGTCGACGAGGAAGAGCTCGCACTCGCGTGCCGGCCCGTCCTCGAGGTCGAGCTCCTCCCCGCTCAGCGCTTTCGGCGCCACGGCCCAACTCTACGCGCGCGGAAACAGGCACGGTTCCGTGGAGCATGTGTGCTACGTTGTGTGCGTGCGTTTGCACATTTTCCTCGATGATGCGCTCGTGAAGGAGCTCGATCGCCGTGTCGGCCCGCGCGGGCGTAGCGCGTTCATCGCCCGGGCGGTGGAGCGCTCTCTCGACCAGGAGCGACGCTGGGAGCTGATCGAGTCCGCGCTGGGCTCGATCCCCGATACGGGGCACGACTGGGACGACGACGTGGCCGCGTGGGTTCACGAGCAGCGCTACGCCGACCCGAGGCGGGTCGGCTGAGTGGCCGACGTCCTGCTCGACACGACCGTGCTCGTCGACGCCCTCCGGGGTCGTCCGGCAGCGCGGCGCCTGCGGCTGTTGCGGCTGGCCGGCGACCGCCCCTGGGCGTGTGCGCTCAACATCGACGAGGTTGTCCGGGGGCTGCACCCGGATGAGGAGGAGCGCGCCCGGCGGCTGCTCGGCGGGCTGCGCATCGTCCCGCTGGGAGCCGAGGAGGGCTGGCGAGCGGGCGAGTGGCGCCGCGAGCTCGGCCGCCGCGGCGTCACGATCTCGCAGGCCGACGCGCTGATCGCGGCCGCCGCCCTGGCGATCGGCGGGCGGCTCGCGACCGGCAACCCGAAGCACTTCCCCCTGCCGGAGCTGACCGTCGAGCACTGGCCGGCGGGGGCGTAGGGCTCAGCGCGCGGCCCTGCGGACGGCGTGCTGGACGACCTCCTCGGTCAGAGCGTCGGGCAGGCCGTAGAGGGCGCAGACGAGGCGCTCCACCTCCTCGACCAGGCGCCGTCCCTCGTCGAGCAGCGTCCGGACCTGGCCGGCGCGCCCGGCGGCGAGCTGCTCGAAGCGCTCGAGATCCCGGGGCAGGAGCAGGGCGGGAAGGTCGCCGGGCGCCTTGCCGCCGAGGAGCTCCTCGACCAGGTCGAGGCGCTCCGCCGGGCCGGCCAGCGTCGCCGTGACCGCGCTGCCGCGGACGAGCGCGAGCAGGGTCGAGCCCTGCCGGCGCGGCTTCCCGAACGGCCCGGAGGTGACCGACAGCATCAGCGAGGGGTCGACCCGAACGGAGATCGTCTCCTGCTCCGGCAGCTCGCGGACGAGCGCTCCGCGATCGAACTCGACCGGGCCGTCCCGCCACGGGTCCTTGACGATCCGGCCGAGGTCGCGGACGGCGTCCCGGTGCGGGAGCAGCGCCCGGCGGTTGGCCGCGATCAGCCGCACGAGCTCGGCGACCCGCTCGGCCCGCGCGTCGCCCCCGGGACGGCGGTAGGGGATCTCGTTCATCGGCTTCGGCTCGTAGTCGCGTCTCACATGCCACGGTGTACGACCGCGCACCGCATACCACAGGTCGAGCAGCTCGCTGTTCAGCAGCCCGCAGAGGTACGCAACCGGAGCGCCTTCCCCACGCCCGACGACGACCGACATCCGCCCGCTCGGACTCCACGCTCCCGTCTCGTCGAGAGCGAACCGCCCGCGATCCGTCCGGTGGAGCGCGATCACCTTGGGCGCGCTCAGGTCATCCCTGCTGCGGGGCCAACAGGTCTCCCACCACTCACGGCGCGGGTTTCGCTTGAACTCGGCCCGTTCCGCGAGCAGCGGCCGCCAGCGCTCCACGGCGGCGAGCACGGGAGGCGGGGGCGAGTTGGCCTGGGTGAGCCACACGAGACTGACGTAGCTCCCCTCGTCCACCGTCCCGTAGAGCACCGCCTCGGGCTCCGGGCTTCTGACGAGGACCTGGCGGTTGGAGTCCCACGGCGGCCGAGCCTCCAACCCCGGCGGAAGCGCGTAGACCGGATCGCCAAGCTGTAGCCCCTCCGCCTCCAGCCTCCTTCGCGCCTCGGCGCTCAGCCGCTCCTGGATCTTGCGCGAGTAGGCGTCCGCGCCGGTCTGGATCCCGAGGAACGTCTTCCACGACCGCTGGAGCGGCTCAAACGGAGGACCCACCTTCAAAGCCGATTCGAGGTGAGCAACGACTCGAGCCGCGAGATCCTCGGGGTTGTGCTTGATCGGCCACGGTCGGGAGGCGACGAGCTCGTTCTGCGGCACGTCGTGAACGTGAATGCCACCCACGCGGCCCGGCTTGCCGGCAGCGCGACGCACGATCTCGTCGAGCAGCGCCTGCCGGTCCGGCGCCCGCGCCTGCGGGTCGCCCGAGAGCGCCCGGGCCGCCTCGGCCTCGTCCTCCAGGGCCACGATCCGCAGCTTGTGACCACGCGGGGCCGGCCCCTTCGTCGCGACGAGGATCGCGCTCTCGACGGTCGGCGTCGCCGCGGGCCCCTGGTCCTCGGCGAAGAGCTTGTGGCTCCCGAACAGGAAGAGCTCGTCGAGGCGGAGCTCGCGCGCCATCGTCTCGCGCAGGAAGCCCGCGGCACCCGCGTTCATCCAGCCCGCCGGCGTGATCACGCAGAGCCGGCCTCCAGGCGCGAGCTTCTCGACCGCGAGCAGGAGGAAGTAGTAGAGGTAGTCGGTCTTGCCGCGGTAGATCCCCTTCCAGGCCGGGATCGACCGGAGGCGCTCGAACAGCGGCCTGTTGTTCGACTCGGCGACGTACGGCGGGTTGCCGACGACCAGGTCGAAGCCGCCCCGGTCGTGCAGCCGGCGGAACTCCGCGAGCTTCTCGCCGTCGAGCGGGACGAGGTCGAACCAGTCGTCGCGCATCAGGTCGGCGCGGTCGGCGCGGTGCTCCGGCTCGATCTCGTCGAAGCTTCGCGCGCCGTGCTTGGCGACGAGCGAGTCCACGTGCAGCACGCGGAGGACGAAGCTCGACGGCGCCTCTCCTTTCAGCGTCAGGCCCCCGACGAGCCTGGACACCTGCAGGAGCAGGTTCACCTCGGTCAGGTAGTACGGGAACGGGCTGATCTCGCCGCCGACGAACCCGGTCACGATCGCCCTGAGCGCCTCCCGCAGCGCGCGCGGATCGTCCTGGTCGATCCCGCCGTCGTCGATCACCCGGCGGGCTGCCTCGACCAGGAAGCCGCCCGAACCGGTGGCGAAATCGAAGATGCGCCGCGGCTCGCGACGGTCGCCCTCGAGCCGGAAGACGCCCTCGGCGCCCCGGAAGCCGGCGCGGTCGAGCATGAAGCTGACGACCGCGCGCGGCGTGAAGAACTGGCCCAGGCGGTCACGGTCGATCTCGTCGACGTAGGAGACGTAGAGGCCGCCGAGGACGTCCGCGTTCAGCTTCCCGAGCGGGAACGGCGCGAGCGCATAGAGGACGTCGACGAGCGCGTCCTCTCGCGGGCGATACCAGTCGTAGTTGTTGTCCGGGCCGTAGAGCCAGCGGTACTTCTCGGCGCCGTGGAGGAACGCCTCCCTGAGGATCGCGCGAACGTTCTCCGACAGCCGGTCGTAGGCGTCGCCGAAGCCGCCGTCGTAGAGGTACTCGTCGACGAAGCCGACGTCCTCCCAGGCGCGATAGAGCAGGATTCGCGTCAGCGCGAGGTAGCCGACCCGGAGGCAGTACTGGCGCCAGACGCGCTCCGGGAGACCCTGCTCGCTGCGCCAGGCCGCGATCGTCGTCGGCAGGCTGGCCAGCTCGATCCCGGGCGCGACGTCGAGCGCGAGCAGCTCGAGCTCCTTCACGAGCTTCGACTCGCGGTCCGGGTTGAGCTCGAGCGACGCGTCGAGGAGCTCCGGCTGCGCCGCGACGTCGTCGGCGAGCGTGCGAGAGAGGCGGCGAAGCTGGGCGACCAGGTACTCGACGTCCACCTCGACCGGATCGCCGCCCCGGAGGCGAGCCGCCCACGCCTGCTGGTCGCGGACGTGCTCGATCTTCTCCGCAAGACCCATCGGCCGGTAGGCGAACTGCCCGCAGAACGCCTCGAACGCCTCGAGATCGCCCGGCGTGGGCAGCGCCTCACCACGCGCGATCTGCCACAGCGGGAGGAGGGAGAAGGAGAAGCGCGGGTCAGACCCCGGGGCGCCGGCGCGGTACACGCGCACCTCGCGCAGGTTGAAGAGCACGCCGTAGCGGAGCGACCGCTGCGTCATGTACCGGCGGATCTGGTGCTCGTGGAGGCGAAGGTCCTTCTGATCCGAGCCCTTGGCGTCGAGCACGAACGAATGGGCGATCAGGTCGTCGGGGGTGAAGTCGGGCTTGAGCCCGCTCTTCCCCTTCTGGGGGAAGTAGGCGTCCGTCGGAAACCCGAGCACCCGCTCGATGATCCGCTCGAGGATCGGCTCCGTCAGCACCTCCTCGTCGCCGCGGTCGGCTTTCGCGGCCAGGTAGGCGCCGAAGTCGTCAGCCGCGCGGAGGCTCCTGTAGCGACCGGCCTGCTCGTCGAGGCAGGCGGCGAGCGCCTCGAGCCTGTCGCTTCGCCGCTTCCCTTTCTTCTGCGCCAAGTTGTCTCGCTTTCGTGCGCCAGCCGTCACACGTCGCGGGAGAATCCGGCCGATCGGACGGCTAGAGTGCCCCGCATGACCGTCGGCGCCTCCGAGACCTCCCTCGAAGCTCTCTCCGAGCAGGAGCTCCAGGCGTTGCTCGAAGCCGCCGCGTGGTACGCGCGGTACCACCATCGCATGATCGCGGAGCAGGCGGACGACCCGTCCGCGCTCGCCGAGACACGGCGCGAGCGCTTTCGGGACCTCCATGCGGGGCTGCGCAAGCTCGGCATCGCGCTGCGGGAGCCCGACGGGCTCCGCCGCTCCGCGTAGTAGCCGCCGGCTACGGTTTCCGCGTGCTGGTTCGCCGCGCGACCCCCGACGACGCGGGCGAGGTGCTCGAGCTGATGGCCGGGCTCGGCCGGCCCGCCGTCGCCGCCGACCCAGCAGCGCAGCGCGCGGTCTTCCTCGCCCACATCGCCCATCCCGATGGCGTCGTACTCGTCGCCGAGAAGGACGGGGAGCTCGCCGGCGCCGCCAGCCTCTGGTTCCGGCCGCGGCTCAACTGGACGGCTCCCGAGGCGTGGCTGCCCGACCTCTACGTGCGGCCCGCCCACCGCCGCCGCGGCGTCGCGCGGGCGCTCCTCGACGCCTGCGTCGCCGAGGCGCGGGCGCGCGGCTGCCACGCGCTCAAGCTCGAGTCCGGCCACGACCGCACGCTCTCCCACCCGCTCTACGAGGCGTACGGCTTCGCCCACCACGGGCGCGCCTACCGGCTCGAGCTCTAGCCGGCCGGCGCGCAGCCATCCAGGCGACGACGCCGATCAGCTCGAAGGAAGGGCGAGCAGCTCCACCTCGCCCACGAGCAGGCCGGCCTCGTTCCAGCCGATCCCGCCCGCGATCAGCTCAATCGTGCTCGGCCACGCCAGGGTGACGCGCATCTCCTCGACCTCGAACGGGTCGTCGCGCAAGCGGTTGACGATCCACCAGTCGCTGCCCAACTGGATCTCGACCGTGTCGGGCTCGCCGTTTCTGTGGTTTCCGGCCACCCAGACACGCAGGCAGTACGTGCCGGGCTGGAACAGCGTCTGCGTCGTCAGGTGCCCGACCGGGTTGCCGCCGCTCCCCTCCATGTCGATGTAGGCGCCGTTGCCCGGCATCAGATCCCAGAGCCCGGTACCGATCACGTCGACGTTCGTGTCGCCGGTCGACCAGGTCCCGCCGAACGCCGTCTTGGAGAGCCCGAGCGCGTAGCCGTCGAAGTCGTCGTGGAAGACGCGCGCGCCGCCCTCCGCGCACGGAACAAGCCCCGCCCCCACGCCCTCCCGCCCCGCGCGGTGGCACGGCCGCCCGGCGGCGGGACGCGGCCGCCCGGCGGCGGGGCGCGGCCGCGACACCCCCCGTAGGGGCCGGACTTGTCCGGCCCGCAACCCCTCTCGTCTCCGCTGCTCGCGTCGAGTCTCGAACAGCCGGTCGTAGGCGCCGACGAAGCCGCCGTCGTAAGGTGCTCTCCGACGAAGCCGGCGTCCTCCCGGGCGCGATAGAGCAGGATCCGCGCCCGCGCGAGGTACCCGACCCGAAGGCTTCTGCGGTGACCGTCGGTGCCTCCGAGGCCTCCCTCGAAGCTCTTTCCGAGCGGGAGCTCCACCGTTGCTCGAAGCTCCCACCCGCTCTGCGAGGCGTACGGCTTCGTCCAGCACGGGCGCGCCTAGTGCACCGTCCGGGGA
>WBZR01004341.1_pt1 | contig 11685 bp, 11 predicted proteins | sample 5204231 | NCBI WGS metagenome assembly WBZR01 (sample SAMN12412403, study PRJNA552823) | activated sludge metagenome | isolation source: activated sludge from anammox sidestream of wastewater treatment plant... | place: USA: Virginia | collected 2017-08
CGGGGATGGCGCAGTGGCAGACCGCCGACCGGGTCGCGGAGCTTGCCGACACGTTTCGGCGCTCGGACCCCTACCTCGCGCCGCCGCCGCCTCCCATGCCATCCGTCCAAACTGCGACCCCGGCGCCTCCGATCAGCCAGCCCTATGGAACCCAGAGCTACGGAACGTCGAGCCCGACGTGGGCGCCTGCGACGACCGGGGGACACTTGCTCGCCATCAAGAGCGACAAGAGCCGCGTGCTCGCCGGACTGCTGAACCTGATTCCTCCCGGTGGGATCGGGAGGCTCTACCTGGGCTATTCGGCGTATGGGGTGCTTCAGCTCGTCCTGGGCTTCGTCACCTGCGGCGTGCTCTATCTCTGGTCGGTGATCGACGGGATCGTGATGCTGGTGGGCGGAGTCAAGTACGACGGCTACGGCCGTGTGCTCGAGGACTGAGTCCCACGAATCGCTGGGCCTTGCGGATACACTCGGCCTGCTGGGACGTCCAATCCTACGTACAGATGAAACACCTTCGATGGCTCCTGCTGCTCACCGCTGTGGCGTTGTTCGGCGTCTCGGTGGCCCAAGACTATGCGCCCAAAGCGGGCGAAACCGTCATGAAGGTGACGATCGAAGGGCGCGGCAACCTGTTCATCAAGCTCTTCACCAAAGAGGCGCCCAAGGCCACCAGCCATATCATGGGTCTGGTGCGCAAACGGTTCTATGACGGCCAGCGCGTCTTCCGGGTCGAGCGATCGCCCCGCCCATTCCTCATTCAGATGGGCGCACCGGGCTCGAAGACCAAGGACATGGATGACGCGAGCCTGCAGACGGAAGGGACCGGGGCGCGGATCCCATTCGAAGACAGCGGATTCAAGTTCGACAAGAAGGGGATGGTCGGCCTCTCGACCCAGCAGGGCGACCGAGACTCCGGCGACTGCCTGTTCCACATCGTGCTTGCGCCGATTACATTCCTGAACGGCAACTACACGGTGATGGGCCAAGTCGTGGCCGGGCTTGAACTCCTCGATCGAATCGAGAAGGGCGACCGGATCGGCTCGATCACCCTTCTCGGCGGCTGAAATAGCTCAGCCGAACAGACCCGCGAAGAACGCCTTCATTTTCGCCCACGAACCCTCGTCCGCAGCCTTGTTGTAGGCGGCTCCGGTCGTGTTGTCGTTGCCCGCGTGGGGTTCGGTGAACGCGTGGACCGCGCCTGGATAGGCGACGAACTCCATGTCCGCGGAGGCGAACTCCTTCTTGAAGGCTTCGACCTGGGCGGGTGGCACGAACGGGTCATCGGCGCCGTGGCACACGAGCACCTTGGTCTTGATCGTCCCCGCCTCGAAGCCTGGCGCGGCGTCGAGCCCTCCATGGAAGGAGACGACGCCCTTCAGGTCCATCCCGGCCCGCGCCATTTCGAGCACGCCGGTGCCGCCGAAGCAGTAGCCGATCGCGACAATCTTGGTTGCATCGACGTTCGGGTCCTTCTTCAGCTCGTCGAGCGCGGCCTGGAGCCGTTCGCGGAACAGCGTGCGATCGCCCTTGTACTTGCCGGCGAGCTGGCCGTTCTCCTGAACCGTCTTCGGGCGAACGCCCTTGCCGTAGATGTCCGCGCAGAAGGCGACGTAGCCCATCTTCGCGAGCTGCACCGCCCGCCCTTCTTCATAGGCGTCGATGCCGTTCCAGTCGTGAACGATCAGGATGCCGGGCCGCTTCCCTTGCTTGCCGAGGTCGTACGCCAAGTAGCCCTGGCACTTCGTCGAACCGGCCATGTAGTCCACTTGGCCCCCCATCGGTTGGGCGAGGGCGGCCGCCGCCGCCACGATCGTCGAGACACACACGATTCCCCTCATACTGATCTCTACTCTACAACATCGCAAAACGCTATGATTCGAGCGATGGATCGCAGCCTTCTCTCTTCCGACCAACTCGCCGCTTCCCTGTCTTCCGCCCCCGGCTGGACCGTCGTGGACGGCAAGCTCAGCCGGACCTATGCCTTTCCCTCCTACATGGAAGGTGTCGAGTTTGCGGTTGGGTTGGCGAACGTGGCCGATCACATGGACCATCATCCGGATCTGACGATCGGCTATTGCCGGGTGACGGTTGCGGTGAATACCCACGACGCAGGCGGGATCACCGGGGTCGACTTCGAACTCGCGCGTCGGATCGACGCGATCGCACAATAGGCTTGCGCTTCAAGACACCTGGTTACGGAGAGAGGACGCCCCTCGTGTTCCTTACATGCCAAGGCGTGAGACCCGCGCCTGGTGGTCAGCTCGTTCGCAAGACCACCAGGCATCCGAGGGTCAGTCCGTCGCCTCGGCCGGCTTCACCGTCGCGCCGGCGCGGACTCCTCCTTGTCTGGCGAACGGTGGGTCGACCTTGAGGTGGGGGCGCAGGCGCTGCCAGCCCCTCGCCACCAGGCGCGAGGGATCGGTGGGGTCGAACGGCCGCACTTCTCCGCTCGCGGGAGCCACCGCGTGCTCCAATCGCCGTTTCTGGGCGAGGAACTCGCCGCAGACCACTTCGGTCGCCCCAAGCGACAGGGTCGCTTGAAGGCCAGTGTTGCCGGTGTCCGCGAGGCTGGACGTAAGGATCGCGAACTCGACGACCGGGACCATCTCCGCGATCAGATTGTCGATCGTCGCGTCGTAGGTTCCGTCTGCGATCGCGCACTTCTCCTTCACCCGAGCTCGGGTGACGGTCAGCGCCATGGCGTCACATCCTCTCCGCCATCCTCGAAAGAATGGCGGAGTTCTCGCGCACGTTCTCGCTCAAGTGGTCGATCGCGGTTTGGAACCGCTCATTGACCGCTTCTTGGCGGCGCGACGCGTCCTCGAAGAACGTGATGAAGCGATCCACGACCGCCCTGTGCTGGGCCAAGCTGACCCGCACCAGGGCGAACGCGGACGCGACGAACGAGCCGAGCAGCGCCAACAGCTCGGTCCAGGAGCCGAACGTCACAGGACGCCTCCGTAGGCCGCCTGCCACAGCCCGTAGCCCACGTTGTAGCGAGCGCGGACGCCGTAGTGGTAGCGATCGCGCATGAATCCGGAGTCGCTGTTGGCCGACTCCATCGCGGTGAACTCGACGGGCACGTCGCTGCGCTGCTGGAGGATCAGCCCCTTGATCGGCCGCTTCGTATCGAGCACGAACCAATAGTCGTCGCTCGTGTCGCGCAGGAACGGACTGACGACGACCTTGAGGCGGCCCTTGAACACGTTCGCGTAGTCGGTACGCGGATCACCCGAGGTGTCGACCACGACCGGGCTCTCGACCAGTTCGAGCGCCGTCCACATCGTCTTCGGCCCCACGACGAGGGTGTCGGGCACGATCCCCAGCGGGATCCCTTGGTCGTCAGGCACCGTCATCATCGCGCTGATCGCCGCGCCCAGGCTCGACGCCGACAGACCGTCGGTCGTCTTGTTGCCGTAGGTCGAACCACCGGGCAATGGGTGTGCGGTGTGGAAGAAGCTGACCCCGTCGTAGGCGTTCGACGCGAAGCCCGACGCGAGGGCCTCGACGACCATCTGATGGCGGTGCTGGGCGATCCGGTAGGCCAAATCGCGAACGCGCAGGCGGATCAGGTCCACTTGATCGTCCTCGATCGCCTTGCGGTCGACCGCGATCGTGGACTCGAAGACCTTGTCCTCGATGCTGAGGGCGTAGGCGGAGAGGCCGCTCGGCTTGCGCTCGTCGATGAACTCGCGCATCGGGGGCACCGCCCCGAGCCAGGCGTACTTCTGGGCGGGAAGAGTCGTGTTGACGACGGTCGCCAGGGCTTCAGCGACGTTGGCGTTGAGCTGCTCCTGATAAGCAAGGGCGAACTCGGCTTTCAGGCCGGGCAGGAGCAGATCGGGAATGTCGGATTTGGTGAGTGGCATGGAACTCCTTTAGAGTGCTTTAGAGTGCGCGAGCTTGCTCGCGCTTTGACTCGTTCTGCGATAGCGCAATCGGATGAAGACGCGAGCTTGCTCGCGCTTTGACTCGTTCTGCGATAGCGCAATCGGATGAAGACGCGAGCTTGCTCGCGCTTTGAATGTTCTGCGATGACGCAATCGGATGAAAGCGCGAGCAAGCTCGCGCAGTCTAAGGCGCGCAGTCTAAATCACTGCGTGTAGTCGTCGACGCGACAGCGCACGCCGGTCGCGCCAGTCGAGGTCGTCTCCAGCGAGACGATGCGGCCGACCTTCACCGAGTTCGTGAGTCCCGCGGTCGAGATCTGGACTTCCCAGTCGGTATTCGCGTACAGCTCCTTGCCGATGTCGGCCTGGGCGGGGGTGAAGCCAGACGCCGCCTTCATCACGAAGGTGCCGCTCTTGGTCACGTTGACCGACTTGTCGCCCGCATTGCCGGCGCTGTTGTCGACGGTTTCGTTGGCGACTCCGGCGAACTTGAGGTTCGCGGTCGCGTGGTTCATGGGCACGAGGTAGCCGCTGGCGTTGACGCCGACGAGCGCTCCCTTGTAGACCTTCACGTTGGAGAGCTTGTAGCTGATGACGAGTCCGGGCTTTTCGTAAGTCTCGAAAGCCGCCGATAGCGATGCCATGGGATGGATTCCTCCTGAAGTGAACTAGCCGCGCTTCGCGGCGATCTGGTCGAGGCTGACGTCGGGAAAGTGGCGACGGTAGAAGTCGGCCTCCTCCGGAAGCATCAGGGTCGCGGAGTGGTCTTGGAAGGACCCGGGCGCAAGCTCGCCAAACAGGGGCGAGGCGGGCCGGGCGTCGAGCAGCCGCCGCAACAGCTTCCCGACTGGAGCCCGATCGCGACCGAAGGGCACGGTGTCGTCCGCTTGCAGCAGCGCGATCGCGAACGGCATCTGAGCCGGGGTCAGCCGCCCTTGGGCGACCAGCTCGTTGGCGTCCCGTTCGGCGGCTTCCAGACGGACTTGCCGCTGAAGCGCTTCGTACCGCTCGCGGAAGTCGGTACCCGCATCGAGGGTCGAGTCGAAGAACAAGCGCGCGTCCGAAACTCGCGGGTTCCGCACCAGGCTGACCTCGCGGATCGCGTCCAGCTCCGGGCTGAGACCCAGCGACAGGGAGCGCGCCCCGGATCGCTCGGCCAAGGCGTTCGCCTCCGGAGTCAGCGCGATCGTTCCGAACAGCTCGGCGCCTTCGACTTCGACTTGAATCAGAAACCCGAGTTGGAGCGGCGATTCGGCATGCTCGATGAGGACCGGGACCGGCAGGTCGAAGTTCGCTTCGAGCGATCGGAGGGTGTCCTGGGTGATGGTCACTCCCTTGTCGGGATAGCTTCCGGCCTCGAACAGCTTGGCCCGCCGCTCGATCCACTCGGTGTCTCGATCGAGGAAGTCAGGCGCAGGGATGCCCGCCTGACGGAAGGCATGTTTGAGCTCGGCGCGTTCCGCCTCGTCGGCGGTTCGCCGTCGGCCATGGAGCCCTGGGCCGACCTGGGCAGCTCGGCGTTGGAGCTCGATGAGGGTGGGAGAGTTCATGCGGGTGTCCGTGTTCATCCATTATAGAGTAGACATCTGTCTACTTTGTCAAGGAAGATTCCCACGTGGCACGGGGATGGTTCGTTCCACGTCGGGTTTGAGGATCGACTTGAACTTGCACGTGGCACGGGATGGTTCGTGCCCCGTACATCCAAGCCCTTTGCCAACGCGGCACAAGCCATCCGCGTCCCGCGTCGGCCTATGCTTTCATCTGGACGGCGTCCAACCCTTGCGAACTCTGGGCAAAGGCCTTACGATGGGGAGATGGCAGGATTTCCCAAGCGACCTGCCAGGCTTCCATTCGACCGTTACATTGGCGAACGCACGGTGGCGTTCACCGCTTGTATCCAAGACCGGGCTGTCCACTTCGTTTCGGGCGAGATCGTCGCACCCCATGTGGACTGTCTTCGACGAGCATGCGAACGCGGTCACTGCTTCTGTCCGATCTACTGCTTCATACCCGACCACGTCCACGTCATGTTCAAGGGCCCACATGCCGGTTCAAACCTACTCGCGGCCATGAAGCACTTCAAGCTGACCTCAGGCATCGTGATGTCAAGGCAAGGCGCCTCGCGCTGGCAAGAGAGCTTCTATGATCACGTACTCCGATCAGGCCGTGACTGGCGGGCCCACGCTCGGTACATTGCCCATAACCCTGTTCGTGCTGGTCTCGTCGACTCGCCGTTCGAGTACCCCTTCACCGGGACGATCGGAAGCGACCTTCAAGAAGTGATCTTGCCAACGTGATGGGATCGACGCGGCACAAGCATCCGCGTTCCGCGTTGCAGGCCGTGACACGTCGAGGTTCATTGGTATCCTGCGAGCGATGCGCGGACCGAAGCCTTGGTGGGTTCTCCTGTTGCTCCCCCTGCTGCCCCTTTGGTCGGCGTTATCGGGCAAGGCGATCGGGCCGTGGGATCAGATCCGCCAAATGGCGCCGTGGAGCGGTCAACCCTCCGGCCAGCCATGGGACGTGCTCCAAGCCGACGGCGCGCTCCAGTTCTATGTCTGGCGTGACCTTGTTTTCGAGGCGTGGTCGAAGTTCCAGATCCCGTTTTGGAATCCCTACGAGCTTGCCGGCACGCCCCTCCTCGCCAACTCCCAATCGGGCGCGCTCTATCCGCCCCACATCGTGATGGGGGTGCTGCACATTCCCACGCAGTGGGCGATCCTCCTCCTCGCCTGGGCCCACCTCGCGCTCGCCGGGCTGGGAACATACCGGCTCACCCGCGCTTTGGGCGCGAACGACACCGGAGCCCTGCTCGCGGGAGCGTCCTTCGCGCTGTCACCGTTCCTCGTCACCTGGACGACGCTTGCGAGCGTGGTGTCGACCGTGGCCTGGATCCCTTGGGTGCTTGCTTTCACGGTCGAGCTCACCCAGGAGTCCGAGGCTCCGCGCACCCGCGCCTGGGGAGGGCTCGCCGCCTGCGTCGCGATGATGCTCCTGGCGGGGCACCTACAGTTCGCGGCGTACGGAGCGATCGCGGCGCTGGTCCTCGTGTTGTTCCGGTATCGGGCGGGGGCGCAGGTGCTCGCGATGTGGGTGGGCGCCTGCGTGATCGGCGTCGCGATCGCCTCCCCGCAACTCGTGCCGGTGCTCCAGTACGGCCAGTTCTCCCACCGTCGGACCGGCCCGACCCCGGAGGGCTACCAGGCGTATGCGGCGAGCGGGCTGCGCGGTTGGCAGTTCGGGAACCTCGTCAACCCGCAGAGCTTGGGTAACCCCCGCGAGATGGCGGGCGAAGCGCGGGTTTCGACCTACTGGCCCGCCTTGGTCAAGCCAGGCGACAACTTCGCGGAGTCGGCGGTCTCACCGGGAGCGGTCGCGGTCGCGTTTCTCTGCATGCTTCCCTTCTTCTGGAAGTCGGCCAAGCGAGGAGCGGGAGTCGCGACCGTCGGTTTGATCGGCCTTCTCGTTGCCTCGGGCGGACCCATCGCTCAAGCGATGTATTTCGGGATCCCAGGCTGGGCATCGACCGGCTCGCCTGGACGAGCGATCGTCTTGTTCGTCCTCGCCGCCTGTGTGATGGCTGGGATCGCGGCCAGCGCGCTCTTCGACAAGGAGACACGTCCACGAACCCCGAAGCCCATTCAGTTGGGGGCGTTACTGTTCGTCTTCGTGACCGCCGGCACCCTCGGCATTGGGGTGAGCGGCGCCCAAACCCCCGCCGGAGTCGACAACGCGAGCTTCCAGGCTCTGGTCGGAATGTCGGCGACGACCGGCCTGATGATGACGCTGGTGCTGGCCGCAGTTGCCGTCCAGCCCGCGCTGCTGGGTTACTTCCGATCACGGGGTCCGGGCGGATCTCCTTCGGTGCTCGTCGTCCTCGGCGTTTGCGCCTGCGCGCTGCTGACGAACGCTCACACCTGGATCACGACCGGCGAGCCCTTGGCCAATGTCCGCGAGGCGATCGGCGCGAAGCCGTTCGAGCGGGTGGCGTTCATCAACGACCCGTGGGACTTGGTTTTGGCGATGCCCGCGACCGTACCGCCCAACCTCGCCGCCCTTCAGCGTGTGCACGAACTGGGCGGATACGACTCCCTTCTCCACCGAGACACGGTCGCTATGCTTCGTGAGGTCGACGGCAAGGACCCGGCACCGGCCGCGAACGGCAACATGATGTTCGTCAAGCCAGGCCACGACCGCGACAAGCTCGGAGAGGCGGGGGTCACCCGAGCCTTGACCATGGGGGATGGCGGGGAGCTTGTCGCGGAAGACATTCCCGGTCCCGGTCGGGTTTCTCTCGACGGTGGGTCGGCGTCGATCGTCGCCGAGAACTTCTCGTCGGTGGATGTCGAGGCCACCGGGCCCGGCGAGCTGGTTCTGCGAGACCGGCGAATGGACGGCTGGACCGCTACGGTCGATGGGGCGTCCGCCGACCTCCCGCCCGGGCTCTGGATGCGGGTGCAAGTGCCGGCCGGCGTCCACCGAGTCAGGTTCCAGTATCGCCCACCTGGGTTCGTCCCGAGCGCCTTCATCGCCTTGTTGGGAGTTGGCGTGCTGGCATACCTGACCCGGAAACCGAGGGCGAGCCAGAGTGCATCCGAACCGCTTGGACAGACTGCGGAACCCACTTTGCCATGAAGCTCCCCATCGCCTACACGTTCGGCAACCACATGCACTGGGTGGACATGCAGTGGCTGTGGGGCTACCACGTGCTGCCCGGCTCGGTGCGCGACATGATCCGTCTCTGCCGTGAGGCGGGGGTGAAGGGGTGCGTCAACTTCGACGGGATCGGCTACGAGAAGCTCGCCGCAGAAGATCCGGAGGCGTTGGCCGAGCTGCGCGCGGCGGTGCAGGAAGGGCTCATCGAGCCGGTGGGCTGTTCGTACGGGCAGCCATACGGCCTCTTCCACGGTGGAGAATCGAACGTTCGGCAGCTGATCTATGGCGCTAGAACGTGCCGACGCCTGTTGGGGGCTTGGCCCAAGACCTTCTGGGAAGAGGAGTTCTACTTCTTCCCCCAACTACCGCAGATGCTGGCCGGGTGCGGATTCACGGGGGCGTCGCTCTACTTCCAATGGACTTGGCACACGCCGGAGGTGCCCATCGAAGAGTCGCCGGTGATTTGGTGGGAGGGTCTCGACGGCACGCGTCTCTTGGCGGCGACCCGCAACCGGCTGAACATGCATCAGTGGCCGGAAGATATGGACGCAGTCCTGGGCGGCCTCGCAGACTCGCCAGTCGCCGCCGCGGGAGGCTCGCCCATGTTGATCCAGCAGTGGCTGGAGCTGATGCCCTCGCCCGACTGGATGTGCCGCAGCGAGTTGATCTTGCCGAAGCTCAAGGAGCTCTTGGCGGATGAGAGGTTCGACGTTACGCCGGTGACGCTGGGAGAGTTCTTCCAAGCCACAGAGCTCCAAGCCACGGGGTCGCTCCCTGTTCGCCAGTACGCGATGGATCAGGTCTGGCACGGCCTGACCCTTGGCAAGAACGGCGATGACATGCGCATCCGCTCGTCACGGGCTGAGCGCGCGATCCTCACAGCCGAGGTCTTATCGGCCGTCGCAGGAGTCTTCGGCCGGCCGTACCCTCAATGGGACGTCTATCCGGTTTGGGAGCTCGAGGAGGCGTGGCGGGAGCTGCTGATGGCCCAGCACCACGACAACGACGAGTGCGAGGGCCTTTGCGGGAGGGTAGGCAAGCGACAGTACGAGCGGGCGGAGGGGATGGCGGAGGACATCACAGACGCAGCGCTCAAACACGTACAGGATGGTGAGAGCGCTCCGATCTTCACGATCAACCCGCACGGTTGGCGAGTGCACGGAAGGGATGGGAATCGGACGGTGAAACCCTTCTCCTTCAGCAGGATGGCTTGGCATCCGGGTGGATTGGGATTATCGCTCAGGATCGATGAAGATCAGAGGCTGCTGCTGAACGGAGAACGAGATGGACTTATCAGAGCGGCGTACGACCTTCGCAAGGCCGCGCTGATCGAGCTCTCTAGGACGGGCGGACCCAATCTCGCCGGTCCGGATCGCCCGATTGGAAGGCTGTATGTCGGGACGGACCCGGTCCCGATGGCGTTCGAATCCGTTTACGACGAAGACGGCCAGTACGTGCTGGCCTACTATCGCCGCTCCGAAGAGGACACGTCGAACGATTCAGTGACAATTCAAATCGACCGAGCTACTCCCCATCATGGGGTCGATGTCTCCTTCGACTGGAACGAGGATCTTGGTTGGCTGCTGGAGCACGTGACCCCGGGGTTCAAGGGAGCGTTAACGTTCGAAGTCCCTCTCCCATGGCCGGATGCCGAAATCTACGCGGACGCGCCTTACGCAGTGTATGAAGTCGGCGCAGGCTCATCCGGGGTGCGCAAATACCCGGAGGGCGACTGGATGACCTCGCCCCAATGGTTCGAGTCGGTCGAAGGGGCGTTTACCTCGTTCTCCATGGTCGATATCGTCGATCCCACCTCGGGCGAAGGACTGCTGATCGCCCACAAGGGCAGTCAACAGTGGTTCAAACGAGACGGCGCACTGTACTGTGTGCTCGCCGCTGAGGACCCGTGGGATGCCGACTTCTTCCGTCAGAACGCCTACGACTATTCCGGTGAGGGAAATCGGTGGTCGGCGGGAGCGAGCTTCCGCTTGTATCCGCATGGCCCGATCGACCACGCGGAGCGATGGAAGACCGGGCAGGAGTTCCAGCAGAAATGGCTCCCCCTTAGCGCATTCGAGTTCGCGTTCGCCGACATCGAGCCGGGCAACGTTGTCGTCACCGCCCTCTACCGAGAAGCTGAGGACTTCGCCGGCAAGCACGTCGAGGACTACGCCGGGACAGGCATGGGCTACCCGTATGTCCTGCGTTTGGTCGAGCTCAACGGCGAAGACGCCGACGTCGAGCTGACGATCGTCGGGCCGGTCGCCAAGGCGTTCAAGACCAACCTGCTCGGGCAGATCGAAAGCGAGCTGACCCCCTCCCCCCAGCCCCCTCCCCCTCCTCGTTCCTCGAAGGGAGAGGGGGAGCCCGGCTTTCAGTACGACGTTCTGCGCTTCCCGATGCGGCCGCACGAGATCGCGACGCTCTATCTCGACATCGTTCCTGGCCGGAAGCAAACGCGGGATCTCGACGCGAAACGTGAGATCTGGGCAACCGTCCACCGAAGAGACGACTGAGTTCGAGCCCTGTCAGGAGTATCATGCGGGCATGGTCGACCCCGCAGTGCTGCAAAGCTGCTACATCGTCACCGGCCTTCTCGACACCCAAATCGCCAAGATCGCCGCGCTCGGCGAGCACAAGCGCTTCGGCTCCGGCGAGCTCATCTGCGAGATTGGGGCGACCGCCGACGAGCTGTTCGTCGTCCTAGACGGATCCGTCGCGGTCACCACGGCGGACGGCGACCGCCTTGGCGAGATCGGGCGTGGGAGCGTGATCGGGGAAATCGCCCTCGTCGACGCGCGCCCGAGGACCGCGAACGTGGTCGCAGTCGGTCCAGTCGAGGTCGCAAGCTTCCCCGCCGACGCCATTCGTCGCCTGATGAACTCGGATCGCGACCTTGGCTTCACGATGCTCGCGACGATCGCCCGGGTGCTCGCCGGTCGGCTTCGCCAGGCGGACGCAAGGATCGACGAACTGATGGACAAAGCGTCCGACGTCTGGCACAACGCCTTGGGCTGATTCCGCTCGCGGTATACTCGCTCGCGCATCGGCGGGATGTGGCTCAGCTTGGTAGAGCGCCTCGTTCGGGACGAGGAGGTCGCTGGTTCGAATCCAGTCATCCCGACCACCACTTTCGCTCC
>WBZR01001000.1_pt1 | contig 11679 bp, 10 predicted proteins | sample 5204231 | NCBI WGS metagenome assembly WBZR01 (sample SAMN12412403, study PRJNA552823) | activated sludge metagenome | isolation source: activated sludge from anammox sidestream of wastewater treatment plant... | place: USA: Virginia | collected 2017-08
TGGGACGTCGCCGGCGCCGCGGCGCCGGCGCGCTCGCGCCCGGAGCGGCTCTCTGTGCGAACTCGGGGATTGCTCACTTCGTCTCCTTCTACGAACCAGGGTCGCCCGCGTCCGGCGCTCGCGGCCGCAGGCGGTGCGCTCGAGTCCTGCCTCGAGTGCGTCGCCCGTCGGCGGGTCGCCGTGCCCTACCAGATCGTGAGGCGACCGGCCAGAGCCCCGACGGGCTCTCCGCGCCGCCGTCGATCGCGGTATGGAATCGCGCGGCGCCGCCGTGAGCCATCCGCGCAGCGCTAGTGGACCCAGCCTCCGTCCGGGCCCTTCGGCTCGTCCGCGTCGGCGCTCGACGGGCGACCGGCGCCGTTCACGTGTCCTTCCGGCGGCCGCGAAGCCGACCGACCGCCTTCGGGCACCGGAACGAGGTCGAGCAGGCGGCCCACGACCGGGACCGAGCGCAGCATCCCAGCGCCGCTCGCCAGCACCGCGCACGCCGCCGGGGCGTTGGATCGCACCCACGCGGCGGCGTCGCCGACGAGCGCGGCCGCCCGCGCGAGGAGCGCGGCGACGCCCGGACCCGTCGCCTCCGGCGCCGGCTCCGGCGCCGGGTCGAGCCCCGCCTTGCGCTTGGCGTGGTCGATGTCCCGCCAGAGCTGCCGCATGCGCATCGCCTCGTAGCCGCGCGGACGATCGTCGGACTCGACGCGCGTCGACTTCCGGCCACCCCGCTTCCCGCCACCCGCCCCTTTCATGCGCCGCCTCCCTTACCATCGCGCCGCGCCGTCGTCACGGCGGGGGCGCTCACGCCGCGTCGGCCAGGCGCCAGGCCGGCGGACGCAGGCGCGAGATGCAGAAGGCCGCCGCGAGCGTCATCACCTCGATCGCCAGGATGGCCGGGACGTAGCTGCCGGTGCGATCACGCAGCCATCCGACGAGCGGCACCGCGACCGCCTGCGAGAAGACGATGATCGGCCCCATGCGGCCGGCGATCGCGCCGTAGTGACGCCGCCCGAAGCACTCGCCGAGCACCGTCGCCTGGAGCGTCGCGTTGCCGCCCATCGCGTAGCCGTAGACGACGACATAGAGCACGAGGATCGCCGGGATCCGCGCGAACGGCAGGAGCAACAATCCCGCCGCCTGCGCGAGGAAGCATCCGACGATGACCCGCCGCTGCTCCCTCCGCTCGAGCAGCGCTCCGAACCCGAGCTTGCCGACGACCCCGACGCCGGCCGTCGCGCCGAGGGCCAGCGCGGCATACGCCGGGCTCACCCCGACGTCGATCAGGAGCGGCACCTGGTGGAGGAGCACCGCGGAGAGCCCCATGACGGTCAACGAGAACGCCCCCGCGATCAACCAGAAGTTCGGGTCGCGCACCGCGTCGCGGGGCGTAACGGAGTGCTCGATCTCGAACGCGATCCCGGTCGCGTCGCCGCCCGGCGTGCGCTCCTCGGCGGGGAGCTCCGCCGGCGGCTTGCGCATGACGTACGCGATCGGCGCGACGCCGACCCCGATCACGAGCGCGCCGAGCGCGACGAACGCCTGCCGCCACCCGAGGTGCGCGATCAGCGTCTGCGCCAGCGGCACGAAGATCACGCCCCCCATCGAGATGCCGGCCGTCGCGAGCCCGAGGGCGCGCCCGCGCCGCCGCAGGAACCAACCCGCCACGGCGCTGTTGCTCGGGATCGGGCCGAGCGCGGTCGAGCCGAGCGACACGCAGAGCGCCATCAGCACGTAGTACTGGCCGAGCGAGCGCACCTGGGAGAGCAGCATGAAGGTGCCGCCGAGCACGAGCGCCCCGACCAGCTGCGAGCGCCGCGGGCCGTGACGGTCGACGACGCGGCCGACGAAGGGCGACCAGAGCGCCCCGACGATCGACACCGACGAGAATCCCCACGAGATCTGCGCGCGGCTCCAGCCGAACTCCTGGATCAGCGGCGTGAAGAAGACGCCGAAGCTGTAGAAGACGCAGCCGACGTTCAGGCAGTGCGCGAGGAAGGCGACGGCGACGATGCGCCAGCCGTAATAGGACGTTCGTCGAGCGCGCGGCACGAACCGCGCATTCTGGAGCGCACGCGCCGCTGCGGCAAGGTTCGCCCCGACGCCGACGACCGCCCACGCCGCGGCACGCGCCTTGCTCGCGAGACGGCGGTCGGGAAAATCGAGCGTCTTCGGCCGGAGGCCAGATGTCGCGTCGTCACCAGGATGCCGTTCGCCACGCCCGCGTCGCCGGGTGGCGCGGGTGACCGCATCGCTCGTCGGGGCCGTGCTGGCCGGCGTCGGCATGGGCGTCCTGATCCGTCAGAACCGGCGCGCGCGGCGGACGGCCGCGCTGCTCCGCGGCCAGACCCGGCTGCTCGAGATGATCGCGCTCGGGAAGCCGCACGGGGAGGTGCTCGAGGCGCTCTGTACGCTCGTCGAGCGGCACGTGCCCGGCATGCTCTGCTCGGTGCTCCTTCTCGACGGCGACCGGCTCCGGCACGGCGCGGCGCCGAGCCTCCCCGCCGAATACTGCCGGGCGATCGACGGCATCACGATCGGACCGACCGTCGGGTCCTGCGGCACGGCCGCGCACGCGCGCGCGCCGGTCGTCGTCACGGACATCGCACACGATCCGCTCTGGAACGACTACCGCGACGTCGCGCTCGCCCACGACCTCGCGGCCTGCTGGTCCTTTCCCATCCTCGGCGGTGACGGGCGCTGCCTCGGAACCTTCGCGATGTACTACCGTCGCGTCCGCACCCCGACCCGCGACGACTGGCGTCTGATCGAGGTCGCGACCGACGTGGCCACGGTGGCGCTCGAACGCCATCGCACCGCGATCGAGCTGGCGCGCTCGACCGCGCACGCAGCCGAGGAATCGCGCCTGTCGAGCGCCCTCGCGCACGTCGGCCACGAAATGATCTCGTCGCTCGACACCCCGGTGCTCCTCGACCGGCTCTGCCAGCTCGCGACCGAGCGGCTCTCCTGCGACCTCAGCGCGACCGTCCTGCGCGATCCGACCTGCGGACTGTTCGTCGCGCGCGCCTCGGACGGCTGCACGCCGGCGCAGGCGGAGGCGCTCCGGGTGCTGCGGCTCTCTGAATCCGCCGTCGCGCCGCTGCTGCACGCGCTCGAGCGCGACGGCGATGTCCAGCTCCGGACCGACGCCGTCGTCGAACCCGCGCACGCGCGCCTCCTCGCGGAGTACGGCGTCACCCACAGCCTCTACGTGGCGCTCCGCCGCGGCCGCGACGTGATCGGCTTCCTTTGCGCGGCGCATCGCGGGCGCACGCGGCCCTTCACCCCGCTGCAGCGGCGCCTGGCCGCCGGCATCGCGCAGATCGGCTCGATGGCGCTCGCGAACGCCCGCCTCGTGGAAGAGGTCCAGCGGGCGAGCCAGCTCAAGACGGAGTTCGTCTCGACCATGTCGCACGAGCTCCGTACGCCGCTCAGCGTGATCCTCGGCTACGCCGACGTGCTCGAGGATCCGGCCCTCGATGCCGACGAGCGGCGCCGGACGCTCGGGCGCGTCCGCCGCGCCGGTTTCGAGCTCCTCGAGATGATCGAAGCCACGCTCGACATCGGCCGCCTCGAAACCGGGCGCGATCCGGCGCGCATCGAGCCGGTCGACGTCTCCGCGATGCTCGACGACCTCGCCGTGGAGTTCGCGGCCGTACACCAGGCGCCGGAGCCGGCGCTCCACTGGCGCCACGACGCGGGCCTCGTCCTCGACACCGACCGCCGGAAGCTCCGCATGATCCTGAAGAACCTCGTCGCCAACGCGCTCAAGTTCACGCCGCGCGGCGAGGTGCGCATCGAGGCCGCCATGCACGGCAACCGCTGCGCCTTCACGGTCCGCGACACGGGGATCGGCATCGCCGCCGACCGCTTGCCCGTCATCTTCGAGATGTTCCGCCAGGGCGACAGCTCCGACGCGCGCTCGTACGGCGGCGTCGGGCTCGGGCTGTACATCGTGCAGCGCTTCCTCGAGCAGCTCGGCGGGGACATCGCGGTCGCGAGCGCGCTCGATCGCGGTACGGCGTTCACGGTGACGATGCCGGTGCGGGCCGCGCTCCCACTGACGGCGTGAAGCGCGGCGCGCGCGGCCCGGACCGCGGGGACGCCGGAATCCCGCGGGTGGCGAGCCGGACGCAGATGACCTAGGGTCGCCTCGTGTCCGAGCGCCCCGACTCGCCGTCGAAGACCGCTCCCGCCTCGGGCGCCGTCCGCAAGGTGGCGCCGCTCCCCACGCGCCGCGTCTCCGCGACCGATTGGGCGACGAGCGAACACCTGCGTACGCTCGTCGACAACTCGCAGACGTGCATCTACGTGAAGGACGCTGCCGGCCGCTACCTCCTCATGAACCGTCGCTACGAGGACATCTTCCACGTGTCGAGCGCCGACTTCCTCGGCCGCACCGACGACGACATCTTTCCGCCGGACGTCGCGCGGACGCTGCGCGACAACGACGTCGAGGTCATGCGCCGGAACGAGCCGATCGAGTTCGAGGAGGTCGTGCCGCAGGACGACGGAAGCCACACCTACGTCTCGGTCAAGATGCCGCTGCGCGACGAGCACGGCCGGGCCGAAGGCGTGTGCGGCATCTCCACGGACATCACGCAGCGCCGCGAAACGGAGCGGCAGCTCCGACGCTTGACGCAGCAGCTCGTGACCGTCCGCGAAGAGGAGCGGCAGCGCCTGAGCTTCCGCATCCACGACGAGATCTGCCAGGAGCTGACCGGCATCACCTTCATGCTGGAAGCGACGGCGCGGCGGATCGGCCCCGAGCGCGCAGACGACCTGGCCGAGCTGACGCGCGCGCAACGGCAGCTGGCCCACGTGATCGATCATCTCCGCGCGGTCGCGCGCGGATTGCACCCCGTCGTGCTGCGCGACCTCGGGCTCGCCGCTAGCCTGCGGACGCTCGCGCAGACGATGTCGACGCCGCGGCTGACGGTGGACACGGCGATCGCCCCGACGCTGCCTCCGCTCGGCGCGAACGTCGCGCTGGCGCTCTATCGGATCGCGCAGGAGGCGGTGCTGAACGCGATCCGCCACGCCGACACCCACGCCATCCGGGTCTCCGTGCAGCCTGCGGCCGACGAGGTCGTCCTGATCGTGGCCGACGACGGCCTCGGCTTCGATCCGGGCACCGTCGGCACGCGGAGCCTCGGGCTCCTCGGCATGGAGCAGCGCGCCACCGCCGTCGGGGGGAGGCTCGCGATCGAATCGGCGCCGGGGCGCGGCACCCGGATCGTGTTCAGCTGCCGCGCCGGTGGCGACGCGGAGGGCTCGTGAGGACGGTCGCCGCGGCGCTCGTGCTGGCGGTCGCGCTCGCCGCCGAGCCGGTCGACGCGGTGGCGCTCGACGGAGCGCTGGAGCGCGCCCTCGCGACCAGCCCCTACGTCTACCTCCCTTCACCGCCGCGGGCGCGCTCGTGCGCGACCCGGCTCTCTACGAGAAGCTCTGCGCGACCTTCGCCGCGAAGTACCCCGACGGCTGGCCGAAGTACGAGCGGAGCTTCCGCGCGGGCCTGCGGGACGGAAGCCGCGTGCTGATGCGGTATCGGCCGATCGCGGACGCGCCCGCGGTCGGAGGTCGGCCGCCGCGCCCGAGCCCGGCGCCAAGCCCGTGAGATGGGCAGGGAGCCGTGCGTGGCAGCTCCGGCGGGCGGCCCGCAGACCCTCTTCGAACTTCGATCGCGCCGCGGGCACCAGGCGCCGGCGGCGGCGAAGCGCCGCCACGAACGCGGCGACGCGCGCGGTCCGGCCCGCCCGCGCTTCGACCTCCAGGCGCTCGAGCCGCCGTAGCGGAACGTCGGGCGCGCGCAGCTCGGTGCGATCGAGCGCCACCTCCGCGACCACCCGACCGTCCCGGCGCAGCGCGAACACGACGCGGCGCGTGCGCACGGCGAAGAGGCGCCGCAGCGGCCGGTCCCCGACCATCCGGCGGACGCGCACGCCGACGACGCCCGTCGACGCATGCAGGCTCGCGATCCGCGCACTGGCCAGCCGCGACGTGATCTCGCGTCGACGCGCGACGCCGCCCTCGGCGCGCCGGAGGGCCTTCAGCGTCGCCTCCGCCTTCCCACCGTCGCGCCGCACCCGGAGGGCAAAGCCCGCGCGCGCGATCCGCCCGTCCGCCGTGTCGTAGTACGCGTCGGCGAGCCTGCGAACGCCGAGGCGCGTCAGGCCCCAGCGGTCGTCGAAGCGCGCCCGCGCGAGCCAGCGCTCGAGCGCCGCGACGTCGCGGCACACGAGCTGCCATTCGACCTCGACGCCGCGACCCACCGGAGGCACGGTTCCACCCCCGTCCGGCCGGCACAAGCGGGTCAGCGCGCGGCGACGAAGGCGTCGAGAACGTTGCGCGTCGCCTGCTGCAACCGGGGATCGGGAGCGGCGCGATCGCCGAAGGCGTCGAGCCCGAGGCTCCAGCCGATGGTGCCGGCCGCGAACACCCACGCGCCGCTCGGCGCCTGGTAGATCGCGGAGCCGGCCTCGGCCGTGGCGCCTGAGAAGCTCGCGAAGGCCGACGCCGAGAGGAAGGCCGTGCTGCCGGCGCGCGCCAGGGGAGCCGGCGCGGCGGGGTCGAACGCGTCGGTCTCGTAGCCGATGATGCCCGGGATCGCGTCGCCGTCGGCCAGGCCCGTGTCGCCGTAGACCCAGTGATCGGCGTTCCGCACGACGTAGTCGGCGTACGCACCGTGATAGCCGCCGGCGATGATGGCGCCGTGCTGGAGGCCGATGAGCGCCTGCTCCGGACGCGCGATCTCCGGGTCGCGCCATCGGACCGTCATCGTTCCGTCGCGCACCGGGTCGAGGGCCGCGTCCTTGTAGCAGACCATGACGCGATCCGGGGCGCCGGTCGCCGACGGCGCGAAACGCACCTGCCAGTACGCCGCGTTGGCCCCGAAGAAGCCGAGATGCACGCCGCGATCGCGCGCGCGCTCGATGGCGTCGTACATCGGGCGCGACCAGTACTCGTCGTGCCCCACCGAGAGGAACGCCCGGCTCCGCAGCAGCCGCTCGCCGCGCGCGTGGGTGTCGAGGTCGGTCGTGTAGGCGACGTCGTAGCCCTCGCGCTCGAGGAAACGCACGAAATGGATCTCCCAGTCGAAGAGCTGGCCCGCTCCGTCGCGAGCGTAGGGTCGGTCGAAGGACACCGCGACCGCGCGCGCGTTGCCGGCGATCGTCGGCGGACCGAAGCTGTCGCCGTAGAGGCTCTTCCCCCGCCGGCCGTCCGAGGGATAGTCGTTGTACGCTTGATACGTCGTGACGCTCTGCTGGTAGACGATGTCGGCGGACCGCTCGTCGTCGCGCACGACGAACGAAACGAAGTTCGCGAAGCGCGCCTCGGTCCGCACGACGGCTAGATACACCCCGCTCACCCACTCCGACGGCACCGCGAGATCGGCGCTCGGTGCCCAGTCGCACGCGACGAGCCCCGTCTCGGCGTCGATCGGACACTCGACCTGACGGCTCCCCGCGAGCGGGCCGAGGCTCGTGGCGAGGACGCCGCCGAGCCCCGCGTACCACCCGAGGCGGTAGACGTCGATCGTGTACGACTGCGGCGGGTCCACGCTGACGTAGAAAGTGATCGTTTCGCCGTGATTCACGCTCGTGGCGGAGGCGTAGCCCTTCACCTGCTCCGCCACGTCGTCGCCGCGCGCGTAGCCGTGGCGCCAGAACTGCCAGGCGTCGGTGCCCGGGCGCCGGTTCTCGCGCTCGACGACCGAGACCGTCCGCGCCGCCGAGCGCGCGTCGTCGCCGCCGCCGCCGGAGCCGCAGCCGGCGGCGACGAGCAGCCCGAGGGCCGTCGCCACCGTCCAGAGTTCGCGTCCCCCCGAGGTACGCCGCATGGCCTCCTCCCGCTCCGGACTACGTCCGGAGCGCGCCCGATGTTCCGCGAGCCGCCCGTCCCACGGGACGGCCCTGCGCCGCGCCCCCGCGACGCACCACCTACGCCGCCGTCCGCGGCAGGCTGACCGTGAACTCGGACCCGCGCCCCACCTCGCTCGCGGCGGTGACGGTCCCCCCGTGCGCCTCGACGATCGCCTTCGAAAGGTAGAGGCCGAGCCCGGTCCCCGGGATCGCGCGATCGCGGTGGAAGCGCCCGTACTTGGTGAAGAGCCGCTCCAGGTCCGCCGCGGCCACGCCGTAGCCGGTATCCCGCACCCGCAAGCGCACCGCCGCCGGCGTGCTCTCGATCTCGACCTCGATCCGGCCGCCGGCCGGCGTGTACTTGAGGGCGTTGCCGACGAGATTCGTGACGACCCGTCCGAGCTGGCGGCGATCGCCGCGCACGACGCCCGAGCCCCCCTCGTGGACCAGCGTGATGTTCTTCTCGGACGCCGTCGGCCGATGGCGGCCGACGATCTCGCCGGCGAGCGCGCCGAAATCGAGGCGATCGCGGGCGATGCCGGCGATCCCTCGGTCGATCGCGGCCATGTGCAGGTGATTGGTCGCGAGGTCGGCGACGGCCTTCAGCGACTCGGTCACCGAGCTCGCGAGGCCGAGCATCTCGGGGGAGCACCCCTCGTGCTTCAGGCGGTCGGCGAGCATCTCCATGTAGCCGAGCGCGACGTGGACGGGATTGTTGATGTCGTGGCGCAGGGTCGCGAGGAACTCCTCGCGCGCCTCGTTGCGCGCCGCATCGAGCGCGAGCGCCGCCGACGTCGCGACCAGCGCGAGCACGCGCCGATGGTCTTCGAGCGCGGCCGCGTCGCCGCGCGTGTGCACCAGCAGCACGCCGATCGCGTTGCCGCGCACCGGCAACGGCGCGACGATCAAGGCCGCGCCGGAGGGCGGCTCCGGCATCCACGGCAGCGGCGGAACGTCGCGGATCACGATCGGATCGGTTCCGGCGAGCGCGGTCGCGAACGGCTCGCGATCGACGCGCATCTCGGCGGTCGGCTCGACGTCGAAGCTCGCCGGCACGACCGTCTGCACGGTGCAGATGCGCCGAGGGGCGTCCACCGCGACGAACGCGGCCGCGTCGGCGTAGCGCTCCTCCCACACCAGCTCGACGAGGGCGCGGCACGCGGACGCGAAATCGGGAACGTGTGCGAGCCGCTCGTTCACGGCGCCGAGGAACGACATCTCCTCGATGCGCTGGAGGAGCGCGCGCTCGGTGTTCAGGGCCGCGGCGCCGCGGTCATTCGAAGCTGGCATAGTTGAGCGCGTGGTCGAGATCGGCGTCGAACTGCTCGAGGACGGCGTCGAGGGCCTCGGGCCCGAGCGCGAGGCGGTCCCACGCGGCCGGATCGATCGGCGCGAGCCGGCGATCGCCGCCCGACCCGTAGCCGAGCGCGCGCACCAGCGCGTTCGCGACGTGGACGATCGCGGTCTCGTCGCGCGCCGCGCGCGCCCGCGACGGCGCGTGGTGCCAGGTGATCGGCTCGGCGAGACACGTCGGGAAGCGCCACTTGTCGACGAGCCAGCCCGCGATCTCGCCGTGATCCGTCCCGAGCTCCTCGCGCTCCACCTCGAGGAACGAGCGCTTCGTCCGCGCCGCCGCGTCGACGATGTGGACGAAGGCGTCCGGCAGCTGTTTGTAGAGCACGACCTTGCCGAGGTCGTGCAGCAGCCCCGCCGCGGTCGCCTCCTCGGGGGTCGCGCGTCCGGTCACCTTGGCGATCGCGCCCGCGGCGACGGCGCATCCGAGCGAGTGCTCCCAGAACCCCGGCAGTCCGGAGAGCGCGCGCATGTCGAGCACGCTCGTCGACAGGATGACGCTGCGGGTGACGGCGGTGCCCAGCATCACGAGCGCCTGGCCCACCTGGCTGACCGAGCCCTGCGCGTTGTAGAAGGCCGAGTTCGCGAGCCGCAGCATCTGCGACGTCAGCGACTGGTCGACCTCGATGAGCTCCGCCACGCTCGCCAAGTTGATCTCCGGGTCTTCGAGCGCGATGACCACGCGCTCGAGGAGCTTCGGCAGGGTCGGGAGCGCCCGCAGGCGGCTCACCTCCCAGCGGAACTTCTCCTTCGACGTCGGCGCCGGCGCGTTCACGCTTCGCGCCCCTCCGCGACGGCCGCGCCGCGTGCGAAGGTCGCCGCGCGGCGCTCCAGGTGGCGGTCGATCGCGGCCCGGATGTCGACGAGCGGAGGGGTGGGAGGCTCCGCCGCGAAGCGCGCCGCGAGCGCCGACCGCTCCTCGTCGAGCGTCCGCACCCGCTCCCAGGACGCCTCCGCGCCGGCGCCATCCACCACGACGCTCTGGAGCGCCATCTGCCGCAGCACTCGCACCACGCCGGGCGAGAGGACCGTGCCGACGCCCGCGACCAGCCGCCCGCTCGCGTCGGTGATCGGTCGGGCGAGCCGCATCTGCGGCTTGGCGTACTGCAGATGGATCCGAACCCCCATGCGTCGCTCGCGGCTACGTCGCTTCGCATGACGTAGCGCACACCTCCCCGGCAGGTTGCCCCCCGGGGGTTCGTTCGGCCGTCTCGCGGTGAAACTTGAGCGTGTCGGGCACGGCGCCGGCCGCGCGCGACTCGCCCCCGCGCCCGGACCGCACCGCCCCGCGCCGGCGCGGCGGCCTCGCCGCGCCGGGACGCCCTACTGCCCGGGCGCGGCCGTCCCGCCGGGCTTGAAGCGGAAGACGTGATACGGCGCATGCGCGGCCTGGTGGCCCGGAGGGACGAACAGGACGTGCTGCAGCGCGCTGCAGGTCACGTAGAGCCAGCCGTCGGGGCCGAAGCTCAGGCCGTCGGGCCAGCGGAGCTTCGGGTCCTCGACCAGCGTCGTGAGGGTGCGGTCGGGGCCGAGCCGCAACACCGCGGAGTGCTCCGGGTCGGTGAGGTAGACGTTGCCGGCGTCGTCGCTGCTGAGCCCGTCGCTGATGGTCTTCGGGCCGTAGTCCTCGACCTTGGCGGCGAGGGCGTCGGCCGGGAGCACCGGGTCGTCGAGCGCGGCGGTCGCGATGCGGAACATGCGATCGCCGTTCACGGGCGCGTAGTAGAGCCCCTGCCCCGCGCGATCGAGTGCGATCGAGTCGACGCCGATCCGCAGCGTGTAGACGCCGAGGACGACCATGTCGCGCCCCGCGGCGTTCAGCACGTAGTCCTTCGGCAGCACCGACGGGTGACGGTCGAGGAGACGTCGGCTCGTCCGCCGCTCGACGTCGTACACGACGAGCGCCGGCGTCTGCGCGATCGGGCTCGACTCGGCGATGTAGATGCGTTTCCCGTCCGGCGAGACCGCGAAGTCGTTCAGCATCGAGAGGAAGCCGGCGACGTCCTTCGGGAAGTCGTACTGGTGCACGACCCGGCGGGTGTCGACGTCGAACGCCAGGAGGCGCGGCTGGCCCCGCCCGTACCCGGCGTGGTCGAGTACCCAGAGCCTCCCCTGACGGTCGATCCGCATCGAGAGCGGCGTCACGAAGTGGCGCGGACTTTCCGGCCTCTGGAACGCTTCGTCCGGAAACGGCGCCGGTGTCCCGTCCACGAGCTCCGCCACCTTGACGGGCGGCTTCCCGTCGGGGTGCAGCGTGACGAACACGCGTCCGCTCGCGGACACCGCGATGTTGCCGGGCGGGAAGTCGAGCGCCGCCACCTGCTCGATCGCGCTCGCCGGGACGATCGGCGCGCTGGTGCGGTCCTCCAGGCGCGCGCCGCCCCCGAAGATGAGGCGGACGCCGAGCAGGAAGACGGCGAGCGCCACGACGAGTCCGACGAGCAGGCGAACGAGCACGCGCATGCGCGCCGTC
>WBZR01001247.1_pt3 | contig 11679 bp, 9 predicted proteins | sample 5204231 | NCBI WGS metagenome assembly WBZR01 (sample SAMN12412403, study PRJNA552823) | activated sludge metagenome | isolation source: activated sludge from anammox sidestream of wastewater treatment plant... | place: USA: Virginia | collected 2017-08
GACCCGCGGATCGGAGGGAAGCCCGTCTATCCCTACCAACCCAAGGGAATCTGGGATGGGCTGGCGATCACGCTCGAGCGAGACTTCACGTACCCCCAATCGAAGGGACCGGACAACTTCCGGCGGAGCCTCTACACCTTCTGGCGCCGGACCGCCGCGCCAGGAAACATGTTCGACTCGAGTTCCCGCCAGGTCTGCACGGTGAAGCCGTCTCTGACGTCGACGCCCCTCCATGCTCTGACCATGTTGAACGACGTCACGTGGGTGGAGGCCGGAGCCGCGCTCGCCTCATCGGTCGGCAGCTTGCCGGCGAAACAGGCCCTCGTGGTGGCCTTCGAACGCGTGTGCGCCCGCAAGCCTGAACCCACCGAAACCGCCGTTCTCGAGCGTGCGCTGAACCGAGCTCTCAAGGCATATCGGTCCGACCCAAGAGCGGCAGCGGCGTATCTCGCGCAAGGCGAGTTTCGACCCAGCAAGAAAACGCCTGAGCTCGCCGCGCTCGCAGCCGTCTGCACGACAATCTTCAATCTCGACGAGGCGATGACCCGCGAATGAATCTGTTCTTCGAACGCGACCTGATGCTTTCCCGGCGGCAGTTGCTCGGTAAGGCTGCCCAAGGTGTCGGATCGATCGCCCTGTTCAGCCTGCTGACTCAAGCGAGCGCGGCACAGGGCAAGCGAGGCTTGCAGGGCCTAGCCGGAGTGCCCCATTTCAAGCCCAAGGCGAAGCGGGTCATCGTCCTTTGGCAAGGTGGAGCGCCGTCTCAGGTCGATCTCTTCGACTACAAGCCTGGGCTAGAGAAGCACCGGCTCGAGGAGTTGCCCGAAAGCGTTCGCAAGACGTCACGACTATCGACGATGACGTCGGAACAGGGGAAGTTTCCGATCCTCCCTGCGATCAAGCCGTTCCGGCAATATGGCGATTCGGGAATGTGGCTGAGTGAGCTGCTGCCACACACGGGGTCGATCGCCGACCAGATCTGCCTCGTCAAGTCGATGCATACGGAGGCGGTCAACCACGCTCCGGGCGTCACCCTTTTCCTCACGGGAAGTCAGATTCCCGGACGGCCGAGCATGGGGGCCTGGGCGGCCTACGGCCTTGGATCCGCCACCGACGAGCTGCCTGCGTTCGTCGTCATGACGTCGAGTGACGAAAAGAAGACCTGCGGCCAACTGTTCTACGACTACTACTGGGGGTCAGGCTTCCTACCGTCCCTTTATCAGGGTGTCCGATTCCGCAGCGAAGGCGATCCGGTCCTCTATCTCACCAACCCTCCAGGAATGTCGCCCGAACTCAGGAAAGGTCTCCTGAGCGACATCGCCGAGCTCAACGAGAATCGGCACGCCGCATTTGGCGATCCCGAAATCGAGTCGCGCATCGCGCAGTACGAGATGGCGTTTAAGATGCAGACGAGCGTTCCCGAGCTCACCGACATCTCCAAGGAGCCGGCAAGCGTCCTCGAAATGTACGGCCCGGACGTCCAGAAGAAGGGGTCCTACGCCCACAACTGCCTGCTCGCCAGGCGTCTGATCGAGCGAGGGGTCACGTTCGTGCAGCTCATGCACTCGGGGTGGGATCAACACCAGAACCTATCGACCCAACTCGCGCTTCAGTGCCGCGATACCGACCAGCCATCGGCCGCCCTCGTCAAGGACCTCGCGCAGCGTGGACTTCTCGACGAGACGATCGTGCTTTGGGCGGGTGAGTTCGGGCGGACCGTCTTCGTCCAGGGTGATATCAACAATCCGAACGCCCATGGCCGCGACCACTTCGGCAAGGCCTACTCTCTCTGGATCGCGGGTGGCGGGTTCAAGGGGGGCGCCGTCCATGGCGAGACCGATGACTTCTGCTACGGGGTCATCAAGGATCCGGTGAGCGGGAACGACCTCCAAGCGACGATCCTGAACCAGCTCGGGATCGACCACGAGCGGCTGACGTATCGCTACCAGGGGCGGGATTTCCGGCTGACCGACGTTTCCGGCGAGGTCGTCAAACCACTTATCGGCTGAGGGTCATCGTCGCCAGTCCCAGAGAGCAAGCGCCGCGGCACCGTACAGACCAGCGTCAGCGCCAAACGGAGACGGCGCGATCCTCTCGAACTCGCCGAGGTCCAGCCAGGGAGACAGGCCGACTCCCCCGCAAACGACGATCGCGTCGGGCATGTAGAGTGCGAGGAGGGTTCGAATCGCGCGAACCGCGGCGTACCGAGCACGGTTCATCTGATCTGAAGAGGGCTCGGGCGTCAACGCCGCCCCGCCCAGCAGGTCCTCGAACGACTGGTCGGGAATCGGGCTCAAGTCGTTGAGCCTCGGGTACTCGCCGTGAGGCCCCATCCACAGGCTGTGGCCGGCGACGAAGCCACACCCAACTCCCGTTCCCAAGGCGAGCGTGGCGACCCTCTTTCCTGCGAAGGCGGGCAAACAGGCATGCCCCCACGCGGTGGCCAAGCCATCGTTGAGGACGACCGTCGGCACTCCGAACTCACGAATGGACAGCCGTGCGCCCTCGTGGTTGGGAACTGTGGGCTTGGCCTCGATCACGACGCCGGTGGCAGGGTCGATCGTCCCTCCGGACGCGATGCCGAGCCGCGCGACGCCGCTCGCCTCGACCTGTGCACGGATCCAATCTTCGCGCTCCTCGCGGTCTGCTGGGAGGGCGATCCGTTCAGAACGCAAGAGCCGCCAGTCTTCCGTGAAGACCCCAAATCGCAGCCAAGTGCCGCCGATGTCGACCGCGCCCACCAGTCCCGGCTCGACCTTGCAGGCACTCGAGAAGGCTCGCGTCTGCTTCACTGGGTCGTTGAGCGAGCCCCCGACCACGACTCCCGCCGCCCCAATCCGCATCGCGATCTGTGCCTGAATCGGAGTCGCGAATCGCCCTTCGGCGAGCACCGGGACAGAGCTCTCCCCCACTGCGGCGCGAAGAAACTCGAGGTCGGGACCGGAGGTCAGCCTCGTTGTCTCGGTGTACCCGGCGAGGGTCGTCGACACGAGGTCGCACCCACACGCGAGCGCGTAGTGGACCGACGCGACGTCGTCGCAGTCTCCGAGGACAAGTCTGCTTTCCTCGTGAACCCGAGCGACGAGGTCTCTCAGTGACTCCCCGTTTGGCCGAGGCCGCCGGGTCGCGTCCATGGCGACGACTTCGGCGCCGGTCAACAGAACCTCGTCGACTTCGCGTTCGGTCGCGGTGATGTAGACCGGCGAATCGGCGTATGCGCGCTTGAGCAGACCGATCACGGGAGCGCCGGTCGTGGTGCGGATCACTCGAATGTTCTCGACGCCCTCGAGGCGCAAGACTCTCACTCCCTCTTGCAGGCTGGCCTGCGCCAAGGCGAGCAACGTCTCCGGACTGTCGACCGGCGAACCTGCACTCGCTTGAACCGACGCGACCAAGGGAGCCTCACGGAGAACTCGGAGGAGGTCCGGCACCTTCATTTCGTTCAGAATAGCCGAGCGTGCGACTCGTCGACACTCATTGCCATCTGAACTTGCCGGACTGCTTTCCCAACCCGGAGTCCGAGTTTCGAGCTTGCGCGCTGGCCGACATCGGGCTCATCCTCGTCGCAGTCGATCTTGAGACGAGCCGGAAAGCGGTCGAACTGGCAGATGCCCATCATGATGTCTGGGCGGTCGTCGGCACCCACCCAAACTATGCCCACGCCTATCGCTCGGAGGAACTTCCCGAACTCGAGCGCCTACTGCGGCACCCAAAAGCGGTGGCGATCGGAGAGATCGGGCTCGACTTCCATTGGGACTATGCCACTCGCGACGAGCAGGATCGCGCCCTCAACGACCAGTTGGACCTCGCCGACCAACTCGACAAGCCGGTGGTCTTTCATTGCCGCGAGGCGTATCCCGAACTGCTCGGCCTGCTCGAAACCAGGCCCCTACTCGGAAAGACGGTCTTTCACTGCTTTTCCGGAACGCCTCAGGACGCTTCCAGAGCGCTCGGGCTAGGCGGCCTTCTGGGGGTCGATGGCCCGATTACCTACAAGAAGTCCGACGGGCTGCGCGAGCTCATCTCGGGAGTTCCCCGGGACCGCGTCTTGATCGAGACGGACAGCCCCTACCTCACTCCGGCTCCTCACCGTGGAAAGCCCAACACGCCCACCTACCTGCCTCTGATCGCGGTCGAACTGGCACGAGTCTGGGGAGTCTCGTTCGACGTCGTAGCGGAAGTCACCACGACAAACGCGAAGCGCGTCTTCGGTCTCTGATCGCACGCAAGTTTGTGCGTACTGGGCGTCCCACTTCGCACGTATATCGTGCTGACTAAGCGTTAAGCCGCCTGGCTTTCTTCAGCTAGGCGGCGAGCCTGTTCGTTTTGGACAAGGGCATCGATCATCGGCTGAATGTCGCCATCCATGAACGTGACCATGTTGTGCATGTCCATGCCGATCCGATGATCGGTGATCCGACTTTGTGGGAAGTTATACGTGCGGATCTTCTCGCTCCGGTCGCCTGAGCCGATCTGACCCTTACGCATCTCGCCCCGCTCTTTGGCGAGCCGCTCCTGCTCGAGTTCGTAGAGCTTGGCGCGCAGCACCGCCATCGCCTTGATCTTGTTCTGCGCTTGGCTCCGCTCGTCCTGGCACGTGCTGACGATGCCCGTCGGCTTGTGGATGATCCGAATCGCGGTCTCGTTCTTCTGCATATGCTGGCCACCGGCGCTGCTCGAGCAGAAGGTCGTGATCTCGAGGTCGTCGTTTCTGATCTGGACATCGACGTCCTCAGCCTCGGGCAACACCGCCACCGTCGCCGTCGAGGTGTGGATGCGGCCGCTGCTCTCCGTCGCCGGAACCCGCTGAACACGATGGACTCCGCTCTCGTGCTTCAGCTGGCTGTAGGCGCCCGCCGCATCGATCTTGAACACGACCCGGTCGAGCCCGCCGATGCCGCTCTCTTCGTGGTCGATCACCTCCGACTTCCAACGTCGCCGTTCGGCGTACCGTACATACATCCTAAAAAGCTCGTTCGCGAAGAGGGCGGCCTCGGCGCCACCCGCAGCGGGCCGGACCTCGATGATGACGGACTTCTCATCGAGGGGATCTTTGGGGATGAGCATGACCTTGAGCCGAGCTTCGAGTTCTTCAATCTGAACCCGGAGCGGGTCGAGCTCAGCCTGAGCCATCTCTCGCATTTCGGGGTCGGCCAACAGCTCTTCCGCCCCCTTGAGGTCGCTCAAGGCACGCTCGTAGTCACGGATCACCGGGACGATCTCCTCGAGTTCGCGCCGCGCCTTGCCCAACCGCTGAAGCTCGCTCGGTTGGGTGACCACAGCCGGGTCCTGGAGCTGTCGCTCGATGTCCTCGTAGCGACGCTCAATCTCGCGGAGTTTCTCGATCATCCGAGTTCAAATTGTGGCACGTCGCCCTCAAAGAGGATGCGAGCCGCGCCGGTAACCGCGATCGGCCCCTGCCAACCATGGTCCAATGCGACGAGAACGGTCCCGCCCGGGTTGTGAACTTGGAAGCGGCCTGCTCGACCTTGGGAGCGAGCATACGACACGGCTGCAGCGGCGGAACCCGTTCCGCAGCCCATCGTCTCCCCAACACCGCGCTCCCAGATGCGGATCGTCAAGTCGTCGTCCCCGTCCGCCCTCAACCAGATCACGCTGGTTCTCGCTGGAAACATCGAGTGATGCTCGAGCTTCGACGAAAGCCGGGCGAAACGGTCGTGTCCCGGAAGTTGGCTGCCTGGGATGATCAGGTGCGTGGACCCGGTCGTGAGTGCAGTGGCCAGGAGTTGTTCACCGTCGACCTCGATTTGATCGAGCACGAACTCGCCTTGTCCCTCGAAGGGAACCGCAGCCGGCTCGAAGGAAGCTGCTGCCAGCGTTGTCGTGACCGACGTCCCGTCGATGTCGCACGCCACGGACTGGCCGCCATGCTCGATCGTAAACGTCGACCCAATCCAACCTCGCTCGGCGGCGTACACCGCCGCGCAGCGGAGCCCGTTGCCACAGAAGTCCTCGGTGCCATCGGGATTGAACATCCGCATCGCAAAGCGGTCGTTCGTACCTCTTGCGAGAACGAGCAACCCGTCTGACCCAACGCCGAACCGGCGGTCGCAAAGCGCAACAGCGAGCTCGGCAAAGTCGGCGCGGGACTCGGCAGGGGCCTCGACGATGACGAAGTCGTTGCCGATCGACTCGGCTTTCGCGAAGTGGATCAAGTCAGCGGCTCCAGATAGGTCTCCGCGGTGGCGACGGTCTCCTTGAACCAGCCTCCATCCGAGCAGACGACCGGGAACCACCAAGCCGCCGGTCGAAGATTCGCGCTCTCGAGCCCCTTGGTCGCGATGATCGCTGAACGGATCAAGCGCAGACGCTTGAGCTCGGCCTCGCGCTCGATCGCACGCCGCCGATCGTGAATCGCTTGCACTTCCGGATCCCGGGCGACGTCACGCTGCCGAGTCAGGAGCTCTCGAATCCGCTGCTTCGTCTGCGCGATCTCATGCACCTCGTGCTCGACCGCCTTTGCCAAGAGGTCCCGTTCGGCCATGTCGGTGCGAGAGGGAGTCTGCTCGAAGATCTTGGCTCTCCAATGCTCGCCCTTCCGCACCTCAGCGGCCACGCGACGACGCTTCAGCTCGGCGAGGTGCCCGTAGAGCTTCCGCCTCTCGTCCTTCAGTGCCGCCACTTCGTGCTCGAGCAAGCGCAGCCGCTCGTAAAGCCCCTGATACTCCTTGGCGAGGCATTTCCACGACGAGCCCGCATGATGCTCGAGGAACTGTACGAGGTCCATCGGGCGGCGGAGGGTCTTCAAGCTCCCCAGGAGCTCTCGCTGCTCCTCGCCGACTTCGCGCCAGCGGGCAGCAAAGCTCGGTCCGCAAATCTCCTCGGCTCCGAACGGCGCAACCAGGGGTTCGGGCAGCTTGAGCCAACTGTGACACTTGGAAAGCGCGTCCCACGCCCGGTATCGGACACGGAGGATCGGATGGGCTTTCACGTCAAGGCCGGCCTGTCGCAAGAGCTGGTGGAGTTTGCGACTGTGCTTGACGTAGGAGCTCGCGCCCTCGTGAAAGACGAATACATGCTCGCGAGCGAGCATCCCGATCAGCGTGACCGCCTTTCCAATCAGGGTGCAGCCCGTGCCGAACTTGCCCTCGATCGCTTCGGCGAGGTCCTGCACGCTTTGAACCGGCTTCTTGAGCGTCACGAACTGCGGCTTGGGCGTCATGATCACGATCGCTCGCCGCGCGATGCGAACGGTTCCTCGCCCGCGGCCCGGAATCACCAAATCAAATGGGATCGCGCCCGACATGAACCGATCGAGCCCGTACATCTCCGACCCGGCGATCGCTTCGTCGTAGGCTCGCCGCGCGATCTCGCTCGTCTCAGGCCGGAGAAACGCATCGACGAGCTCGAAGCGCGGCCGATCGGCGGTCGCGGTATTGAACTGGAGGAGCTCCGTCGTTCTTGTCGACTCAAACGCGATCCGCTCACCGGCCACAAACGCGTAAATGTCGGGCAGGATGCGGCGGTAAAGCTCAGCGAGGGTCGGAGCGCCCGCTCGTGCTGCGTCGAGCATCCGCACCAGGACGTCGGCACGATCGCGGGCGAGGAGGCGGTCAGGCTCGGATACGGAGGCCAGGGTTCGATCGATCGCCCAGCGAAGCGTCTCGGCGATGGCTGGATAGACGGCGTCGAGCGGCACCTCGGCGGTGACGGGTGTCTCATCGGCGATCGCGACGACTCCTCGCCACCCAAATGCCTCGCTCGCTTCGTCCAAGATCGTCGGGCGCCCCGGAAGCACCTTCTCGAGCCGCAGGCCGTGCTTGAGGAACGTGTCCCGGGTGACGACCGACTCGGATCCGAACAGAGCGGAGAACTCGGCTGCGGCGCTCCACAAACCGCGCGTCTTCGTGTCGTTGTGGGGAACAGCGACAAACTTGAGCCCGGCCTCTGCGGAGGGATGGGGAATACCGGGAAGCTTGGCGAAATAGTCGGTGTCGTGGACGCCGGCGACGAACTTCCGTTTTGCCGCCAAAGCGACCCCAGCCTTCATTGGCTCATCCCAAAAGACGGTTTGACCCAACGCGAGCAATGGCGCGTTCGGGGCCAGTCGGTCGAGATCGGCCAACGTCTGTTCGAGGCTCTGCAGGGCGAGTTCCACGCGAACTTTTCTAAAGCGAACCCTATTCTACGTTAGCCTGGACGACGGTGTCGCCTACTGGGTCGAACTTTTAGGCCTTGCGGGCGCGGCTTCGGAGCCAGATCGCAATCGAGTTCATTGCCAGCAGCACCGCCAAGAGGACGATGATCGCAGCGGCAGCCGCGACGTGGAAGCCCTCCTTGGCCTCGCTGATCCAGTTGTAGATCTGAATCGGCAATACGGTGAAGGTATCGCCGAGGCCCTTCGGAACCCTGGCGACATAAGCCACTGCGCCCACGACGATCAACGGCGCGGTCTCACCCATCGCTCTCGAGAGCGACAAGATGATGCCGGTCATGATTCCGGAGGAAGCCGAGGGGAGCACCTGCCGGTAGATCGTCTGCCACTCGGTGGCCCCAAGGGCGAGAGAAGCCTCCCGAATCGACCTGGGAACCGCTCGGAGAGCCTCCTGGCTCACGATGATGACGGTCGGGAGAATCAGCAGTGCCATCGTGAGGGATCCGGCGAGGATGCTGCGGCCCAAGTCCATCCACCTGACGAAAACCGCGAGCCCGAGGAGGCCGTAAACGATCGACGGCACGCCCGCCAAGTTCGAGATGTTCAGTTGGACGAACTCGATGAAGCGGGTCTTCGTTCGCGTGAACTCCTCAAGGTAGATGGCCGCGGCAACGCCAACCGGAACGGTGATCAGCCCGGTGATGACGATGACCCAGATCGAGCCCATCAGAGCCGAGAAGATCCCCGATCGCTCGGGATAACGCGACGGGAACGACTTCAGGAAGTCCCAACTGAGACGCCCGGCGCCTTGGCTGAAGACGCTCCAAAGGAGGACGACCAGCAAGACGGCTCCAGACAGCGTTGCGAGCGTGGCCAGTACCGCAAACGCTCCGCTCTTGATCCGTCGCGTCGACGTCCCCGTCACACGTACACCTGCCTAAACCGTTTCACGAGGCGATGCGCGAGCCAGTTCATCGCGAATGTGAACAAGAAGAGCGTCATGCCGACGGCAAAAAGCGTGGAATAGGCGGTCGTGCCGGCGGGAGTGTCGCCCTTACTGATCTGCACGATGTACGCGGTCATCGTCTGGATGCTCTCGCGCGGGTCGATCGTGAGCTTGGGGGTCGCTCCCGCGGCCAGCGTCACCGCCATGGTCTCGCCGACCGCCCTCGAGAGGGCGAGAATGAACGAAGCGGCGATGCCGCTCAAGGCCCCCGGTACGACGACCTTCATCGTGACTTCGAGCTTGGTGGCGCCAAGTCCGTAAGCCGCCTCGCGCAGGCCAGTCGGGACGGCCCGAATCGCCTCCTCGCACAGCGAACCGACCAGCGGGAGAATCATGATGCCGACCACGATCGCGCCCGACGCACCGTTATAGACCTGAACGCTTGGATCGAGGGCCCGCAGGAACGGGGTGACGACGAAGATGCCGAAGAACCCGTAGACGACGGTCGGAATCCCCGCAAGAAGCTCAAGAATCGGCTTGAGCACGTTGCGGACGCGCGGTGTCGCGTACTCACTGAGATAGACGCCGATCAGGAGCCCGATCGGGATCGCGATGATGCCCGCCCCGATCGTGATCATGAGCGTCCCTGCGATCAGGGGCAGCACGCCGAATTTAGGATCGGCGAATGTCGGGCTCCATTGGGTGCCCCCGAAGAAGTCGAGAATCGGCACCTTCGAGAAGAAGTGGATCGCCTCCGACAACAGGGCGTAGACGATGCCAAACGTCGTGGCGATCGACAGGAGCGCGCAAGCGAGGCAGATGAGCTTGATGAGCCCCTCGGTCGCCCAGCGCCAGCCGGAGCGCTTCCGGAGAAGCGAACTGGCTCGCGGATTGGGGACGGAGGGGCTCATGCTCACGCTCGGATTCTATTGCCCTTCTTTAGCGAGCACGTCCTCGATCTTCATGCCCACCATCGCGTCCGCGAATCGTGTTCCCGTCTTCTTCTCGTCCGCATGCGTCTGGGCAACGGCATACGCAGAGTCAGGAAGCGCGACATAGCCAACCTCAGCGGCAAGCTTGCGGCCTTCCGCGCCGAGATAGTACTTCACAAAGGCTTGGACTTCGGGTCGCTCGAGCGCCTTGACCGTCACATAGATGAACAAGGGGCGCGAGAGCGGCGCGTAGGTGCCGTCGTTGATCGTGTCGTGGTTCGGCTCGATCGGACCCTTGCCGCCGTCGATCTTGACGATCTTGACCTTGGAGGTGTTTTCCACGTAGTAGGCGTAGCCGAAGTAGCCGAGACCACCCTTTTCGCCTGCCACACCTTGAACGAGAACGTTGTCGTCCTCACTGACCTGGGCGTCGGTTCGGCAAGATCCCTTCTTCCCGACGATCGCCTCCGTCCAATAGTCGAAGGTGCCCGAGTCGGTGCCTGCCCCGAACAGCTTTAGCGGAACATCGGGGAAGCCAGGGCGGACGTCCTTCCAATTCGCGATCTTGCTCGAAGGCTCCCAGATCTTCTTCAGCTCGTCGACGGTGAGCGATTCGGCCCACGTGTTCTCTGGGTTGACCACGACCGACAGGCCGTCGAAGGCGACGGGCAGCTCGACGAACTCGATGCCGGCGGCCTTGGCCTTCTCGACCTCTTCTTTGGAGATCGGCCTCGAGGCATCGGCGATGTCGATCTCGCCGGCCACGAACTTCTTCATGCCCCCGCTGGTCCCGCTTGTGCCGACGGTGACGTTAACCTCCGGGTTCGCCTTGCCGAACTCCTCGGCAACCGCTTGGGAGATCGGAAACACGGTGCTGGAGCCATCGATTTTGATGTCGCCCTTCAGGGAGGACGTGGCCGGCGCCGGGGCCCCGCCACTGGTGGAACCGGATGCGGACTCTTCTGGCTTGGCGCAGCCGGCGAGCCCCACCGCCGTGACGAGCCCGGCGAGTGCGGCAATAGAGATGCGTTGAATGTGATTCATGAGCTTCCTCGTTGGTTGCCGCCAAGGTACCGAGCGAGCGTTAAGCCATTGTTAACATTGTTAAGAAGCCAGCCAGCCGGTATCCTTCCGTCCGATGCAGGTGCACCTTGGGCTCGACCTCCTGAGGCCGGAGTGGAGCCGATCGGTTGCCTGTATCGGCACGTTCGACGGCGTGCACCTCGGACATCGCCAGGTGATTCGGCAGGCGATCGAGCGCGCTCACGAACGGGGTTTGCCCCCACTTGTGATCACGTTTGATCGCCACCCGGCGTCGGTGCTGGCGCCGGAGCGGTGCCCGGCGGCAATCGCGTCGCTGGCCTCAAATCTGCACGCGTTCGAGGGATTGGGCGTCGCCGCCACCCTCGTGCTACCGTTCGATCGACGCCTTGCCGACACATCGGCCGAGGAGTTTCTCCAGACAGTCGTCCGAGACGCGGCGCGGGCAGACCTGCTTGTGGTCGGACACGACTTTGCGTGCGGGCACGACCGGCAGGGAACGCCAGAATGGCTGTCGGAGAGAATCGAGACGATCGTCGTTCCCCCATTCGAACTCGACGGCGTGCGGGTCAGCAGCTCGGCGGTGCGCCGCGCCGTCTCGAGCGGCGACGTCGTATCGGCGGCAAAGCTTCTTGGCAGGCCAT
>WBZR01004343.1_pt1 | contig 11675 bp, 9 predicted proteins | sample 5204231 | NCBI WGS metagenome assembly WBZR01 (sample SAMN12412403, study PRJNA552823) | activated sludge metagenome | isolation source: activated sludge from anammox sidestream of wastewater treatment plant... | place: USA: Virginia | collected 2017-08
TCGTCGAACAGCGCGACGCGCACCGCCTGGCGCTCCGAATCCGCGGGGAACACGTCGAGGATCTCGCCACGCACCCGGTAGCTGCCCTGGGACAGCTCGAGGTCATTGCGCGTGTACTGCATCTCCGCGAGGCGACGCAGCAGGTCGCGCTGGTCGACGCGATGGCCACGCGAGAGGTGCAGCACCATGCTCAGGTAGGCCTGCGGATCGCCGAGGCCGTAGATGGAGGAGACCGTGGCGACGATGATGGCGTCGGCACGTTCCAGCAGCGACTTGGTGGCCGAGAGCCGCATCTGCTCGATGTGGGCATTGATCGATGCGTCCTTCTCGATGTAGGTATCGGTGGACGGCACGTAGGCCTCGGGCTGGTAGTAGTCATAGTAGGAGACGAAGTACTCGACGCGATTGCGCGGGAAGAACTCCCGCATCTCGCCGTAGAGCTGCGCCGCCAGGGTCTTGTTGGGTGCGAGGATCATCGCCGGACGCTGGATCGCGGCGATGACGTTGGCCATGGTGAAGGTCTTGCCCGATCCGGTGACGCCGAGCAGCGTCTGCCTGGCGAGCCCGGCCTCGATGTCGGCCACCAGAGCGCGAATGGCCTCGGGCTGGTCTCCCGCTGGCCGCAGCGCTGTCGTCAACTCGAACCTGTCCATGTGCGCCCTTGGTTGCCGCAGGGGGATACCTTAGTATCTGCAGCCGCCTCGTATCGGCCGGATTGCCGGGGATCAGCCGTTGAGCCTATCAGTTTCCCAGCGCCTGCAACGCGCCAGGCCCTCACCCACCATGGCCACCAGCGCGCTGGCCACGGAGCTGCGCAGCCAGGGCCGTCCGATCATCGACCTCAGCGCCGGGGAGCCGGACTTCGACACGCCGGCCCACGTCCGTGCCGCCGCCATCGAGGCCATCGGCAGCGGCCTGACGCGCTACACGCCGGTCGAGGGATCGGCGGCACTGAAGGCTGCCATCATCGGCAAGTTCCGGCGCGAGAACGGCCTGGAATTCGCGCCGGAGCAGGTCATCGCCTCCTCGGGCGCCAAGCAGTCCTGCTTCAACCTGGCCATGGCCGTGCTGAATCCGGGTGACGAAGCCATCATCCCGGCGCCCTGCTGGGTGTCCTATCCCGACATGGTCCGGCTGGCGGACGCCGAGCCGGTGATGGTCAATGCCAGTCTCGCCGACGGATTCCGCATCACGCCGCGCGCGCTGCAGGCCGCCATCACCGAACGCACGCGGCTGCTGTTCCTCAACAGCCCGGGCAATCCCACCGGGGCCGCGTACAGCCGCGCCGAATGGCAGGCGCTGGGCGCGATCCTGCAGCACCACCCGAACATCGTCATCGGCGCGGACGACATCTACGAGCACATCTACTGGGGCCCGGAGCCGTTCGTGAGCTTCGCGGCGGCCTGTCCGTCGCTTGCGGATCGCACGGTGACCATCAATGGCGTCTCCAAGTGCTACGCGATGACGGGCTGGCGCATCGGCTACGCGGCGGGGCCGCGGAAGCTGGTGGCCGCCATGAAGAAACTGCAGGGCCAGAGCACGTCGAATCCCTGCAGCATCTCCCAGGCTGCCAGCATCGCCGCGCTGGAGGGTGGGCAGGATTGCGTGCGGGAGATGACGCAGGCATTTCGCGTGCGCCATGACTACATCGTGGCCGCCCTGGATGCCATCCCGGGCCTGCGCTGCATTCCGGCTGCCGGCGCGTTCTACGCATTCCCCGATGCGGGCGAAGCCATCCGCCGCCTTGGTCTGGCGGATGACGTGGCCCTGTGCGAGCTGCTGCTGCGCGAGGCCGACGTCGCGGTCGTGCCGGGATCGGCCTTCGGTGCCCAGGGGCATTTCCGCCTGTCGTATGCCTGCGGTATCGACACCCTGAAGGAAGCGATCGGCCGGATGCGCCGCGTCCTGGCCTGATTGGCCCGGCCGACGGACAGGTGCCTTGACTTGGCCTGCCGCTTAAAACAGAATCGCCCCGCTTCTCAAGGGCTTAAGCCCCGCAGCATGAGTCTGGTATCCACTCCCCGGTAGCTCAGTGGTAGAGCGATCGGCTGTTAACCGATTGGTCGCTGGTTCGAGTCCGGCCCGGGGAGCCAGTCTCCTGCTGCCGCTGCGATAACGCAGCCCCCCATTCAGCGTTCCTCCCCGCCGAAGCGCACGCGCGCCGTGAGGCCCCAGGTGGCCAGGCGGGGATGCGTCACCGTCAGCCGCCAGGGAAAGAAGTCGTCCGGGGTCGAGGATGGCGGCGCCTGCTGGTAGACGTCCGTGGCATTGGTGAAGAAGACGTCCCGATAGGCGGCGATCGGGCTGTCGTCGTTGAAGACGTTCCGTCCCCAGAGCTCGACCGAGTAGCGGCCCGATTCGATGCCGAGCGTCAGGTTCACGTAGCTGTGGTCCGGCAACCAGCTGTCGTTGCTGTTGCCCTCGTAGACCTTGCCCTGGTAGCTGTAGTCGGCACGCGAGAACAGGCTCCATTCGCCGGACAGCTGCCGCCGGTAATCCAGGCTGGCGCTGGCCTGCCACTCCGGCTGGCGCAGCATGGTGTTCCCCGAGATATCGCCGGAGCGGGCCTTGCAGTCCGCTTCCGCGGCAGGGTTGGTCACCGCCGCCTGGCAGTCATCGGGCCGGAAACCCGGGAAGGTCGCCAGCGTCGCCTGGCGGGTCCCATGGTCCCAGGTGGCATCGGTATGCGAGCCGCTCAGCCGCATGGACAGGTCATCGGTGATCTGCACGTCCATCACCACTTCCCAGCCGATGATCGTCGCGTTGCCCAGGTTGCCGTTGAAGCTCACCGGTGTCTGGAAAGCCCGGCCATCGAAGGGGCTGCTCTCGTAGACCTCGGGAATGACCACGTCATCCCAGTTGTTGAGGTACACCGACATGTCGATCGCCATGCGCCCGTCGGGCGTGTGCCCCTTGATGCCCAGTTCGGTGGCCAGCAGCTTCTCCTCGTCGAAGGGCTTGATGAGCAGTCCCGAGCTGAGATCGACATAGTTGACGCTGACGACGTCGAAGCCGCCGGATTTTTCACCCCTGGACACCGACGCGTAGGTCATCCAGTCGGGGGAGACGTCGAGCTTTGCGCCCAGCCGCCAGGTGACGGCATCCCAGCTGTCCTTGTCGTGGGCACTGAGCAGCGGGTCGGCAGCGGCGAGATTCACCTCGTCCCAGCGGTACCCCTGCACTTCCTTTTCCTCATGCCCGTAGCGCAGCTGAGCATCGAGCGTCAGGGCATCGGTCACATCCAGCTCGCCCGAGGTGAAGACCGACCAGGAATTGTCCCGGTTCTCCTGGATGTGACGCTCGAGCGGATCGGCATCACCCCCGGGCTTGAACCAGGGGCGGAAGGCGGCATCGCCGATGATGATCGGGAAGGTCGTGACGATGGGGCCGAACTGGTTGGCCGGGAAGGCGGGCGCCGGCTGGTTGGTCGCCTCGACGCCACGCTCGCGCACGTCTCGATCCACGTCGTACCAGTAGGCACCGGCCGACCAGCGGAAGGGCTGGTCCTGGCCGCTGGTGAAGCGGATTTCCTGGCTGATCTCCTGCGTCTCGCTCTCCTGCTGGAGCTGCAGCAGCCCGGTGGTGAGGCGGTCGACCTGGAGCACGCCAGCGAGGCGGTTGCAGGTGTAGGCCCCGCCACCGAGGTCGGTGGTGCTGGTGCAGAAGACGAAGGGCAGGTCGACGCCGAGGCTGCGGTTGCCATCGACCAGGGCAGACTGCGTGGTTCTGGAATAGCCGGTCAGGGCGGTGACCGTCCCGCCGAGCACGTCCCAGTCGATCGTCAGGTGGCCCCGCGCGAGGTCCCGGTCCTCGCCGAGTGCGCGCGCGATCTTGGGGATGGACTCGTTGGCCAGCGCATCGGCAAGGTACTGCGCAGACGGGGTGCCGATGCCGCGCAGGCTGTCGGCATACTCGTCCATGCTGGGGATCCGGCCGCAGAAGTCCTGCAGGCGCTTCAGGTTGAGGTTGGCATCCACGCGGTTCTGGCAGGTGGCCGGGTAGGCCGTGGTCGCCGAGTCGTCTATCTCGTCATTGGAGTAGTACAGCGCGCCGGTCATGCTGAAGCTTTCCGCCGGCACCCAGCGCAGTGTTCCCTGGGCACTGCGATAGCGGTAGCCGGATATGTCCTGGTGGCCCAGCGGATTGCCATAGGTGCCGTCGAATTCGTCGTAGAGCGCCGACAGGCGCCCGGTCAGCTGGTCGGAGAAGATGGGCCCGGTGATCGCCGCCTGCCCCCCCATCCGGCCATCCGAGCCACCGGTCATCTCCGCCTTCATGCCGAACTGGTCGGAGGGCATCTTCGTCACGTAGTTGATGGCGCCGCTGAAGGCATTGCGGCCGTACAGCGCGCTCTGCGGCCCCTTGACCACTTCGATGCGTTCCAGGTCGAGCTGGGAGAAGTTCAGCCCCTCGCGACCCGAAACGTAGATGCCATCGACGAAGATCGCCGCGTTGTTCTCGCCGAAGATGTCCGTGGGTGCCATGCCCCGGATCACCGGCACCGCGAGGAACTCGCCCTGCGCATTGAAGAAGGACAGGCCTGGTGTCAGCTCCGCGACGTCATAGAGGTCACGGATGCCCGCACTCTCGATGGCGTCGGAGGTGAAGGCCGTGACGGCCACCGGCACCTCCTGCAGGTTCTCGGCCTTCTTGCGCGCGGTGACGACGATCTCCTGGATCATCGTGTCGACCTGCGCCAGTGCCATGCCCGTGGGCACACTCACCAGTAGCGCGGTGGCGACGACTGCAGACAGTTGGACGATGCCATTGCGACGGCATGGCGCTTGCTGCTTTCCCATGGTTGCCCCCCCAGACAAACCCCAGTGAACCGGACCCGCCGGGCCGTCCGACACGGCGCCCGAACCGGTCCTGTTGGCTGGTATAACCGAATTTCAGCCCGGGCGCCACATCCGCGGCGGCCGAGGGCCGCCGGGTGCGTGCGGGAAAACAACGGCGGCTGCCGCGGTCCCCAGGGCTCAGCGATGCGCGGCGAGGTGCGCTTTCAGCGACTCGCGCAGCGCCTGGTCCTCCATCGCGAAATCGACGATGGCCTCCACGTAGCCGAGCTTGCTGCCGCAGTCGTACCGCCGGCCGGCGAAACGGAAGGCGTGCACCGGCTCCTGCCGCAGCAGTGCCGCGATGCCGTCGGTGAGCTGGATCTCCCCGCCAGCGCCGCGGCCGATGTTCTCCAGCATGTCGAAGATGGCGGGCGTGAGCAGGTAGCGGCCCACCACCGCCAGGGTCGATGGTGCCTTGTCGGGTGCCGGCTTCTCGACGATCCGGCGCAGCCTGCCCTCACCGTCTGCATCGACGATGCCGTAGCTGCTGGTCTTCTCCGCCGGCACGTCCTCCACCGCCAGCACGCTCGCGCCATGCCGCTCGTAGTGCTCGCGCATCTGCGCAAGGCAGGAAGCACGGGCACGGATCAGGTCATCGGGAAGGTGCACGAAGAACGGCTCGTCGCCCACCGCCGGACGGGCGCAGAGCACCGCGTGGCCGAGGCCGAGGGGCTCGCCCTGCCGGATGTACACGCAGGACACCCCGTTCGGCAGGATGTTCCTGACCAGTCCCAGCAGCTGCTGCTTGCCGGCCGCTTCCAGCGCACGCTCGAGCTCCGCATCGCGATCGAAGTGGTCCTCGATCGAACGCTTGGTGCTGCCCGTGATGAACACCAGCCGTGTTGCACCGGCAGCCAGTGCCTCTTCCACCGCATACTGGATCAGCGGCTTGTCGACGATGGGCAGCATCTCCTTGGGCATCGCCTTGGTAGCGGGCAGGAAGCGTGTGCCCCGCCCGGCCACCGGGAAGACTGCCGTTCGTACCGGCTTGAACCTGGCCATGGTTGCTGGATCCGCCTGCGGATGGACGCAAGATCTTAGCGAAATCTCCGGGCGAATTCCCCGACGGGCATGGCCTGTGGACGGGTACGGCGCCGGCGGCGCCGCACCCGTCCCGCAGGAGCCGCCTACCTGGCAGGATCGCGGAGCTGGAGATTGGCCTTGTTCTGCTGGAGGACCTGGGGCCCGATGCCCTTGACCTTGAGCAGCTCGTCGGCGGAGCGGAACTTGCCGTTCTTCTCCCGGTATTCGACGATCGCCCTGGCGCGTGCCAGGCCGATGCCGTCGAGTTCCCGCGCCAGGGTGGCGGCATCCGCGCTGTTGAGGTCGACGGGCCCGGCAAGCCCCAGGGCAGGCACCAGCAGCGCCGCGGCGATGATCAGCCAGTTTCGCATGTCAGTCTCCTTGATGTGTCAGCAGGGGTATCACCCGCCACCATGGCGGATGCTGACAGCCTAGGATCCGGACGAGGACGATCCCAGCGGGAAAACATGCGTGATACAGCGGAAACGCGGGCCACGACGCCGCGACAGGTTCAGCGATCACCCGATTCGAAAGCCAGCCGCACGCGCGGTCGCACCACGTCCCAGGCCGCGCAGCCCGGGCACTGCCACTGCAGGCTGGCACTGGCGTAGCCGCACTCGAGGCAGCGGTAGGAACGGCCGGCGCTCGCCATGTGGCGCAGCGCCCGGCGCACCCGCTCCAGGGCCTGCGCCCGCTCGGCCTCGGGCGCCGATGCCAGCCGCTCGCCATCGACGAGCGCCTGCAGGGTGGCATCGGCACGGATGAAATCCCGGAGGCAGGCCAGTGCGCGCGGGTCGTTGATGCCAGGATCGAGGATGGTGGCAAACGCCACCGCGCGTGCTGCCCGTGGATCCTGCGCCAGCAGGTCCTCGATGAACCGCGAGAAATCAGCATCGCGGCCGGCAGCGCGGCAGGCCGCGGACAGGCGTGGCAGGACATCCACCAGCAAGGACGGCTCGCGCTCCGCGACACGCTGGTAGCAACGGATGGCCTGTTCATGGTCGCCGGCGTCGGAGGCCACCGCGGCGCGCACCAGCGCCAGCCGCACGCTGTCCTGGCGAGCCTGCGCGGCCCGGTCCAGCCAGGCGATGGCCTGCGGCAGGTTCCTCGCCAGCCTGGCCTGCTCGGCCAGTTCGCAGAGGTAATGTGCCACCCGGCCGGAACGCGCTGCCGTACGATCCACCGCCTCCAGCTCGCGGTGCAGCTCGATGGCGCGCTCCCACTCGTGGGTGAGCTCCGCCAGGCGTATCAGGCGGCGCAGCGCTTCGATCCCCTGCCGCGGGGAGCCGCGCAATTCCGCCAGCAGGGTCTCGGCGCGGTCGAACAGGCCGGCACTCAGGTAGTCCTCGGCCAGCGCGAACTGCGCCTGCTCCCGGTGGTCGCGCCTCAGGTTGGGGCGATCGATCAGGTCCCTGTGGACGCGGATGGCGCGCTCCACCTCGCCCCGCTTGCGGAACAGCTGCCCGAGCGCGAAATGGGTCTCGATGGTGTCTTCATCGAGTTCGCCAGGGGTGGTGAAGGCCTCCAGTGCCCGGTCCGGCTGCTCCCTGAGCAGGAACCGGAGGCCGCGCACGTAATCGAGGCCGCTGGGTCCCAGTTCCTCGTCGTCCAGCTGCCCGAGGCGGGCGAATACGTAGCCGAGCGCTGCCGCGATGAACAGCAGCCCGGCAAAGAAGAACGCCGCCTCAGTCGGCATGCGGCGGAGGCAGGCTGCGCAGCGTATGGACCTCGGCCTCGGCGAGGCGCAGCGCCTTGCGCAGCTTGCGCCGCTCCAGCCACATGCGCAGCAGCACCAGCGCCAGGCTCAGCAGGCCGAATACCCAGCCGGCGGCAAATGCCAGCGTCAGCGCCAGCGACTTCTGCATGCGGGTCTCGAACAGCCCGAGGTCGAGGTCGACGAGTCCCGGGTTCATGGCCGCAAACAGCACGGCCAGCACCAGCATGAGGAACAGCAGCAACAGCCAGAAGATCCTGTGCACGATGATCCCTGCCACCTCCGTCAGGTCAGGATTGGGGGAATGGCTATTCCTTGATCGGCAGCGACTTGTTCTCGTTGACGCGGTCGCGCAGGTCCTTGCCGGGCTTGAAGTGCGGGACGAACTTCCCGGCCAGCGCCACGGCCTCGCCCGTCTTCGGGTTGCGCCCCTGACGAGGAGGCCGGAAGTGCAGGGAAAAACTGCCGAAACCGCGGATCTCGATGCGCTCGCCCGATGCCAGCGCGTTGCTCATCAGTTCCAGCAAGTGCTTGACCGCCAGTTCGACGTCCTTTGTCGGCAGATGCTTCTGCTTGCGTGCCAGCAGCTCGATGAGTTCAGACTTCGTCATGGCCAAGGCAGTACTCCCCTGATCATCCGTCACCGCCGGCCCGGGTCTGCTGCCCCGGCAGCCGGCGGTGGCGCCCCATCACGCCCGGTTGCGCTCAGCCCTCGCTGCCGCCGCCGGCGATCCGCTCCTTGAGCAGGTCGCCCAGCGTGGTCCCGGAAGTGGCATCCGAGGAACGGTAGCTTTCCACCGCCTCCGCCTCCTCATGGGCCTCCTTGGCCTTGATGGACAGCGAAATGACGCGGCTCTTGCGGTCCAGGCCGGTGAACTTCGCCTCCACCACGTCGCCGACCTTCAGCACGGAACGCGCATCCTCGACGCGGTCACGCGCCAGCTCGCTGGCGCGCAGCTGCCCCTGGATGCCGTCGCCAAGGTCGATGACTGCGGCACGGGCATCCACCTCGATGACCGTTCCCTTGACGATGCTGCCCTTGGGAAACTGCGCCATGAACGTCGACAGCGGGTCGTTGTCGAGCTGCTTGACGCCGAGCGAGATGCGCTCGCGCTCGGGGTCGATGCTGAGCACCACCGCCTCGACATCCTCGCCCTTCTTGTACTTGCGCACCGCCTCCTCGCCGGGGGCATCCCAGGAAATGTCGGAGAGGTGCACCAGGCCGTCGATGCCGCCAGGCAGGCCGATGAAAATGCCGAAGTCGGTGATCGACTTGATCTTGCCGGTGACGCGGTCGTTCTTGTTGTAGCTCGCCGCGAACTCGGCCCAAGGATTCGGCTTGCACTGCTTGAGACCCAGCGAGATGCGCCGGCGCTCTTCGTCGATGTCGAGGACCATGACCTCGACCTCGTCGCCGATCTGCACGACCTTCGACGGATTGACGTTCTTGTTGGTCCAGTCCATCTCCGAGACGTGGACCAGCCCCTCGACGCCCTCCTCGATCTCGACGAAGCAGCCGTAGTCGGCGATGTTGGTGACCTTGCCGAACAGCCGGGTATTGGGCGGATAGCGGCGGGAGATCGCCTCCCAGGGATCCGAACCCAGCTGCTTCACGCCGAGCGAGACGCGATTCTTCTCGCGGTCGAAGCGCAGGATCTTGACGTTGATCTCGTCGCCGACATTGACCACTTCCGAGGGGTGCTTGACGCGCTTCCACGCCATGTCGGTGATATGCAGCAGGCCGTCGATGCCGCCGAGGTCGACGAAGGCACCGTAATCGGTGAGATTCTTGACGATGCCCTTGACGGTGGCGCCTTCCTGCAGCTGCGAGAGCATGGCCTCGCGCTCGGAGCTGTATTCCTGCTCCACCACCGCGCGTCGCGACACCACGACGTTGTTGCGACGGCGATCGAGCTTGATCACCTTGAACTCGAGGTCCTTGCCCTCGAGGTAGGACGGGTCGCGCACCGGGCGCACGTCCACCAGCGAGCCCGGCAGGAATGCGCGGACGTAGTCCACGTCCACGGTGAAGCCGCCCTTGACGCGGCCACTGATCAGGCCCCTGACGATCTTGCCATTCTCGAAGGCATCCTCCAGCTGCTCCCAGGTGCGGGCACGCTTGGCGCGCTCGCGGGACAGGCGGGTTTCCCCATGGCCATCCTCGACGGAGTCCAGCGCCACTTCGACGTGGTCGCCGATCTGCACCTCGATCTCGCCCCGCTCGTTGCGGAACTGGCTGGTCGGAATCACCGCCTCGGACTTCAGTCCGGCGCTGACGACCACGACCTCGTTGGACACCTCCACCACCCGGCCGGTGAGGATCGTGCCTGGGCGGATGCGGCTGCTGGCAAGACTTTGCTCAAAGAGTTCGGCAAAAGATTCGGTCATTGATGTTCATCCAGCCGCCCGACTGCGGGCGGCGATTGCTATGTCCGCAACATCCTGTCGCGGAACGGTCCAGTGGCAACTCCGCAGGTCACTCGTGCCCCTGCGGTCCTGTCCCGGGCGCTACTCCGGGGAATGCCGCGGCTGCCCAGCCGAGCACCCTCGAAACCACCTCATCGACACCGATGCCGGTGGAATCCAGGGTGCGCGCATCCGGGCTGGCGCGCAGCGGCGCGACGGTTCGCTCCGCATCGCGGCGGTCGCGCTCCGCCATGTCCTTGGAAAGGGCGGCAAGGCTAACATCAATACCCTTCTGCTTCAACTGCTTATGGCGCCTGCGCGCCCTCTCCTCCACGCTGGCGGTCAGGAAGACCTTCAGGGCAGCCTCCGGGAAGATCACCGAACCCATGTCCCGCCCGTCGGCCACCAGCCCCGGCGGCTGGCGGAAACCGCGCTGGCGCCTGAGGAGTGCCGCACGCACCGCGGGCCAGGCGGCCACCTGCGAGGCGGCCTGCCCGGCGGATTCGGTGCGGATGAGTTCGCTGGCATCCTGGCCTTCGAGGACGACACGCCCCTCCGGCCCGGCAAACGGGTCAAACGTGGCATCCAGGCCTGCGGCGATGCCCGCCAGCCCGGCCTCGTCATCCAGCGGGATGGCATGGCGGAGCGCCGCCACCCCGACCAGGCGGTACAGCGCCCCGCTGTCCAGCAGGTGCCAGCCCAGGCGGCGGGCCACTGCCCGCGCCACGGTCCCCTTGCCAGAACCGCCCGGGCCATCGAGGGCCAGCACCGGAACCTCAGTCATACGCGTCGCCGCCACCGCGCTCCTCGACCCGCATGCCGATCTGCCCCACCAGGGCCGCGAATCCGGGGAACGACGTCGCCACGTTGGCAGTGTCGAGGATGCGCACCGCGGCATGCGCCCGCGAGGCGCCGACCGCAAACGCCATGGCAATGCGGTGATCGCCGACACTGTCCACCTCGCCGCCGGCGAGCGGGCCGCCCTGGATGCGCGCCCCGTCCGGTGTCTCGCTGACACCGATGCCGAGCGCCCGCAGTCCTGCCGCCATGACGGCGATGCGGTCACTCTCCTTGTGGCGCAACTCCGCGGCCCCGCTCACCACGGTTTCGCCCTCGGCCAGCGCCGCGGCCACGAACACCGCCGGGAACTCGTCGATGGCGAGCGGCACCAGCGCCGCCGGGATGACGGTACCGCGCAACTGCGAAGGCCGCACGGTGATGCGGCCCACCGGCTCCGCACCCGGCGGCACATCGGCAGGTTCCACCGCCAGGTCCATGCCCATCAGGCGGAAGATCTCGAGGATGCCGGTGCGCGTCGGGTTCAGGCCCACGTTGCCGATGGTGAGGCTGCCCTCCCTGGCCAGCGCCGCGGCGAGGATCAGGAACGTGGCCGATGACAGGTCGCCGGGCACCTCCACGTCCGTCCCCTGCAGGCGGCCGGCCGGCGCGAGCGCCACGCTGAGCCCCTCACGCCGGACGGGCTGGCCGAACACCGCCAGCATGCGCTCGGTGTGGTCACGCGTCACCGCGGGTTCGTGCACGGTCGTCTCGCCGCTGGCGTACAGCCCGGCCAGCAGCAGCGCGGACTTCACCTGGGCGCTCGCCACCGGCAGGGTGCAGTCGATGCCACGCAACGGCGCCCCGCCGCGGATGCGCAGGGGCGGGCGGCCGTTGTCGGTCTCGATGCCCGCACC
>WBZR01004345.1_pt1 | contig 11673 bp, 9 predicted proteins | sample 5204231 | NCBI WGS metagenome assembly WBZR01 (sample SAMN12412403, study PRJNA552823) | activated sludge metagenome | isolation source: activated sludge from anammox sidestream of wastewater treatment plant... | place: USA: Virginia | collected 2017-08
GCATCGCACGCCGCCAGCACCCGTTTTCGCAGATCCATCGAATAGGCTTCCATGCCAAAGTACTCCTTCGGCAACCAGCCTAACCTCTAGTGCACTATGGCGCTAGAGGGACGCGCAATCTGCTCTAAGCAGCATGGAATTAAGGCGCCACGTCGGCGTCGTGTTGCAGGAGTCGTTTCTATTTCGCGGCACGGTCTGGGAGAATCTCATCTACGGCAATCCCGACGCCACGCCGGAGATGGTGATTCAGGCTGCCCGCGCGGCCAACGCTCACGATTTCATTCTCAAGATGCCGTTCGCCTATGACATGCCGCTCGGCGAGCGCGGCGCCGGGCTGTCGGGCGGCGAGAAACAGCGCATGTCGATTGCCCGCGCGGTCCTGTACGACCCGTCGATCCTGATTCTCGACGAGGCGACGAGCAATCTGGATAGCGAATCGGAAAAGGCAATCCAGGAAGCGCTCTTCGCCCTGACCCGTGGACGCACCAGCATCGTGATCGCGCATCGACTCTCCACGCTGCGCAATGCCGATCGCATCATGGCCTTCGATCGCGGCAAGCTCATGGAAGAGGGCACGCACGAGGAGCTGCTGGCCAGGGACGGCATCTACGCGTCCATGGTGAAGATACAAACGCGCCTGACCGCCGGGGCCAGCATCGACAAGCTGGTCGCCGGTGCCGAGGAAGAGCAAAGCGCCGAGGAGGCGAATGCTCAGGTCTCGTCAGACGCGTCCTCTCCCGCGAGATTCGACTTCGCCCCGCGATGGCTGACGCCGCAGACAGCGAACATCCATCTCGGCACGCACGACGCCTTGCACGTCACCGTGATCGACGACCGCATCTACGGCGGCGTCTTCGCGGTGCGCGTGTTTCCGGCGGCCTACCCGGATCAATACATCAGCCTGCGGCACGAAGGCGCCGACGGCAGAGAACACGAGATCGGCATCATCGCCCGGCTGAGCGACTGGCCGGAGGAAGTGCGTCGGCTGGTGCAGGAGGCGCTCGACCGGCGCTATTTCATTCACATCATCGAGCGGATCGAGACCATCCGCCTGCGATTCGGCCTCCTGATCTTCCACGTGGTGACGAATCGCGGGCCCGAACAGTTCATGATGCGCTGGCAGCAGAGCCAGGCGATCGACCACGGCAAAAGCGGAAAGATCCTGACCGACGTCGACGAGAATCGCTACCTCATCGCCGATGTGGAGTCGCTGCCGAAGTCCGAGCGAGATCTGTTCCGGCGGCACGTCTATTGGTAGGCCGTCGGCGCGCACCTGCCGCAGAAAAAAACAGCGGCCTTCCGCACTGGGGCGAAAGGCCGCTTAATGGTTCATTCATTCAGGCCGCCGCGCGGGCGACCTATTCACCCGTCAAATCAAGGATCCGGCGGGCAGACCGCCTTGGGCACCTCCATGAGCTGATTCACGAACGGATTAATGTCCGCCACTGTGGCGACGCCGTCGTTGTTCATGTCCGCACAATCGCACGGGCACCCCAGCATGACCGGGGGCGGCGGAGGATTGAGCAGACAATTGATGAATCGCTGGATGTCGAGTCCGTTCAGGAGGCCATCCAGATTCAGATCGCCCTTGCACGAACAGAACATCGGCATGTTCACCCAGTCGGTATCGCTGTGGACGTCGATGCCGCCGCGATAGCCGACGCCATGCCTGATCGAGATAATCTGCCCGACCGGTTGGTTCGGGTTGCTTTCATCGAACAGCAACACCGGATCGCCCGGCCCAACGTAATCGACGTTGTTCGGGGGCAGTTCCCAAAGCCCGCTTGGCGCCGTCATGTGCGCAGGCACAGAGTTAAACAGGTTCTGGAATCCCGGCGGCGCGTTAGGCAACTCAATTTCGACAAAGACGTCGAAGAAGCTATCCACTGGCCAGTACGGATAGGGGAGGAATGGCTCGCTTCCCGGTCCGAAGATCTGACCGCTGCTGTGTTTTTCCGGCTGCTCGCGAATCGTGACCGGGCCGAACGGAGCATTGCCCGTCAGATCCAAGGAGAGGATCTCCGTCTGAATCGTCGTGGCGGCCGGCTGGATGTCCGGGTTGTCACGCCAGACGCGCGTCGGTCCATCGGCCGTCAGATTCACGATGGGCGGTCCCGGTGGGAAGAACTCGATGACGACATCGGCATGCGTGTCGATGAGCGTGTCGATGGTTCCCGGCGGGATGGGCCGTGCCGGCGGCGGCGGATCGGTCGGCGGCGGCGGACCGGGGACATGAGGCTGGCACCAGATGACCTGGCCCTGCTTGCCCGCCGTACCGTTGCTGCAGATGAGATAGAACGCCATATCCATGGACTTCGTCGGATCATCAGCGCAACCGATGTATTCCGGCTGGCCCCAGTGCAGATGATTCATCCAGTTGTAGACCCATCCGCCCCGGCAACTCATACCGAGCTTGCCCATGTAGGCATCGTCCTTCATGTGATATCCCGGCGGCGTGGTGTGCCATCCCCAGAAGTCGCCCGTGGCCATATTGCCCGTGGGAGACTCGACGCACTGCGGCGGCGGGGAGATGAAGTGTCCGACTTCCGCCTGAATGCTCAGCCAGTATGTAACGCCCGGGCGTGGGTTGAAGATGCCGGGCAGCGCCGGGTCGATCTCATCCGGTCCGGCGTTGTTGTGGACGAGGCAACCGGCCGCAAGCCGCGTGCTGTAACAGAAGGTTGTGTGCTGGTCCCAACCGATCAGGCCGGTGTTGAAGAACGGAACCGCCTGCGGATTGAACGCCCACTGCGCGACGAGGCGGTCAGGTCGGCTGATGCCGGTTTCGCACGGCAGGTGTTGCAGCACGCACAAAGCGCCCGGAGCAGGTGCGCAGGGCGTGTTGCAATCCGGCAGGTATCGGGCACAGATGCGCCAGTAGCCGGGCGGAGGAATGACGCATCCGGGCACGGCACATCCCGGGCCAACCGGCGGCGTCAAAGGAATCGGTACCGCAGCGCCATCGGGCAGGAACGTGACACAGCCCAGCGCATTCGGCGGGGAGATGATCCCGCAGGCGTCGTAGTTAGTGCCCGGGGGACACGGCTGCGGCGCGATGTCGCGATGAATGGCAATGAGCCATCCGTCGATCGGTCGCGGCACGGGTGTGATGGAGGGATCGTACTCGGGATCGAGATACGAGCCGTACCACTGGATGTCGGTGATCGGCATCCGCGGAGGCACGACGTCCGGGCAGCAAAGCTCCGGCGGATTTCCCCCGGCAAGACACGCCCAAATCTGTTCGTCGGCCGCGTTGACCACACCGTCACAATTGAGGTCCGCGAACTGGCAGGCCGGTGTGACCGGTCCGAAGCAGTTCACGAGCATCTGGAAATCACCAAACGTCGTGCAGACGCCGTCGCCGTCAAAGTCGCAGCGGCATTCGGGGCACGACGGGTTGATGCAGAAGTCGTCGGCGATGACCCAGTTCATATACGGCGGGTCTTCGATGCAATCGCAACAGACTTCGACACTGCCGTCGGGGAGCTGGTTGGTGGTGGTTTCGCAGTGGAAACCCGGCGGGCACGCACCGACGCATGTCAGGCCGGCGGCGCCAAACTCGACATGGCACTCATTCGGGCTGCGGCAGTCGCAGTCGATGATCTTGATTTGTCCGGTCGAGGGATTGAAGTTCATGCAGCGCGGAATGCACTCCTGTCCGTCTCCCGGGCATTGAACCGGCTGACAGGCGGAGCCATCGGGCAGCACTTCGCACGTCTGCTGCTGGCAGACGGTCGTGACGCAGTTTGTCCCGGCGCCCTGCGGCATGCCCCCCATCTGGGTGCAGCACACCGGATCAACATCGACACACGCCGCACCGGGAAGACAACACGCCTCTCTTTGCGTGCAGGCCGCGCCAACGGGGCCGGGCGTTCCGCCCAGACATTGACAGGTCGATGGCAGCGTGGTCATGCAGACGTTGTTGGGAAGGCAGCATGGCGCGGTCGCGGTGACGGGAACGATCTGCCCGCGGATCGCGCCGCTCGGACACACGCCGGTATGGATGTTCACATAGTGCCGTGAGGCCTGCATATCGGCTTGCTGCGCGGCGGTGAGGTTGTAAGTGCCTACTTTCAGGAATCCGACGGGCAGCGGCTTGAGCACGCCGGCTGTCGCAGGGCAGACACCGGCTGCTCCGTGTACATGGGCCGCCGTTTCACCAGCCTGATTGTGGACGATGTAGTAATTGACGTTTCCCGTCGCCGTATCGAGGGTGAAGGCGCCGCAACCCGATCCTTGGGCGGACGTACACGCCGGGCATTCGTTCGCCGAATTGATCGGATCGGCAACGAAGTGAACAATAGCGGCTTGTGCGGCGCCGGATGCCATCGCCGCGATCAGCACAGCGAGGGTGATGGCTGCCGCGTTCCACCTGATCGGTGGCCCATGACGGAACTGACACGATGGTGATAACAATGTCGTGCATTGTTTCATCTTCCTACCTCCGTGAAAGGTGACACTTACTCAAAGACTTCACCCCCACTTGTCGCTTGATAAAGTTCGTGCCGGAGTCGGGATCGGATGCATTGTCGAACGCGCAGGGAATAGGCGTGTCAAAACGCGAGAGCTCGATGGGTCGGGACGATGCCATGTCGGCCTCCGGATGCCCATGAATAGTCCGGCCGCGTGGGCGAGGTCCGCTAAGTGTGAAAGCGTCGAAGTGAGTATGGACCGGCGCGCGAAATGAAAACCTTCGAGAGTCCTGAAGCTCTTCCGCAAATACTGTCCGATATTGCCCCAGGAATCAAGGAAAACCCTTATAAATTTGGATTTGGCCAGAGGATAATCGGCGTCTCATTGGGTAAATTGGGGGTGATATTACCCGTTTGAGGAGTCGTTCCGCTCGGTTGGAGAGTGGGGCGCCGTGTAGAAACGTTCGGCAGAGGGGGCGTCCGCAATATCGCCGGGGCCTTGTGGCGCTTCACTGAGCCGGCTGAAAAACACGGAGTACGCCGGCGAAGTTCCGCCGCCGACGATCCGGACTTCGGCGTGAATCAATCGAGCGAAGTCGACGATCAACGCTTCGATCAGCGTCCACTGTTCGCCGACGACCTTCACGCCGCCCAGGTCGAGCTTGATGGTTCTCGGCAGATCGCCGTGACACCCCTTGCTCAGAATCTGGAGCATGCCGGCCAATTCCTCAGGGCTCAATCGAGGCTTGGTGGGAGCGATCCACAGCAGGTCCGTGCTGGAAATGGAGAACTCCCAGCGGCCCAGCAGATACTGCGTCTCCTTCAGGGCGCTTTCAATCTCGGTTTCTGGAATGTCTGACATCTTTCTCCTCTGATAGGACCTCCAAGGGCCCGCAGAGGTGAGGCGCGGGGAACAATCGGTGAGCAACAATTCGCGACGGTCGGGAATTCGTTGCGTGACTCGGCCCCTATGACTGTCACGCGTCAAAGCCCGGTTCGGACCGCAGATTTTGAATGCATCCGAAATTCATGAATTTCACCGGCAGGGGGCCGAGGCTTCAGCAGTACCGGGATGCATTCTTGTTGCTGAGTGATACATGACACCTGACGTGCCACCATGAAGCCAGGCGAGGGGTGATCCTATCTCTGATATCGCAAATACATGTCATATAGAAAGTTATATGATACGCGCAAAGTTGTCAACCCACCGGGACGACCCGATAATCCCCAGTAAAAGGTGATATTACCCAGCCATCGCAGGATTGTTGTAGTTTTCTGAGTTCGACGATACCAAATCGTGGGCCAGCTCTACCTCGGGGAATGAGCGACGCCGGTTCGCAATTGAATGCCCGCCGCGACGGATGAATTCGTCGCCGACATCTCCGGCGACCTGCCCGCTGGCAGGTGGAAAAGTACCGGAATCACGCGGTTTCCTTCAGAATCGGCGATTCGCGGGACACGCCGCAAGACCTGCATTCCGGGCACCCGCGACGCTCGATGGACTGCGAAACAAGGGGCATCGCATAGGGGATAACCGAAAAATGCGGTGGACAAGATTCGTCTTGCGTCCCGGCCAGGTGTCGCTAACCTGAGGCTTATGCGAAACTTAGGCCGATCTTGACCCTTTTTCACCCAGTCAACTAAAATCGGCCCCTTGTCGCACTACCAGAAGTGGCGATCTTTCCGCCCTGGTGAGGCAGCGCCGCAATGCGGTTTTGTGGTGCGGCCCGAATTAAGACTTTGCGAAAGTGATTCTGGATGGAAATAGACGAAATCAAGACCCTCACCGACCTCATGGTCGAGCATGATCTCTCGGAAATCATGATCCGTGACGGTGAGAAGCGAATTCTCCTTCGCCGAGGCGGGCCGAAGTCTGCGGCGGTCACGCAGGCGGCGGTTGTCAGCCCGGCTCCGCAACTTCAGGCCGCTGTCGCGCAGCCTGCGCCCGCGGCGGCGCCAGCCGCGCCGGCTGTCGACCCCGGCATCGGCAAGATTACCTCACCGATGGTGGGGACTTACTACGCCACGCCTGATCCCGAATCTCCGCCGTTCGTCAAGGTCGGGGATCGAGTGACGCCCGACTCGGTGGTCTGCATCATCGAAGCCATGAAGGTCTTTAACGAAATCAAGGCCGATGCAACCGGTACGATCGAATCCATCGAAGTCCGCTCCGGCGTTCCCGTCGAGTTTGGTCAGATACTCATGACGGTGCGTACCTCCTGATGGCATCTCATAAATCATCCAGCAAGGAATCGACCGCCACGATCGCGGATCGAATCGGTGAAGCCTTGGTTCGCAAGCCATCCAGAACTCCCGTAAAGAAGCGAAATTTCTCCAAGATCCTCGTCGCCAACCGCGGCGAGATCGCCCTCCGCATCTTTCGCGCCTGTCGCGAGATGGGAATCGGCACGGTCGCCGTCTTTTCCGAGGCCGATCGCGACGCCCCTTATCTCAAGCTCGCCGACGAGGCCATCTGCATCGGTCCCCCGGCTCCGGCTCAAAGCTACCTGCGCGCCGACCGCATCATCGCCGCCGCGGAAATCGCCAACGTCGACGCCATTCATCCCGGCTACGGCTTCCTGGCTGAGAACGCCAACTTCGCCGAGCAGTGCCGCGCCAGCAAGATCGAGTTCATCGGTCCCGGCGCCGATGCCATCCGCCTCCTCGGTGACAAGGCCGCGGCCAAGAAGCTTGCCCGCAAGGCGCGTGTCAGGACCGTGCCCGGCAGCGACGGCGTGGTGGAGGAAGACGACGAAGCGGTGAAGCTGGCCGCGGAGATCGGCTATCCCGTCATGATCAAGGCCGTCGCCGGCGGCGGCGGTCGCGGCATGCGCATCGCCCACAACGAAGTGACCATGCGCACCCAGATTCGCAATGCACGCAACGAAGCCGAAAACGCCTTCAAGGACGGCCGCGTCTATCTGGAGAAGCTCGTCGAGCAGCCGCGCCACGTGGAAGTGCAGGTGCTCGCCGATCAGCACGGAAACTATCTGCACCTCTGGGAGCGCGATTGCACCCTCCAGCGCCGCCATCAGAAGCTCGTCGAGGAATCGCCCTCTCCGGCCATCAGTTCCAAGACGCGCGAGGAGCTCTGCAAGTCGGCCGTTCGCCTCGTCGAGGCCGCCGGATATTACTCCGCAGGCACCGTCGAGTTCATCGTCGACAAGAGCGGGACGTTCTACTTCCTCGAAGTGAACACGCGCATCCAGGTTGAGCACCCGGTGACCGAAATGGTGACCGGCATCGACCTCATCAAGTGGATGATCCGCATCGCCGCCGGCGAGAAATTGACCCTGCGGCAGAAGGACATCCCCCGAAACGGCTCGGCCATCGAAGTCCGCATCAATGCCGAGGACCCGGAAAACGGTTTCCGCCCCAGCCCCGGCAGGATCAACGAGCTCCGCGTGCCCGGCGGCTTCGGCGTCCGTTTCGATTCGCACGCCTGCGCGGGTTACACCATCGGCCCGTACTACGACTCGCTCGTCGGCAAGCTGATCGTCCACCGCGCCGACCGCGACGACGCCATCCGCTGCATGCGACGATGCTTGGAGGAGTTCCACATCGAACCGCTCAAGACAACGATCCCCGTCCTGCGGCAGGTCTTCGACCACCCCGAATTCCACAAATCCAACATCGACACCGGCTTCATCGAGCGCATGCTTCAGCAGAAGTAGCTGACTTCCTAATCTAATCTGGCCTTCTATTGTGTCGCTTTGCCTTCGCGGGCAAAATCCGCGTTCATCGGGCTACGTCTTGACGCTGCAGCGTTATTTACTGGAGATGAATCAATGTCCAACAGATTCTCTGCGACGCTCCTTATCGTCACCCTGACTGGTGGGATCATCATCGGCCTTAGCCTGCGAGATTCGCGGGCATTGGCAAACAGCTTGGGCGATGATCACGGAGGTAACATCACATGCCGGTCACTGACAATTGAAGACGCCCGGGGGCGAAAGCGAATTCGGCTCACCGTCACCGACAAGGGTCCTGATGTTCGTTTGTACGACGCTCAAGGTCGCCGCCGTATCCAACTAGGACTTCGCAGACGAGGATCAGATGATCGACGCGAAGAAATGGATATGCCGTATGTGAGCCTTTTGGACGCCAAAGAGCATCCGAATGTAATGTTGCATTCCCATCAGAGCTCAAAGGGAGACGGAGCAGGCGGCGGCCTGACTGTAGGATCGACGGCAGGGCCCGGTCGTATTGATCTCGCGGTATCCACACTTGGTGAGGCGACGATGAAAATCGAGCATGGCGAGGGTTTGTCAGGCGTCACAATGGAATCAAGACCTTCGCAAGTGGCCATGTTTTCGATAACTGACAATGAGGGCGAGTCACTTTTTCGGGTCGCCGGGTTCTATGAGGACGGTTTTGCTGGGCTTCGCGTTCAGACAGAGAAGGGAAAAGAACCCTGGAAATGTTCAAAGTGACGATTTCCGCAGTCGCGCGCTTACGAAGCGAGGCTGCGGACAGCGGGCCGATCCGTCGCAGTCGGCGCCCGGAGTTGACTGGCTGGAATTGTCGCGACCGCGACCGTTCTTCCGGTCATATCAAAGAACTCGACGGAATAGCCGTCCTCTCGACCTGCGACTTGATGGCGTTCCACGATCGTGCCGACGTCGCCCGCGCGAAGCCCTTCCTTCGGCAGGTCAACGAGTAAAACGGCGTCTTTGTAAATCTCAAGTGCCATCATTCACTCCGGATACATTGTAATCAGCCTGGGGTAGTCTGTTCCAATGTCTATTTGCCAGATCGTATGAAATGAAGCCGCACGTCCATTCGGACCGGTAATCGGGGCCAAAATCTGATATCGTTTGCCGTAATGAGATGAAATCGTCGCGTTCGGCTCTTGCCCCAGATGATCGCGTCGAATAGCGCCCTCCAGGTCTTTCCAGTTTCGCTCAAAGAAACCAATCGAAGCCAACACGTGAGCTTTTCCGCTCCCTCGTTTATGGGAGGGATTGAGCAGATAGGTCCGAAGCTTCTCCTCAGCGATGACCGCGCGATCGGCGTTTGGTATTGGCATTTTAGGAATCATCACTCCAATGTCGTGACAAATCCACCAGCGAGTGCACCTTCTGAGATTCAGTTGAATCAGCGTTAACACCCCGCCGATCCAACCAAACCGCTCGCCACCCAGCCGCCTGCGAAAGTTCCACGTCGCAGATCAAATCATCCCCCACACATAGAATTTCCTCCGGCTTCACGCCCAGCATTTCCGTCACGCGCGCGTAAAACTGCGGATGCCCCTTCGCGTAGCCCGTCGCCGCCGCGTCGAAGTAATGATCCAGCCTTGCCAACAGCGCCTCGCCGCCGCGCTGAAACATAAACCTCGGCAGCGTCGTGAACGCGCAAGCAACCAGCCCCGCGCCCTTCACCGCCTCCACCGCGCCAAGGGCATCCGCAAACACCTCCATCCGATTCCGCGACTCGTACATCGCCGCCACCGACGTGATGAGGTCCACCGACACTTTCGCCCCCATCTTCGCGAACGTCAGCGCCAGAAAGTCGATCCACCCCTCGATGGGCCGCTTCGCCCCGTCAAAGAACATCACCCCCTGACGCGCCGCCTCATATGCCTGATAGCTGATCTCCACGCCGAATCGCGCCAGAACCCTCTGGACCTCGATCGGCTCCACGCGCCCCTCCGGCCATCGAGCCAGCGTGTCGTACACGTCAAATGCCACCACTTTGATCGCCATGCCCCGATTCTCACGCCCATCCCCGCCGCCCGCCAGACTCGAAGATTCTCCCCACCACCGCTCGAAATCCCCATCCACGCCCAAATGGGCGGCCATATCGCACTCGCAGGCCCTTTCCTCCCCCCGACTCTTTGCTTCAGCCCCTACCCCCACTGTCCGATATTTTTCTAGCGGCCTGCGGTCTGCGGGCGTCCCGGCTTATCGTGCCCAGAAGCGGAATTCTCGGATCATCGAGACTCCGCCAAAACGCTCGAATGCCGCGTTTCGTCGCTAAGCCGAGAAGTCGATCCGTATAATGAATTAGCCAATAGTCCCGACGGGGTTTGCCGCATATGTACCTGAAGATCGACAAAGACCATCAGCGCTTCCGCCAGATCGTCAAAGGCAAGATCCGCGACGACCTGCGCAAGTTCCTCACCCGCGGCGAGCTGATCGGCAAAGAGGGCAAGCACCTCATCAGCATCCCCGTCCGCGGCATCGAGCTTCCCCACTTTCGCTACGGCGACAACAACGACGGCGGCATCGGCGCAGGCGACGCCAGCGTCGGCGATCCCGTCGACAGCGGTGAAGGCGAACAGGGCCCCGGTGGCTCTCAGCCCGGCAACCACATCATGGAAGTCGAAGTCTCGCTCAACGAGCTGGCCGACATCCTCGGCGAAGAGCTCAAGCTCCCGCGCATCAAGCCCAAGGGCCATCACACGATCACCTCGGAGAAGGATCGCTACAGCGGCATTCGCTCGACCGGCCCCGAGTCGCTGCGCCATTTCAAGCGCACCTTCCGCTCGGCCCTGCGCCGTCAGCTCATCGCCGGGACCTACGACCCCGAGAACCCGATCATCATCCCCATGCGCTCCGACCGGCGCTATCGAAGCTGGAAGACCGTCCTCAAGCCGCAGTCCAACGCCGTCATCATCTACATGATGGACGTCTCCGGCTCCATGGGCGACGAGCAGAAGGAGCTCGTCCGCCTCGAGGCCTTCTGGATCGACGCCTGGCTCCGCCGAAACTACGAGGGCATCGAGAGCCGCTACATCGTTCACGACGTCCGCGCCGCCGAGGTCAACCGACAGACCTTCTTCAGCATCCGCGAAGACGGCGGCACCAAGATCTCCAGCGCCTTCAAGCTCTGCAAGTCGCTCATCGAGACGCACTACAACCCGTCCGAGTGGAACATCTACATCTTCCACTTCTCCGACGGCGACAACTCCAGCGAGAGCGACTCCCGCGAGTGCTGCCGAATGCTCAAGGAAGGCATCCTCCCGCTCTCCAACATGTTCGGCTATTGCCAGGTCGCCAGCGCCTACGGCAGCGGCAACTTCATCAACGTCATCCACGAGCACCTCGAAGAAGAGGCCAACGTGGTCACCAGCCGGGTCAACACCAAGGACGACATTTACGACTCACTCAAGGCGTTCTTCACCGCCGGCAAGTGATACCACGGAGGGCGAGGCCGTCGCTTCGACGAACACCATGAACATCCAACACCTCCGACCCGACCTCGCCAAGTACGCCCGCGAGATCGCCGACATCGCCAAGTCCCACGGCCTCGACTTCTT
>WBZR01004346.1_pt1 | contig 11671 bp, 8 predicted proteins | sample 5204231 | NCBI WGS metagenome assembly WBZR01 (sample SAMN12412403, study PRJNA552823) | activated sludge metagenome | isolation source: activated sludge from anammox sidestream of wastewater treatment plant... | place: USA: Virginia | collected 2017-08
CCGGTGGCCGCCAGCGGGATGGCGATGGCGTTGTAGCCCAGCGCCCAGCCGAGGTTCTGGCGGATGCGCCGGCGCGTGACGCCGATGAGGAGGAAAGCTTCCAGCACGCGCTCGAGGCGCTTGCCGGGAATGACGATGTCGGCGGCCTCGGCCGCCAGCGCGGTGGGCGCGCCGAAGGCGATGCCGAGGTCGGCCTCGGCCAGCGCCGGCGCGTCGTTGCTGCCGTCGCCGATCATGGCGACGCGGCCCCGGCGCTTCAGCCGGCGGATGACGGCGGCCTTGGCTTCGGGCGGCACGCCGGCATGCACTTCGTCGACATGCTGGCGATAGCCTTCGGGATGCTCGGCGCCGGTGAGCAGCACGACGCGGCAGTGGCGGCGCAGCGATTCGACGACGCGGTCCCAGGCCGGCCGCGCGCGGTCGCGCGTGAGGATGGCGCCTTGCGCCGCGCCGTCCCAGCCGACGTAGGAGACGACGCTCCCGCCGCGGCGGTTCTGCTCGGCGCGGGCGGCGAGCGCTTCGGACACCGCCCAGCCGAGCGTGGCGAACAGCGCGCGGCTGCCGACGGCGACGCGCTTGCCTCCGACCGTGGCGACGGCGCCGCGCCCCGGGTGGAGCTCCACCTCGCCGGCGCTGCGGCCGGCGTCGAGCTGGGCGATGGCGCGCGCCACCGGATGCGGCGAGTGCCGCTCGACGGCGGCGGCACGGGCGGCAAGCTCGGCATTGCCGAGCACCTCGACCACGGCCATTTCGCCGCTGGAGAGGGTGCCGGTCTTGTCGAGGGCGACGACATCGACGCGCGGCGATTTTTCGAAGAGATCGGGGCCGGTGACGACGATGCCGCGGCGCAGCGCGGCATCGATCGCCGCGGCGGTGGTGAGGGGAATGGCCAGCCCGAAGGTGCACGGGCAGGTCACGATGAGCGTGGCGAGCGCGGCGAGCAGGGCCCTTTCCGTGCCGGCGCCGGTCAGCTGGAAGACGATGCCGACCAGCAGCGCCAGCGCCAGCACGCCGGGCACGAGGCGACGCGAGAGACGGTCGACGCGGGCCTGCAGCCCGCTGCTGGCGCTCTGCGTGTTCCAGAGGATGCGGGCAAGGTTGGCCATGCGGCTTTCCACCTGCGGCCCGGTATCGATTTCCAGATTGCCCTCGAGCAGGCGGCTGCCACCGAGCACTCGCTCGCCCTCGCCGCGCGCCACCGGGAAGGGCTCGCCGGTCATCAGCGACTCGTCCACCGCGCCGCGGCCGGCGACGACGCTGCCGTCGACGGGAATGGCCTCGCCTTGCCGCACGAAGACGCGATCGTGCGGCCGCACCTGGTCGAGCGGACAGTCGAGATACTGGCCGCCGCGCAGCACGCAGGCCTGCGGCGCCCAGGCACGCAGGATGGCGTTGAGCGATTCGGTGGCGCGCGCGCGCACCGAGCGCTCCAGAAAGCGGCCGATGGTGATGATCATGACCAGCGTGCCGGCGACCTCGAAGTAGAGATCGATGGAGCGGTTGACGAGCTGGATGACGCTGTAGCCGTAGGCCGAGAGGATGGACAGGGCGAGCAGGACGTCCATGTTGGGCATGCCGGCGCGCAGGCCGGTCCACGCCCCGCGCAGGACCGGCCAGCCGACGTAGAAGACGAGGATCGTCGTCAGCAGGCAGAGAAAGAGCGGTACGGCTTCGAAGGCGAGCCAGCGGATCTCGTGGTAATCCTCCATCGTCAGCCAGCCGCCGTGCACCGGATAAATGAAGAGGAAGGTCAGCATCATCACCAGCGAGGCGGCGGTCACCCCGCACACCAGGCGCAGCAGGTCGGGCCGCTCGTCGTACTCCGGCGCCGGCTCGCTGCGCAGCCGGGCACGATAGCCGTGGCGGCTGAGGCGGCCCGGCAGTTCGGCTTCCTTCACCTGCGCCGGGTCATAGGCGATGCGGGCGGTGGCGGTGGCGTAACTGGAGTCGGCGGCGAGCACGCCGGGAATCTTCCGCGCCAGCCGCTCGATGAGGAATTCGCAGGAGGCGCAATGCATGCCGTCGATCCACAGATAGGCTTCGCGGCCCTCGGCCACGGGCGCCGTCTCGCGGGGACTGACTTTTTGCGCGGCGAAAACGTCCTCTCCGAAAGTGCGATACACCTCGCGGCAGCCGATGCAGCAAAAGTCATGGCCGCCGTCGCTGACCGGCGGTTTCGGCAGGGGCAGGCCGCAGAGCTTGCAGGGCATGGCGAAAATGCCAAAAAAGAAGCGCCCGCATCGCTGCGGACGCTTCTCCCGGTCTGCGCCGGTCAGGCTCGGGCCAGTTGCCGGCCCATCGTCGCGGACATTTCGCTCGCCTTCATCAGGCTGTAGAGATAGACGAGGAAGGCGGCGCCGAGAATCAGGCCGAAGACCATGAACAGGTTGCCCCACAGCATCCAGCCCTCCTGGTGCCAGTCGGCAATGCGCCGCGGCATGCCGTCGGCGCCGGCCATCAGCATGACGCTGGCGACGCCGATGCTGCCCACCGTCACCAGCCTGACATACAGGCGGCCCAGCGCCGGGTCGAGCTTGCGGCCGGTGATCACCGGATAGTGGTGGTAGAGGATGCCCATCCACATCATGGCCATGGACAGGACGACCGTCATGGTATGGCCGCTCTGCCACATGGTGCCGTGCAGCTGGTAGGCCCAGGCGATGTTGGAGGTGACCATGGCGCTGGCGCCGTCGAAGATGTAGAGGCCCCAGCCGATCAGCACGGCGATGAGGCCGACTTCGGGCTTCAGGCCGTGCTGCCAGATGGTGGCGAAGACGGTGAAAATGCTCAGCGCCGCGCCGATGCCGGTGCCCCAGCTCATGATGCTGCCCCAGTAGGAGAGGGCCGCCGGCTGGTTCGGGTAGAAGGTAATGAAGTGGTGCAGGCCGGAGGTGATCGAGGTCACCAGCAGGATCCACAGGGCCAGGTTGGCCATCTTGTCGCTGAAGAGCTTGCGCGAGCCGTCGGCCAGATACAGCGGCAGGGTGGCGTAGATCGCGCTCGCCACCATGATGGCCATCGCTTCCATCAGGTTGTGGGCGAAGAAGAAGAAGGAATACTGGAACACCACCGGGTCGGCGGCCCAGGCCGCCATCGACATCGGCAGGATGTGGTACAGCGCCAGCAGCAGGGTGGTGCCGACCACCACCAGCGGCAGGCCGGTCAGCAGCAGGACCATGGCGGAGAGGATCATGCCGAGCATGCCGGGGTCGTTGAGCGAGCGCTCGGAGAGGACGAGCTCGGCGCGCTTGCGGCCGAAGAACATCATCTTGATGATCAGCATCGGGTAGAACAGGATCATGCTGGCCAGCACCAGATAGATGCCGGTGAAGCCGACGATCACCGAACTCATGCTCCAGACGCCCATCTGCGCGCCGACCAGGGGCAGCGGGAACATCACCATCAGGCTGACCTTGAGTCCCATCAGCACGGCGACGGTGAGGATGGCCGAGCCGAGGTTCATGGTCAGCCAGGTCATCGCCGGCAGCCAGCCGGTGATGGCCTTGCCGACGCAGCCGCCGGAGCGGTGCAGGCCGACGCCCATCATGAGCTGCACCGAGAAGGGAAAGACCAGCGCGGCGGCATGCAGCGTCATCGCCGTGTAGTAGTGGTCCTCGCCGGCCTGGAAAATCTGCGTCGCCGGCAGGACCAGCCCGAGCACGCCGGCGACGACGAGCCAGATGAAGGAACTCATGATCATCAGCGCCGGCCAGGCGTTGATGTCCTCGAGGCCGGTGCTCTTGTCGACGGCAATCATCTTGCCGAAGATCGGCGTGTTATTGACAACCGATGTGGCGAAACTCATTTCGTGTCCTCCTCGTTGGGGTGACGCTCAGTTGCTCTTGACGACGGTCAGTTCGTCCTGCATCGCATGGTGGGCGATGCCGCAGTATTCGAGGCAGCGCACCTTGTAGGTGCCGGGCTCCTTGAAGGTATAGACGACCGACGTGGGCTTGGTGGTGTTCGGCATCATCAGCATGGTGAACAACATCCTGCCGTCCGGGTGATAGACGGCGAAGCCGTGCTGGGTGTCGCTGGAGCGGCCGGAGAAGCGCACCGGCTTGCCGGTTTCGATCTGCCGGCTGGAGAGGTCGTAGGCCCAGGACTTGGCGGTGAAATCGATCTCCTGCACGGGCCCGACGCCGGACGAGGGCGCGGCGGCGGCCCAGGGGATGAACTTGAGGCCGGCCAGGTTGACGATGACGAAGAAAATGAATGCGATGGTCAGCCAGACTCCCTCGATGGGCGCGAACTCGCTGGGTTGCAGACTGGTCGGTCCGGTATCGACCACGCTCTTCCTGCGGACAATGTAGATGCCCATCAGGGCAAAGGGAGCGAACATGACGATGACCGCCCAGAACGCTCCCCAGCCGGTAAACACGGAATCCAGCATGGCAATTGCCTCCTCCTCTAAATTGATCGGTTCGTCCGCATGCCGCGCGTAACAGGCGAAAGTCTTGGCCTGCGTACTTTCTGCGTACATTTCTTCTTATTGGGCCGAACGATAAGCCCCGGGGAGAGGCGGCGCAATCAGGGAGATTACCTAGGCGCACTGAGGATGTTACTGATTGAACGAAACCGCGAGTGGCATAGACTGGATCCGCCATTACCGCACCGGAGATGCCAGCTTATGGCCGAAACGATCCTTACCGCCCGCCCCGGCCCGACCGAACGCCTGCGCCGCTACCTGCGCCTGACCAAACCGCGGGTGAACACCCTGATCGTGTTCTGCGCCGTCATCGGCATGTTCCTCGCCGCGCCGGGCATGGTGCCGCTGCAGGCGCTGTTCGCCGGCACGCTCGGCATCGCCCTGGTGGCCGGCGCCGCCGCCGCCATGAACTGCCTCATCGAGCAGGAAATCGACGCCGTGATGGCGCGCACGCAGGGCCGTCCGCTGCCGCGCGGGGAGGTCAATTCGCTCGAGACCCTGCTCCTCTCCGCCGCCATCGGCGGCAGCGGGCTGCTGCTGCTCGGCGTCTTCGTCAATGCCTTCACCATGTGGCTGACGCTGGCCACCTTCGTCGGCTACGCCATCGTCTATACGGTGATCCTGAAGCCGCGCACGCCCCAGAACATCGTCATCGGCGGCGCCTCGGGCGCGATGCCGCCGGTGCTCGGCTGGGCCGCCGTCACCGGCCAGGCGCCGGGCGAGGCCTGGCTGCTGTTCCTCATCGTCTTCGTGTGGACGCCGCCGCATTTCTGGTCGCTGGCGCTCTATCGCGCCCACGAGTACGCCGACGTCAGGCTGCCGATGCTGCCGGTGGTGTGCGGTCGCGAATACACGCAACGCTGCATCTTCGCGTACACCCTCGGCCTGACGGCGGTGACGCTGATGCCCTTCTTCATCGGCATGAGCGGTTGGCTCTACCTGGCCGCGGCGATCCCGCTCGACGCCCTCTTCATCGCCCACGCCTGGCGCATCCTGCGCCGCTACAGCGACCGCGGCGCGCAGGCCGCCTTCCGCTATTCGATCACCTACCTGTTCCTGCTCTTCGCCGCGCTGCTGGTAGACCATTACCTGGCATAGGGTTATTCCCGAGCGTGCTGCGGAAACGGCCGGATTCACATCCGCGTCGCGATGTACCACATTGTCTCCAGGGGGTGGTGCCGCGCCCTCCACCGAAAAAACAGACAGAGGAGGAGACCGTCATGTCGCAGGAATCGTTGAAGGCAGCATTGAGCAAGACCGTACAGGGCATCCAGGACAATCCGGTCATGTCGCGTGTGGTGTTCGAGGCCCAGACGGCGCTGGTCGAGGGCGTGCGGTGCACGGGCAGCGTGCGCAATTTCGCCCCCATCGTAGTGGACGAGCCGCCCGAGCTGGGCGGGACGGACAAGGGCGCCAATCCCGTCGAACTGGTGCTCGTCGCCCTCGGCACCTGCCAGGAAATCATGTACGCGGCGATGGCCGCGATGATGGGCATCCGGCTGGACGAAGTGGCGGTCAGCCTGAAGGGAACGCTCGACCTGAAGGGGCTGTTCGGCATGGATCCGGCCATTCCGCCGGGCTACCAGAAAATCACCTACGAGACCATCCTCAGGAGCCCCGCTTCCGAAGCGGAATTGCGCAAGCTGGTCGAGGCGGTCGAATCGCACTGCCCGGTGCTCGACACCCTGGTGCGCCCGATCGAGGTGACCGGCAAGGTGACCATCAACAACGTTGCAATGGCCGCCTGAGGCGAGTCGTGGCCAGGCTGCACGAGATCGCCGTTCCCGACGTCGGCGACAAGGGAGACCTGTTCGTCGCGGAAATCCACGTCAAGACCGGCGACGCGGTCTGGGCCGACGATGCGCTGGTGACGGTCGAGTCGGGCAAGGCGGCGCTCGACGTGCAGGCCCCCATCGATGGCACCGTCGCCGAACTGCGCAGGGCGCGGGGCGCGGCCGTGGCCCCCGGCGACATTCTTCTGGTTATCGAGGAGGCCGCCGAGCAGCGGCCGAAAAGTCAGCCCTTGCGGGGCGGCGCACTTCCCTCCGCGCCGCCCCGTTTTTCTCTTTTCTCGGCCTACATGGGCGCGCAGTCGCAACAGGCCGAAGAGATCGCCTGCGACCTGCTCATTCTCGGCGGCGGGCCCGGCGGCTACTCGGCCGCCTTCCGCGCCGCCGATCTCGGCCTGAATACCGTGCTTGTGGAGCGGCATCCCGTGCTTGGCGGGGTCTGCCTCAACGCCGGCTGCATCCCATCGAAGACACTGCTGCACCTGGCGGCGGCGATGGAGGAAGCAGCAGGCATGGCCGGCGCCGGCATCCGCTTCGGCCGCCCCGAGATCGACCTGGCCGCGCTGCGCGCGCACAAGGCGAAGGTGGTGGGGAAGCTCACCGGCGGGCTGGCGGCGATGGCGAAGGCGCGCAATGTGCGCGTCATCACCGGAACGGGCCGTTTCCATGACGCGCACGGCGTCGAGGTCGAGCTGCCGAACAACGCGGGCATCCAGCGCATCCGATTCGGCAAGTGCATCGTCGCCGCCGGCTCGCACCCGATCCACCTGCCCTTTCTGCCGCGCGATGCGCGCATCGTCGATTCCAGCGGCGCGCTGGAACTGCCTTTCCTGCCGGCGCGCCTGCTGGTCGTCGGCGGCGGCATCGTCGGCCTGGAGATGGCGACGATCTACTCGGCGCTCGGCGCGCGCGTCGACGTGGTGGAGGTGCGGGACGAGCTGCTGCCCGGCCCCGATCGCGAGCTGGCGAAAATCTGGAAGATGCAGAATCGCCACCGCTTCGACAACGTCATGCTGCGCACGCGCACCGTGGCGGCGCATGTCGATGCGGAGGGTGCCTGGATGCGCTTCGAGGGCGACATGGCGCCGGCCGAGGCACAGCGCTACGACATGGTTCTCCAGTCCGTCGGGCGCAAGCCGAACGGCCTGCGCATCGGCGCCGAGCGGGCCGGAGTGACGGTAGGCGAGACGGGTTTCATCCCGGTCGACGAGCGGATGACGACCAATATCCCGCACATTTTCGCCATCGGCGACATCACGGGGCCGCCGATGCTGGCGCACAAGGCGGTGCATCAGGGCCACGTCGCGGCCGAATCCGCCGTCGGCCTGGACGGCCGTTATGACGACTCGCTGATTCCCGGCGTCGCGTACACCCTGCCCGAAGTCGCCTGGGTCGGCCTGTCGGAAGACGAAGCCCGGCGTCGCGGCCTGGCCGTCAATGTCGCGCGCTTTCCCTGGGCGGCTTCCGGGCGGGCCATTGCCAACGGCGCCGAATATGGCCTGACCAAGCTCGTCTTCGGGCATGCGGACGGCCGGCTGCTGGGCGGGGCCATCGCCGGTACCAACGCCGGCGACATGATCGGCGAGATCGCGCTGGCCGTCAGCCAGGGTTGCGACGCCCATGCCATCGGCCGCGCCATCCACCATCCGCATCCGACGCTGGGCGAAACCGTCGGCCTGGCCGCCCACGTCGCCCACGGCAGCTGCACCGATCTGCCGCCGCCGCGAAAAAGTCAGTCGCTGTAATACGGCGGCGGAGTACCTTCCCCCCCATCCCCCTTCCCGCGGAAGGGGGTGTCGGACGTTCGCGGGCGGCGCCCGCTCCATGTCGTAGGCTGCGCCCCTTGGGGCGGCCCGGCGGGGACGCTCACGCCGCCTGGTTCTGCATGGCCATCTTGACCAGATCGGAGAGCGAGCGAGCGTGCAGCTTCTCCATGACCTTGGCGCGGTGCACCTCCACCGTCTTCGCGCTCAGGCCGAGCGCATTGGCGATGCCCTTGTTCGACATGCCCTCCACCACGCGGTCGAGCACCTCGCGCTCGCGCGGCGTCAGGCTGGCGAACAGCGCCTTGAGCTGGGAGCGCTGTTCCTCCTTGCCGCGCTGGCCGGCGTCGTGGGTAATTGCCTTCTGGATGCGGTCGAGCAGGTCCTGGTCGTTGAAGGGCTTCTCGACGAAGTCGAAGGCGCCGGCCTGGACGGCGCGCACCGCCATCTGCACGTCGCCGTGGCCGGTGATGAAGATGATCGGCGGATGGTAGCTGCGGCGCGCGGTCAGGCGTTCCTGCAGCTCCAGGCCGCTCATGCCCGGCATGCGCACGTCGAGCACCAGGCAGCCGGGCTTGTCGGCGTCGTAGTGGTCGAGGAAATCCTGCGCCGATGTGAAGGTCTCCACCTTCAGCTGCACCGTCTCGATCAGCCAGCGCAGGCTGCGGGCGACGGCCTGGTCGTCGTCAATGATGAAGACTGTAGCGTCGCTCATTGGTCGCCAAAGTGCGCCCGATGGCGCGCAGGGTAAACCGGAACGTGGTGCCGCAGCCCGCCCGCGACTCCGCCCGCAGGTGGCCGCCATGCGATTCGACGATGGAGCGGCTGATGGACAGCCCCATGCCGACGCCGTCGGGCTTGGTGGTGAAGAACTGGTCGAAGACCTGGTCGATGAGCGCGCCGTCGATGCCGGGGCCGGTGTCGCTGACCTCGATCTCCACCGTCTCGTCGTCCCGGCGGCTGGTCTTCACCTTCACCTCACGGTGCGGCGAGCGCGCCTCCGCCATGGCTTCGACCGAATTGCGCAGCAGGTTGCAGATCACCTGCTCGATCATGATCGAGTCCGCCCAGACGCGCGGTTGCTCCGGCGCCAGGTGGAGGCTGACGTGGGCGTACTGCTGCCGGCTTTCCAGCTCGGTCAGCTTGACCGCGCTGCGCACGACCCGGTTGATGTCGACGGCGGTCATGCGCGTTTCGCGCTTGCGCACGAAGTCGCGCACGTGCCGCATGACCTCGCCGGCGCGCTCCGCCTGCTGGCAGATCTCCTCGAGCGGCACGACCAGATCGGCACAGGCGACTTCCCCGCCGCGCAGCCGGCGCAGGCAGCCCCGGGCGAAGTTGGCGATGGCCGAGAGCGGCTGGTTGAGCTCGTGGGCGATGCCGGTGGCCATCTCGCCCATGGTCGACAGGCGGGCGACGCGGGCCAGCTCGGTCTGGTGACGCCGCGCCTGCTCCTCGGCCCACTTGTGCTCGGTGATGTCGCGCGTGATGCCGAGCAGGGCATAAATGTTGCCGCGGGCGTCGCGCAGCGGCACGGCATGCGACTCCATCCAGGCCGTGCGGCCCTTCAGGGTGATCGACTTGAACTCGTAGACGACGGATTCGCCCTCGAAGACGCGGCGCATGTTCTCGCGGTAGTAATCACGGTATTCGGGCGCGACGACGGTGAAGATCTTCCTGCCGATGATGTCCTCCGGCCGCTCGGCGCCGACCAGGGCCAGCCCGGCCGGGTTGATCTCCAGCACGGTGCCGTCGGCGGCCTGCAGCTTGACGCACTCCGGCTCGGATTCGATGATGGCGCGCAAGCGGTTCTCATTTTCCTGCAGGCGGTCGAGCATGCCCTGGTGCTCGGCTTCCTTTTCACGCACCCGCTGCTGCTCTTCCCGCAGGCGCAGCAGCACATAGACGAAGGCGATCAGGCCGACCGCCAGGAAACCTCCCAGCGCGACCGCGCCCAGCCACATCGCCTCGCTCCACTCGCTCACACGCGCCGACCGTCAGTTGTGCGGTGCCACCATAACAAGCCCTCTGCCCGGATCAATCGGGGACAACCAGCGGTTGCATAGGTAAACACCCTAATCGTCCGGCTGCCTGCGCAGCGGACGGCAAACCGCCCGCTCCAATTACACCCCAGACGGCGGAAACCATGCAAGGGCAGCCTGGACGGAATGGCTTTGGCATGACCGATTCCTGCACGGCGCCGGCTCTGGCACAATGCCGCCATCGCCAACCCGACCGGGAGAACGCCATGAGAAAAGCCATCGTCATCCTTGCCCTGCCCCTGTTCACCGCCCCCGCCCTCGCCGACGGCATGAAAGCCGGCCTGTGGGAGATCAAGACCCTCAAGCAGGTCATGGACGGCCGCGACATGAAGGCGCAGATGGACGCCGCCCAGGCCCAGATGCAGCAGCAGATGGCCAGCCTGCCGCCCGATCAGCGCAAGCAGATGGAAGCCATGCTGCGCCAGCAGGGGGTCAGCGCCGGCCAGGGCGCGATGCGCATCTGCATCAGCCCGGAGGCGGCCCGACGCGAGGAGCCGATGCTCGATCCCGAGGGGCGCTGCAAGCCGACCAAGATGAGCCGCAGCGGCAGCACCACCCGCTTCGAATTCGACTGCACCTCGAACGGCCACCGCTCGGTCGGCAAGGGCGAAAGCACTTTCTCCGGCAACACCATTCACACCCGCATGGACATGACGACGATGGACGCCACCGGTCGCCATACCATGCAGACCGAGTCGCAGATGAACTACCTGGGGCCGGACTGCAAGGGCCTGGCGCCGGTCGGCGCGCCTAGAAGGTAGGCCAGCGGCCGGAGCGCAGCGCGTAGTCGGCGAAGAGGCCGGCGAAGACCACCGCGCCGACCCAGTTGTTGTCCATGAAGGCGCGGAAGCACGCCATGCGCTCGCGCCCGCGGATCCAGTAGTAGTGGCGCAGCATCATGCCGGCCGCCACCGCCAGCCCCGCATAGAAGTAAATCCCCCGCCCCGCCTGCGCCCCGACCCAGGCCAGAATCCCCAGCGTCGCCGCATAGCTGGCCATCACCGCCGCCACGTCGAAGCGGCCGAAGGTGATGGCGGAAGTCTTGATGCCGATCTTCAGGTCGTCGTCGCGGTCCACCATCGCATAGCAGGTGTCGTAGCCGATGGCCCAGAAGATGTTCGCCGCGAGCATCGTCCAGGCCAGCGGCGGCACGGTATGCAACTGCGCGGCGAAGGCCATCGGGATGCCGAAGCCGAAGGCGATGCCGAGATACGCCTGCGGCACGGCGAGGAAGCGCTTGGTCAGCGGATAGCTGGCGGCGAGAAACAGCGCCACCACCGACAGCGCCCACACCAGCCTGTGCAGCGGCAGGATGAGCAGGAAGGCGCACAGCGTCACGCCGGAAGCCAGCAGCAGCGCCTCGCGCTCGGAGACGACGCCCGCCGCGAGCGGCCGGTTCTTCGTGCGCTCGACGTGCGGATCGAAATGCCGGTCGGCGTAGTCGTTCATCACCACCCCGGCCGAGCGCATCAGCAGCGTACCCAGCGCGAAGATCCAGACGAGGAACAGGCTCGGCGCCCCCTCGGCGGCGATCCACACCGCCCACATCGTCGGCCACAGCAAGAGCAGCGTGCCGATCGGCTTGTCGAGCCGCATCAGGCGTTCGTAGGCGTCGAGGCGCTGGCGCAGGGTGAGTTCGGACATGGG
>WBZR01004347.1_pt1 | contig 11671 bp, 9 predicted proteins | sample 5204231 | NCBI WGS metagenome assembly WBZR01 (sample SAMN12412403, study PRJNA552823) | activated sludge metagenome | isolation source: activated sludge from anammox sidestream of wastewater treatment plant... | place: USA: Virginia | collected 2017-08
GCCGGTGATGCTCGCCGGCCTCGCGCTCGCGGTGGTCGCGTTCTTCGTGCGGCCGGTCGCGATCGTCCTCCCGGCCGGGCTCTTCGTCGGCGCGCTCGCGCTCGACCGCGCCGCGCTCCGCTTCCGCGCCGCGCTCTACGCGACCGCGACGGTCGCCGTCATGGCGGTCGTGTCGGTGGCGCTCACGCGGCTCTTCCCGTGGGCGGGCGATGGTGGCGTTCAGTACCGCGTGATGCGGCTCGCCTTCGTGCTCCTCGTGGCGCCGGCGGTGTACGCGGAGGCGGCGCTCAGCATGCTCGCCCACGTCGGGCTCGCGGTGCTCCCGCTGCTCGTCGCGTTCGGGCCGCCGCCGCGGCGGGGGGCGTGGCTCGGCGCGCTCGGCCTGATCGCGGCGGCGGTCGCGGTCTCGCCGTTCGCCGAGGCTTCCGTGTCGGCGGTGAAGTTTGCGCACACGGCGACGTTCGAGGAGCTCGGGGCGGCGCGGCCGCTCCTCCAGGGCGCGCCGCCGCGCGACCCGGCGCGGGCCGCGGCGACGCTCGTCGCGACCGCGCTCGGGCTCGCCGCCGCCGCGATCCTGCTCGCTCGCGTCGCCGCCGCGCTCCGGCCGGGAGGGCGGCTCCGGCGGGCGGAGTGGGCGTGCGTCGGCGGCTTCGGCCTCGCGTCGTTCGGACTCTGCTTCGTGCTCTGGTTCTTCTACGACCGCTACTACCTGCCGCTGGTCATGGCGGGCGCGGTGCTGGCGCTCGGCGACACGACGGCCCCGGTCGCGCCGTGGCGCCGCGGTCTCGCCGCGGCGGCGTTCGCGCTCGTGGCGCTCGCCGACGTGACCGGCACCCGCGACATGCTCGCCTACGCGCGCGCGGTCGGGGCGACGGCGGCCGAGCTCCGCGCCGCGGGCGTTCCGGAGCTCGCGCTCGATGCCGGCTACGCCGAGAACGGCTGGCGGCTCTACGCCCATCCCGAGCGGCTGCCGGCGGGGAAGACTCCGGAGCTCGACGTGCCGCACGTGACCGCCAGGGCGGACGGCCTGCCGTGGGTGATCGCGAACGCGCCGCTCCCGGGGTACCGGGTGCTCCGCACCGTCGCGGTGCCGACGTGGTGGGCGTACACCGACCGCCTCTACGTGCTGCGCGCGGAGTGACGTCGCGCGGCGGTCCGGTTTCCCGAGCGCCCGTCGCCGGGCGCGTCCCGACGGGATCAGACGACGGCTTTGAGGTGGCGGCGCGGGGCGATCGGGGACGGGGGCTGCGTCATCTGCGCCGCCGGGAAGGCGCCGGCATGGCTCGCGCGGAACTCCTCGACGAGGGCCTGCTGCGCCTCCTCGGGCGCGTCGAGAGGAGCCACCCGGAAGTAGAGCCGCCCGAAGTGCGCGTGGAGGGTCGGCGGAACGTTCAGATGCGCCGCGAGCGACTCGCCGAGGTGCTCGGTCGCGGCGCCGATGAAGACGACCGTCCGCACCAGATTGGCGAGCTCGTAGACGCCGGGGCAGCTCGGCGCCTCGGCGATCAGCGCCGGGAGCATCGGCTTCCAGGTGGAGAAGGCGATCGGCATGCTCTGAACCCTCGCGTCGAACAGCAACCCACGTGCCACGCCGCGTGCCTGGGAACCTCCAAGTGCTTCCTAATCCCGGACCACGCGCGCCGCGAAGACGGGCGCTACAAATCCGACGCCCCGGACGCGCGCGTGTCGCCGCTACGCCGCTCGCCCCTCGATCAGCGTGAGGCGCACGCCATGCGCGGCTCCCGGGTCCACCGCCAGGGCGCGCGCCGCTCCCTTGGCCTCGACGGTGAAGCCGATGCCGGCCGTGCGCAGCGACGCCTCGGCTTCCGGGAGACTACCGACCTCCAGGCAGATCTCGGCCATACCCTCGCCGCTCCTGGCGAGGATCGCGGCGAGCGCGGAGCCGTCCGCCGGGTGCGCGAAGGCGATGCGGGCGCCGCCGATCCGGAGCGCGGGAGAGCCCACGACCGGCGCCGACGGAGCGAGCTCGAAGTGGCGGCGGAAGGTGGCGGCCGCGCCCTCGGCGTCCGGGGTGACGACCACGACGTGGTCGATCCGGCGCGTCTCCATCAGTGCCGTTCCTCCGCGAGCGGTTGCGCGTACTCGACCAGCACGCCGCGGGTCGCCGCCGGATGGAGGAAACAGATCATGCCGGCGAGCCCGAGCCGCGGCTTCTCGTCGATCACCCGGATGCCCTTCGCCTTCGTGGCGGCGAGCTCGGCGTCGACGTCGTCGGTCTCGAAGCAGAGGTGGTGCAGTCCCTCGCCGCGCTTGGCGAGGAACTTCCCGATACCGCTCCGATCGGAAAGCGGCTGGAGGAGCTCGATCTCGCTCTCGCCGACCTTGAGCAGCGCCGCGGTCACGTCCTGATCGACGACCGTCTTCACGACCATCACGGGGAGCCCGAGCACGTCGCGCCAGAAGCCGTACGCCTGCTCGAGGTCGCGGACGACGACCCCGACGTGGTGGATCTTCGAGAGCACCGCTACCTCCTTCCTGCCGTCATCACCGTCGATCTCCCCCTCGCCAGCTCGGGCTCACCCCGACGTGGTGGATCTTAGACAGCATCGCTGACGCTCGCGTTGGAAAGCATCGGAACGCTCTCCCTCAGGCGACGCTCGAGACCAGGAAGTCGTTCGGGGTCGGCGGCGTCGTCGCGTAGTCGTAGAAGCCTTTGCCGCTCTTGCGGCCGAGCCAGCCCGCGAGCACCAGGCGCTTCAGGAGCGGCGGCGGGGTGAAGCGCGCCTCGCGGTACTCGTCGTAGAGGTTGTTCGACATGTGGAAGACGATGTCGAGGCCGATGAAGTCGGCGAGCGCGAGCGGGCCCATCGGGTGGTTCGCGCCGAGCTGCATCGCGGAGTCGATCGCGGCGATCGAGGCGAGCCCCTCCTGTACGGTGCGGATCGCGTCGACCATGTAAGGCGTGAGGAGGCGGTTCACGACGAAGCCCGTGAAGTCGCGGATGGTGACGCCCGTCTTCTTCACCGTGGCGGTGAACTCCTGCGCCGCCTTCAGCACCTCGGGGTCGGTGCGGAGCGTCGGCACGATCTCGACCAGCTTCATGACCGGGGCGGGGTTGAAGAAGTGGAGGCCGATCACGCGCGTCGGCCGCTTGGTCGCCTCGGCGAGCGCGGTCACCGACAGGGTCGACGTGTTGGTCGCGAAGATCGCGTTCTCCTTCACGACGTCTTCCAACCGGCCGAAGAGGCGGCGCTTCTCGTCGAGATCCTCGATCACCGACTCGATGACGAGGTCGCACTCGCCGAGGTCGTGGATCTTGTTGGTGCAGGTGAGGCGGCCGAGGGTCGCTTTCAGCTCGTCCTCGGTCATGCGCTGCTTCTCGACGTCGCGCTGCAGGGCTTTGGCGATCTTCTGCTTGCCCGCCTCGACCGGGCCCTCGGTCATCTTCATGAGGATGGTGTCGAGGCCGGCGCGCGCCGTCACCTGCGCCATGCCCGTGCCCATCTGACCGCTTCCGATCACGGCAACGCGACGAATCTCCATTTGGATCGCTCCCCTTCGGATGTGAGTGGTGGTGCGGCGCCGGCGAAAAAGCCGCGCGACTGTACGCGCCGATGGCGGCGGCGTCAACGAGGCGGGACGCGTGTGGCGGGGCGCCGCGCGCGCCGTCCGGCGAGTTGCGGGTGCGATTCCCGATGATAAGAAGGCGCGCGTCCCGCCGTGAAGTCGATCCGAGAGGAGACCTCCAGATGAGCAGCCGGCCGGCCAGCACCGGCGAGGCGACCGCGACCCTGCTCGCGGCCCTCGACCGCACCCTCGAAACCGTCGTCGCCACGGGCGCCGCCCGCACGAGCCAAGGGAAAGACATCGACGCCCACCAGCCCCAGGCCGAGCGCGTCGCCTACTTCGCGACCGAGGTGCGCGCCGTGAAGTGCCTCGCCGGATACGCGGCCGGGGAGGGCCGGGCCGAGCCGCACGTCGACGACATGGCGCTCCTCTTCGCGGCCGAGATCGCGAGCAAGGCCGCGGGGCAGCTCGACGCGCACGCCGGCGACCTCGGCCTCGACCCGGCGTTCGTCGACGCGACGCTCGCGACGCCGGCCGTGCGGGCCGCGATCCGCGCCGGCATGGCCGACGCGCGCGTGACCGCGATCGGGCGCCGGCAGCTCGAGAGTCGCGGCGTCAACAACAGCCCGGTCGACGAGCTCTCCGCGATGACCCGCGACGCCGTCCGGCAGTTCGCCACTACCGAGGTGGCGCCGCTCGCCGAGCACATCCACCGCCACGACGACCTCGTGCCCGACGCGCTCATCGCCAAGATGGCGGAGCTCGGCTACTTCGGCATGGCCGTGCCCGAAGCCTACGGCGGCGGCGGCATGGGGAACCTCGCGATGATCATCACGACCGAGGAACTCTCGGCCGTGTCGCTCGCGGCCGCAGGCAGCTTGATCACGCGGCCCGAGATCCTCACCAAGGCGCTCGTGAAGGGCGGCACCGACCGCCAGAAGTCGCACTGGCTGCCGCCGATCGCCGCCGGGAAGGTCATGGTCGGTGTCTCGGTGACGGAGCCCGACACCGGCTCCGACGTCGCCTCGATCACGTGTCGTGCCGAGCCGGTCGAGCGCGACGGCAAGCAGGGTTGGGTCGTGAACGGCGCCAAGGCGTGGTGCACCTTCGCGGGCCGCGCCAACGTGCTGGCGCTCCTCGCGCGCACCGATCCCGATCCGACGCTCGGCGCCAAGGGCCTCTCGCTCTTCATCGTGCCGAAGGACACGTTTCCCGGACACGCGTTCGAGATGAAGCAGCCGGCGGGCGGCTTCCTCACCGGCAAGGCCGACGCCACGCCGGGCTACCGCGGCATGCACTCGTTCACGCTGATGTTCGACCAGTTCTTCGTACCGGGCGAGAACCTGGTCGGCGAGGCGGGCGGCGTCGGCAAGGGGTTCTATCTCCAGATGGCGGGCTTCGCGGCCGGCCGGCTCCAGACCGGCGGCCGCGCGACCGGCCTCGCGCAGGCGGCGCTCCAGCGCACCTGCGAGTACGCCAACGATCGCAAGCAATTCGGGAAGCCGATCGGCCACTACGGCCTCACGCAGTACAAGCTCGGCCGCATGGCGGCGCACATCGCGGCGGCCCGTCAGCTCACGTATACGGCGGCGCGCCTGATGGACGAGAACGAGTCGATCGCGCTCGAGCCCGCGATGGCGAAGCTCTTCGCCTCCGACGTCGCCGTCTGGGTGACGCAGGAGGGCCAGCAGTTGCACGGCGGCTGGGGCTACGCCGAGGAGTTCCCGATCTCGCGCTACGTCGTCGACGCGACCGTGCTGCCGATCTTCGAGGGGGTGAAGCCGATCCTCGAGCTCAAGGTCATCGCGCGGAACCTGCTCGGCTGACGGCGCGCGACCCGGAGGCTCACCGGGCGGCGGGCGCATTCGCTCCCGGGGTTCAATGGCGGGCGAGGTGGGCGAGGAGCGCTTCGTTCACGGCGTCGCTCGCCTCGCTCGCCGCCGCGTGGCCGACGTCGGCGAGCACGCGGACGGTCGCCCGGGGAATCGCCCGGGCGAGCGCGTCTCCGTGCGGGGTCAGGAGGTCGGCGCCGGCGGCGATGACCAGCGTCGGGACCTGGAGCCCGCGGAGCTCGGCGCTCGGCGGTCCGGGCCATGCCGCCATCCCCGCGGCCCAGCGATCGAGGGTGTCCGGCGGCGCGACGGAGAGCGCGGCGGCGAGGCCCCGGCGCATGCGCTCGCGCCCGGCGTCGTCGGCGAGCGCCCGCTCCGAGAAGAGCCACGGCAAGAGCGTCCGCGACAGCGTCTCGACGCCGCCGTGGCGCGCGACGGCGCACCAGCCGGCGGCGACCGAGCGCAGGCGCGGGCCGGCGTGGAGGAACGGCGTCACGAGCGTGAGCGAGCGGACGCGATCCGGGACGCGCAGCGCGAGCTCGAGGGCGATCGCCGCCCCGAGGCTCGCGCCGACGACGTGCGCGCGCGCGCCGAGAGTCGCCAGGAGCGCCGCCGCGTCCCCGGCCCCCTCGGCGATCGCGTAGGCCTCGGCGGCGGGGGCGTCCGACGCGCCGATGCCGCGCGGGTGGAGGGCGAGCGCCCGGAACGTCCCGGCGCACGCGACCGCGTGGAGCTGCGGCGCGAAGCTCGCCGCACCGACGCCGAAGCCCGGAAGGAACACCACCGGATCGCCGTCGCCTTCACGCAGCACCTCCAGCATCACGCCGTCGCGCACGGCGACGAGCCGTTCGCGACGCGCGGCGAACGCCGCGACGTCCTCCTTCGTGACGCGGCCGCCGGGGCCGGTGCCGGCGATGTCCGCGAGCGTGATGCCGAGGCCGCGCGCCAGCGCGCGGGCGGCGGGCGTGACGGGCGCCGCGTCCATGCGCGCCGGGTCGGGATCGGACCCCTGGTCGCGGCCGGGGTCCGTGCGCGCCGGGTCGCGGCCGGACCCCGCGCGCTGCGCGCCCGCGCGCCGGGGCGTCCCCGCGTCGCCCGGCGCCGCCGCGCCCGCCGGCGGCGCCGCGCCGGCGCCCGCCCGCTCGTGCTCCCGCCGGAACGCGTCCGCGTCGAACGGCTCGGTTCCCGTGGCCGTCAAGGCTCCGAGCAGCGTCCCGCACGGAGCGGTCTCGCCCGCCGCGACGTAGAGGTGGCGCAGTACGCCCGAGGCGGTGGCCTCGACGTCGACCTGCGTCTTCTCGGTCTCGATGACGACGACGATGTCGCCCTTCTCGACCGCGGCGCCGACGGCGCGCGGCCACTCGACGACGGTGCCTTCCTGCATCGTCATGCCGAGCTTCGGCATCGCGATGGGGGTCGCCATGGCTACAGCAGCGCGCGCGCGGCCTCGACGATGCGCGCGGGCGACGGCATGTAGGCTTCCTCGAGCACGCGCGTGAAGGGCACGGGACACATCGCCGCCGTCACGCGCCGGACCGGCGCGTTCAGGAGGTCGAAGCCCCGGTCCACGCAGAGCGCGGCGACGTCGCTCGCGATCGAGCAGCGGGGCGTCGCCTCGTCCACCACGACCAGGCGCCCGGTGCGTCCGAGGGTTTCGAGGATCGCGTCCTCGTCGAGCGGCGCGAGCGAGCGCAGGTCGAGCACCTCGGCGCTGACGCCGTCGCGCTCGAGGTCGGCCGCCGCCGCGAGCGCCATGCCGACCGTCGCGCCCATCCCGACGAGCGAGACGTCGCTGCCGCGCCGCACCACCTTCGCCCGCCCGATCGGCACCTCGTAGTCGCCCTCGGGGACGTCGCTCGCGACGAACAGGATGCCCTTCGGCTCGCAGAAGACGACGGGATCGTCGCAGCGGATGGCGGCGAGGAGCAGGCCCTTCGCGTCGGCGGCGTTGGAGGGGATCACCGTCTTCAGGCCGGGAATGCCCGCGGTCATCCAGTAGAGCGACTGCGAGTGCTGGGCCGCGGCCTGGAGGCCGGCGCCCGTCACGGTGCGCACCGTGAGCGGGACGCGGGCTTTGCCGCCGAACATGTAGCGGAACTTGGAGGCCTGGTTCAGCAGTGGGTCGAGGCACGTCCCGAGGAAGTCGATGAACATCAGCTCGATCACCGGACGCAGCCCCGTCACCGCCGCGCCGACCGCGGCTCCGAGGATGCCCATTTCGCTGATGGGGGTGTCGAGCACCCGGTCGGGAAACTGGCCGACCAGGCCGCGCGTGACGCTCATGATGCCGCCGATCTCCTCGGTGCCCTCGGGTCGCAGGCCGCCGCCGGCGACGTCCTCTCCCATCAGGATGACGTCCGGATCGCTCGCCATCGCGATGCGCAGGGCCTCGGCGATCGCGAACGCGGTCGGGATCGCGCGCGGCTCGCCCGCCGGCAGGCTCGCGGCGCTCATCGCGCCCCCTCCGCGTCGCTCGTGGCGAACACCCCGTGCAGGAGCTCGCCGGCATCCGGGAAGGGCGCGTCCTGGGCGCGGGCCACGGCGTCGGCGACGAGCGCTGCGACGTCCACGTCGATCGCCCGCAGGTTGCTCTCGGTCAGGAGCCCCTCCCGCGTGACGCGCGCCTCGAAGAGCCGCAGCGGATCGCGGTGCCGGATCCAGTCGTCGGCCTCGTGCTTGGCGCGATAGACGAGCGGATCCCCGACGTAGTGGCCCAGGAAGCGGTAGGTCTTGCACTCGAGGAGGCTCGGCCCCGCGCCGCCGCGCGCGCGGGCGATGGCCTCGCCCGCCTGCGCGTAGACGTCGAAGAAGTCCATGCCGTCGGCGATCAGGGCGTGCATCGCGTAGGCGCGCGCCCGCTCGGCGATGTCCTTGACGGGCACCACGAACGCCGTCGGCGTGAACTCCCCCCAGCCGTTGTTCTCGCAGACGTAGACGGCCGGCAGCGACCAGTTGGCGGCCATGTTGAGGGATTCGTGGAACGCCCCCTGGTTCGACGCGCCGTCACCGAAGAACGCGACGGCGACGCCTCCGGTCCGCTTGAGCTTGGCCGTGAGCGCCGCTCCGGTCGCGAGCGGAATCCCCGCGCCGACGATGCCGTTGGCGCCGAGCATGCCCTTCCCGAGATCGGCGATGTGCATCGAGCCGCCGCGGCCGCCGCACGTACCGGTGCGGCGTCCGAACAGCTCGGCCATCATGCCGCGCACGTCGACGCCCTTGGCGATGCAGTGGCCGTGGCCGCGGTGCGTGGACGCGACGTGGTCGTGCTCCCCGAGGTGCGCGCAGACGGCGGCCGCGATCGCTTCCTGGCCGACGTAGGTGTGGAGAAAGCCGCCGAGACGGCCCTGGGTCACGAGCGCGACCAGCGCCTCTTCGAAGCTGCGGATCGTGCGCATCGTGCGGTAGGCGACCTGGAGCACTTCGGTCGTCGGCGGCCGTGTCATCGTGCGTCCTCCGGAGGGGATGGCCCGGGGCCGCGCGGCCCCGGGGGGTTGGTTAGAGGTCGTTGCGATCGAAGACCTCGAGGTCGACCGTCGTCGTGTTGTTCTCGGGGTTCTGCGCGTCGTCGACGTCGGGGGCGGTGTCGAGCGCGACCGCGTGCACGTCGAAGGTGCAGCGGAAGGGGATCCTGGTCGAGACCGAGATCACGTCCTGGAGCTTCACGCTCACGACGACGGTCGCCTTGATCTTGCCCCCGATCGGGACGCTGGCGGTCGCCTGCAGGCCGGGGGTGGCCGCGTCGGCGTCGAGCTGCGTGACCGCGCCGCCGCCGCAGGAGTTGTCGCTGGTGGTGAGCGTGTAGGTGCGCGAGAGCGGCGCGGCCGGACCGAACTCGACGTTCGAGACCTCGAGCTTGATCGTCTTGCCGCCGGTCGCGTCGCCGCTCTTGACGTTCACCTTGGCGGACTTCGCGACCCTGACGAGGAAGTCGGGGCCCTCGGCGCGGGTCGCCGCGATGCCGTCGGCGCCGGCGTCGACGACCGCCTGGCTCGCCGTGCAGGCGTTTCCGACGGGCACGAGCTGCACGTCGTCGCCGGCGCCGAAGTTGTTGGCGGTGGTGTCGGCGACGAGGTTCGGGCCGCACCGCACGACGTCGGTGTTCGGGGCGGCCGTGCCGGCCGGGAGGAGTTGCACGTCGTCCCCGGCGGGCGCGAGCGTCTGCGCGACGCCGTCGGCGCCGGCGATCACGCACGGCGTGTTGGCGGGCGCCACGCCGAGCGCGATGCCGCTCGGGTAGGTGTCGTCGCCGCCGAGCGCGGTCTCGGGGACGCCGTTCGGTCCGGTGTCGACGGCCACGCGATTCGCGTTCTGGCAGGTGGCGCCGAGCGCGATCAGCTGGACGTCGTCGCCCGCGGCGGCGCTCTCGACCACCTTGTTCGCGCCGCAGCGGATCTCGTTGCGATGCGGCGTGGCGCCGCCGACCGGGGCGGCCTGGATGTCGCCGGTCGCAGCGGTCGTGGTGCAGATGCCGTCGGCGCCGGTGTCGGCGACGATCGAGCTCTGCAGGCCGGTGCCGGGGGCGATGACCTGCTCGTCGGCGCGGAGCGGCGCGGCGGCGAGCAGGGCGGCGAGCGGCGCGAGGACGAACGGGCGGGCGCGGCGGCGCATGGGAACCTCCATGGGGCGGGTCGTCCGGTCGGCCTACTCGACGGTGGGGCCGCGAGGCAAGCGGATTCTTCTTGCCTCGGACGCTGCGCGCGCGTACGACCTGGGCGTTCCACGGAGACGGAGGTTCCCATGCGAGTCGCGCGTGCCGTCGGGTCTCTCGGGCGCCGAGCCCTTCTCGGGGGTGCGTTCTTCGCACTCGCGGCCGCGTCGTCCGCCGAGGCGGGCTGCGCGACGAGCCAAGATGCCGGCCTCGTGCGCCGCACGCTCAACCAGGGGATGCGCTGCGCCGACAAGCGCCTGCGCTCCGGCCCGCTCGCGAGCTGCCGCTCGACGGCGCCGCCCGCGTGCGCCGGGACGCTCGTCGAGGACGCGGTCGCCATCGCCTACGGGGCGAATCATCCGCCCGCGGCGGCGGTCGTCGACCGCCGCGGCCTGCGCGACCAGCTACGCTGCCAGAAGAAGGTCGGGACCGCGGTCGCGAGCTACGTCGGGTCGAAGCTGAAGGACCTCGTGAACGCCAAGGATCCGGTCGCCGCCGAGGCGCGGGCGCGGAAGCAGCTCGACACGCTGCCGACCCATTGTCTCGTCCAGGTGCTGCAGGATCCGAGCACCATGCTCGTGCCCTCGGTCGGTCCCCAGTGCGCCGCCGCCGCGCCCGCGACCCCGGGGGCGCCGGTCGCCGCGGCCGCGCTCCGCGACTGTCTGGTCACGCTGCTCGGCGTGTGGGTGGACCGCTGGGGGCCGAACCCGCAGCCGCTCCGCCCGAACATCCTGTTCATCCTGACCGACGACCAGCGCTGGGACACCACGGGCCCGGTGCACGCGCCGGGCGGCGCGACCGACGTGATGGCGCGGACGCGCGCCGAGCTCGCCGCGAGCGGTCTCGACTTCCGCGCGGCGTTCGTGACGACGCCGCTCTGCTGTCCGAGCCGCGCGAGCATCCTCTCCGGCCAGTACGCGCACCGGACCGGCGTCTACAAGAACGGCGGCGACAACGGCGGCGCCGACGACTTCGCCGACGCGTCGACGATCGCGACCTGGCTCCAGGGGGCGGGCTACCGCACGAGCCTGATCGGCAAGTACCTGAACGGCTACGCGGAGCTCTGGCAGGACGGCGACCCGCCCTACGTGCCGCCGGGCTGGACCGAGTGGCGCGGCATGAAGAACGTCGCCTTCTACGACTACGTGATGATCGAGCCCGACGGCCTCGGCGGCTACGCCGAGGTGCCGTACGGCAGCGCGCCCGCGGACTACTCGACCGACGTGCTGCGCGAGAAAGCGAAGGCGTTCATCAGCGCGAGCGTCGGCGCCGGCGACCCGTTCTTCCTGTATCTCGCCTTCAAGGCGCCGCACCTGCCGCAGATCCCGGCGCCGCGCCACGATGGGCTCTTCCAGGGCGCCGCGCCGTGGCGCCCGCCGAGCTGGAACGAGGCCGACGTCTCCGACAAGCCGACCTGGCTGCAGGGCCAGCCGCTCGAGGACGCCGGCGAGCTCGACCAGATCCGCATCGACCAGCTCGAGATGCTGCAAGCGGTCGATGAGGCGATCGGCGGCGTTCCGAGCGGCGGCATCACCGGGATCATGGAGCACCTCCGGACGCTCGGCGTCGCCGACGACACGCTCGTCCCCTCCGACGCCTTCATCCCGCCGCCCGACATCTCCCTCGCCGAGCTCACCGCCATGCTCGCCGAAGACGGCCTGGT
>WBZR01004349.1_pt1 | contig 11669 bp, 11 predicted proteins | sample 5204231 | NCBI WGS metagenome assembly WBZR01 (sample SAMN12412403, study PRJNA552823) | activated sludge metagenome | isolation source: activated sludge from anammox sidestream of wastewater treatment plant... | place: USA: Virginia | collected 2017-08
CCATCTCATGCCGACACCGGCCGGGCAGGCCAAGGTGGACCGTAATGTGAACATGGGGATCCGGCTTTTTCTAGGCCAACTGCACTGAACTCTCGTCACGTACGCATGCTTGCCGGAAGCTCACAGAGAATGCGCAACGCCATTGCGCGGCTCTCAGTGCAGGACGACCTGATCTTCGTCCACGACCCGGGCGGCATACTCCAGGGCGGCCGCGATGTCCTCGCGCGTCAGCTCCGGGTAACTTTCGATAATCTTTTCCGTCGTGTAACCGCCCGCGACCATTCCAAGAATATTGCGCACCATGATGCGAGTGCCTCGCACAACGGGCTTTCCACTGCACACCGCCGGATTGATCTCGATGCGTTCCATTGCCTACCCTTCAGCATAGCCCAGTGCCCTGAAGAACGCCCGGGGCAGGCGGTTTCCTAAAACATATATGAACCACTTGACGGGCTTCTTGAGAGGAGGCCGTTTTCGATGGCCCTATCCCAGACGGCGAAATCCAGCGCCATCGGACCCAGCGAAGAACCACCATGGGCGGCTCACCATGGTGCACAACGACCTGTCGACATGATCTACAGCGAGTACGACGCGCTGGGGCGGGTGACGAAGAGCGCGCGGCGGTTCGCGGGCAGTGAAGTTGTCGCACCACGTTCGGGCCGTGGCGACGTTCACAACCAGTGTGCGGCGATCCGACGTCAATTGCTTTATGGGATCACAGGCAATGATGGGTACGACTGGCCCATACCGGCGCAGTATCGCAATGGGGTTCAACGCAGGATGCGGATCTATGGCGTAGACCTCAGTTCTGAAGAGGACTGAACTTGATAGAGTACATTGTGCACCCTCACTGAACGGTTGTGCCGGTGTAGGGGAAGCGGGATGAACACACAGGACCGGTGAAAGGTAACGCCATCCGTGCTGCTTGGGCTACTGCCATAGTCGCGACCCTATTGGTTGTGGGTTGGCAAGCCGTCGTGGTCCATGTCCTATGGGGTGGGAACTGGACTGCGTTATTTTGTGTGGGAAGCCGGTTTTCGATGCCGCGGGAGGCCGCCGCCGGCGTTGTAAGAATGCCGGACTCGGACGGCTACGACGGGCAGTTCTACCGCCTGATCGCCCGGGACCCTTTCTTTCTGAAAGGCTGGGAGAGGTACATCGACGATGCCCGCTTGCGGTACAGGCGCATCCTGGTCCCAGTGTTGGCTTGGACACTGGCGATGGGGCGTGAGCGCTACATTGATTGCGCGTTCCTTATTTGCATTTGGGCGTCGGTTTTGCTGGGCGTCTATTGGACAGGAATGTGGTTCGCTCAGCAGGGACGCAGCGCGATATGGGGCGCTTCCTTTCTTCTCGTACCTGCGACACTCACCTCCATCGACCGCATGCTGCTGGATGGCCCTCTATGCACACTGTTTGCGGGTTTCGTGTGCCAAGCCTCGCGGGGAAGGCGGCCATGGACGATCCTGCTTTGCGCTCCGCTATTGAAGGAGACCGGCTCCCTACTCGGGATGGGGGTTTGGCTGGAGGCGATACGCTCGAAGCGATGGAGACAAGCCGCTGCCGCATCCGCCACGCAAGTGCCGGCGTTGTTCTGGTTTGCTTTTGTGCAGATTCACACACCTCCTTCGCGCGCGGATGTTGTGCTCTCCCTCCCGGTTGCCGGCCACATGGAACGGCTATTCACACCCAGGTCCTACTCCCTTCCGAGGCAAGGCGAATTGCTGTTGCAGATATCGGACGCCGTAGCGGTAGTGAGCTTGCTAGCCAGCGCCGGTATAGGGCTGGTTTGGCTGTGGCCGTACAAGGATGCCGTCGAAATTTCCACCGTGTTGTTTATTCTGATGGGCCTGGTTCTAGGGGGACAGCCGTATCTTCGCGAGGCGTACGGCTTTGCTCGGCCGATTTCGCCATTCTTGTGGGCGCTGCTGGTACGGGGCATCGCCGAACGCCGATTGCCGGCGGCGCTAGCCACGTTAGGGCTAACCGCATCCGTAGGGCTGAGTCTGGCGTACGAAATGGTGTTGGTCCTCCGGCGGCTCTAATGCGACTCGCGGGCACGTCTCTGGTCCACGAGCCTTGTGCGTGAAGCCAGCGCACGCCCTCCGGACGGTCCCCCTCCGTCCAAAAGCTTTCCGCCAGGGGTGGGGCTGCCGTTCTACTTACGCGCTGAGTACGCCGAGCGGGAACAGACTGGCTCGGAGCTTATATGCGCGCCGTGAGATTTTCCAAGGCGTGCGGCCCCCTGGAGGTTCCGGATAGTGAGCAAACAGACAAGGATGGGTCCCGGCAGCTCAGGGGGCCTTGCTTCCGATTCCAGAGTGCAGGGTGGAGGAGGGAGGGCGGCAGGTGACGTGACGGTGGGAAAGCTCCGGCTCTATATAGTACGAAAAAGTACAAATTGATACGAAATAGTACGAAACAGTTAAGATTAAAACTTATTTCCCCCTCGCCCCGAAAGACGTCCTCGATGTCGCGGCCCCAAGCAAAGCGCGCATGCGGATAATTCCTCGAGCCTGTATGCCGGGTGTTGTCATCAAAGGGTTTGCCTTTCAGTGTTGAGTTTCCTGAACAATCATGATTTACTGTAGGTGCGCCTAGTCACATTGTTGTGTCTTGTTCGTGCGGCGCCGTTGGAGGCTACCGCGATGACCCTTCGTGGTTCAATCGGAATCTCCTGCGGTTTGCTCTTTTCAGTTGCCGGATTATTGGCAGAGAGCCCTGCGGAGGATTACGCGCAAAGTTGCGCGATGTGTCACACGATCGGAGGTGGGCCTTTGGCGGGGCCCGACCTGGCGGGCATGAGCGACCGGCGCGAACGCGCGTGGCTGGTGCGCTTCATCGTCGACCCGCAAGCCGTCATTGACAGCGGCGACCGCACGGCTCGGGCACTGGTGCAAACCTACCAAGGCATGGTGATGCCGGCAATTCCGGACATGACGCCGGAACGCGCGACGGCGTTGGTGGACTATGTGCGCCAACAGGAAGGAAGCGGGGGCTCGGCGAAGACGGCGGAGGGCAAGCCGGCGGCGCTGGAACCATTCACGCCGGAGGTAGTCGAACGCGGGCGCGCGCTTTTTTCAGGATTGGCTCCGTTCGACGCGGGAGGAACCGCCTGTATCGCGTGCCACGACACCGGCGATCTGCCGGGGTTGGGCGGCGGGGCTCTGGGCCCTTCGCTCACGCACGTCTTCAAGCGCCTCGGCGGCCGGAAGGGCCTGGAGACGTGGCTGGCCTCGCCACCCACTCCGGCGATGGCCTCTCTGTACCGCCGGAGGCCGTTGACCGAGCGGGAGATTGCGGCATTGATCGCATACTTCGAAGATCGCGCGGGCGGTGAAGGGAAGTCTGCCGCGCGCGGGGGCTTCCTTCTGCTGGGGAGCGGCGTAACGGCGCTGCTCCTGTTTGGATTCCATCTGCTGTGGCGCGAGCGCTTCCACGGCGTCCGCGCCAGGCTGGTCCGGCAATACCGGACGCGAGGCGTGCAATGAGTAACTCCACGGAACTTACCTGGATTCGGGACCAATTCGATCCCAAGCTGCTCGAGTGGGAAGAGTTCTATCGCAACCGCTGGGAGCACGACAAAGTCGTGCGCTCGACGCATGGCGTCAATTGCACAGGCGGATGCACCTGGAATATCTACGTCAAGAACGGCATCGTGACATGGGAGATGCAGGGGCTGGACTATCCGCTGCTGCAATCGGGAATTCCCCCATACGAGCCCCGTGGCTGCCAGCGAGGCATCTCGTTCTCGTGGTATCTCTACAGCCCGCTGCGGGTGAAATATCCATATGCGCGGGGAGCGCTGCTCGACCTGTGGACGAAAGCCCGCGCCGTACATGCGGACCCTGTCGACGCCTGGAAGTCGCTGGTGGAGAATCCCGAGACGCGCCGCAGTTGGCAGCAGGCGCGCGGCAAAGGCGACTTCCGCCGTATCGGCTGGGAGCAGGCCGTCGAGATGATCGCGGCGGCCAATATTTATACGATCAGCAAGTACGGTCCGGACCGGATCGCGGGCTTCTCGCCGATCCCGGCAATGTCGATGGTCTCCTACGCCTCCGGGGCGCGCCTGCTGCAGTTGATGGGCGGCGTGTCCATGTCGTTCTACGACTGGTACTGCGACCTTCCGCCAGCCTCGCCCGAGACATGGGGTGAGCAGACCGACGTCCACGAGTCCGCCGATTGGTACAACGCCAAGCTGCTGGCGATTTGCGGCTCGAATGTCGCCATGACGCGCACGCCCGACTCCCACTTTGCCACGGAAGCGCGGCACAACGGAACGAGGCAATGGGTTTTCTCGCCGGATTTTTCGCAGCAATCCAAATTCGCCGACAATTGGATCCCCATCAACGCCGGACAGGACGGGGCGTGGTGGATGGCGGTGAACCACGTTCTGCTCCAGGAGTTTCACCACAACAGGCAGGTTCCGTATTTCCTCGACTACTGCAAGCGCTACACGGACTCGCCGTTTCTGGTGACTCTCGAGAAGGCTGAGGGTGAGGTTTACAGACCGGGGCCGATGCTGCGAGCCAACCGTCTCGCCACTTACCGGGACATCGAGAACGGGGATTGGAAGTTTCTGATGTGGGACGAAACGGAGCAGCGTCCCAAGATGCCGCTGGGCAGCACGGGCTTCCGGTGGCAAACAGCGCAAGGGAAGTGGAATCTCAAACTGGAGGATGGCCTCGACGGGAGTCCGATCGCGCCTGCTCTGACGTTCCTCGGGAATTCGGCCGCGACGCTTCGAGTGGCCTTCGACGATTTTTCCTCCGGGTCGACTCTCACGCGCAGCGTTCCGGTGAAACTGGTCCAGACAGGCGACGGCCGGGAAGTGGCGGTTACGACAGTCTACGACCTGCTGATGGCACAGTACGGAGTGTCACGCGAACTGGAAGGCGACTATCCTCGAAGCTACGACGACGACGTACCCTACACTCCAGCGTGGTCGGAGAAGTACACCGGGATCAGCCGCAACGTGCTCATCCGTTTCGCGCGGGAGTGGGGCAACACGGCGGAAGGCACGGGCGGCAAGTGCATGGTGATCATTGGGGCAGGCGTGAACCACTGGTACCACAACAATCTGATGTACCGGGCGGCGATTCACGCACTCATGTTCGCAGGCTGTCCGGGAGTGAACGGCGGCGGCCTGGCGCATTACGTTGGTCAGGAAAAACTGGCGCCAATGGAACCCTGGTCAGCAATCGCTTTCGCCAAGGACTGGCATGTACCGTCGCGGCTGCAGAACTCGCCGAGCTGGCATTACGTTCACAGCGATCAATGGCGCTACGAATCCGAGTTCAGCGAGTATCACACAACCAGGGCCGGTGATGGAAAGGCCGGCGGGGAGTCCATGGCACAGGGCCACACGATGGACCTGCAGGTACGGGCCGTGAAAAACGGCTGGCTGCCTTTCTATCCGCAGTTCAACCGCAGTCCGCTGGAGGTGATGAAGCAGGCGCGCGCGGCCGGCGCGAAAACCGAGCAGGATATCGGCAATTATCTGGTAGAGCAGTTACGCCAGGGCGAGTTGAAGTTTGCCGTCGAAGATCCGGACGCGGAAGAAAACTGGCCGCGTGTGTGGTTCATCTGGCGCGGCAACGCCATTCTGGCTTCAGCCAAAGGGCACGAGTACTTCCTGAATCACTATCTGGGCACGCACCACAGCGATGTGGCCGGGGAGCGCGCCAAGGATTCGGCGCGGGATGTGGTGTGGCGCGAGAACGCCCCACAAGGAAAGATGGACCTCATCGTCGATCTGAACTTCCGCATGGACACCTCGGCCCTCTATTCCGATATCGTGCTGCCGGCGGCGACCTGGTACGAGAAGGACGACCTCAACTCGACCGATCTGCACAGCTTCATCCACCCATTGCAGGCCGCCGTGCCGCCCTGCTGGGAATCGAAGAGCGATTGGAAGATTTTTCAACATATCGCCAGGAAATTTTCCGAATTGGCGGAAAAGCATCTGCCCGACCCGGTGGAGGACGTGGTGGCATTACCGCTGGCGCATGACACGCCGGCAGAAATGGCGCAGGCGGCGCCGTCGGATTGGGCGCATGGCGCAGGCGAGGCGGTTCCGGGCAAGACCATGCCCGCCTTCAAGGTGGTGGAGCGGGACTACAGGAATCTCTACAACCGGTTCAATTCGCTGGGTCGCAACGTGCGCGAAAACGGACTGGGAGCGCACGGCACTCACTACCATTGCGCCGATTTCTACGACGAAGCTGCAGCTTCGCCGCTGGTGGAGAGGTGGGGAGGCCAGGTTTATCCGTCGCTGGCGGAGGAGAAAGACGTCTGCAACCTGATCCTGACACTAGCCAGCGTGACCAACGGCGAACTGGCATGGCGTTCCTACAAAGGCATGGAGGCGAGGACCGGGCTGGAACTGGCGCACCTGGCCGAACGAAATCGCGGCCACAGGGTATGCTTCGCGGATATCGTGGCCAAGCCGGTCCGCCTGATCAACAGCCCGATGTGGTCCGGCCTGACGGAAAACGGCAGGCCTTACTCTCCTTTCACCTACAACGTGGAGCAAGGGATTCCCTGGCGCACACTGACCGGCCGCCAGCACTTCTATCTCGACCATCCCGGCTACATCGACTTCGGCGAACATCTGCCGGTGTACAAGCCGAGGCCTCCGTTGCAGCAATACGGCGACCTTCTGGTGAGCAAGCCGGATTCGCGGACGCTGATGCTCAATCATCTGACGCCTCACGGCAAGTGGCACATCCATTCCACATTTGGGGATAACCAGCGCATGACAACGCTGTCGCGCGGCTGCGAGCCGCTGTGGATGAACGATCGCGACGCAGCTGAGATCGGCGTGGCGGACAACGATTGGGTAGAGGCCCACAACGATCACGGGGTAGTCGTCACCCGCGCGGCGGTCAGCGCCCGCATCCCGAGGGGGATATGTCTTCATTACCACTCCCCGGAGCGCACTTACTCGGTGCCGAAGTCCCCTCTGCGCGGCAACAGGCGCGCCGGCGGCCATAATAGCCTGACGCGCATCCGTCTGAAGCCGAACCTGATGATGGGCGGTTACGGGCAGTTCACGTATCACTTCAACTACTGGGGACCGACCGGCACCAATCGGGACACGCACATCTACGTGCGGCGGCTCGATCAGGTGGAATGGTAGCGAACCGGAAGAAGGGAGTTAACCGGACATGAATGTTCGCTCACAGATTTCGATGGTCTTTCACCTGGACAAGTGCATTGGCTGCCATACCTGCTCGGTGGCCTGCAAGAACGTGTGGACGGACCGCAAAGGCGCCGAATACATGTGGTGGAACAACGTCGAGACCAAGCCCGGAACGGGTTATCCGACGCTATGGGAAGACCAGGAAGAATACCAGGGCGGGTGGGAGGCGCCGGGCGGCAAACTGCGGTTGAAATCGACCAGCAAGCAGAAGCTGGTCTTCAATATTTTTCACAATCCGCACATGCCCTCGATCGACGACTATTATGAGCCGTGGACATACAACTACGAGCATTTGTTCGACGCTCCGGCGGGCGACGACCAGCCGGTGGCGCGGCCGATTTCGCAGATCACCGGAGAACTGGTGCAAATCGAATCGGGTCCGAACTGGGACGATGATCTGGGCGGCTCGCCGGTGTATGCGGCGAACGATCCGAACCTCGAGGGTTTGAGCGAGGAGCAGCGCTCGCAGCTCTCCTCGGTGGAGCGGCTGGTCTATTTTTACCTGCCGCGGATTTGCAACCACTGCCTGAACCCGTCGTGCGTCGCGTCGTGTCCTTCCGGGGCACTGTACAAGCGAGGGCAGGACGGAATCGTGCTGGTGGATCAAAATCGCTGCCGCGCATGGCGCTCCTGCATCGCGGCCTGTCCCTATAAGAAGGTCTATTACAACTGGTTTGCGGGAAAAGCGGAGAAGTGCATTCTGTGTTACCCGCGGCTCGAAACCGGCCAGGCGCCGGCCTGTTTCCATTCCTGTGTCGGCCGGATTCGCTACCTGGGCGTACTGCTGTATGATGCCAGCCGAATCGAGGAGATGGCGCTCAAGAAGGACGCCGAACTGGTGGAGGCGCACCGGTCACTGATTCTGGACCCTCACGACCCTGAGGTAATCTCCGCGGCGCGGGCGGCGGGAATAGACGAAGCCGTTCTCGAATCGGCGCGCCGATCGCCCGTTTACAAGTTTGTGAAGGAATGGAAGATGGCGCTGCCGCCGCACATCGAGTATCGCACCATGCCGATGTTGTTCTATGTGCCGCCGCTATCGCCGGTGATTTCCACTCGAGTGAACGGGATGGTCGACTTCGACTCGACGGGATTCTTCCACGACATTGACGAATCACGGGTGCCCGTGCGATTTCTTGCCAATCTGTTTGGCGCGGGCGAAGAGCGCGAGATGCGCTATGCCTTGAGGAAGCAGATGGCGGTGCGCTGGTGGCGGCGGGCGCAGACTACCAGCGATGTCGACCGGGAAACCGCTCTGCGGATGCTGGCCGAGGCCGATTGTACGCCCGAACAGGCGGAAGCGATCTACCAGCTCACCGCGTTGTGCACTTTCCAGGATCGCTTCGTGATTCCGCCGATGCATCGTGAGGAGGTGATCGAGAAGCGGCACAGCCCGCGGCAGGCCCAGTCGTCGGCAGGCTTCGGATTCACAACCGGAACCGGGAGGTCGATATGACCTGTCTGCTGGAAACGATAGGGGAGCTGCTGCGGTATCCGGACGAGCGTTATGCGCTTTTGCTCGATGAGGCAGTGAGGCATTCGCTGGACGAATGCCGCGCCGCGCTCGAGCGGTTGCGGGAGCGGACGTCGGTCCTCAGCCTGAGCGAGTTGCAGGGACTCTATACGAGAACATTCGATTTGAGCCCTTTGTGCTCGCTGGAAGTGGGCTGGCAACTCTACGGCGAGGATTACGCGCGCGGGAGCTTCCTTGCCTATATGCGCTCCGTACTGGCCGCCCACGGCGTAGCCGAACGCGGGGAACTCCCGGATCATCTGGCCCACGTGCTGCCGGCCATCGCGCGCATGCCCGCCGGCGCCGATGATCTGCGCCAGCGTGCGGCGCTGCCCGCCGTCCGGAAAATGCTGAAGGTGTTCGAGGGGCAGGCCAATCCCTACGCCGATCTGCTGCGCGCGACGGCAATACTGCTCGAAATACCGGTGAGCAAGCCGGAAGAGGAGCCAAGCCATGTTTGACACGTTGCTGTTTGGCGTGCTGCCTTACGTCGCTACGTTCACCTTTTTCCTGGTGACGATCCAGCGGTATCGCCAGCGGAGCTTTTCCTATTCGAGTCTTTCCTCGCAGTTTCTGGAGAACCGGAGACACTTCTGGAGCCTGGTGCCGTTCCACTATGGCATTCTGGTCGTCCTGGCCGGCCACATCATTGCGTTTCTGTTTCCCCGCGAGTTACTGGCGTTCAATAGCCGGCCGCTGCGGCTCTACATCCTGGAGACAGCCGCGTTGACGGGAGGCCTGATGACGTTGGTGGGGCTCACGGCGGCGGTGGTGCGGCGGTGGACCACGGCAAAGATCCGCACCGTAACAACCGTATCGGACTGGCTGGTCTATGCGCTCCTGATGCTTCAGGTGGCAAACGGCGTTTATGTCGCGGTTGCCCACCCGTGGGGATCGAGTTGGTTTGCGGCCTCCGTGTCTCCTTACCTGTGGTCGCTGGCCCGGCTGACCCCGGACATCACGACGATTGCGCCGCTGCCGTGGGGAGTGAAGCTGCACGTCGTCAACGCTTATCTGCTGATCGGATTTTTTCCTTTCACCCGGCTGGTTCACGTCCTGGTGATTCCGAATGTATACCTGTGGCGAAAGCCGCAGGTGGTGAGATGGCCTGGCCGTCCCTATCCCGCGAGTTAGAGAGACGCAAATGAACATCAAAGGATCTCCCCGGGAGGGCTTGTTCGCATCGACCCTCGGGTTTTTAATTGGTTTTGCGGCGGTCGCCTTGTTCGGCCCCACGGCCAAGCGCTTCCAACAGGTGATGGATCTCAGCCCCATGATGGTGGGCTTCCTCGTCGCCGCACCGTCGCTTTCGGGTTCACTTCTGCGGATTCCATTTTCGGCATGGGTGGATACAACGGGGGGGCGCAAACCGTTCCTGGTGCTTTTGGCGCTTTCCATTGTTGGAATGACCGGACTTACCGGCGTTGTGTGGACCCTTTACCCGGCGGGCCTGTCGCCCGCAGTCTACCCGCTGTTGCTGGTGCTGGGGCTGCTCTGCGGCTGCGGCATTGCAACCTTTTCGGTTGGGATCACGCAGGTTTCCTACTGGTACCCGCGCCGGGAACAGGGACGCGCACTGGCGATCTTTGCCGGGTGCGGCAACCTTGGTCCGGGCATTTTCTCGCTGCTGATACCCCTGGCGTTGTCCTCGATCGGTCTTGGCGGCTCGTATCTGGTGTGGCTGATGCTGCTGGCGATCGGGACGGTCCTTTATGCGCTGATGGGGCGGAATGCGTGGTATTTCCAATTACGGGAGGCGGGGCGGAGCGCTGAACAAGCCCGATCCGAGGCCCGGGAGATGGGGGAGGAACTGTTTCCCGCCGGGACGCTCAAAGAGAGTCTGCGTACCTCGATGCTTGCGTGGAAGACGTGGGCGCTGGTTTGGATCTACTTCACCACATTCGGTGGATTCATCGCGCTCACTGCGTGGCTGCCGACGTATTGGACGGAGATGTACGGCGTGACCCCGATCGTGGCCGGAATTCTGACCGCGGTCTATTCGATCCTGGCCTCGCTCATCCGCGTCGGCGGCGGCGTCATGGCTGACAAGCTCAAGGAGGGCGGAGAGAACACGGCCATCCTGGCGCTTTTAGTGACGCTCATCGGAGCGCTGGTGATGACAATGAGCAGCGAGTTTGAACTGGTGTTGCCGGGAATCGTCCTGATGGCCATTGGGATGGGTGTGACGAATGCCGCCGTTTTCAAGATCGTGCCGCAGGCTGTACCCGAGGCGGTGGGGGGCGCGGCCGGATGGGTTGGGGGCTTGGGCGCTTTCGGCGGCTTTGCAATACCTCCGATGATGGCGTTTGCGGTTGGGGATCTCGGTAAGCGAGGGTACTCGATCGGCTTCGTGGTTTTCGTGTATCTGACGATTTCCGCGCTGCTGATGGCGTGGGTTCTGAAGTACGCCATGGAGAGCCGCCCCCCGGAGTCCGCGGCGGATTGACCGATCGGGCCATTCAGAAGTCGAGGGAGGCAGAAGTCGAGGGAGGCAGTGACGGCGGCGAGAGCCGGGGGGACAGGTTACTGGACGCCGAAACCCGACCAAGTGGCGGCAATCACGAACTGGCCGACTCGCGGACCACGCGCGACCTGCTCCAATGCGGTCAGAAGCGGCTGGCCGCGTTTACGCCGTACATCACCGACAACGCCGGCACGCCGGCTGCCAGCACCGTCTGTTTTTCGCGCAGGTGGAGTAAACGGATGGTCACGCCGATCAGATCAAACAGGTTTGGAGTGGCCCAGGCCCCGCCACGGTCGTACAGGGTGACCATGCTGTCCTCCTGAACGGGGCCTATGTTGCCGAACCGCAGCCGTACGGCGCGCCGTGAGCTTCCGGCAAGGATGCGTGACTCGCTATAGCAGCACGTAGTAATTTCGGAAATGCCTCGAAAGAAGACACCAACCGCAGAAGATTTTCTCAATTTGCAGAGTAGGCTGGCGGAATGGCGG
>WBZR01004351.1_pt1 | contig 11668 bp, 10 predicted proteins | sample 5204231 | NCBI WGS metagenome assembly WBZR01 (sample SAMN12412403, study PRJNA552823) | activated sludge metagenome | isolation source: activated sludge from anammox sidestream of wastewater treatment plant... | place: USA: Virginia | collected 2017-08
TCACCCGACCACGGCGGGCGTGCTGGCGAGCTTCGCGAGCCTCGGCGACGTCACGGTGGCCGAGCCGGGCGCGCTGCTCTCGTTCACCGGCCCGCGCGTGGTGCAGCAGACGACCCGCGAGAAGCTACCGGACGATTTCGGGCTCTCCGAGTCCAATCTCCGCCTCGGCCACCTCGACGCGATCCTCACGCGCGGCGAGCTGCGCCCGTTCCTCGGACGCCTGCTGGCCCTGTTCGAGCATGGCGGGTAGGCGCCGGCAGCCTCCGGGGGGAAGCGCCGCCGAGCAGCTGCGGCTGCGGGAGCGCCTCGCCCGGCTCACCGACCTGCCGCTGCTGCGGGGCGTCGGCGTCTCCGGCGAGATGGCGCGCCTGAGGCGCCAGCTCGAGCGGATCGCCGCCGAGCCGACGGAGGACGAGGTCTGGCGCGCGGTCGAGCTCGCCCGCCACCAGGAGCGCCCGTACACGCTCGACTACGCGGAGCGGATCCTCGACGACTTCGTCGAGCTGCACGGCGACCGCTCGCTCGGCGACGACCATGCGATCGTCGCCGGGCTGGGTCGCTTCCGCGGCCGCACGGTCGCGCTCGTCGGCCACCAGAAGGGCCGCGATATCCACGAGCGTACCCGCCGCAATTTCGGGATGGCGATGCCGGAGGGCTACCGCAAGGCGATGCGCGTGATGGAGATCGCCGACCGGCACGGGTTCCCCGTTCTCTCCCTGGTCGACACGCCGGGCGCCTATCCGGGAGTGGCGGCGGAGCAGCACGGCCAGGGAGGGTGGATCGCGCGCTCCCAGCTCGCGATGGCGCGTCTCGACGTCCCGACCGTCGCCTGCGTGATCGGCGAGGGAGGCTCGGGCGGCGCGGTCGCGATCGCGCTTGCCGACCGGGTGCTGATGCAGGAGAACGCGATCTACTCCGTGATCTCGCCCGAGGGCTGTGCCGCGATCCTCTGGCGCGATGCCGGAGAGGCGAAGAAGGCCGCGGCGGCGTTCAAGCCGGATGCCCGCCACTGCCTCGAGCTCGGCGTGATCGACGCGATCGTGCCGGAGCCGGCAGGAGGGGCCCACACGAGTCCCGACGAGGCGGCCCGGCTGCTCGCGGACGGTCTCGCGGCGGCGCTCGCGGACGTGTCGGCGCTCGATCCGGCTGACCGGCGGCGCCTGCGTCACGCCCGTTTCCGCGCCATGGGAGAGTTCGCGTCCTAGGATCCCCCGTTTGGAGTATCCACGGGATCCACAGGGTTATCCCCGGCGGTGTTTACAGGACGTTAACGGCCCGTGAACGGCGCGGCGGGCCGGGGCGGCGATCGGGATGGCTACCGGCCGATGCTCGCCACGCTCGCCGAGCGCGTCCCGGGTCCCGCGGGCTGGCTGTTCGAGGTCAAATGGGACGGCTACCGGGTGCTCGCAGTGGTCGGGGGCGGCCGGGCGGCGCTGCTCAGCCGGTCCGGGCGGGACCTGACCGGGCGGTTCGCCGGTGTTGCCCGGGCGCTCGCGGCTGCCGTCCCGGCCGGCGCCTGCGTCCTCGACGGCGAGCTCTGCGCGCTCGATCGGGCCGGCCGCCCGGACTTCGCGCTGCTCCAGCGCGGCGGCGGCGCGCACGTCCTCGCCCTCTTCGACCTGCTGGAGCTGGACGGGCAGCCGCTGCTCGCCCTGCCGCTCGGGGAGCGCCGCCGGCGACTCGAGGCGCTCGTCGCCCCGGGCGGCCCGATCCTGCTCTCCGAGGCGTTCGAGGACGGCAGCGCCCTGCTCGAGGCGGCGCGGGCTCGCGGGCTCGAGGGGATCGTCGCGAAGCGCCGCGACTCGCCCTACCGCCCCGGGCAGCGGACGCGCGACTGGCTGAAGCTGAGGGTGACCCGGCGCCAGGAGCTCGTGATCGCCGGCTACACGCGCGGCCGCGGCCGGCGGGCGCGAACGCTCGGGGCGCTCGTCCTGGCGGTGCGCCGGGGGGAGGAGCTGCTCTGGGCCGGGAACTGCGGCAGCGGCTTCGCGGACCGAGATCTCGAGGAGCTCGCGCGCCGCCTGCGCCCGCTCGAGCGCCCGGCGTCGCCGCTGACGTCCGGCCCCCGCCCGGCGGGAGCGGACGTGGTCTGGGTGTCGCCGCGGCTCACGTGCGAGGTAGAGCTGGTGGAGTGGACGCGCGCCGGCCGGCTGCGAGCGCCGGTCTTTCGGGGCCTGCGCGCGGACGTCGTGCCCGCCGCCGCGCGCGGGGAGCGGCCGTTCGAGCGGGAGCTGCGCTCGGGCCGGCGCACGGTCGCGCTCCGCAACCTCGACAAGCTGTTCTGGCCGCGGGAGGGGATCACGAAAGGCGACCTCGTCGACTACTACGACGCTGTCGCCCCAGCGCTCGTGCCGGACCTGCGTGGCCGCCCGTTCACCATGAAGCGCTACCCGGACGGGATCGAGGGCGGCCACTTCTTCCAGAAGGACGCACCCGCGCACATGCCGGGCTGGATCCCCATCCGTCCGTTTCCGGCGGTCTCGCGGAACGGCAAGCGGCTCCGCACGATCCGCGCCCCGCTCGTCAACGACGAGCTCGCGCTGCTGTGGATGGTGGGGATGGGTTGCATCGACCTGAACGCGTGGCTGTCGCGCGCCGACCGCCCCGACCGCCCAGACTGGGTGCTCTTCGATCTCGATCCCGCCGAGGGCACGCGCTTTCGCGACGTCGTGCGGGTCGCGCTGCTCGTGAAGGAGCTGCTCGACGCGCTGGGACTGACCGGGTTTCCGAAGACGAGCGGCGCGCACGGGCTGCACGTGCTCGTGCCGGTCTCGCGCCGCCACACGTACGAGGACACGCGCGCGTTTGCCTCCCTGCTCACGCGGACGCTCGCGCGAGCGCACCGGGGGCTCGTGACCACGGAGTGGATCCGGGCGAAGCGCCGCGGCGTCCTGATCGACGTCAACCAGAACCGCCAGGGCGCCACGATCGCGTCCGCCTACTCGGTCCGGCCCCTGCCGGGCGCGCCCGTGTCGGCCCCGCTCTCGTGGCGGGAGGTCGAGCCCGGTCTCGACCCGCGCGACTTCACGATGGAGGTCGTGCTCGACCGGGTCGCCCGCCGCGGTGACCTGGCCGCGGGGGCGCTCGCGGGGCGCCAGTCGCTCTCCCGCGCACTCCGGGCAGCCGGCTGAGGCCGTCCTCTACGATCGGGTCGTGGGAGCGCCCCAGATCTCCGTTGCCGGGGCGGGCGGCCGGGTCACCCCGGAGCTCGCGCGGCTGGCGACCGAGGTCGGGCGGCTGCTCGCCGAGCGTGGAGCGGTGCTCGTGTGCGGCGGCCTCGGCGGTGTCATGGAGGCCGCGGCCAGAGGCGCCCGCGAGGCGGGCGGCGCCACGATCGGAATCCTCCCCGGCGAGTCGCCGGCCGCCGCGAGCCCGTGGATCCAGCACGTGGTGGCGACCGGATCCGGCCACGCCCGCAACCTCGCGGTGGCGGCGAGCGGTGACGCGCTGATCGCGGTGGGCGGCGGCTGGGGCACCGCCTCCGAGATCGCGCTCGCGCGCAAGCTCTGCCGTCCCGTCGTCGTGCTCGGCGGCGGGCCGGCGGTCGAGGGCGAGGGGATCGAGCGGGTCGAGTCGGCCGCCGAGGCGGTCGAGCTCGCGCTCGCGCGGGCGGCCGCGAGCCACCCGGCGTAACGGCGCCGGGGAGCCGGTGAGGGCGTCGCTATGCTTGCAGCTCGCGGGCGTGACCCGGTGAAAGGAGGCGCGAGCTGCGGGACGGGAGTATCGGCACACGACTCGACGGTGCATTCCTCGCCCGGCTGGCGGGTCTCGGCGATCCGGCCGGCTACCTGACCGTCACCGTCGGCGTCGACCCGGGGGCGCGGGCGACTCGCCGGGCCCCATGGGCGATCGAGGTCGACAACGAGCTGCACGCGCTCGAGGCGCGAACGCGCGAGGAGGGGCCGCGGGCGCGGTGGCTCGCGCTCCGCGGCTGTCTCGAGCGAGTTGCGCCCGAGCTGGAGCGCCTGCTCGACGCGAGCCAGCCCGGCCGCGGGCGCGCGCTGTTCGCCCCGGTCTCGAAGGGCGGTGAGGTGGAGACGGTCGTGCTCCAGCAGTCGCTGCCCACCCGGGTCGTGCTCGAGGAACGCCCGTACGTGCTCCCGCTCGTCGCGGCGCTCGAGCTGGGCCGCCCCGCCGGGGTCGTCACCGTCTCCCGGGACGGTCTGCGGGCGGTCGAGGTCGCGTTCGGGGTCGCTGCCGAGGTCGCGGCAATCGACATCGCGGTCGAGACGGAGGACTGGCGCGAGCTGAAGGGCCCGACCGCCGGCAACCCGGCGCGGGCCAGGCAGACGTTCCCGCAGCGAGACCGGTTCGAGCATCGCCTCGCGGACGTGGTCGAGCGCGCGCTCGAGGCGCATGCGCTCGAGCTTGCCGGGCTCGCGCGCGACCGCGCCTGGGAGCACGTGCTGGTGGCCGGCGATCCGCGCCTCGCGGCCCCGCTCGTCGCCGCGCTGGCTGCCGCCGGGCACGAGGCGGCGACCGTTCCGCGCGTCATCGCGGGTGACGCGGCCGCCGTCGCTGATGCCGTTCGCGCAGAGCTCGCCTCGACCCGCGAGGCCCGGGTACGCGCGCTCGCCGCCCGGGTGCGGGAGGAGTCCGGCGAGGCCGGACTGGGCCTGCCGGCGACTCTGGCGGCGCTCAACGAGGGCCGCGTCGCCGTGCTCGTCCTCGATCAGGAGTCCGGTCAGGCCGGCTACGTCGCCGAGGATGGCCGGCTGCTTGCGGCGGGCCCCGCCGCCGGCCTGCACGCCGAGCCCCGGCTCGCCGAGCGCATGGTCGAGCGGGCGCTCGCGACGGGCGCCCGCGTCGTGCCCGTGGCCGGGGCGGCCGAGCTGCTGGACACGCCGGACGGAGTCGGCGCTCTGCTGCGCTGGTGAGCGCGTTTCGAGGGGGAGGACCTCGAGAGCTCACCGCCGGAGCGAGGAGGTCGCCTGGCAGCCGCGGCCGGAGCGCCCGCGACGATCGAGGTGGGGCCCGGACTCCTCCGGCCCGCAACCTGTCCCGTTTACCGCCGCTCGCATCGAGTCGGGCGGGACAGGTCCCGCCCTACACCCGTCTGGGTAGGTCCCGCCCCGTCTGGGTAGGTCCCGCCCCCCGGACCTTCCCCGCGTGTCCGGCGCGATGGCGTGAGGCCCCACACGGGGCGCCGGTCGTCGCGATCAGCGCTCGGCCGCTCGGCCGCTGGCGACGTGGCCGGTCGAAGTAGCCGCAGCGAGCGCAGCCAGGGGTCGGAGCGCCCCGCCCGCGTCGAGCGACTCGTTCAGGTTGCCGTGCTCGCGCCCCGGCCCGGCGGCGGTTTCTGACCCCGAGCGCCGCCTCGCCGGTAGGATCACCGCGGCCACGGTGCTACCTGGTGGAGCGGCGCCGGGATGGCACGCGACGGAAGGAGGGGCGAATGGAGGGTTCCACACCGGAGCGCGGAAGCCGTCTGCCCCGGTTGCGCACGATCGTCGCGGTGCTGCTGGTCGCCGGCGTGATCTGGTTCGCGCTCGACAACCGCCAGCGGGTTACGATCGACTGGTGGGTCACCGAGCGCGAGTCGCGCCTGATCTACGTGGTCGTGATCTCGGCGCTGCTCGGCGCGATCAGCGACCGGCTGCTCGGCCGCTGGCGACGTGGCCGGTCGAAGTAGCCGCCGCGAGCGCAGCCAGGAGTCGGAGCGCCCCGCCCCTGTCGAGCGGCTCGTTCAGGTTGCCGCACTTGGGTGACTGGACGCAGGAGGGACAACCCCGCTCGCAGGGGCAGCCGGCGAGCATGGCCGCTGTGTCCGCGACCCAGCCGGCGAGCTCGAGGAAGCCGCGCTCGGCGATCCCGATGCCGCCCGCGTGGCCGTCGTGGACGAAGATCGCGGGCCCCCCGGCCTGGGCATGCAGGTTGGTCGAGAGCCCGCCGATGTCCCACCGGTCGCACATCGCCCGCAGCGGCAGCATCGAGATCAGCGCGTGCTCGGCGGCGTGGAGCGCGCCGAGCAGGGCGGGGTTTCCCCCGGTCTCACCGAGCAGAGCCGGCCCGGGAAGGAGCCAGACCGCCTCGGTCGCGAACTGCTGCTCCGGGAGCTCGAGCGGCACGAGCTCGAACGCCTCGCCGCTCGTCACGAGGCGCTTCTGGTAGGCGACGACGCGCTCGGTCACGGACACGTCGCCCAGGCAGACCGTCGCCCCCGGCAACTCGACGCTGCGTGCAACTCGCTCGATCACCGTCGCCGAGTCGCGCTTCGTCTGCGTGAAGTAGTCGCCGGCGAACGGCTCGACGAGCGCGACGCGACGCGCCAGGTCGAGCTCGAGCACGCGGTAGCGCTCGCCGAGGTGGAGGTAGATCGCGCCCGCGTGTACGGTCGTGCAGGCGCGTGCCTCATCGACGGTGCCGAGCACCTCGCCGCTTCCGCCGACGGCAATCGAGACGCTGTCGGTCCCCGCCGAGCGAAGCGACACGCGCGCGGCCGGGTAGGTCACACCGGCCCAGACGTAGCCGGCGGGGGTGCGCCTGAGCTCGCCCGTTCCGGCCAGCGCTTCGGCCCGGTCGAGTGCCGCGTCGCCGAGCAAGCCCCGGTCGGCCGGCGAGATCGGCGCCTCGAACGCTGCCGCCCGGACGTGGCCGTCGAGCACCCGCCGGCTCGTGTGGTCGAGGATCGCCGCCTCGACGCGCCGTGAGAGGAGCGCGTCCGGCTCGCGCATGAAGAACTGGTCGAGCGCGTCGTCGGTCGCTACGAGCACGGCCAGACCCGGGCCGCGGCGTCCCGCGCGCCCCCACTGCTGGAGCAGGCTCGCGAGCGTTCCCGGGAAGCCGACGGAGATCGCGCAGTCGAGCGAGCCGATGTCGATGCCATGCTCGAGCGCATCGGTGGCAGTGACGCCGAGCAACTCGCCCTCGACGAGGCGCCGCTCGATCTCGCGGCGCTGCTCGGGTGTCGTCCCCGCGCGGTAGGGGGAAAGCCGCCGCGCGAGCCCGGCGTCGAGTCGCTCGGCCGCGAAACGGTGCATGAGCTCGGCTGCCCGGCGGCTCTTGGCGAAGCAGATCGTGCGCAGCCCCGCCTCGACCAGCGTTGCGAGCAGGCGGGCTCCCTCTCCGAGCGCGCTCGCGCGCAGGCCGAGCGCCGGATCGAGCAGGGGCGGGTTCCAGAGCGCCACCGTCCGCTCGGCCCGGGGGGCTCCGTCCCGGTCGATGACGTGGACGGCCTCGCCGGTGAGCCGCTCCCCGAGCTCGGCCGGGTTGGCGACGGTTGCCGAGGCGAGCAGGAGGCGAGGCGCCGCCCCGTAGGCGGCCGCGAGCCGGCGCAGGCGCCGCAGGACGTTGGCGACGTGCGAGCCGAACACCCCCCGGTAGACGTGCGCCTCGTCGACGACCACGTAGCGGAGGTTCGCGAGCAGGTCGCCGAAGCGGTCGTGGTGGGGGAGCAGACCGACGTGGACGAGATCGGGGTTCGTGAGCAGCACGTTGGCCCACGAGCGGAGCTGACGGCGCTGGTCCGGGGCGGTGTCGCCGTCGTAGAGGGCGGGACGGAGAAACGGGAGCCGCAGCGACGCGAGCGCCCGCGCCTGGTCGCGCGCGAGCGCCTTCGTCGGGTAGAGGTAGAGGGCGCGCGCGTGGGGCTCGCGCGCGAGCGCGTCGAGCACCGGGAGATTGAACGCGAGTGTCTTGCCGCTCGCGGTGCCGGTCGCGACGAGCGCGTGGGCACCGGCGGTCGCGGCCTCGAGCGTGTCGATCTGGTGCGTGTACAGGGCGGTGATTCCGAGCCGGGCGAGCGACCCGCGAACGGCCGGGTCGAGCCAGTCCGGGACCGGCGCCGTGCTGGCGCCGGCGGGCGGGACGCTGCCGAGGTAGGCGAGCTCCTCGCCGGCGAGCAGCCGATCCCACGCGCGCGCTGCGGCCACGGTGCCGATGCTAGCCTCAGGCTCGCGTGGTACCCCGCTGCCTCACGATTGCTGGCTCGGACTCCGGCGGCGGCGCCGGGATCCAGGCCGACCTGAAGGCGTTCGCGCGCCTCGGCTGTCACGGTACGAGCGCGATCGTCGCCCTGACCGCGCAGAACACCCTCGGAGTGAGCGGGATCCACGAGGTGCCGCCGGAGTTCGTCCGTGCCCAGCTCGAGGCGGTGTTCGACGATATCGGCGTCGACGCCGCCAAGACGGGGATGCTCTTCAGCGCCGCGATCGTGACGGAGGTCGCCGACTCCCTCGAGCGGCATCCCGTACCGCTGGTGGTCGATCCGGTGATGATCGCGAGCTCGGGTGCTCGGCTGCTGCGCGAGGATGCCGCGGCCGTGCTCGTCGAGCGGCTGCTCCCGCTCGCGACCGTCGTCACGCCGAACCTGAACGAGGCGTGCGCGCTTGCCGGCGTCGACTTCGCGGAGGACGTCGACCGTGAGACGCTCGCCGAGGCGATCCACGCCCTGGGTGCCCCGGCCGTCGTCGTCACCGGCGGCCACGGAGCGCAGCCGGTCGACTGGCTCTTCGACGGGAACCGCCACGTTGCGATCCCCGTGCCGCGCTACCCCGAGACGGCAACCCATGGCTCCGGCTGCACGCACTCGGCTGTGCTGACCGCGTGCCTGGCGCGCGGCGTCGGGCTCGAGGAGGCCGTGCGCACCGCCGCGGACGTCGCCTCGCGGGCGGTGCTCCACGGACTCTCCGAGATCGGCGCCGGCAACGGCCCGGTGGACGTCTTTGGGCTCGCGGCTCTCTGACCTCGGCGAGTTCGGGCTCCTGCACGAGCTCGCCCGGCGCGGGCTCGCGACGGAGATCGGGGACGACACCGCGGTGCTCGACGGCGGGCTCGTCGTCACCCAGGACGCGCTGGTCGAGGGTATCCACTTCCGGCTCGACTGGACGGGCTGGCGAGATCTCGGTTACCGGGCCGCCGCGGTCAACCTGAGCGACCTCGCCGCCGCCGGCGCGGAACCCGAGGCTCTGATCGTGTCCGTTGCGCTCCCCGCCCCGACCGAGGTGGCGGACGTGCTCGAGCTGTACGCCGGGCTGAACGAGCCGGGCGTGCCGATCCGCGGCGGAGATACCACCGCCGGAGATCGCGTCTACCTGAGCGTGACCGCGATCGGGCACAGCGTGCGGGTACCGGGTCGCGCGGGCGCGCGACCCGGCGACGTGCTGGTCGTGACGGGCCCGCTCGGGGGCTCGGCCGCCGGCCTCGCGGTGCTCGAGCGCGGCCTCGCCGGCTTCGACGAGCTCGTGCGGATGCATCTGCGCCCGCCGTTTCGCCTGGACGCCGCGCGCGACCTCGCGCCGGTCGCGCACGCTCTGATCGACCTCTCGGACGGGATCGCTGGCGACGCCGCGCACGTCGCGGAGCGCTCGGGCTGCGCCGTCGAGATCGACGTCGAGCGGCTCCCGCTCGTACCCAGGCTCGACGAGGTCGGCCCCGAGCCGTTCTGGACGATGGGCGAGGACTACGAGCTCCTGGCCGCGCTCGCGCCCGGCGACGCCGAGCGGTTGCCCTACCCGCGCGTCGGCCGCTGTCTAGCGGGGTCGGGCGTGACGCTGCTGCGCGACGGTACGCCGCTCGAGGCCGGCGGCTTCGAGCACTTCCGGCCGTCACGCTAGCGTGGCGCCTCACGGGGGCGGACCTGCTCCGCCCGGAGGTAGGGGCGGGACTTGTCCCGCCCGAGCGTAAGGGCGAGACGTCCTCCGCCCGAACGTGGGGGCGAGGCCCGCTCCGCCCGGCTGTGGGGGCGGGACTTGTCCCGCCCGCGACGGGGCCGCAGGTTTCGGCAGCCGCGCTAGGCGGCCGCGGTCAGCCAGCGCGCCCAGGCCTGCTCGTACGCGCCGCGGGAGCGGGCGCCGACGACCGTCTCCTGCGCCTCGCCGCCGGCGAACAGGATCAGGGTCGGGATCGAGAGGACGTGGTAGCGGGAGGCTGTCTGCGGGCTCTCGTCCACGTTCAGCTTCACGAACCGAACCCTGCCCGCGTGCTCGGCCGCGAGCTCCTTCATGATCGGCGTGACCACGCGGCAGGGACCGCACCAGGGGGCCCAGAAGTCGACCACCACGGGTAGATCGGAGCCGAGCACCTCCCGCTCGAAGGTGGCATCGGTGATGTCGGGCAGATCGCTCATCCCGGCGAGTATACCCGGCGGCTCAGAGGCGGCCGCGCAGAGCCGCCAGCCGCAGCGCCGGCACCTTCCACGCCGCCTCGAGCACGATCGAGCCGGTCATCTTCGAGCCACCGGCGATCCGGTCTGCAAACACGATCGGCACCTCGACGACGCGGAAGCCTGCCCGGACGGCCCGGTAGGTGGTCTCGATCTGGAAGGCGTAGCCACGTGTCGCGACCGCGCGGAGGTCGATCGTCTCGAGCACGCGACGGTGGAAGCACTTGAAGCCGCCGGTCACGTCGCGGACGGGCAGCCCGAGCAGCGTCTGGGCGTACAGGCAGCCAAAGCGGCTGAGCAACCGCCGAGACCGGCTCCAGTTGCGAATCCCGCCCCCGGCGACGTAGCGGGAGCCGAGCACGACGTCCGCCCGCGCGGCGGCCGCGACCAGTCGCGGCACGTCGCCTGGGTCGTGCGAGAAGTCGCAGTCCATCTCGAGCACGAGCTCGGCACCCGCGGCGAGCGCGCGGGCGAAGCCGGCCAGGTAGGCGGGCCCGAGGCCCTCCTTGGCCGGACGGTGGCAGACCTCGACCCACGGCAGCTCTGCGGCGAGCCGGTCGGCGAGCTCGCCGGTACCGTCCGGGGAGGCGTCGTCGACGACGAGGACGCGCCCGTCGAGCCCGTGGGCCGAGAAGACCTCGCCGAGCGCCCGCACCAGCGTCTCGAGATTGTCCCGCTCGTTGTAGGTGGGGAGGCAGACGACGAGCACGGGCATATCATCGCGGGCGGATGGGCGGAGCACTGCCGAGAAACGACGAGCTTGCCGAGCGGTTCGAGCTCCTGGCCGACCTGCTCGAGCTCGACGGCGCCGATGCATTCCGTCTGGCCGCTTACCGGCGGGCCGCCCAGCGGATCCGCGAGTCGGCCGTCTCCGTCGCCGGGCTGGCGCTCGAGGGGAAAGCGAAACGGCTCGCCGGGATCGGTGGCACGATCGAGCGGAAGATCGTCGAGCTCGCGCAGACCGGCGACCTCGAGGCGCTGCGCAAGCTCCGGGCGCGCGTTCCGGAGGGCCTGGTCGGTGTGATGCACGTGCCCGGGCTCGGCCCCAAGACCGCCCGGCGGCTCTGGGCCGAGCTCGGCGTCACCGGCATCGACGAGTTGCGCGCGGCCGCCGAGGCGCGGCGCGTCAGGGCGCTGCCCGGGCTCGGCGAGAAGACCGAGGAGCGGATCCTGCGCGCGCTCGCCGCGCCCGTGCCGGAGGGCCCGGCAACCGGCCGGGTGCTGCTCGGAACCGCCCTCCCGTTCGTCGAGCGCGTTGTCGCCGAGCTGGCGGCGCACCCGGCCGCGGAGCGGGTCTCGGAGGCGGGCAGCGTCCGCCGCCGTGCCGAGACGGTGCGCGATCTCGACGTGATCGCGACCGCGCGCGACGGCGCCGAGCTGACCGCGTTCCTTGCGGGCCGCCCGTGGGTGGCGGAGGTGCTCGCGCGGGGCGAGACGAAGGCAACGGTCGTCTCCGCCGACGGGCTGCGGCTCGACCTGCGGGTCGTTCCCCCTGCCTGCTACGGCAACCTGCTCCAGCACTTCACCGGCTCGAAGGAGCACAACGTGGCGCTCAGGGAGGCGGCT
>WBZR01004352.1_pt1 | contig 11667 bp, 10 predicted proteins | sample 5204231 | NCBI WGS metagenome assembly WBZR01 (sample SAMN12412403, study PRJNA552823) | activated sludge metagenome | isolation source: activated sludge from anammox sidestream of wastewater treatment plant... | place: USA: Virginia | collected 2017-08
AACGCAATTGGCCGGCACGTTATTACCCAACCGAAGCAACTCCATAGCGCACTCATAAGACATTTGCGGTCTATCCAAAAAACACAGGATAGAGTGCGTGCATACTTCAACAATAAAACAACGAGGTCTGCTGCTGCATGTTAATACTATTATGAGACGGTTAATAAGTGTTAACAATAAAGGATGAATTAGAATGACGTCTCTTGAATCACTTGTTAAAATTTATGGTTATCCGATACTCCTGGCAGGGGCCTTTTTTGAAGGGGAAACAATTGTAATTATCGCTGGTTTCCTGGCGCATCGCGGTTACCTGGAACTCCACTGGGTAGTCCTTATTGCATTTCTGGGGACCTACGTAGCGGATCAGATGTATTTTTACCTTGGGCGCACAAAGGGTAATATGTTTATTCAAAAGCGTCCGTCCTGGCAACCTCGTATACAAAAGGTAAAAACGCTCCTTGATCGCTATCGGCTTCTTGTGATCATTGGCTTCAGGTTCTTGTATGGATTGCGCACGGTTACACCTTTTGCAATTGGCATGAGCGGGTTTAACCCAAGACAATTTGCCGTTCTGAATGCTATAAGTGCGATGGTGTGGGCAATCATTATTAGCTCTCTGGGATGTTTATTTGGCCGGTTTATCGAAAACCGAATTGCAGAAATCGAAAAATATGAATTGTTGGTACTGTTTGGTGTTGTGGTTATTGGTGGCGGAGTATGGTCGGTTTACCTTATTAGACAAAGCTACAGGAGATGGCTTAACAAGGGTAGGACTTATTAAATAGGTTTTTTCCTCAGATCATATGATAACATTTTATGTTGTAAAAATAACACACATCAATTAACCATTTTTTATTGACATTCTTGAGAATGGGAAAATATTATTGAAATTGCATTGCCAGAGAGAGACGGTTGAGGATTTCGTATATCCTATGAAAAGGAGGAAATGACATGCCGGATTACGGACATTACAAAAGACCCCAGGAGATCCGATTTGAGGATATACCCTGGGGATCGATAAAAAAATTTATCCCCCCACTACTGATTATCCTCTTCGTTATCATTACGGGATATACGGCCTTCTATACGGTAAAGGCCAATGAAGAGGCTGTAGTCCTGCGATTTGGCCGGTATATAGAGACCGTTGGACCAGGACTTCACACCAAGGTGCCTTATGGCATTGACAGGATACTGAAGGCAGAGGTCAAACGGATCTATAACGAGGAGTTCGGATTCAGGACGGTACTTCGCGGTATTTCCAGTAGTATTGATTATGAATATCCGGAAGCACGAGAAGAGAAATTAATGCTCACCGGGGATCTCAACTGCGCTGAGGTACACTGGGTTATCCGCCATAAAATAAAGGTATTGGAAGATTATTTTTTTAATGTGAGGAATGTCAGAGAAACTATCCGCGGCGTTTCTCAGTCCGTCATGCGTACTTTGATCGGTAACCGCTCTATTGACGAGGTGTTGACTATCGGCAGGACGGAGATTGAACAAAAAGCCAAAGAGGATATTCAAAGGATTTTGGACAGCTATAAATGCGGTATTGACATCCAGACGGTATTGCTCAAGGGAGTTGATCCTCCGGCACCGGTAAAAGATGCCTTTAACGCCGTAAACCAGGCAATCCAGATAAGGGATAAAATTATTAATGATGCAGAGGGGCAAAAAAACAAGATACTGCCTGCAGCGGAAGGGAAAAAAGAACAGGTTATCAAAGAGGCCGAAGGATATCGTATCCGAAGGGTGAATGAAGCTACCGGCGACACCAGGGCGTTTCTGGCTGTATATGAGGAATACAAAAAGGCAGAGGATGTTACCCGGCGCAGGCTCTTTCTCGAAACTATGACAAAGATCCTCCCCAAATGTGAAAAAATATTTATCATCGACGAAGATTTGAAAAGCCCCCTGCCTCTGCTGAATCTCAATGAAGGAGGAGAAAAAAAATGAAAAAGACAACTGTCATTATTGTCATCGTTTCAGCCGCTATCGTACTGATCCTTCTCAAGGCGTCATTGTATGTCACAGATATACGATTGCAGGCGGTTATTACACAATTCGGAAAACCCGTACGAACGGTCACGCAACCCGGTCTTTACGCAAAGGCCCCCTTTATCCAGGAGGTTCGGTACTTTGATAAAAGACTGCTTGAGTGGATAGGAGAGCCCAGTGATATCCTGACGAGGGACAAGGAAAACATCGGTGTCGGCACATGGGCACGATGGAAGATTGCCGATCCCCTCAAATTTTACACCTCGCTGGGAACAGAATCGAGAGGTCAGGGTGTGCTGGACGAGGTAATCGAATCGGCTGTCAAAAACGTGGTCAGTGCGTATACATTAAAAGAAGTCCTGAGAAATACCAACCGAAAGCTCGAATATACGACAAAAGAACTGGAGGAGGCAGAAGATATTAAAAAGGTATATATTAAAATGGGTCGAGACAAGATCGTTGAAGAAATCCGGCAAATGGCGTCACGGGCGTTGGAAGGCCGATACGGGGTCGAACTGGTAGATGTCCGGATCACGTACATTAATTACGTTGAGGCCGTCATCCCCAAAATCTATGACCGGATGCGCTCCGAACGTATCCGCATTGCCAACAAATATGAATCGGAAGGGCGGAAAGAAGAGGCTGAAATCCTGGGTTCAATGAAAAGAGAACTGGAGCGCATTGAATCGGAGGGTTACAGAACTGCAGAGGAAATCAAGGGACAAGCTGATGCTGAAGCGGTAAAGATTTATGCCGAAGCATACGAGAAGGCGCCGGAATTTTATTCTTTTACAAAAACCCTGGAAACCTATGAAGTAACCTTTAATAAGCAAACAAATCTTGTCCTCACAGCGGATGGCGATTATTTCAGGTATTTAAAAAGCTTTAGAGAGGGCGGCAAGCTTCCATCAGATAAGTAAGCATGGCTCACAGCCCAAATGAAACACCGCGGAAATTGCAAGGTGGTAGATATTACTCGACAAGGGTATCCTTGCGAATGATGGGTTTTCGATCGTTATCCACCGTTTTTTTATCACGAACGTCATTGAAGTCACCCAATCTGTGTTCACTGGTAGGGAAGTTTTCTCCCAGATAGGATTGACGTGCAATGGGATTATTTAAGAGTTCCTGGGTGGTCCCACAGGCAACCACCGTACCTTCACTTATAATATACGAATGACTCGTAATGCTAAGGGCTTCACGGACATTATGATCCGTAACGAGCAGGCCAATCCCCTTGTTTTTCAGTCTCAGGAGGATCTCCTGTACCTCATCCACGGCAATGGGATCGACACCGGTAAATGGTTCATCAAGAAGGATCAGAGTGGGAGAACTGGCGAGAGCCCGTGCAATTTCAAGCCGCCTTCTTTCTCCGCCAGACAGGGTAAAAGCCTTGTTTTTTGCCAGCGATTTCAAGTTAAATTCTTCAAGCAATTCGATCGTGCGCTTGTATTTCTCATTGGAATTGTATCGGTGTGTCTCCAGGATGGCAAGGATGTTTTCCTCTACCGTTAAACGCTGAAAGACGGATGGTTCCTGGCACAGATAACCCATCCCTTTCCGGGCGCGCAGGTAAATCGGGAGATCGGTAACATCTTCGTTCTGGAAGATCACACGGCCACTATCCGGTCTGATAACACCGATAATCATATTGAAGGAGGTGCTTTTACCCGCCCCATTTTGGCCCAGTAAACCCACAATCTCCCCATCATTAATCTCAAAGCTAACATGTTTAACGACAGTGCGTTTACCGTACGACTTTGTAAGTCCCTCTGCCCTCAATAAATTCATAATAAAAACCTTTAATTACAAGGACACTGAGGGAAAATCACTTTTAAAATTCCCCTCGTTACCTTACGTTCAATAGTTTATTTTTTCGTGTTTAAAATTATCTAATAAACTTCATAGTATTCAATGGCCAGAACACGAAAAACGCCTTGCCTACAATATTCTTTTCCGGAACGAATTTCCATACACGGCTATCGTTACTGTTTCTGCTGTTATCCCCAAGCATAAAATAATCCTTCTCGCCCAATTGTGCCGGTTTGGCTGTACCCCAGGTATCGCCGCCGAGGTTGGTGTAATAAATGTCGTGGAAAATCCTGATATTTTCAAAGGTGGCATTTACACGGGTACCGCCGAAACGAACCTTACTCGTGTCAAACGGGCGCGGAGCAGGCACCTTTCCATCATCATAGTCAAATACGAAAACTTTATTGTTGTCTATTGAAAGGGACACTACACGATCCACATTTGAATACTCAATCCTGTGAGTCTGTCCTGTTTGTATGCAAAAATCCTTTTCCGAGACAACCGCCTCGTTTCTCATGAGGAGACCTTTTGCATTCGTATCGCCTGCAGGGATAACGGCAGTAAACGTGTCACTGTTTTTTTCCAGGATAAGTTCCAGACTTTGGGAACCTTTTGCGGGTGTCACATCAAAACTAATCTTGATGTCGCCCATTTCAGTGCTGCCGGACCTGTTATTGTAACCGTTTTGGTCGGTAATGCTCCGTCCGAATGTTGCCAGAGATGCACCTGAAGCATTCTGTGACATATTATCCAGGGTAAGTGAGTCGCCGTTAATTTTCCATGCACCGCCGCCGGTCACCCATGTTGGGAAATCCTCCTCCTTCGGCAAAAAATGACTGTTATAGACAGGCAGCCAGAGCGCATTCTGCACGGATTCTGGCTTTCTCTGTATCTTGTCGTTGATATAAATATCACCATTAACGATCTGGAGCTTTTCACCCGGCAAACCAATGAGTCGTTTAATGTAATTCTTCGTTTTCTTTGAGAATCTTGTCGAGCCACATCGCTGGCAGTGGAGTCCTTCATGCCATTCCGTGTCTGGAAATTGTGCAGAACAATCTTTACACGTGAGGTCGTACAGGGGGTAGACAAACACCACGACATCCCACCGATGCGGATTTTTAAACTTATACCAGAATTTGTTGACCACGATCCTGTTCCCGCCATGAATTACCCGGTTCGACAAGTCCGACCAGGCGATTGTGGTTTTACATTTTGGGCATGTCCCCTTTCTCCACAGCCAGGCTGGCCAGTTATACCGGATCCTGTCGTTACAAACGTTGCAATAAGCAGAGAGGTTTATAGCAAACTGGCAATTGGGGCACGTAGCGCCTTCACATTGGCGATCGGCATAGAAAAACCAGCCACAATTTGGACATTTCACATTCTTATGTTCACCCAACAGGGTGGGTGCCATCGAGCCGGTAGGAATCTTAAATGCCTCTACGACAAAGTAGCGAATAGCAAAGGCCAGCGCAACGGCAATAGCTATAGATTCGATATTCTCACGTAATTTGCCTTTTCGTTGTTTCTTCTTGACATTTATCCCTGGCGTTGCCTGTTTTTCTTTTATATCGGCCACACTGCACCTCATTCTTCAACAGATAATACGGACAGGAATGCCTTTTGTGGGATTTCCACGTTTCCGATGGACTTCATCCTCTTTTTACCTTCTTTCTGTTTTTCCAAAAGTTTTCGTTTCCGTGTAATATCGCCGCCGTAACACTTGGCTGTCACATTTTTTGCAATCGGACGGATCGTTTCCCTCGCAATGATCCTGCTGCCAATCGCCGCCTGCAGCACAACTTCAAAGAGGTGACGGGAAATTTCATTCTTGAGCTTTTTCACCAGCCTCCGCCCTTTAACATCCGCATCTTTCCTATGTACGATCGTTGAAAGGGCATCGACGCGCTTGCCTGATACCAGGATGTCCAGTTTTACAAGGTCTGCCGGTTCATATCCAAGAAAATCATAGTCAAGGGTACCATAACCCCGCGTAGCTGATTTCATCTTATCAAAGAAATCAAAGATGATCTCAGCCAAAGGCAGTTCATAGACAAGGATTGCGCGCTTTTCACTGAGATATTCGGTACTCTTATATCTGCCCCTGCGGCCCTCGGCGAACTGCATAATCGTCCCTACATATTCTGTAGGCAGGACAAAGCTGGCGCGCACCATCGGCTCCCTGAATTCCTCAATTTCATTTACCTGGGGAACCTTTTCGGGGTTATCTACTTTGATTACCTCTTTACTTGTCTTTAATATCTCATAGGTTACATTGGGGGCAGTCTGCACAATATTGATGTTGCTTTCGCGCTCCAGTCGTTCCTGAACAATTTCCATGTGCAGAAGACCCAGGAATCCGCACCGGAACCCAAAACCGAGTGCCTGTGAAGTCTCCGGTTCGAAGGTAAATGATGAATCGTTCAGGCTCAACCGATCCAATGCCTCGCGCAATACGTGAAAATCGGCATTATCTGCCGGATAAACGCCGCAGTATACCATCGGAATGGGTGCCCGATACCCAGGTAACGCCTCTGCCGCCCTGTCCCTGTGATGTGTTACAGTATCCCCCACCTTAACATCGTGAATGGATTTGATATTGGCAATGCAATACCCTACCTCTCCGGCAAAGAGACCGTCCTTCGCCACCATCTTGGGTTTAAAGACCCCGACCTCTTCCACTTTAAAAGAGCTGTTTGTCTTAATCATATATATTTCGTCGCCCACCTTAAGAGATCCGTCAAAGATACGCAGGTAAACAATAACCCCGCGATATTCATCAAACACTGAATCGAAGATCAGGGACTTTAAGGGTGCATCCGGATTTCCTTTTGGTGGTGGAATGCGTTTGATGATAGCCTCAAAGATTTCGTCAACACCCTGCCCGGTCTTTGCGCTGACCATTAATGCATCTTCAGGGGCAATACCCAGCGTCTTTTCCATTTCGGTAAGCACATCGTAGGGTCTTGATTGCGGCAGGTCGATCTTACTAACGACGGGAATGATTGACAAATTGTGTTCCATGGCAAGATAAGCATTGGCAACTGTCTGTGCCTCGACACCCTGTGAGGCATCCACCAGCAACAGAGCGCCTTCGCAGGCACCCAGACTCCTCGACACCTCATAACTGAAGTCCACATGACCAGGGGTATCTATCAGGTTTAAATTATACTCTTTACCCTCTCGTATAAGCCGCAGTGCAACCGCACTTGCCTTGATAGTGATACCGCGTTCACGTTCCAGGTCCATATCATCCAGCATCTGGTTGCGAAGTTCCCTGGATGTAATGGTATTCGTCTTCTCCAGCAAACGGTCTGCCAGGGTAGACTTTCCGTGGTCAATATGCGCAATTATACAGAAATTCCTAATTCTTTCAGTAGACATCCCGCTGCTCCTATAATTCCCGCGTCATTTCCAAGCTGTGAAAACACTATTTTCGTATCCTTATATGATGCTTCGAAGGCCCTCTGTGTCGTTATCTGCTTTAATGGATTCATCAATAATTCCCCGAAACCGATCATGCCGCCGGCCAACACAATCATTTCCGGGTTTAATACGTGCATAATATTGGTCAACGCAACACCCAGAAAACGCCCCGTCTCTTCAATAATATCCAATGACGCCTTGTCGCACTGAAGGGCAGCATCGTTAATCATCTTTGCAGTAATCTCATCAGAGGTTTTTAATAACGACGATGTGCCTTTCTTTAATAACTCTTTAAAACGCCGCACCATACCCGTGGCCGATGCAAATACCTCAACGCATCCGCGGTTGCCGCAATTACATTGTGGCCCATCCGTCTGAATCACCATATGGCCGATTTCAGCAGCCGCATTATTGGCTCCTCGCCAGAGCTTGTTATCGATAACAATACCTCCTCCAACCCCTGTACCTAAAGTCAGCATTACCATTGAATTGACTTCTCTACCCGCACCCACCCATTTCTCGCCCCATGCGGCGGCATTGGCATCATTTTCCAACACACAGGGCACGTGAAACCGTTCTGCTACGATACGTTTAATGGGTACATTATGCCAGCGCGGCAGATTGGGAGAAAAAATAATCGTTTCACCCTTCTTATCGATAAGACCAGGCGAACCCAACCCAATGCCTGTTATCTCCGTCTCTTTTAAGCGGGCGCTCTGCGTAAGTTTGGCAATGAGTGACAAAATTTGATCGGATATGGCCTGTGAAACAGCATCAGAATTGGTTTTTATGGAGAGACGATTGAGGATTTTCCCACCCGTATCAACAATACCTGCCTTTAAATTCGTGCCGCCCAGATCAATGCCAATAGCATAGTTGCCCAATTTTATGCATCCTCAAAGTATTACGCTGCAAATCATTTATATAAGCTAGAAATCTTAACAAAAGTCTTGTAGTAAGTCAACTTATATGCACAAAACGGACAATTCGATTGTATAAATCGCGGCGTGTGGCAATAGATTTTACAGTGAATTTAAATCAGCAGAATACGTGGAACAAATATAAAAACCATTTGATAATTCTAAATATTATGTATAAAATAATACCTTTTAAGTATTTTTTATGGTCCATAGTTGCGCATATTTTGATTAAGAGGGGAATATGGTCTCGAGTTCTTGGTTCAGGCGGCATCAAAAAATAGTTTATATCGTTATGATATTTGCAATGAGTGTGTGGGGAATCAGTTATTCAGCCATGGAATTGATCCCTAAAAAACCTATCGGAAGGATATTTGGCGAGAAGATTACCCAGAACGAATTTGCAGATATGTTAGTACGATGGCAAAGGCTGTTCTTTCCTCAGACAAAAGAGTCGATTGTTTCCCTGGTTTGGAAAGAGCGCGTACTCATGGAAAAAGCAAAGAGAATGGGGATCGTGGTGCCAGCACAGGAGATTGAAGAAGGTCTTCAAAGACTCGCCTTTCAAATTTTTGGCGGAAATGCGAACATAGACAGGCCGCGGCTCGTGCAATTCCTATGTAGTAATTTCAGGCTAAATCCGGAACAGATAGAACGCACCTTAAGGGAAGCGTTGCTTGTCGAGAAACTGGATTCCCTGATACGCAATTCTGTAAAGATGACAACTGATGAAGTATGGCAAAGATATTCTCTGGAAAATGAGCGGGTAAAGCTTAAGATACTTCCTTTGAAGGCACAGGATTTTATGGATTCTGTTAACGTAACCGAGGATGAAATTCGCGCCTTTTATGAAAAATATAAGAATGATGAATACATCGAAGGTTCTGGAAAACCGGGATATAAACTCCCGGAGAGGGTTAAGCTCGAATGCCTCATCGCAAAATATGATGATATGGAAAAACAGGTATCGGTTACAGAAGAGGAGATGAAAAAATATTACGAGGATAATAAGGAGACGCTTTTTAAGGTGACGACACCGGAACAGAAAACTGAAGATGTACAAGAGGAAAAGACGGGCACCGCCACGGACAAAACACAGGAGAAGAAGGCAGCAATCACCTATAAATCTTTTGCGGAGGTGAAAGGAGAGATTCAAAAGACGCTTGCACGGCAAAAGGCGTTGGCAAAGGCTGCGGAGGTAATGAATAAGTTGGACGAAGAAATCTACGAGATGATGGACAAGGCGGAGCGGCCTAGTTTTAAGGATCTTTCAAAAAAGTATAATGTCACGTACGAAATTTCCAAAGGTAAGAAGTCTCATAATGAATTTCTTACGAAAGAAGAGCTGCTGGAGGTTTTGCCGGGTTCCGACCAAATTGTTCGGGCAGCTTTTGAAAGGGAAAAATACGAGGCATCCATTCCTTTTGATTTTATAGAAGGCAATGTCATTTTCCAGGTTATCGATAAAAAACCGGCGGCAGCGGCACCTTTGGAAGAGGTTCGAAACACTGTGATCAATGATCTCAAGATGGAAAAAGGGCTGCAGAAGGCAACGGAGATTGCTGAAAAATATGCAGGCGCCACCACGAATATTTCCTTTGACGATATGGTAAAATCAATTAAAGCAGAGAGCGGTGTGAAAGATATCTCCGTGTGTGAAACCGATTATATTACCCGTCCGATGAAACTGTTCAATAAAGACTCGCGATATATCGAAGCGCTCAAGGCCGACTGCCCCAACGTTGCAAAAAAGGCGTTCGAATTAAAACCTGGCCAACTGGGGATTGCCATAGAACCAACCGAAGAAAAGGTATGCTACATTCTCAGTGTGATTGACAGGAAACCTGCAGACAAAACGACCTTTGAAAAAGATAAAGAAGGTATAACCAAACGATATCTGTACGAGAAGCAGGGGGCCGTCATGGCTGACTGGCAGGCAGACATTAACCGCCACATGGAAATATATACAAAATTTCAATGAAGTAAAACTTGCGGAGAAAGCGTGTTGTTTAAGGGGCAAGAATCAGGATTTCTTTTCCTGGTATTTGATACTCTGAGCTGCGCAATACGTATTACCCCTAAGGAATAAACGGTGGAAACGATTTATGGCGTTAAGGAATTAGCCAGGAATATTCATTGCCCCGTGGTCACCATTGGAATGTTCGATGGTGTACACCGGGGACATCAAAAGATCATAGAGAGCATACACAATTATGCCACGTCGAAAAAGGGCGAGTCCGTCGTAATCACCTTCGACCGGCATCCAAAAAACATTATCGAAAACAGGCCGCCCTCCTTTATCACTTCCCTGGAACACAGATTGACATTGTTTGAACGCCTCGGAGTAGATTATGCAGTTATACTCAAATTTGATCAAAAACTGGCACAAATGACTGCCGAAGATTTTGTTCGCGAGATATTGGTCTCGTGGTTGGGTGTAAAGTGTATTGTACTTGGATTCAATTGTCGATTCGGAAAGGACCGTGAGGGGAACATAATCCTGGTTCGCAAACTGGCCGATACGTATGGTTTTGAGGTGTACGAATGTCCACCCGTGATATATCGGGGTCAGGTGATTAGCAGCACGGCCATCCGACAGGCCATTCTCGAAGGGGCACTGGAAAAAGCGGAGGCGATGCTCGGCAGGCCTGTTACCGTCTTGGGCACCGTAGTGAAGAAGTCTGGCAGAGGGAGGACATTGGGGTATCCTACGGCCAATCTGGATTTGCATCACGAGGTCCGACCGCCCCGTGGCGTTTATGGGACAAAGATTCACTGGGGTGAACAAGACCATCTTGCGTTGACCAACATCGGTTTAAGGCCCACGTTTGCTAGGGAACCGTTTACCGGAGAAGGTGAAACGCTGGAGATCGAGGTACACATTCTCGATTTCCGGGAATCCATCTACGGTCAAATCCTCGAAGTCCAATTTCTCTTCAAAATAAGGGATGAAATACCCTTCAAAACGGCAGAGGAACTGAAGGCACAAATCGAGAGAGACAAAGAACTCTTGCTTAAAAGGGCATCAAAAGTACAGCATGCTGGAGGATTGAGCACTTGAACAGTACAGGAATGCGCCTTGAGAGGTGATTCAAAGAGTTTTATTATATTTAGAACAAAAAGAATTAAAATTAAAATGCCTTATGTAAAAGGCCGATTTAACGCCAAATATCCTCTCCAGCCTTAGACTTCATTTGCAGAAACTACCACATCAAAGTTAACATCCAGCTTCTCGAAGTGCTTACGCCCGCACGGATAGTGTAATATATTTTGTGTAAATATAGTCAAAGGTAGAAAAAAGGCGCATTCACCTTTATACTTGGAGTTGTGAAATTTAGAATAAGAATAAACCAAGGAAGGAGAATACGCCATGATAGAATTGAGTGTTATTAACTGTCTCATAATAGTATTGACATAATTGTACCAATTATGGTATCATATTCTGATGAGAAAGAATGATGCCCGGCGGTTAGATCATAAGACGCTAACTGAGTTAAGAAAGCGTGCAGTA
>WBZR01004353.1_pt1 | contig 11664 bp, 11 predicted proteins | sample 5204231 | NCBI WGS metagenome assembly WBZR01 (sample SAMN12412403, study PRJNA552823) | activated sludge metagenome | isolation source: activated sludge from anammox sidestream of wastewater treatment plant... | place: USA: Virginia | collected 2017-08
CGCCAACTTCTTCGACGCCTGCGTCTTCGTGATCGCCGCCGTCAACGTCGTCTTCCCGTGATCCACGTGCCCGATCGTCCCCACGTTCACGTGCGGCTTCTTCCGCTCGAACTTCGCCTTGCTCATGTCGTTCGTCTCCCTTGGGTGCGAACACAGACTTCCTGACGGAAAAAGCCCAGGAGCGGGATCGAACCGCCGACCTCATCCTTACCAAGGATGTGCTCTGCCGACTGAGCTACCTGGGCACCTCGAATGCCGTCGCCGACGCTGGAGAGCGGGAAACGGGATTCGAACCCGCGACCCTCAGCTTGGAAGGCTGATGCTCTAGCCAACTGAGCTATTCCCGCGTTGAAATTGGTCATTTGGTGATCGCCACGAATCATATGGAGAGGGGAGGATTCGAACCTCCGTAGGCTGACGCCGGCAGATTTACAGTCTGCTCCCTTTGGCCACTCGGGTACCTCTCCACTGCCAACCATGAAGACTCCGCCGACCGGTCCTCCAAGCTGGCGATAGGAATCGAACCTACAACCGCCTGATTACAAATCAGGTGCTCTACCGTTGAGCTACGCCAGCGGTCGATCTCTCGTGCTGGGAACCCCCGACAGCCCGAACGTTCGTTTCGACGATGATCGCTATTACTCCGAGGTTCGCGCTTCCCGCCCGCGCGCAGGAAGCTTCTCAGGATGCGTTGGGACTCCGGATTGACGTGCGAACCTCCCTACATAGCGACCGGGTCTTGACGTGTCAACGAACGGGGCCCCCCGAGGGGTCCGGTAGAACCCGCGCCGCCATCTCGTAGAGCGCGATGGCGGCCGCCGTCGCGGCGTTGAGGGACGCGACGCGGCCCCGGACCGGGATGGCGACGGTGAAATCGCAGGCGCGCGCGACCAGCGGCCGAATCCCCCGCCCCTCCGCACCGACGACGACGACGGCCCGTTCGATCGTCGGAAGATCTTGAAATCGCGACGTTCCTCCAGCGTCGAGTCCCACGCTCCAGTAGCCCGCCGCCTTCAAGTCCACGAGCGCGCGCGCCAGGTTCACCACCTGCGCGATGGGAAGGTGGATCGCGGCGCCCGACGAGGCGCGGATCGCCGCCGCCGTGACTCCCGCGCTCCGATCCTTCGGAAGCATCACTCCCCCGGCGCCGAGGACCTCGGCGGCCCGGATGATCGCACCGAGATTCTGCGGATCCTGGATTCCGTCGAGCGCCACGAACAACGACGGCGCCCTGGCGATGATGTCTTCGATCGCGACGAACGCGACCGGTTTCGTCCGGACCGCGATCCCCTGGTGATGACCGCCCGCGACCAGGCCATCGAGCACCTGTCGCGCGACGCGCTCGATGCGGATCCCCGACACCCGCGCCTCGGCGAGGATCGCCTCGACGCCCTGCGAGCCCTCCGCGACGTAGAGCTCCCGCACGGCGGCTGCCGAACCACGCAGCATCTCCATCACCGGATTGCGACCGAAGACCACCTCGTGATCCGAAGCGGCACGGACCGTCCTGTGACGCGGCGAGTGGCGGGTCATGGTCGTTTCGAGTAGAGACAGCGAGGCATAGCATGCCGCACTCGGGAATGGGCCCTACGCTCCGGCGCTACTTCCTGCGCGAGGTCGCGGCGCCTTTTCTGCTCGGCATCGGTGTCTTCACCTTCATCCTGCTGATCGCCCGCATGCTGAAGCTGGTCGAGCTGGTGGTCAATCGGAGCGTTCCGATCCTCGAGATCGCGAAGCTCTTCGCCTACATCCTGCCGACGTTCCTCGAGGTCACCGTCCCGATGGCGCTGCTCCTCGCGGTGCTGCTCTCCTTCGGGAGGCTCTCGGCCGACAGCGAGATCGTCGCGCTCAAGACGTCGGGACTCAGCCTCTACCAGATGGTCGTGCCGGTGGCGGGATTCACGCTCGTCGTAACCCTCCTCGCGTTGCTGCTCGCGGTGTACGCACGCCCCTGGGGCAACAGCAACTTGAAGGCGAGCCTCTACGAGATCGCGAAGACACGGGCGAGCGCGGGCCTCAAAGAGCGGGTCTTCAACGACGACTTTGCCGGGCTGGTCATCTACGTCGAGCACATCGAGCCGCCCGGCGACAAGCTCGGGGGCATCCTCATCGCCGACGGCCGCGACCCGAACCAGCGCAATACGGTGCTCGCGAAGACCGGCTTTCTCGTCGGGAACGAGGAAGCGCATTCGGTGACGCTGCGCCTGCTCGACGGCAGCATCCACACCTTCCTTCCCGGCGAAAAGAGCTACCACAAGACCGATTTCACGACGTACGACGTCAGCCTGAACCTCGCCGTCGCGCTCGCGCGGTTCTCCCAGCGCGAGAAGGACGCGCAGGAGATGACCCTCGCCGAGCTGCGCCGCGCGATCGCCGAGCGGTCCGCCGCCGGACGGCCCGTGAACGCCGAGCTGGTGGAGCTGCATCGCAAGTTCTCGCTTCCCTTCGCGTGCCTGGTATTCGGGCTCGTCGGCGTGCCGCTCGGCGTACAGCCGGTCCGCGCGGTCCGATCCCGCAGCTTCTCGGTCAGCCTGGCTCTGATCTTCCTCTACTACTTGATGCTGACCGCCGGCGAAGCGCTGGCGGAGAAGGGCCGCCTGCCCGCGGTGATCGCGCTCTGGATCCCGAACGTCGCGTTCGCGGCGCTCGGCCTGACGCTCTTCGTCGCCGCGGCCCGCGAGCGGACGCTCGCCCTGCGCCTCCCGGGGTCGGGCTGGCTGCGGATACGGCGCTCGGGCGCCGGCATCGTCCGATGAGGGTCGTCAGCCGCTACGTCCTCGTCGAGTTCCTGCGCGTGTTCGGCCTCTGCATGGTCGGGTTCCTGTTGATCTACATCCTCGTGGATCTCTTCGATCGGCTGGAAGGATTCCTCAAGTATCACGCGACCTTCGGCGAGGTGCTGCGGTATCTCTTCTTCAAGATCCCGCTGATCGTGACGCAGCTCGTCCCCGTCGCGACCCTCGCATCGGTCCTGATCGCGCTCGGCGCCATGGCGCGACACAACGAGCTGACGGCCCTCCGGGCATCGGGCGTGAGCACCATGCAGGTCGCGACGCCCCTCTTCGCGATCGCCGCCGCGCTGAGCGTAGCGATCCTGATGTGGAACGAAACCGTCGTCCCGTACAGCACCGAACGATCCCGCTACATCGAGGTCGTCGAGATCCGCAACCGCCCCCTCAAGGCCCTCCTCAGCGAAGACGGCATCTGGTTCCACGGACGGAACGGCATCTACAACATCGAGCACTTCGACTCGCGCACCGGTACGCTGGTCGGACTCACGGTCTACGATCTCCAGGCCGACTTCACGCTCCGACGACTCGTGCAGGTCCCGACCGCGCAATGGAAGGACGGCCGTTGGGTCATCGCGACTGCCGTCGAGCGGACGTTCGACAACGGCACGAGCGTCACGACACGCACCATGGCGCCCGACGAGTTCGTGCTTCCTGAGCGGCCTCAGGACTTCCAGGTGATCGAGAAAGACCCCGAAGAGCTCAACTTCCGCCGACTGCAGCATCACATCCGGGAGCTCAGCCGCAAGGGCATCGACACGACCGAGTCGCGCGTCGACCTGCACCTCAAGCTCGCCCTGCCGTTGGTGCCACTGGTGATGGTGCTCGTCGGTGTACCGCTCGCGGGTCGCAACCCGCGACGCCGGCCGCTCGCGACGAGCATCGGCATCGGCCTCGTGGTGGGCTTCAGCTACTGGGTGCTCCTCGCGCTCACGATCTCGCTCGGACACGGCGGCGCGATTCCACCCGCGATTGCCGCATGGAGCGCGAACGGCGTCTTCGCGCTCCTCGGCGCGTTCCTGTTCCTCGGCCCGGAGTAGGCCTCCGCCCTACGGCACGACCGCCAGGTGATCGAGGCCCCAGGGCTCGGGCCAGCCCATCATCGCGTTCAGGTTCTGGATCGCCTGACCGGCGGCCCCCTTCCCCAGGTTGTCGATCACCGAGACGACCACCGCGATGCGGCTCTTGGCGTCGAGCGCCCATCCGATCGCGCAATCGTTCGTGCCGACGACGTCGCGGATCTCGGGCGGACGAACACCGGTCAACACCACGAAACGCTCGCTCCCGTAGCGCGATTCGAACGCCTTCGCGAATGCGCCGAAATCCACGCCGGCGCGAGGCCGCACATACACGGTCGAAAGAATGCCGCGGCGGATCGGCAGCAGGTGGGGGACGAACGTGACGGCGACCTCGGCTCCCAGGAACGGGCGGAGCTGTTGCTCGATCTCCGGCGCGTGCCGATGCTCGCCGATCTTGTAGGCGCGCAGGTTGTCATCGACCTCCGCGAAGAGATACTCGGCGGCGACCGTGCGTCCGGCGCCGGTCACTCCGGACTTCGCGTCGATGATGATCCCCCCGGATTCCACGAGCCCCGCTTCGGCGAGCGGAACGATCGCGAGCAGCGCCGCCGTCGGATAGCAGCCGGGATTCGCGACCAGGCGCGCCCCGCGCAGCGCTGCGCGTGCATGCTCCGTCAGCCCGTATACGGCCTCCCCCAGCAGCGCCGGAACCGGATGCGGCCCGTACACCCGCGCGTGCTCCGAGGGATCGCGGAAGCGGAAGTCCGCGCCGATGTCCACGACCCGCACTCCATGGTCGAGCAGCATCGCGATGCCCCCCCCGGACTTCCCGCTCGGCAACGCCGTGAACGCGACGTCGCAGCGCGCGGCGACCCGCGCCGGATCGAACGCCTCGAGTCGCAGGTCGAGTTTCCGGCGAAACGAAGGCAACACGTCGCCGAGCGCCTTGCCGGCGCTCTGCTCGGAGGTCACGACCGTGAGGTCGACCTTCGGGTGGCGAGCGAGCAGTCGAGCCAACTCGGCGCCCGCGTACCCGGTCGCTCCCACGACCGCGACGCGTACGGCGTCGGCTGGACCGGTCATGGCGCTATCGTTTCGAGTATTGCGGACGCTTCCGCGCCTTGTGCCGACCGTACTTCTTGCGCTCGACCTCGCGCGGATCGCGCGTCACGAAGCCGGCCTTCTTCAACACGCCGCGGAACTCTGGGTGCGCCAGCATCAATGCCCGCGTGATTCCGTGTCGGATCGCGGTCGCCTGCGCGGCGACGCCCCCTCCGCCGACGTTCACGCTGAGGTCGTACTGTCCACGGGTGTTTGTCAGCTCGAACGGCTGATGCACGATCATCCGCGAAGTTTCGCGTCCGAAGTAGTCCTCCAACGTGCGCTCGTTGACGACGAGCTTTCCCTCGCCAATCGACATCCTGACGCGAGCCACCGCGCTCTTGCGCTTGCCGGTGGCCACATGAACCTCTCGACGTTCTGCCATACCTCGTCCTCGTGCCTTGCTTCAGAACCTGAGCGTCTCGGGTTTCTGTGCCGCGTGGGGATGATCCGCCCCGCGATAGATCTTCAGCTTGGTCGCCAAGCGTCGACCCAGCCGATTTTTCGGAAGCATACCCACGATGGCGGACCGCAGCACCCGCTCGGGGCGCTCGTTCATGAGACGTCCCGCGGTTGTCCGCCGCACGCCGCCCGGATAGCCGGTATGGCGGTGGTAGATCTTGTCGGTGATCTTCGCGCCGGTGAGCCGCGCCTTCGCCGCGTTCACGACGACGACGAAATCCCCCGTGTCGACGTGGGGAGTGAAGGTCGGCTTGTGTTTGCCGCGCAACACGTTTGCGACCTGCGTCGCCACGCGACCGACGACTCGCGAGTCGGCGTCGACGAGGTACCACCGGCGAGCCTCGAGAGCATCCTCGCGCGACGCCATGTACGTATCTTTCTTCACTTCAGAGAATACCTTTCCGTTAAGAGCGGGGCCGACGAGACTCGAACTCGCGACCTCCTGCGTGACAGGCAGGCGTTCTAACCGGCTGAACTACGACCCCCGAGGCGTTGGTCGGCCTTCCCTATCAATCACGTCGCCGGAGTTCAATGGGCCGGGGCGGCACGGCCCATCGCGGACGATGACGAGCATCGCGAATGACGAGGGCCGCCTGGAGACCCGAGGAGTTGGCCGCCCTATCGGTTCCGGCTGGTTTCGTCCCGTTTCGGTCGGGAACGGGGCTCACCTGCCCCCACTACCGCCGCCAGGACCAGGCGCGGCGATATCCCGCAACACCCCGTCCGGGATCGGCACCTCACACGGCTCATAGTCACTTGGACGTCCGCAGGGATGCCGATGCCAGCCGCCGAGGTCGTCGTACCCGACTACGCGCTCGCCGTCTCTATGACGCTCAGGTCCGCCGCCGGCAAGCACAGCCGCAGCGGCTTCCGTAAGCGCGGCCTCGAAGTCGCCGATGGTCGAACCGGCGCACGCGGCGCCGTCGTCAGCTCGCGAAGGAGTGCAAGGATCTCTGCACGCTCCATCCTGAGCGCCTCCCACTCCATGCAGTCGCGCTCGGCGGCATAGGCGATGAAGCCGCGCCGGAAAATGGGGTCGAGGACGTCGAAGATCGCGTGAGGCAGCACCCGATAGCGAAAGGGGGCGGCGCGGATTTCGCGCTCTTTCGGATCGTGGATCAAGAAGCGGCGAAACGGACCCCAGACGTAAGCGCCCGCCTCGACCTCGGCCCGGATCACGAGGAGCTGGTGCTCGAGATCGTGCTCGAAGCGCTGCACCTCCGGCTGGCGCGCCCGGAATGGCCTGCGCCCTATGCCACGTGGACGCTGCGTCCGCGGTGGCGAAGGAGTTTTTCGTACTTTTCGAGCGCCCGCCGGGGGAAGCCGCTGGCGGGTATCCGCTCCGGTTCCGAGTCGGCCGCGAGGTTGCGTACGGCGAGGCCGAGTTCCCGACCGCAGAACACCCCGTCCTCGAAGAAGGCCTGACAGAAGGCGCCGCTCGTGAGGAACACGATCGCCTCGGGATGCTCGAGGCGGAGGCGGAGATAGCGGGCGATGGTCGGGCTCGTCATCGTGTAGCGCACCCCGCCCTGGCGCGGCGGCTCGGGGCGCGCTGCCGGTCGCGCGGACTCTCCGGCCGGCGTCGGCGGGCTCGAGCCGAAGATCGGCGTCCAGTTGCCGTCGTTCGGGAAATTCCCCGGGTACGCGGTGTGGTTGAAGGGCGCGAAGTTGCAGCCAGGCTGCACCGCGCCGGCGGCCGTGAGATCGGCGAGCGTCACCTTCCCATTCTGGATCTTCTTGACGAGCCTCTTCCCGGCGCCGGTCGGGTGGGCACTTCTTCACGATCTGCGGCGCGGCGGGCGCGGCGCTCGTCAGCATGAGCGCAATGGCGGCCGTGAACGACCGTCGAACGAGAGTGTGCATGAGAAATCCTCCTTTGAAGCCGAGTGGAAACGGCGCGGAGTCGTATTCGTGGACGTGACCCAAAGTCCGCACGAAGCTGTCGAGCAAGATCGCTCTGCCCCGCCGGAAACCGCCGGCAAGGCGCTCCGTCATGTCACGAGCCGCGACATCGAGCGCTACCGCGAGCGTCAACGTGCCGACGACAAGGCGGAGGCGACCTGCAACCGCCATCTGACGTTGCCGCGCGCGGTCTACAACCGCGCGATCGCCGACGGCAAGATCGAGAACAGACCCGTGCTGCCGGCGCGGTTCTTCAATAGAGACCAACCAGAGCGTCCGGTATCTCGACGACGACGAGGAGACGCGGCTCCGTGCCGAGATTCCCGACGAGCACCGGTCGAAGGTCGCGTTCGCGCTCGCGACCGGCTTTCGCCAGGGCAACCAGTTCACTCTCACGTGGGCCGACGTCAACTTCGAGGCCGGCACGATTCGCGCGCGGCAATCGACGTCCGGCCCCGACTACTACGTGCCGATGAACGACGAGCTGCGCGCGATTCTACGCGATCTTCCGAACCGACTCCGCGGCGAGTACGTCTTTCCGAACGAGACGGGCGAGACGCCGCTCGACACGAGGAACTCCATCCACCGCGTGTTCACGCCGGCTCTCGAACGTGCCGACGTCTCCGGCTTCCGCTGGCACGATCTCCGGCACACGTTCGCGTCCCGACTGGTGATGGCCGGCGTCGATCTCCGCACGGTGCAGGAGCCGAAGGGCCACCAGACGACCGAGCCCGAGGCACAGAAGGCGGCACAACGGGCGGGGGACGAAGTGGTTGAGTTACCAACCGAAAACGATGGGCGGTGCTGGTTTCGAACCAGCGACCCCCGGCTTGTAAGGCCGATGCTCTGCCGCTGAGCTAACCGCCCGTCGCAAGGAGACGCCGGCCGGTTAGTTCAAGCTGTCCTTGAGCGTCTTTCCGGGTTTGAACTTCGCGGAGCGGGATGCCGAGATCTGGATCGCTTCTCCGGTCTTGGGATTGCGCCCGGTACGCGCCTTCCTGTCGGACACCTGGAACGTGCCGAACCCGGAGATGTGAACCTTTTCGCCAGCCTTCAGCGCCGCGACGATGTCGTCGAAGATCGTCACCACGACACGCTCAGCAGCGGCCTTGGGCAGATCGGTTTTCGCGGCGATCGAGTCGACCAACTCGGCCTTGGTCATGCGCGCTCCTTCGTCGGCTGAAAAGTTGGCCCGCCATACCAGCCGACATTCCCGGAGTCAATTCAACGCGTTGACCGAACGGATCAGTGCGTGACGACCTCCGGGGTCGCGGCTGCCGCCTGCGGGAACGCATGCGCCGACGACTCGGGCGCGATCGGCTGACGCAGGAAGCTCTCCGGCTCGGCCAGCACCAGCGCCTTCCGCAGCACGTCGTCCATGTGGTCGACCAGTTCGAGTCGCACGGATTTCAGGATCGTCGCCGGGATGTCCTTGATGTCGCGCGCGTTCTCGCTCGGGAGGAGCACCCGCTTGATCCCCGCACGGTGCGCGGCCAGCACCTTCTCCTTGAGACCGCCGATCGGCAGCACGCGCCCGCGCAGGGTGATCTCACCGGTCATCGCGATGTCGTGCCGGACCGGCGTCCTGGTGAGCGCCGATGTCAGCGCGGTAGCCATCGTGATCCCGGCCGACGGTCCGTCCTTCGGGATCGCCCCCTCGGGAACGTGGATGTGGATGTCGACCTTCTGGTAGAAGTCGCGGTCCAGGCCGAGTGCCTCGGCGCGCGAGCGCACGTAGCTCATCGCCGCCTGCGCCGACTCCTGCATGACGTCGCCGAGCTTGCCCGTGATGATCAGCTTGCCCTTCCCCGGCATGACCGTCACTTCGGTCCCGAGGAGCTCGCCGCCGAGATCGGTCCAGGCAAGCCCGGTCGCAACGCCGACCTTCTGCTCGTCATCCGCCTTCCCGTAGCGGAAACGGGGCGGCCCGAGCAGCTTCTGCAACGCCTTCGGCGTCACCTTGACCTTGGCATTGCGGTCCTTCTTCACGACCTCGACCGCCGCCTTGCGGCAGACCGCGGCGACCTCGCGCTCGAGGTTCCGGACACCGGCCTCCTTGGTGTAGTGGCGAATGATGCTCAGTAGCGCCGCGTCGGTGAACTCGATGTTGCTCTCCGCCAATCCGTTCGCCTCGCGCTGCTTCTTCACCAGATAGCGGTTCGCGATATTGAGCTTCTCGAGCTCCGTGTACCCCGCGATGCGAATGATCTCCATCCGATCCTGGAGCGGACGCGGAATGCGCTCGAGCGCGTTCGCCGTGGTGATGAACATGATCTTCGAGAGGTCGTAGTCGACGTCCAGGTAGTGATCGTTGAACGTCGTGTTCTGCTCCGGATCCAGCACCTCGAGCAGCGCCGACGACGGATCGCCGCGGAAGTCGGTCGACATCTTGTCGACCTCGTCGAGCAGGAACACCGGGTTCCCGGATCCCGCCTTCTTCATCGACTGGATGATCTTCCCCGGCAGCGCTCCGATGTACGTACGCCGATGGCCGCGAATCTCGGCCTCGTCGCGCACGCCGCCGAGCGACACGCGCACGAACTTTCTCCCGGTGGCTCTCGCGATCGACTTCCCGAGCGAGGTCTTGCCGACTCCGGGCGGCCCGACGAGGCAGAGGATCGGGCCCTTGAGCTGACCGACCAGGGTCTGCACCGCCAGATACTCGAGAATGCGCTGCTTCACCTTCTCGAGCCCGTAGTGGTCCTCTTCCAGCACCTTCTCGGCATCGTTGATGTCGAGCTTGTCCTCCGTGAACTCGTTCCAGGGCAGGCTGATGAGCCAATCGACGTAGTTCCGCACAACCGTCGCCTCGGCGGACATCGGAGACATCATCTTGAGCTTCTTGATCTCCTTCTCCGCCTTGTCGCGCGCCTCGGCCGACATCTTCTTCGCCTTGATCTTCTCTTCCAGCTCCTGGACTTCGTTCTTGAACTCGTCCTTCTCCCCGAGCTCCTTCTGGATCGCCCGCATCTGCTCGTTGAGGTAGTACTCCTTCTGGGTCTTCTCCATCTGCTTCTTGACCCGGGTACGAATCCTCTTCTCGACCTCGAGGATCTCGATCTCCGAGCGCATGTAGCCAAGAACCTTCTCCAGGCGCGCCGCGGAATCGAGCAGCTCCAGCAACGTCTGCTTGTCCTCGAGCTTGATGCCGAGGTGGGCGACGATCGTGTCGGCGAGGCGCGCCGGATCCTCGATCGACGCCACCGACATGATCATCTCCGGCGGGATCTTCTTGTTGAGCTTGACGTAGGTCTCGAACGTCGAGTTCACGCTGCGAATCAACGCCTCGAGCTCGGTCGTCTTGTCGTAGCTCTCGACGACCTCGTCGACCTCGACGAGGAAGAAGTCGGGGTGATCGACGTACTGCGCGACGCGCGCCCGCTTCTTGCCCTCGATCAGCACCTTGACCGTACCGTCGGGCAGCCGGAGGAGCTGCACGACGCTGCCGAGCGTCCCGACCTGGTAGATGTCCTCCTCGGTCGGATCGTTCGTCTTGGCGTCCTTCTGGGCCGCGAGCAGGATGAACTTCTGCTTGCCCATCGCCTCCTCGAGGGCGCGGATCGAACGCTGTCGGCCGACGAACAGGGGAACCACCATGTGCGGGAACACGATGATGTCCCGCAGCGGCAGCAGTGGCACGCGGAGCGCTCCGGGCGGCGGCGGATCCTTCTTGTCGTTACGGAACAACATGCGTCAGCGCCCCCTCCTCACGCGGTCTCGGCCGTCTTCTGGTAGAGCATGATCGGCTGCTCCTTACGCGTGACCACTTCCTCGGAGATGAGTACTTCCTTGATGTTCGGCTGCGAGGGAATCTCGTACATCACGTCGAGCATGATGTTTTCCATGATCGCCCTGAGGCCGCGCGCGCCGGATTTCCGCGTCAACGCCTCGCGCGCGATTGCCGTGAGCGCGCCCTCGGTGAACTTGAGGTGCACGTTCTCCATGTCGAAGAGCTTTTGATACTGGCGGGTGAGCGCGTTCTTCGGCTCCTTGAGGATGCGCACGAGCGACTGCTCGTGCAGCTCCTCGAGCGTCGCGATGACGGGGAGCCGGCCGACGAACTCGGGAATCAAACCGAACTTGAGGAGATCCTCGGTCTGCACCTCGTGCAGGAGATCGCTCACCGACTTCTCGTCGCGGCGCCGGATGTCCGCCCCGAATCCCATCCCCTTCATGCCGATGCGGCGGCGGATGATGTCCTCGAGCCCGACGAACGCGCCGCCGCAGATGAAGAGAATGTTGGTGGTGTCGACCTGTAGGAACTCCTGTTGCGGATGCTTGCGGCCGCCCTTCGGCGGTACGCTGGCCGTCGTGCCCTCGATGATCTTGAGGAGCGCCTGCTGGACGCCCTCACCGGAAACGTCGCGCGTGATCGACGGGTTGTCGCCCTT
>WBZR01004354.1_pt1 | contig 11663 bp, 13 predicted proteins | sample 5204231 | NCBI WGS metagenome assembly WBZR01 (sample SAMN12412403, study PRJNA552823) | activated sludge metagenome | isolation source: activated sludge from anammox sidestream of wastewater treatment plant... | place: USA: Virginia | collected 2017-08
GCATCGCGATCATCCGCAACCTGTCGGTGTCGGCCAAGTACGGGTACGTCCTGCACATCCTCAAGGTCTGGTCGGCGTCGGAACTCGACCGGCAGGCCGTGGCCGCCGGCGGGGAAATCCTCGAGCGGTTCCGCCTGTCGCGCCGGGCGATCGACTACGACCAGTACGACGCCGCACCGACCGACCGCGCCGGCCTGCTGATCGGAGACACCGCACGATGACCCTGGACACGCCGCCCGACGTCGAGCAGAACGCCGCTGACAGCAGCGCGCAGCGCGCGGAGATCGACAGCAGGTTCCTGCGGATCGCGCGCGACGCCTGGTCGGCCAGCACGACCTACTTCGACGCCAGCGTGCGCACCGACGTCGAGCAGGACATCCGCCAGTGGCAGTCGCAGCACTTGCGCGGCTCGAAGTACCTGTCGCCTGGCTATGCCGGCCGCTCGCGCCTGTTCGTACCCAAGACCCGGGCGGCAGTCACGAAGTACGAGGCGCAGGCCGCCGAGGCGTTCTTCTCCAGCGTGGACGTCCTGTCGCTCGAGGCGGAGAACAAGGAGGATCCGTTCGAGGTCGCCGGCGCGGCCTTCTACAAGGCGCTGGCGCAGCACCGGCTCACCGACCCGCCGCCGCGCGGCATCCCGTGGTTCCTGACCTGCATCGGCGGCTACCAGGACGCGCACACCACCGGCATCGTGATCGGAAAGACCTACTGGAACACCAGGCTCGACCGCCCGCAGATCGACCTGCGTCCGATCGAGAACTTCCGGTTCGACCCGGCCGCCGATTGGCGCGACCCGGTGAACACCAGTCCGTACCTGATCGACGTGATCCCGATGTACGTCAAGGACGTCAAGGCGCGGATGGCCAGTGGCAAGTGGCGCGAGGTCGACGAGGCGGCGCTGCTCAAGGGTATGCGTCGCACATCCGACACCATCCGGACGCAGCGTGAAGGGCAGCGGCAGGACTCCCAGGAGCAGGCGCACGCGGTCAACGACTACAACATCGTCCACGTCCACGAGAACATCGCCGAGGTCGATGGGGTCGACTACGTCTGGTACACGCTTCTCGACGACCAGCTGTTGTCCGACCCGGTGCCGATCGACCGCAAGTACGCGCACGGCCGGCCCTATGTGGTGGGCTTCGTCAACCTAGAGACGCACCGCCAGTACCCGTCGAGCACGCCGCGCCTGTCCCGCGACATCCAGCGCGAACTGAACGACCTGCGCAACCAGCGCATCGACAACGTGTCGTTCGTGCTGAACAAGCGGTACTTCGTCAAGCGCGGCAAGCAGGTCGACATCGCGTCCCTCTCGCGCAACCTGGCCGGTTCGTCGACGCTGATGGACGACCCCGAAAGCGACGTCCGCGTGGTCGAGACACCGGACGTCACGGGGTCGAGCTTCCAGGAGCAGGATCGGCTGAACCTGGACTTCGACGAGGTGGTGGGGAACTTCTCGCAGGCATCGGTCCAGTCCAATCGCAGCCTGAACGAGACGGTCGGCGGTCTGAACCTGCTGGCCACGAGCCAGAACCAGGTGTCGGCCTACAAGCTGCGCACCTTCGTCGAGACGTGGGTCGAGCCGGTGCTTCGCCACCTGGTCGAACTCGAGCGGCACTACGAGACGGACGAGCGGCTGATCCAACTCGCGGCGAAGACGGCCGGAATCCCGTCGGTACCGGACGAACTGTGGACGACGCCGCTCGTGCTGACGGTCAACGTAGGGATGTCGGCCACGAATCCGCAGGAGAAGGCGAACCTGCTCCTGTTCGGCTTCAACGCGATCAAGAACCTGCTTGCCGACGGCACGCTCGAGCAGCGCGGGCTGAACGCGCGCGAGGTGGTGAAGGAGATCTTCGCCATGATCGGCTACCGCGACGGCGGCCGATTCTTCACCTGGGGCGACGATGACCCCGTGGTGGCGCAACTGCAGCAGACGATCGAGCAGTTGCAGCAGCAGCTCGCGGCCAAGACCCCGCCGGAACTGCTGGCCGCCCAGGTCGATAAACTCGCCGCGGAGGTGCGCCGCATCGACGCGCAGCGCGTCGCCGAAGGCGTGAAGGCGGCGTACAGCGCGATGCAGGCCGGCCAGGTGATCGCATCGGTGCCGTCGGTGGCGCCGATCGCAGACGAGGTCATGCGTACCGCCGGGTGGCAGCCGAGCGCGAGCGGGCAAGACCCCAACTTCCCGCAACCCGCTGCCCCCGACCCGGCGCTCCTGCAGGGCGAGGTGGGCGACCGGCGCACGGGCGTCTCGTTCCTGCCGGGCAACCGAAACCCGATGCTGCCGGCCGCTTCTGCGTCGCCTGAGCAGGGCATGGGCGATGGCATCGAGACGCCGGTGGCGGACGGGATCGACCCGACCCAGGTGGGCGCATGACTCCCGAAGCGCAGGCGCTCGAGCAGGACGAAGCGATCGGGGTCGAGGTCGAGCGGTTCCTTTCCGGGGCGGCGGGCCGGCGCATGGTGGCGCGCTTCGAGGACGAGCGCGCCGCAGCTCTCGAGGCGCTCAAGGACATGGACCCGGAGGACGCGAAGGCCATCCGCCGGGCACAGAACGAGGTCGCGGTGATCGACCGGGTGCTGCAACGCCTGGCCGACATGCTCACCGAGGCTCGCGCGGCGATCGACCGACTCGATCAACTGGAAACTGGAGACTGACCGTGGACGAGGACACCACCCGCGAGGGCGTGACCGACAACGAAGCACCCAAGACGCTGCCGCCGGATTCTCCCGCAGCGCGCCGACTCGCTGCGATGGACAACATCCGCATGTCGCGCGTCGCGGACCTGGAGACCGAGATCGGCGCGCCGGTGACGATCGACGACACGCCGGCCAACGTGCCGCCTGGGAGCGACGCCGGCGAGACCGACGAACGGGAGGAGGGGGCCGAGCAGCCCGAGCAGCCCGGCGAGCGGCAACTGGCAGCCCAACTGGCCGACGACGACGGGTTCATCAGCCCGGACATGCTGTCGCGCAAGGTGCGGCTCAAGGTCGATGGCGAGGAGATCTCGGTCCCCCTCGAGCAACTGGTGCGCACCGCGCAGAAGGAGTCGGCCGCCGATCGCCGGCTGCGCGAGGCCACGGAATTGCTGCGCCAGGCGCAGGCGCGTGCGCAACAAGCGCCCCAGCCCGGGGAAACAACGGGCAACCTTCAACCGTCAGCCCAGCCCGGCCTATCTCCCGACGAGACGGTCAAGGCCAAGCTGAAAGACGCCCTCGGCGCCATCTTTTCGGGTGACGAGGACGCGGCGGCCGATGCGTTCGCGCAGGTGCTCGCCTCGCGGCAGCCGCAACCGGCGGCGCCGCAGGTCGATCCCGACGCGCTCGCGGAAGTCGTGACGCAGAGGTTGGACGAGCGAAGTGCATTGGACCGTTTCCTCGGAACGTACCAACGGATCGCATCGAACCCCTGGCTGCAGCAGGCCGCAGACGCGGAGCTCAACAGGCTGCGCGCCGAAGGCAAGCCCTTCCAGGAAGCCCTGGACGAGGCTGGCCGAGCGGTCTACCAGCAGTTCGGGTACGAGATCCCGAAGGCCGAGCCGCAGAAGCGTGAGCCGACCACGACCCGCCAGGAAACCCTGAAGGCAAGGAAGGCCGACCTGGACATCCCGGTCGGAAGATCGGTGAGTGCCGCGCAGACGCGCGTCGCCCCCGAGTCGAGCGAGGCCGAGCGGTCGATGACGATCGCGGAGATGGCCGCGGCACGGCGCGGGGAGCGGCAGCAGGCGAGACGCTGACCGCCACCCTAGTTTCAAGGAGAGCAGGAAATGGCAGGCCAACTGTGGGCTACCAATTCGCTCGGCGGGTACATGTATTCGGACCGTCTGAGCAAGGTGCTTCGCCATGCGGTGCAGCCGCTGGTGAAGTTCAGGCAATTCGCGGACGTCAAGGACGCGGCCGCGCAAGGCAAGGGCAAGGGCGACACCTTCCACTGGAACGTGTATTCGGACGTGGCGACGCAGGGCACCACCCTGGTCGAAACCTCGACGATGCCCGAGACCAACTTCACGATCACGCAGGGCACGATGACGATCACCGAGTACGGGAACAGCGTCCCGTACACCGGCAAGCTGGACGACCTGTCCGAGCACCCGGTCAAGGAGGTCATCAACAAGGTGCTGAAGAACGACGCGAAGAAGGCCTTCGACATCGCGGCCCACGCGCAGTTCAACGCGACCCCGCTGCGCGTCGTTCCCACGGGCGGGACGTCGACCAACGCCATCACGCTGACGACCAACGGCACCGCCACCGCGACGAACAACGTCGCGATGGGCAAGGAGCACGTCAAGGCGATCGTCGACCTGATGAAGGAGCGCAACATCCCGCCCTACATGGGCGACGACTATGCGGCGCTCGCGCACCCGTCGACGTTCCGGCAGTTGAAGAACGACCTCGAGTCGGTGCATCAGTACGTCGATGCCGGCTTCCAGATGATCCTCAATGGCGAGATCGGCCGCTACGAGAGCACCCGCTTCATCGAGCAGACGAACATCGCCAAGTCGTCCTGGACGAACAACAAGTCCAATTGGGCGTTCTTCTTCGGGGACGACACCGTGGCCGAGGGCATCGCGGTGCCCGAGGAAATGCGCGGCAAGATCCCGACGGACTACGGTCGCAGCCGGGGCATCGCCTGGTACTACTTGGGCGGCTTTGGTCTCGTCCACACCCAGGCGGCGCAGGCGCGCATCGTGAAGTGGGACTCGGCGTCCTGACGGTCGCCTGAGAGTCACGCCGGGCCGGCACGGGGAGCGATCCCTTGCCGGCCCGCGTCACATGGAGAGCATGATGGACAAGTTCAAGCAACCCTTCGGCGCGCGGCCCGACGACCTGCCGGATCCGCGCGGCGCCAACATCACCGTCGGGCTCGACGAGTCGTGCGGCTGCGGCGCGAGCGCGTCCGACCTCGAGCGCGGTTTCGTCAAGGTCAAGGATGCCGACACCATGCCCGAGCCGTTCGGCATGATGGAAGGCGGCGTGGTCGGTCGGCCGCGCGGCTGGCAGCGGTGAGTTCGGTGATCCAATGCGGGCCCGGCCGAGAGGCCGTGTCCGCCATTCCCGAGGCGGCGATCCGGTCCCTGATCTACTACGCCGAGCGCGCGCCCCGCGGAGCCACGGTGGAGATCGGCGTGTGGCGCGGCGGCAGCGCGCTGGTGCTGTCGGAGATTCGGCCGGACCCGATCTACCTCTACGACACCTTCACCGGCATCCCCTACGCGGGCGAGCTCGACACCGGCAACCCGGTCGGGAAGTTCGCCGATACGTCGGCCGAGGCGGTGCAGGCGCTCATCCCCCGGGCGCACGTCATCAAGGGGCTATTCCCTGACACCCTCATCGACATGCCTCCGGTCGGCTTCGTGCATGCGGATGCCGACCAGTACGAGAGCACCAAGGCGATCCTGCTGACCATGCCGCAGCGGATGGTCAAGGGCGGCTTCATCCTCTTTGACGACTTCGGCACGCCTGACTGCGAGGGATGCACGAAGGCGGTCATGGAGTTCGCGCCGCGGTTCGCTCTGCTCAACGACACCGGCAAGGCGCTGGTGATCGTGTAGCGGCCCTCTCGCCACACACCAGGCCGCCTGCGGGCGGCTTTTTCATTCGCGCTCCGGGAAACAACGGGCATCTTGCTTCGTGCGGTTCCTCATCCCCGAATTCCACCGGAGACGCGCATGAAGCAGCACTACCGGCCCAGCGGGCATCTGCAGGGCGACGACCGCCCGATGCCCGACCGCGGCACCTCCACCGGCATGACCGGCCACGCCACGCACGCCGACGGCATGGGCCTGGGCGCCGACGACACCAACCGGATCGGCGCGATGGGCTCGGCCACGAAGTCGGACCCGGCCGAGAAGTCGATGCCCTGCGGCGATGGACGCAAGTGAGGCGCGCATGAAGACCCTCGACCGCAGCCGTCCGTTCGGCACCATCTACCCGGTCCACGAAGGCGCGTCCTACGAGCAGGACGGCCTGTTCTTCGACGCGCAGGGCCGCCAGTGCGGCAAGCAGGACGAAGCCCCGGCCGAGAAGCAGGCGGCCGGCCGCAAACCGGGAAGGCCGCGCAAGCAGGCGGACGAAGCGCCGGCGCCCGCGCCTGCATCCGCGCCGGAGAACCCCGAGCTCGCGGCGCAACTGGCCGACGGCGAGGACTGATGGACGCTGCCACGCGCGCGAAGTACCTGTCGGTCCCGTTCACGCGGGGCATTGGCGTGGAGATCGGGGGCAAGAGGTTCCCGCACTTCATCGGCTACGGCCCCGGCATGGACGTCGAGCCCGCCGGCGAGCTTCCGTTCGAAGACGGCGAGCTCGACTTCGTGGTGGATCTGGACTGCAAGGCGCCGTCCAGCCTGGTCGGGTGGTGGCGCGCACTTCGCGTCGGCGGCCACCTGGTCGTGGCGTTCCCCGAGGCGCTGCGCATCGCGGTGGCGTCCGTGCTCTCGGACGTGGGCGGCTGGCGCCGTGTGCTGTCCGAGACGTTCGACGGCACGCGGGTGCGCGTCTACCGCAAGACCGACGACGGCCTGACGCTCTGCGAGGACGAGCGCCCGGCCAAGACGGCCTGCGTCGTGCGCTACGGCGGGTTCGGCGACCAGCTGCAGGCGGCCAACATCCTGCCTGCGCTGAAGCGCCAGGGCTACCACGTCACCTTTATGACCACGCCGAAGGGTCACGACGTCATCGAGCGCGACCCGCACGTCGATGCGTGGGTGATCCAGGACAACGACCAGGTGCCCAACGGCGAACTGTGGGCCTACTGGAAGGTGTGGTCCGAGCGGTTCGACAAGTGGGTCAACTTGTCCGAGTCGGTCGAGGGCACGCTGCTGGCCATGCCTGGGCGCGCGAACCACGGCTGGCCGGATGCGGTGCGCCGCAAGCACCTGGGCATCAACTACCTGGAGTTCACCGCGGAGCTCGCCGGGGTCTCCTACAAGTCGGAGGCGCGCTTCTACGCGACAGAGGACGAGCGCACGCACGCCGCCTCGATCATCGCCAAGCAGTTCGATCCCGCGGACTTCATCATCGTGTGGGCGCTGGCAGGGTCGTCGCTGCACAAGGCCTACCCGTGGCAGGACAACGTCATGGCCAAGGTGCTGTTGACGATCCCGGAGGCGCGCTTCGTTCTGGTTGGCGACGAGGTGTGCAGGATCCTGGAGCAAGGATGGGAGGCCGAGCCGCGCGTCATGCGCACCTCGGGCGAGTTGTCGATCCGCGAGACGCTGACGCTGGCGACGATGTCCGACTGCGTGGTCGGGCCGGAGACGGGCGTGCTCAATGCGGTGGCCTTCGAACAAGCGGTGGGAAAGGTCTGCCTGCTGTCTCACTCGTCGGTCGAGAACCTGACGAAGCATTGGCGCAACACCGTGTCGGTGACGCCGCCGGCCGAGGTGAAGTGCTACCCGTGCCACCGCTTGCACTACACCGCCGAGTTCTGCGACGTGGAGCCGGAGTCAGGCGCCGCGATGTGCCAGTTCGCAACCGAGCCGGCCCGGGTGGCCGAGGCGATCGCGCGTATCCATCGTCGCTGGAGGGCAGGCCATGAATCTCGGCGCGCTGCTTGACGTCGTTCGCACCGAGATCGACGACCTGCAGGAACCCTTCCTGTGGTCGGACCGGGAGCTGATCGAGTACGCCGACGATGCGCAAAACGAGGCCTGCCGCCGCGCGCGTCTGCTGCTGGACTCGGAGGATGCGACCGCGTGCCGCATCGCGCTCGAGGCCGGCACCGCGGTCTATGCGCTCGACCCGCGCGTGATCCGCGTCGAGCGGGCCATCGTCGCCGGCGATGTGATGCCGCTGCGGATGTGCCTGCGCCGGCACGTCGATCGCATGCTGCCCGGCTGGGAGGACATGACCGCTGGCCAGCCCGAAGTGCTGATCCCGGACTGGCAGTCGCGGTCGATCCGCCTGGTGCCGGCGCCGGAGCAGGCCGGGACGCTGCGGCTGACGGTGGTCAGACTGCCGCTGGTGGTGCTGAACGACCTCGAGGACGAACCGGAGATCCCGGAGCACTTCCACCGCAACCTGCGGCACTGGATCATCCACCGGGCCTACCTCAAGCGGGATTCGGAGACATTCGACGAGCAGGCCAGCATGAAGGCGCTGGCGTGGTTCACCGAGGAGTTCGGCCGCGCGCAGCCGGCCTACGACGAGGCCTGGGTGCAGTCGCACTACGCCGGGGGTGAGCATGGGCACTACTGACCGGGTGCCGGCCCCGCGCTTCACGCGCATCCGCAACGACATCGCGGCCGAGCGGCTCGGCGAAGGCGAGCTGGTCGATGCGGTGAACATCGACCTGGACGACGCCGGCGCCCCCAGCCTGCGCGATGGTCGGAGCCGGCTGCTCACGGCGTCTGCGCCGCATTCCCTGTGGTCGAACGCCGCAGGGGACACGGTGCTGTTCGTCGAGGGCGCAAGCCTCAAGCGGCTCGACCCGGGCTTTGCGTCCGCATCGACGCTCGCCACGGGGCTGACCGAGCGCGCGCGCATGAGCTACGCCGAGCACAACGGCCTGGTCTACCTGTCCAACGGCTTCGAGTCGCTGGTCTACGAGGCCGGCGAGGCGCGACGCTGGGGCATTGCGCCGCCCGCAGGACTGACCGCATCGCTCACCGGCGGCAGTCTTCCGGCGGGCCGCTACCTGTTCACTGCGACCTACGTCGATGGCAGGGGCCGAGAGTCCGGCGCGATGCCGGCGCAGTACGTCGACCTGCCTACCGGCGGCGGCTTCATCGTCACGGTGCCGGAATCGTCCGACGACCAGGTGATTGCGGCGATCGTCTACTGCTCGACCGCCAACGGCGAGACGCTCTACGAGGCGGCGGCCATCACGGGCACAACGGCGCGCATTGCCGGGGCGGCCATCAGCCTGCAGCGTCCGCTGACCACGATGTTCTACGGACCGGCGCCTGTCGGGTCCGAGGTGGCGGTCTACCGGGGCCGGGTCTACATCGGAGCCGGGCGGTTCGTCTGGTATTCCGCGCCGTTTGGCCTCGAGTTGTTCCGCGGCGACGAGTTCCTGGGGCTCGAGGATCCGGTGACGATGATCGCGCCGGCCGAGGACGGGATCTTCGTCGGCACCGAGCGACAGACCTTGTGGCTGGCCGGGGCGTCGCCGGAGGACATGACCGTCGTGCAGCGCCACAGCGTCGGCGTGGTGCGCGGCACGGTCACGCGCGCCGAGGCCGGGCGCATCAAGGGGCTGACCGGCGAGTTCACGGTGCCGGTGTGGCTGTCCACCGAGGGGCTGTGCGCCGGCTTGCCTGGCGGGCAGTTGCTCAACCTGACCGAGCAGTGGCGGTTCTCGCCGCCGGCCGCCGGTGCCTCTGTCTTCCGGGCGCGCGGCGACGGGTTCCAACTAATCACGACCTTCCACGGAGCATGACATGGCGATTCGCATCTCGACCGCGCTGCGCAACTTCCTTCTGAGCAAGGGCTCGCTGGCCCAGGCCTTCAACGGTGGCGTCCTGGACGTCTACACCGGCCCGCAGCCGGCGACTGCCGACGCCGCACCGACGGGCACCCGGCTGGTGACCTTCACCAATGCGTCGGGCACCTGGGTGCAGGAGACGCCCGCCACCGGCACGATCACGCTGACCGGCGGGTCTTCCGGCTCCATCGACACGGTGACGGTCGGTGGCAAGAACATCCTCGACGCCGCGGTGAACTACGACACCAGTCTGTCGCTGACGGCCACCGCGCTGGCTGCCGCGCTGAACCGCTCGTCGCTGAACAACGACTTCGACGCCGCGTCCTCCGGTGCGGTGGTGACGCTGACCTCGCGGCCGGGCCGGGCGGTGCAATACAACTCGGTGGCGCTGTCGGCCACGCTGACCACCATCACGGCGAGCTACGCCAATTTCGCCAGCGGCGTGGCGTCGGTCAACGGCCTGCTGTTCGACGTGGCCGACTCCGGCATCCTGGTCAAGCGGCAGACCCAGGTGTGGACCGGCGTGGCGGTGGCCTCCGGCGCGGCCGGCTGGTTCCGGCTCAAGGGTCCGACGCTCGACGACAACCTGGCGGGCACCACGATGCTGCGGCTTGACGGTTCGATCGCCACCAGCGGCGGCAACCTGACGATGAACCCGACGTCGATGACACTCGGCGGCACGCAGACGCTCGCCTCGTTCAGCCCGACCATCCCCGCGGAGTATTGATCCCATGACGATCCGCCTGTCAGCGGCGTTGATGCAGTACGCCTGGAATGTCGGTTCCGTTGCAGAGGCGCTGACGGGCGGCATCATGCGCATCTACACCGGGTCTGCGCCGATCGCACCGGAGTACGCACCGACAGGGACGTTGCTGGCGACGCTGACGCTGGACGGTTCGGCGCACACCAGCGAGGTGGCGGCGACCGGTGCCATCCAGTTCACCGGAACCGGCACTACGACCGTGACTTCCATCACCGTCGGCGGCGTCGAACTGCTGCTGGAGTCGGTGACGGGCGACGACAACATCCTCCTGTTGCAGGAGGTGCTGTTCGGCATCCAGCGGGCCTCCCACAGGCACGACTTCATCGCTGAGTGGAACGGCGAAAGCGACTCGATCACGCTGCGCTGCCGCCCTGGAAGGGGCACGAAGCACAACGGCGCCACGGTGACGGGGTCGAAGTCCGGCACCGTCACCCTCGCCTACACCAACATGGCGGGCGGCGTCGCATCGGTCAAGGGCCTGCTGCACGGCAACTCGCAGCCGGCCGACTACGACATCGACCTACAGTACCCGCGCGGCCGATTGATGCGCGCGATGCCAGGCGGGGTCTACTGGAGTGGCACGGCGGTCGCGGCCGGAACGGCCGCGTGGTTCCGCATTTCCGGGGCGTTTGCGGATGACGATGCCGACGACACCACGCTCAGTCGGTTTCGTCTCGACGGTTCCATCGGCACGTCCGGCGAGAACATGACCATGAGCGACCCGGAAATCTCCGTCGGAGAGGAGGTAAAAGTCGCCTCGTTCTCCGTGTCGTCCAACCCCAACATGTTCATGGGCTGATGGCCGCGTTCGGCGAATTCCTGGCTGACGACATCAACGTCTTCGACCTGCTTGGGGACGCCGAGCAGGTCGCCGGCGAGTTCATCGTTGACGGCCCGCCGATCGCCAGCAGCAGCATCAAGCTCGCCGTCGGCGTCACCGGTTCGATCAGCCAGGAGTCGCTCCCGATTCCCGGCGTCCGGGTCACCGGCCAGATCGTTCGCGGGGTGTCGCTGGCGAACCGCTGGGTTCCGCTGCCTGGCGTGCAGACCACCGGCGAGATCATCACGTCGGCCACCCTGACCGACGTCGACATGCGGCTGGCCGCGCTGGACGTCTCCGGCGTGCTGGTCAACTCCGACACTGCGGTGCGGCTGCCCGGTGTTGGCGTGTCCGGGGTGATCGCTGGATCGTCGATCGGGCGCGACGGGGTCAACGTCCTGCCGGGCCTGCGGGTGGCGGGCGAGATCGTCCCGCCGACGGCCCAGCTGCAGGGCTCGCCCGGGCTGCCGCCGGTGTCCGTCGCCGGCGAGGTGCTCAACGGCGCATCGACCCGCGGCAGCCACATCACGCTGGCGGTCGACCTCACGGGCAGCATCATCGCGGGCGTGGTGCTCGACGGCGCATTCACGCTGCCTGCGATCGGACTGTCGGGCGCCGGGTACGAGGTGGCGTCGATCACCTCCGGGACCATCGAG
>WBZR01004355.1_pt1 | contig 11661 bp, 8 predicted proteins | sample 5204231 | NCBI WGS metagenome assembly WBZR01 (sample SAMN12412403, study PRJNA552823) | activated sludge metagenome | isolation source: activated sludge from anammox sidestream of wastewater treatment plant... | place: USA: Virginia | collected 2017-08
ATTGTGTAAGGGCGGTCATTTCAGCTGACCTCGATGACCCGTATGATGCATTCCTGAGGATCACAGCTTTGGACCGCTATAGACTCAGACCGGAGTTTGATGCCCTAACCGTTTCATTTAAACGCGTTATGAACATTATCCCTCCTGATTTTGCAAGTGTGTTCAATGAGGAGATGTTAAGGGAATCTGAGGAAAAGGATCTGTATCAAACCTTTAAGGATGTTGAAAACAAGGCTGTGGCAGCGAAGAAGGTATATAATTACTGGAAGTCCTTCTCCTCGATTGCAGAATTAAAGCCGAAAGTGGACCTTTTCTTTGACAGGGTTCTGGTAATGGACAAGGATATCAATCTCAGGAATAACAGGCTGTCATTGATGAGTATGTTAAGAGACCTCTTCCTCAAATTTGCAGACTTCAGGCATATCGTCGTGGAAGGTGGGGTCAGGTCTTGAATCCTGACATGTTCATCTCTTAAAATGTCAGGATTCAAGACCTGATCCCGCTGTAGAAAGGGAATTATGCTTTATAAGTCGATAATAGACGCTATTGGAAATACGCCGCTGGTCGAGATATGCAGGCTTAATCCGAATAAGGAAGTAAAGATCTATGCAAAGCTTGAGGGCGCCAATCCAACGGGAAGCGTTAAGGACCGCATCGCAAGGTACATGATCGAGGCCGCAGAGCGGGAAGGTCATCTTTCCAGAGACAGGGTACTCCTTGAACCTACAAGCGGCAATACAGGGATATCTCTTGGTATGATTGCAAGGATAAAGGGCTACAGGCTTGTTGCCGTTATGCCTGAGTGCATGAGTGTCGAAAGACGTGAGATTCTGAAGGCTTTCGGTGTTGAGATTGTGCTTTCTCCCGGAGATGAAGGTACGAATGGCGCCATAAAGGTTGCAAAGAAGATGGCGGAGGAGAATAAAGATTATATTATGCTGGATCAATACAGCAATCCAAATAATCCCGGTGCTCATTATTTCACTACAGCGGAAGAAATACTGAGAGATGTAAAGGCTCCGATTGATTATTTTGTTGCCGGGCTTGGCACTGGCGGGACACTCATGGGGGCTGGACGGAGATTAAAGGAACATAACCCCGCTACACAGATAATTGCTGTTCAGCCTTATCCAAAAAGCGGCCTGCAGGGGTTGAGGAGCCTGCTGGATGGATATGTGCCGCCTATACTCGATCTGAACAGGATCGATTGCTGTGAGTTTGCCAGGGATGAGGATGCATTTCTGATGGTAAAAGAACTTGCAGACAAGGAAGGAATCCTGGCAGGCATTTCATCAGGCGCTGTAATGCATCATGTGATAAAGATAGCACGCAGGATGGAGAAAGGCGTAATCGTCACCCTGTTTCCTGACGGAGGATGGAAATATGTGAGTGAGCGGTTGTGGACAGAGGATGTGAAAGTTATCAGCGATAAAATCCAGGGACCATTATGGTAAAGGGAGGGCGTTCAATGGGGAAGAAAAAATTTGTTTACTTCTTTGGCGATGGAAAGGCGGAGGGACGCGGTGAGATGAAAGACCTTCTTGGCGGGAAAGGTGCCGGACTGGCTGAGATGACAAACCTCGGCATAAGGGTGCCTTCCGGATTTACCATCACCACCGAGGCGTGTATTGAATATTACAGGAATGGAAAGGCATATCCTGAGGGGATGTGGGATGAAACCCTGGAACATTTGCGAAAGATAGAAAAGACGATGGGGCACAAATTTGGTGACAGCGCCAATCCTCTCCTTGTTTCAGTGAGGTCGGGTGCAAAGGTGTCAATGCCTGGAATGATGGACACGGTTCTTAATGTGGGATTAAATGATTCCACAGTTCAGGGCCTTTCGAGGAAAGCAGGCAATGAAAGATTTGCATACGACGCCTACAGGCGTTTTATTACCATGTTTGGCAGTGTTGTAATGGGTATAGAGCGGTTTAAATTCGAGGATATACTGGATGAGAAAAAAGATGCCCTGAAGGTCAGGGAGGATACGGGACTTGACGCCGAAGCATTGAAGGATGTCGTAGCCAAATACAGGAAACTTGTAAGAAAAAGTGCCGGCCGGGATTTTCCGATGGACCCGCTTGAGCAGTTGCGGATGGCGATCAATGCAGTATTTGATTCGTGGTATGCCCAGCGTGCAGTTACATACAGGAAGATTCATAATCTGCCTGAAAACATGGGGACGGCTGCAAACATAGTTGCCATGGTGTTTGGTAATATGGGGGAGACATCCGGTACAGGCGTTGCGTTCACACGTGACCCCAATACAGGAGAGAAGAGGTTCTTTGGTGAGTGTCTCATGAATGCCCAGGGGGAGGACGTCGTCGCAGGTATCAGAACCCCCTTTCCCATTGAGGATCTGAGGAAGATGGTGCCCTCCGCATATGATGAATTGATGGACATTTACAAGAAATTGGAGAGGCATTATAAGGAGATGCTCGATATCGAGTTCACTATTCAGGAAGGCACTCTCTATATGCTTCAGACGAGGAGCGGAAAGAGGACTGCAGCAGCCGCCATCAGGATTGCAGTTGAAATGGTTGATGAAGGGTTAATAGACAGAGAGACTGCAATCATGAGGGTAAATCCTGATCAGCTGGATCAGTTGTTACACCCGATGATAGATCCTGATGCCAGATTGAATGTCATTGCAAAAGGGCTTCCGGCATCTCCGGGTGCTGCGGTGGGGCGAGCCGTTTTTACAGCAGAAGACGCGGAAAGAATGGCGCGTGAAGGAGAACGGTGTGTATTGGTCAGGATGGAGACATCACCGGAAGATATAGGAGGCATGCATGCAGCTGAGGGTATACTCACCTCACGCGGCGGGATGACTTCGCATGCTGCTGTTGTGGCAAGAGGCATGGGCAAGCCGTGTGTTGTCGGGTGCAGCGACATCCAGGTAAAGGAAAAGGATAAATATTTCAGGGTTAATGACCATATCGTAAGGGAAGGTGATTACATTACCATCAATGGTTCGACAGGAGAGACGATCATCGGCGAAGTAACTCTGATAAAACCAAAGTTGAGCGACAGCTTTGCTACAATGATGAAGTGGGTTGATAAAATTCGTAAACTGAAGGTCCGTACGAATGCGGATACTCCTCATGATGCGCAGGTAGCGCGTGATTTCGGCGCTGAGGGGATCGGCCTCTGCAGGACAGAGCATATGTTCTTTGAACCTGACCGGATCAGGGCCGTAAGAGAGATGATACTTGCAGATGATACGGACGGGAGAAAAAAGGCCCTGGCAAAGATACTGCCTATGCAGAAGGGCGATTTTACGGAGATATTCAGGGTAATGAAGGGGCTTCCTGTTACTATCAGATTACTCGATCCCCCCCTCCATGAGTTTCTTCCCCACACGGAACAGGAGATTGCAGAGCTTTCAAGGGATATGGGGGTGCCTCCTGACCGCCTTGCGGCAAAGAATAAGACCCTCTATGAATTCAATCCCATGCTTGGGCACAGGGGATGCAGGCTGGGCATTACATTTCCTGAGATTTATGAAATGCAGGCAAGGGCTATCTTTGAGGCGGCATGCGAACTCGAATGTGAAGGGGTTCAGGTAATTCCTGAAGTAATGATTCCGCTCGTCGGTTACCCGAAGGAGCTTGAAAGGCTTAAAGAGATGATTGACACCATTGCGGCTGAGGTTACGAAAAGTTACAAGGCGAAGATAAAATATCAGGTGGGGACCATGATAGAACTCCCAAGGGCTGCGCTCGTGGCAGATGAGATTGCCGGACAGGCGGAGTTTTTCTCCTTTGGCACGAACGACCTTACTCAGACAACGCTTGGATTAAGCAGGGATGACGCCGGTAAGTTCCTCCCTGTATATGTAGAGAAGGGTATATTTGACGGCGACCCGTTTGTTTCACTCGATCAGGACGGTGTAGGGCAGCTTATTAAGATAGGCATTGAGAAGGGCCGCTCTGAAAGGGCGAATCTCAAGGTCGGTATTTGCGGCGAACATGGCGGCGACCCAAGGTCTGTGGAGTTCTGTCACAGGGCAGGCATGGATTATGTGAGCTGCTCACCGTACCGTGTCCCCATAGCGAGGTTTGCCGCTGCGCAGGCTGTGATCAGGAGTAAGAAGTAGCGCCGGCCTTTTCGGCCGGCAAGAAGATGGGGTCAGGTCTTGAAATTTGACATCTTTATTTAAAAGATGTCAAATTTCAAGACCTGACCCCTTTGCCCACTAATATGACCCCTGACGAGAAATACATGCGCATGGCCCTTAATCTTGCATTGAAAGGCCGTGGCATGACAAGCCCTAACCCGGTAGTCGGGGCTGTTGTGGTCAATAACGGCAGGGTTGTGGGTAAGGGTTATCATAAAGGTCCGGGTCAGTTGCATGCCGAGGCCGTTGCCATACAGGAGAGCGGAAGTGAAGCCTCCGGCGCTGCGCTTTATGTAAATCTTGAACCATGCTGTCACACTGATAAAAGGACCCCGCCATGTACAAGGGAAATAATTAAGGCAGGGGTGAGACGTGTTGTTGCCGGCATGACTGATCCCAATCCTTTAGTCAATGGCAAAGGTTTTAGTGAACTTGCCAAAGCCGGTATAGCTGTGGAAAAGGATGTTCTACGGGATAAGGCAACAAGGCTGAATGAGACATATTCAAAGTTCATCACCACTAATACTCCGTTCGTGATCTTGAAATCCGCCGCAAGCCTTGACGGCAAGATTGCCCTTTCATCAGGTGAATCCAGATGGATCACAGGTAAGGCATCAAGAGCTTACGCACACAGGCTCAGATCTGAGGTGGATGCAGTCATGGCCGGTATAGGCACTGTTATCAGTGATGATCCAATGTTGAGTGTGCGGCATGTCAGGAACAGAGGCCGGCAGCCTCTGAGGATAATCGTGGATTCAAAGTTGAGGATACCACTCAAGTCCAGGGTACTCGATGTAAGTACTGGCCAGCAGACGATGATTGTGACGACAGGACAGGCGCCTCAGGATAAATTAAAGGAACTTGAGGATCTTGGGGTAAGGACAGTAATAGCAGAAATGGAAGAATCACTCATGGATCAATGCGCAACAGAGTTGGATGAAAATCATCTGACATACCACACCGGTAGCCATCCTGAATTTATTTCAGGATCTCCTGTGAGGCCGCCTGAGGAGATTCCGAAACCAGTTAAGAATGACATAGTAAGACTGAGGCCGATCATGCCGGTCCTTGGCAAGTTTGGTATTACAAGCATACTCATTGAGGGGGGCTCGGAGATTAATGCATCGGCCCTGAGGGAAGGGATCGTTGATAAGGTGGTATTAATCTACTCTGCAAGGATAATCGGAGGCCGCGATTCTGTCGGCATAGTCGGTGGAAATTCACCAAAGAGTCTCGATGAGTCAATATTTCTTAAGGATGTAAGTGTCAGAAGGATAGGTGATGATATCATGGTGGAAGGGTATATAAGATGATAATCAGATATATGCAAATGTATACGAAGTTTGTCATTCCCGCATTTATTAAGCTGGAATCTGGTTTTAGTTTAGGGTAATATATGTTTACAGGCATTATAGAAGAGCTTGGAACAGTAAAGGGCGTCCGGACACAATCAGAAGGTATGCGCCTTACTATTGTCGCAAATGTTACAATGGACGGGATGAAGAAAGGCGACAGCATTGCCGTAAACGGGGCATGCCTTACAGTTACAGAGTTCGATAATGCTTCTTTCACAGCCGATGTTTCCGGCGAGACAGCAAAAAGAACCAGTCTTGGAAAACTGCGTGTTGGGGAGAAGGTAAATCTTGAGCGACCCATGAAACTGTCAGACCGGCTTGGAGGGCATCTCCTCTCAGGCCATGTTGACGGGGTTGGCATCATCAGGGGCGTTGAGAAAAGGGGAGGGATGTCAGTATTTACCTTTGAAGCTCCGGCTGACGTTCAACGTTACCTCATTGTCAAAGGATCCGTGGCTATTGATGGCATAAGTCTTACAGTCAATGAAGTCCAGGGAAACAGATTTACAGTAACCATCATTCCCCACACGGCAGAGATGACCACCCTCGGAATTAAAAAGACCGGAGGTGCCGTAAATCTTGAGGCTGATATGATTGGCAAATATGTGGAGAGATTTATCAAAACTCGTATCTCAGCGTAGCAAACAGGTTGTCGTTTTTATCGAGCTGTCCGAAGAATGTCCGTGAATCCTTGCCGCCGAATATGTTGATCCCGCCGGATAACCATAAGGAGTCTGTGATATTGTACCTGGCCTCAGGTATGATGAAGTAGTCTTCGTCATCAGGACTGTAGAAGGAGAAGAGGCTCAGCCTGAGTGTGTTGTATTTGAGCATCTGTGTAAGCCGTAATGTTATTATCCGGTGATGCCTGACGGATTTCGGGAATCCTGCAGGAAGGGAGTTCTCATATTGCCCGTAATCCTGCATGTATTCACCGTAATATTGCACGCCTGCTGTAAAGTCGGTCCAGAGCTGTTTTGAGTACCCCAGGATATATCTTGCAGATGAGTTGGCTATCGTCATGTCGTCTCCGTTCCTGTCATCGAGAGAGTCATAGTAGCCGCCTTCCATGCTTAACACACCACCGGCAAAGGCGCCCTGCATGCTGAATCCATAGACTGCAAGCTGCGGATAAAAGAGTTCGGCGTCTGTTATGGAGACCGGTTTCATCCCGGGTATCTTGAAAAATCCGCGATATAAATAGAATGATGTATCGAACCGCCCAATCTGTCTGTAAAGTCTCAGTGCAATCTCTGAGTTTTCGATCTCCTCACGCGGCTCGACTGCACCGGTGATGGTCATCGGGCTGTAGAGAAAAAACCTCTCCGGATCAGGAAGCTGATAAGGCTCGAAAAAAGGTATTACTACCAGGTCAGCAGAAATCTTATCAGAATAAACAGACACCTTTACTGCATCTGAACCTACTTTGAGATATTCGAGCGGCTGTCCTGAAAACAGGGCTGAATAATTCTTCGGGTATATGTCGTTGATGAAGAGGAGGTCGCCAGCGCCCCATGTTATTATCTGCCTGCCGGCCCGTAAGTCATAATTTCCTGACCTGTAATCCATATATGCCTCGCGTATATCTATACTGTCTTCATCTGAGACAGAGTCATGGACAAGGTCGGCCTTTACCGTAAAGGCAGTGGATTCTGCATTTCCGGTGATCTCACCCCGTAATCTATGTTCACCGGAGAGATAGTCTCCGCCTTCACTGCTGCCAGGAGTTTCCTCTCCCGTAATCCTCGCAGAAAGGCTGCCCTGCACAAAGCCGTGGAATGTAACGTCCTCGGCATGGGCGGTGACAGTTGTAACGGCAGATATAAGAATTATGAATAGATAACGCATTGTATTCACTTGATAACCCCGGTTAACACGTTGTAACCAGACTGCAAGGAATGGCTTTAGACAAGGCGGACGACGAAGAAAACCGGAGGCGTACGTCCTCTCACTTTATCCACTTTTCTGAAGGCTTCCTCAGATACCTCTCCGAAAACACATCATCACCGATTCCGACATTATAAGAAACGCTGTCAAATACTACCTCTGTCTTATGCCCGCTCTTTATGTTCGCCATTGATCTGACGGTTGCCGTGGGCAGGCCGCCTGGCGCTTCAACCCTGTCTGCTGTGAATACCTTGTACAATGAACCCTGTAGATCGTAATATTCATCCTTCAGCGGGAGGTAAGTGGCCTTGTCCACCCATGAAAGCTTCTTTGCATATTCTGTCGGGCTCTTTGGAGTGCTTTCTATGACGTGACATGGTTTCCCCTGGAGAGAATCTTCTCTCAAATATCTGTAGGTATCAGCATCAAGGTCACGGCCTGAAATATCTTCATATGTGAAGTCCGACCCTACGAAACTCGACCTGCTGTCTTTTGATGCGATGCGGTTAACAAGGTTGATGGCAGGAATGAAGAGCCACCTGTCGTCGTCCCTGCCCGGATACTTGTAGACCATGAATGATGTCCCTCTCACGTCACCGGGATTGTGAAAATACATGAAATATTTCTGCGCTCCGTCTGCGCCGTTTTTGCGCAGCATGGTAAGCTCTCTCAGCCTCTGCTGACCGGATTTGGAAGTCAGGGTCATCTTTACCCTCGCCCTCATATCCTTTCCCTGGGCAAAGAAGGCGTCCTGTGATTTCCTTATGATGTCTGTGGCATCTTCTGCATGTAGTAATGAAGTACTTGACAAAAATATAAGAAAAACCAATGCCAATAATTTAAGATACATTTTCATTGCAGATCTCCTTTCAATTGATTGTCTTACCCCTTCAACCCTGCCTTATAAGACCCACCTGCCAGCAGTCCTGATAATCGCAGGCAGAAACAGGATAGTCATAACAGAACTGATTACCATCATCCCGGCTATGAAGACTCCCACAGTTATATATGGTGTCAGTGGCGCCAGTATCATTACGGAAAATGCCGAGGCAAAGAGAATGGCATTCCTTATGATTCCCTTGCCTGGCCTGGCAGCGGTCCATATGAGAGCCCTCTCCAGATCCCTGTCTTCAGCATATCTCTGCTGAAATCTCCTTATGAAGTGGATGGCAAAATCAACCGCCATTCCAAGTGACATGGCGGATAATACTGAAACGGGCATATCAAAGTCTTTGCCGATGAACCCGACAAATCCATAAATGATTACTATTGTGAAGAGAAGTGGAATGTAGCTGATCATGCCCCATTTAATTGACCTGAAATTGATTGCCAGTATGATGAAGACCACTATCAATGCAAGGATAAACCCCTTTATCATGTCATATAAGACCTCATCGTTCCATACCATGTTGAAGTATGATATTCCGGCAGGCTTGAACTGCAGTGCAAGCTGAGGCCTGGACGACCTGAATTCGTCTATCTTCTTCAATACATCACGCATGGCAACGGCATCCCATGTCCTGAGCTGGAGAAATATGTTCGCCTTGTCATAATCGGCAGTCACGACGTTTTCAAGGTCTCGTGGCTTTGCCGACATGCCGAACAGAAAGAGATACTGAGCTATCTCATCAGATGATTGCGGGATGGTATCATATTCAGGGGAGTTAGCATGGAGAACCTTGTTAATACGCTTTACTATATCTGCGACGGATGTGGTCTTTCCAACCACGGGAAGCTTTTCCAGTTCCCTTTGTAACTCCTCGATTGCCTTAAGATTGTCATGATCTTTCATGGCATCAGCATCAGGCGACTCGGCTACTATGTATGCCGATGCAGTACCGGCAAGCCGGTTGTTCATTACGGTGTCTGCCTGTCTGATCTCGCTTGACTTTTTAAACCATGAGACCATGTTATTGTTTACCCGTATCTGAGTCAAACCCGCTATGGCTATCGCAAGCAAAACAACTCCGGTGACGATGACAGTGCCGGATCTGCGGTAGCCCGCCTCTCCGAGACTTCTCAGCCAAGAGGAGCCGCTTCCTGACTCCCCGTCTTCCCTGCCGGCCGTATCAAGAAGTTTCCTGTCGGATGTAAGCATCATGAGGGCGGGTATAAAACTGAAACTCATCAGCCTGATTACTATTGTCCCGAATGCCACAAATATGCCGAATACCTTTACAGGTACGATATGCATGATAACAAGGACTCCAAAACCTGCGGCCGTTGCCAGTGCAGTATATCTGACTGGCGGGCCAACCACAGTGAGTGTTTCCAGTATTGCCTGCTTCTTGTTCCGGATCTCCTTCAGCCTGAAATAGAACTCATTGAAGATATGGACACTGTCCGTTGCTATTGCCATGAGAAACACAGGTATCATGGAGCTCATGATGTGCACGGGATATCCCAGGCCTATCAATAACCCCATGCTCCATATAATACTGAGAAACGCTACGGACATCATGGCCGCGACAAGCATGGCATTGCGGAACATGATATAAAGGGTAATCATCATGATTAATCCGGCGATAGGAGAGAATATGCCCATCTGTATGAACATGGTGTGGCCAAAGGTGTCCCTCGCTACAGGGTCTCCAGCTACATAGTAGCGCTCATTGCCATCTTCCCTGCTTATAATTTCCCTTATGCTGTCAGCTATCTCTTTTGCATCCGCATCCTCTTCGAGCGGCACGTATATGGCGGTGGTCGTCCTGTCCTGGGATACAAGCCTCCCGATAAGCATTGGATTGCCGTATATCTCATTCTGCAGCTTTTCCAGCTCTTCCACGGATTGAGGGATTTGATCCATCACAGGCCTTACCATAAGTTGGCCGTTATCAGACAGGACGTTATCAACCGTTGTGAGACTCATAACATCAGGTATGACAACGCCTTTAATCCTCATTATCTCATCAGTAAAGCGGGCTACCCGCCCGAGTGATTGACTGTTGAACAGGCCATCACTATTTTCAATTCCGAGGACTATGACATCCTTGTGAAGGGCGAAGAGAGACTCCATCTGGTCGTTATATACGCGGACAGGCGAAGTCTCAGGCAGCATGTTCTTCGGGTCCGTATCAATCAGGATCTTTGGAAACTGGGACAGGAAGACGAGCGTCATCACAATGACTGCAATGACAGTCAATCCTGGTTTCTCTACTGAAAACTCTGTAAGTTTAGACGCCATCAGGGAATCTCCTGTAAAGTCAACATGCTATTTCATTAGTTTCATAATATCGAAACAAAACATACCATTAACATAATAATTTGTATTTGCTTTGTCAAGATTTATTTTTTATCAGATTTGTATTTTCAGCAGTTTGAATTGAGGAATGTTGTTTCAGGACAGGGTATTTTATCACTTTTAATCTGATGTGAGAATCAGTAATTATGCCTTCCGTCTATAGTGACCGTTTTTACTGCAGATGTTAAGTTCTCTTTCCTGATGTATCCAATGGCCCCTGGCTCTGAGGCAACGATGGCTATTATGTCGGCACACTTTGATTTCTGCAGCGGAGGGGTACCTGCGCCTGCGTATAGTTTTTGCATCCAGAATTTCCGCTTTGTGTCCAGGTCAACTCCAAGAAAATTGGCGGCAAACCTTGATGCGGATGGGTGCTCATCGGCCAGGTCAACCGGGATTATCCTGGTTCCGTCATCCCAGAACTTTATCCTGCCATTATAGATATTCTTCAATTGAACCGGACTTATATCACTTATGGGGTTGCGTTTGTTGACTATAATTACATCTTCAGCGAAAGCCGCGGACGTTATCGACATCACAGTCACTATTACACAAATTATATGCCGTATCATATCTTAAACTCTACCGTACAAATTGCTGAATATTTAAAAGGCTGCGTTTACGGATGCACCAAGTTCATTGTAATCTTCTGATACAGCGCTGTTGTTAACCTCTCCGGCAAAATGCCTTTCCTCGAGTTTCACAATGAAGTTTGGCATAATTTCATAATTTGCCCCGTAAACCAGTTCTGTCCAATTATCATCCGCCTGATCCGCGTCCGGGTCAAATGTCCCGTAGCGGACATATGGGGTGAATCTATTTACCCTGTATGATAATTCACCGTACCAGCCTGATTCAGTAGTATCATCCAGCTCAGATGATGCATATTCTGACCTGAGATTTATCCTGCTGATGTTGTAATCCATGGAGGCAATCCATGTTGAGTGCTCTTTTTCAGGCGCTGTGCCTTTCTTTCCGGTGTAATAAGATCCGATTAATGTTAATCCGGAAACAGGTGACAACGTCAATTGTCCTCCGGCGGCCTTGTTGCTGTT
>WBZR01004357.1_pt1 | contig 11660 bp, 12 predicted proteins | sample 5204231 | NCBI WGS metagenome assembly WBZR01 (sample SAMN12412403, study PRJNA552823) | activated sludge metagenome | isolation source: activated sludge from anammox sidestream of wastewater treatment plant... | place: USA: Virginia | collected 2017-08
GCTCGCCGGCATCGCGATCTCGGTCTGCTCGTTTGCATTCGTGCTGTACCTCGCGGTGCGCCGGCTGATCGTCGGACCCGAGGCCGAGGGGCTCTTCACGCTCTTCGGCATCGCTTTCTTCCTGCTCGGCATCGCGCTCTTCGGCATCGGGCTCCTCGGCGAGTACATCGGCCGCATCTACGAACAGGTGCGCCAGCGTCCGCGTTATCTGATCGAGGCGGTGCTCGAGGTCGAGGCGGACCGCGCTGCGGCGCCGGAAGAGCGCCGCAGCGTCAAGTCGGTCGGCTAGCGCGCATCGCCGCCATCGCGCGTCGCCGCCATCACGATCCGCTCCCCGGTGTCCGCTCCGTCTTCCCCGCCCGCCTCCGCCGTCGTCTTCGCCTACCACGATGTCGGGGTGCGCTGCCTGGCCGTGCTGCTCGCGCACGGGGTGCGGGTGCCGCTGGTGCTCACGCACGAGGACGCACCGGGCGAGAACATCTGGTTCGAAAGCGTCTCGCGGCTCGCCGGCGCCTACGGCATCCAGGCGATCGCGCCGGAGGATCCGAACGCGCCGCAGGTGCTCGAGCGCATCGGCGCGCTCGCCCCGGACTTCATCTTCTCCTTCTACTACCGGCGAATGCTGGGACCGCGGCTCCTCGCGGCTGCGCAACGCGGCGCGTTCAACATGCACGGCTCGCTCCTGCCGAAGTATCGCGGGCGGGCGCCGGTGAACTGGGCGGTGCTGCACGGCGAGCGCGAGACGGGCGCGACGCTGCACGAGATGGTCGCGAAGCCCGACGCCGGGCGCATCGCCGGCCAGCAGGCGGTGCCGATCCTGCCGAACGACACGGCGCGCGAGGTGTTCGACAAGGTCACGGTCGCCGCGGAGATCACGCTCGATCGTGCGCTGCCGCGGATCCTCGCCGGCACCGCCGAGCTGCGCGCGCAGGACTTCGCGCGAGGCAGCTACTTCGGCGGCCGCCGGCCCGAGGACGGCCGCATCGACTGGACGCGGAGCGCGCGCGCGGTCCACGACCTCGTGCGCGCGGTGGCGCCGCCCTACCCGGGCGCCTTCTCCTTCATCGGCGGCCAGGAGCTCCGAATCCTGCGCACGCTCGATCTCGGCGAGCGGCAGGACCCTGGCGCAGGGCCCGCGCTACTCGCACGCGCCGGCCGCCTGTGCGTGCGCTGCGCCGACGGCGGGCTGCTGCGTGTCCTGGACGCCGAATTCGGCAATGCGCCGCTCACCGCGAACCTCTTCCGGGCAGCTTTCGGCACGGAGGAGGTCGCGCTCAACGACTGACCGCCACTTCTCTCCTCTTCACTCATCTGACATGTCCGCGAAGAAAATCCTGATCCTGGGCGTGAACGGCTTCATCGGCCATCACCTCTCCAAGCGCATCATCTCGACCACCCCGTGGGAGGTCTACGGGATGGACATGAACACCGACCGGATCTCCGATCTGCTCGGCGAGCGGCGCTTCCACTTCTTCGAGGGCGACATCACGATCAACAAGGAGTGGATGGAGTATCACATCCGCAAGTGCGACACGGTGCTGCCGCTGGTGGCGATCGCGACGCCCGCCACCTACGTGAAGGAGCCGCTGCGCGTCTTCGAGCTCGACTTCGAGGCGAACCTGCCGATCGTACGGGCATGCGTGACGCACCGGAAGCGGCTGGTGTTTCCCTCGACCTCCGAGGTGTACGGCATGTCGCCGGATCGCGAGTTCGACCCGGACACCTCGCATCTCGTTCTCGGCCCGATCAACAAGCCACGCTGGATCTACTCGTGCGCGAAGCAGCTCATGGATCGGGTGATCTGGGGCTACGGCATGGCGCACAAGCTCGACTTCACGCTCTTCCGGCCATTCAACTGGATCGGCTCGGGTCTCGATTCGATCAACACGCCCAAGGAGGGCAGCTCGCGCGTGATCACCCAGTTTCTCGGCCACATCGTGCGCGGCGAGCCGATCAAGCTGGTGGACGGCGGCCACCAGAAGCGCGCCTTCACGTACGTCGACGACGGCATCGACGCGCTCGTGCGCATCATCGAGAACCGGCGCGGCGTGGCCTCCGGCAAGATCTACAACATCGGCAACCCGAAGAACAACCTCTCGGTGAAGCAGCTCGCGCAGCGGATGGTGCGCATGGCGATGCAGTACGAGGAGTACCGGTCGCACGCGAAGCGGGTGAAGCTGGTCGAGGTGGCCGCGACCGCCTACTACGGCAAGGGTTACCAGGACGTGCAGAACCGCGTGCCGAAGATCGCGAACACGACGGCCGATCTCGGCTGGAAGCCGCGGGTCGCGATGAACGAGGCGCTCGAGCGCATCTTCGAGGCGTATCGCGACCACGTCGCGGAGGCGCGCCGGCTGGTCGAATGAGGCTGGCGCTCAAGATCGACGTCGACACGTACCGGGGCACGCGGCTCGGCGTGCCGCGGCTCGTCGAGCTGCTCAAGCGGCGTGAGGCGGACGCGACGTTCCTCTTCAGCGTCGGACCCGACCACACCGGGCGCGCGATCAAGCGCGTATTCCGGTCGGGATTCGTCGGCAAGGTCTCGCGCACCTCGGTCCTCGAGCACTACGGGCTGAAGACGCTGCTCTACGGGACCCTGCTGCCCGGGCCGGACATCGGCCGCGCGTGCGCCGACGTCATGCGGGACGTGCGCGATGCCGGGTTCGAGGTCGGCATTCACGCGTGGGATCACGTGAAGTGGCAGGACGGCGTCGCCGGCGCGGATGCGGCGTGGACCGAGCGCCAGATGCGCCTCGCGTGCGAGCGCTTCGACGAGATCTTCGGCGAGCCGACGCGCGTGCACGGCGCCGCCGGATGGCAGATGAACCTGCACGCGTACCGGCTGACGCAGCGGCTCGGATTCGCGTACGCGTCGGACACGCGCGGCACCGAGCCGTTCATCCCGATCCATCGCGCCGAGATCATCGCCTGTCCGCAGATCCCGACGACGCTGCCCACGCTGGACGAGATGATCGGCCTCGACGGCGTGACGGCCGAAAACGCCGCCGAGCGCGTGCTTGCGCTCACGGCGAATCCGCCGCCGGCCGGCCATGTGTTCACGCTCCACGCCGAGCTCGAGGGCATGAAGCTCGCACCGGTGTTCGAGCAGCTGCTCCAGGGCTGGCGCACGCAAGGCTACGAGCTCGTGGCGATGCGTGATATCTGTCAGTCGCTCGACCCGCGCCAGCTGCCGCGCTGCAATGTCGCCCTCGCGCCGGTGCCGGGCCGCTCGGGCCGGCTGGCGGTGCAAGGCAAGCCGTTTCTCGCCTGAGCGCGCGCCGAGCAAGCGGCCGCCGCGCCGGTCTAATTCCGGTCTAATTCCTCGCGTGACCGGCGCTTGCACCCGCGGGCGAATTTCATAACAATCCGATACGGACCTGCCCGAAACCGACTCAGCGAATGGCGGACCCTGCGGTAAGCGATTTTTCCCTCCCCGGGACCGGCGGCGAGTTCCGGCTCTCCCGGAGCAAGGCGAGGACCCTGGTCCTCTACTTCTACCCGAAGGACAACACGCCCGGCTGCACCAAAGAGGGCCTCGCGTTCCGCGACCTGCATGGCGCGTTCGCGAAGCTCGGCTGCGAGGTGTACGGCATCTCGCGCGACAGTCTCAAGTCGCACCAGAACTTCAAGGCGAAGATGCAATTCCCGTTCGAGCTGCTGTCCGATGAGGACGAGGCGGTCTGCCAGCAGTTCGGCGTCATCAAGATGAAGAACATGTACGGCAAGCAGGTGCGCGGCATCGAGCGGAGCACTTTCGTGCTGGACGCGCGGCGCGCCATCCGCCGCGAGTGGCGCGGCGTCAAGGTTCCCGGTCATGCACAGGAGGTACTCGACTTTGTTAAGACGCTCTGAATCCGCTGCCGCGAGCGCCGCAACCGCCAGCCCCGCCCCACGCCGCGCCCGCCGCGAGACGCGCGGCACCCTCACCAAGCTCTTCGTCCTCGACACCAACGTACTCATGCACGATCCCGCGAGCCTGTTCCGGTTCGAGGAGCACGACATCTTCGTGCCGATGATGACGCTCGAGGAGCTCGACAACAACAAGAAGGGCATGTCGGAGGTCGCGCGCAGCGCCCGCCAGGCAAGCCGGTTCATCGAGGAGATCGTGAGCGCCGCCGCGGGACCGATCGAGGCCGGCATCCCGCTCGCGCGCCACGCGGCCGACACCGCCACCGGCCGCCTCTTCCTGCAGACCGAGGCGATCAACGGCCATATCCCGCCGACCCTGCCGATCGGCAAGGCCGACAACAACATCATCGGCGTGGTGATGTACCTGCAGGGGCGCGATCCGCAGCGCCAGGTGATCCTGGTGTCGAAGGACATCAACATGCGGATCAAGGCTCGCGCCCTGGGCCTCGCCGCCGAGGATTACTACAACGACAAGGCCCTCGAGGACACCGACGTCCTCTACACCGGAACGCGCGAGCTGCCGGCCGACTTCTGGGATCAGCACGGCAAGGACGTCGAGTCCTGGAAGAAGGACGGGCGCACGTACTACCGCGTGAAGGGGCCGCTCTGCCACGAGCTCCTGCTGAACGAGTTCGTCTACCAGGACGGCGAGCGGCCGCTGCACGCGATCGTCCGGGAGAAGACCGGCCGCGCCGTCGTCCTCGAGACGGTGCGCGACTACGCGCATCAGCGCAATGCGGTATGGGGCATCACCGCGCGCAACCGCGAGCAGAACTTCGCGCTCAACCTGCTGATGAGCCCGGAAGTGGACTTCGTGACGCTCATCGGGCAGGCCGGCACGGGCAAGACGCTGCTCACGCTCGCCGCCGGGCTCATGCAGACGCTCGAGGCCAAGCGCTACAGCGAGATCATCATCACGCGCGTCACCGTGCCGCTCGGCGAGGACATCGGATTCCTGCCCGGCACCGAGGAGGAGAAGATGACGCCGTGGATGGGCGCGCTCGAGGACAACCTGGACGTGCTGCAGAACACCGACGAGGAGGCGGGCGAATGGGGACGCGCGGCCACGCGCGACCTGATCCGCTCGCGCATCAAGGTGAAGTCGCTCAACTTCATGCGCGGCCGCACCTTCCTCAACAAGTACCTGATCATCGACGAGGCGCAGAACCTGACGCCGAAGCAGATGAAGACGCTCATCACGCGCGCCGGGCCGGGCACCAAGGTGGTGTGCCTCGGCAACATCGCGCAGATCGACACGCCCTATCTCACCGAGGGCAGCTCGGGCCTCACCTTCGTCGTCGACCGCTTCAAGGGCTGGTCCCACTCCGGGCACGTGACCCTGCAGCGCGGCGAGCGCTCGCGCCTCGCCGATCACGCGGCCGAAGTCCTCTGACTTCGAGCTGACCGATCAGCGCGGTGCGAGCCGCCCTGCGAGTGCCTCACTGCCATCCGCGGACCTCTGGCGTGGCGTACGCCAGACGAACAACGAGTCAGTTGACCCGTGCGGGCGCGAGGGTCGCGAAGCAGAATCCCCGCTGCTTCAGCCCTTCGAGCAAAGGATCGAGCATCGGCGCGAACGGATCCTGCCGCGACCGGATGCCGAGATGCATCACCAGGATGTCGCCGTCGCGGAGGTTGCGCAGCGCGCGCTGCAGCAGGACGTCGTTCGGGTACTTGTCCGACGGCAGCTCGTCGCCGAGGAATCCCGCGCGCGACCAGAGGACGTGCCGGTAGCCGCACGCCTGCGCCGCGGCGAGCGCATTCGGGGTCGTGTGCCCGCCCGGCGCGCGCCACAGGGGGTCGAGGCCGCGGCCCGTCAGCTCACGGAACCGCGTGTCGACCCGCCGCAACTCCTCGCACACTCCGTTCGCGTCGAGCTCGCGGACCTCTCTGCCGCGGACGTACTTCACCTTGCCGCCCGGCAGGTCGCCGCGGAAGTAGCCGTGATCCCAGGTGTGGGTGCCGAAGGCGTGCCCCTCGGCGGCGCGGGTGCGCCAGTATTCGCCCCACGACGCATCGAGCGAGTGGTCGCCGCGGAACGTCGGTTCATTTGCGATGAAGAACGTCGCCTGAACGTGATGCTTCGCAAGGATGCGGGCGACATTCTCCGCCTGCGTCATGACGCTCGTGTCGAGCGTGAGGTAGAGCGTGCCGCTGCACGCGGCGTGGGCCGCCGGAGGAACGGCCAGCAGGATCGCGACGAGGCTGGCGGCGACGCATACCCCCCGCTTGCCCATGACGGCGCGCGCACCGGTCATTCGCCGCGATCGGGGGAGGCCAAGCTCGGTGGCGCTGGCGATGCAAGACCTCGCTTGGCCGTTGCGAGTGGCGAGATCAGGCCGGCGGGTCTGCTGAAACGTAATGTAAAACAAATACTTGTAGAATCTGGCACGCATACGGTGCCCTCGCATCCTCCCGGCTGCCGCTGCGGGACTGCGGGGGACTTGGCGAGCCCGAAATTTCCCACTTGACAGCGACATCTGAAGTCGACTATAAAGAACCCGCGTTAACACTCTGAAGCGGCAGCGTAAACATCCGACGATTCGACTCCTCCTCCGTACGTCGGTGGATGGCGCGGCCCCAGGGGAAGAAGAACAACGACGCGACGGTGCGACACCCTCAGGCCCGGTGAACATCCGGGCCTTCTTGTTTCTACGTGCCCCGTGCAGCGCCCTGAGTCCGCCGTGTGCCGGACTCGCCCGCCCGACGCGATGGCGCGAATCCCGTCCAGGCTCGGCCCCCCCTAGAAGCTGCCCGTGGGCGCGTAGTTCTCGAAGCGGGTGTAGTGCCCGAGGAACGTCAGGCTCACGGTGCCGATCGGTCCGTTCCGCTGCTTGCCGATGATGATCTCGGCCTTTCCCTTGTCCGCCGAATCGGCGTTGTAGACCTCGTCGCGGTAGATGAAGAGGATGAGATCGGCGTCCTGCTCGATCGCACCCGACTCGCGCAGGTCCGACATCACCGGCCGCTTGTTCGGCCGTTGCTCGAGGCTGCGGTTCAGCTGCGAGAGCGCGACGACCGGCACGCGCAGCTCCTTCGCGAGCGCCTTCAGCGAGCGCGAGATCTCCGAGATCTCGGTCGCGCGGTTCTCGCCCTGGCTCGTGGCCGACATGAGCTGCAGGTAATCGACGATGATCAGGCCGAGCTTCCCGTACTGGCGGTGCAGCCGGCGCGCGCGGGCGCGCAGCTCGAGGGCGTTCAGCGCCGCCGATTCGTCGATGTGGATCGGCGCGTCGTGCAGCCGTCCGACCGCGTTCGTGAGCTTGTTCCAGTCCTCGTCGGAGAGCCGCCCGGTGCGCAGCTTGTGCTGGTCGAGCCGGCCGAGCGAGCCCAGCATCCGCGTGGCGAGCTGCGTGCCCGCCATCTCCATGCTGAACACCGCGACCGGCAGCCGGTTCTCCACCGCGACATGCTCGCCGATGTTCAGCGCCAACGCCGTCTTCCCCATGCTCGGCCGCCCGGCGACCACCACCAGGTCGCCCTCCTGGAGCCCGGAGGTCATCTGGTCGAGATCGTGGAACCCCGTCGGGATGCCGGTGATGTCCGACGGGTTGTCGCGGTGATAGAGCATGTCCACGCGCTCCATCACCTGCGACAGGAGCTGGTGGATGTCCTTGAAGCCTTCCCGGCCGCGGCTGCCCGCTTCCGCGATCTCGAACACCTTGGACTCGGCCTCGTCGAGCAGCTGCCCCACGTCCTTGCCCGCCGGATTGAGCGCGCTGTCGGCGATCTCGCCGCCGACGGTCACCAGCTTGCGCATGACGGCCCGCTCGCGGACGATCTCCGCATAGCGCCGGATGTTGTGCGCCGAAGGGGTGTTCTGCGCGAGCTGCCCGAGGTACGTGATGCCGCCCGCCTTGTCCTTGTCCTCGCTCGACTCGATGGACTCGGCGACGGTCACCACGTCGGCTGGCTTCGCCCGCTCGATCAGCCGGGCGATGTGGCGGAAGATCCGGCGGTGGTCGTCGCGGTAGAAGTCGTCGACCGCGATCACGTCGCCGACGCGGTCCCACGCGGTGTTGTCGAGCAGCAACCCGCCGAGGACCGACTGCTCCGCCTCGATCGAATGCGGCGGCACGCGCAGCGCGACGAGCGGTGCCTCGTTCGACGAAGTGACGATTGCCTGGGGCATTGCGGGAGTCAAGTGGGCTCTCGGGGGGATTCTACACCCCCGGCTCGACGCGCCACCCTGGCGATGAAGTGCGTGGCGCGCGCCGCCACCGTGCGTCTCGGACGGCCTGTCCGACAGCCCTACTCCGCGGCTTCGCCGAGGACCGAGACCTTGACGTGAACGACGACGTCGCTGTGCAACGCCACCGCGACGTCGTGGTCGCCCACGAGCTTCAACGGTCCCTGCGGGAGGCGGATCGTCGCGCGCTCGATCGGATGACCGAGCGCGGTAAGCGCATCGGCGATGTCGTACGTGGTCACCGACCCGAACAGCCGGCCGTCCGCTCCCGCGCGGCGGGTGAGCTGCACCGTGAGCCCGCCGATCTCCGCGCCGCGCTGCTGCGCCGCGGCAAGCGTCTCGGCCTGCGCCTTCTCCAGGGCCCCGCGACGCTGCTCGAACGCGGCGAGGTTCTGCGCGGTGGCGCGCTGGGCTTTGCCCTTCGGGATCAGGAAGTTGCGCGCGAACCCGTCCTTCACCTTCACCACATCGCCGAGGCTGCCGAGGTTCGTGATCTTCTCGAGCAAGATGACTTGCATGGCCGGCGCTCTCCTCAGTGCACGTCGGTGTAGGGCAGCAGCGCCAGGAATCGCGCCCGCTTGACCGCCTCGGCCAGCTGACGCTGGTAGCCGGCCTTCGTGCCGGTGATCCGCGCCGGGATGATCTTCCCGTTCTCGCCGATGTAATCCTTCAGCAGATCGACGTCCTTGTAGTCGATCCACTCCATCTTCTCCGCCGTGAAGCGGCAGAACTTGCGCCGCCTGAAGAGCGCGCGCCCGCCGCGCTCGCGGCCCTTGGCGCCCTTGCCGCCCTTGGCGCCCTTGCCACCCTTGCCCGCCGCGCTGCGCGGCCTGCCAAACGTTGCCATCACTCTTCTCCTACGTTCCTTTGTCGTCCGGATGCGCTCCCGCCGTGCGCGGGGGCGCCGGACGATCCCGTTCTCTTTCCTCGAACTCGATCCGCGTCACGTGCAGCACGAGCTGCCGCGCGGATCGAGCACCAACCTTCGCGTCTCCAGTCGAACCGCTGCGAGCCCCGGCAAGGCCCTTGCCCGCCACGAAGCCGCACAACCGGACCGCCGCGCCGAGCGGCGCCGCCGCCACCAGCCGGGCTTCGTCCTCCGCCGCAACGCATGCGATCTCGGCATACACCTGCCGCTCGGTGCCGGCCTCGATCTGCCGCGATGCGTGCACGATCCGGAAGTTGACGAGCGCGACGCCCGCCGGCGTGTGGCGAAGGGCGTCCCGCTCCGCAAGCTCTCCGGCGATCACGAGCTCGTTCGCGCGGTTCAAGCCGGTCCGGTGCCGCTGCGGCGCGCGCGGTCAAGCGCCCGCCGGCGTCTCGGAGCGGCGGGTTTCGCTGCGGCCGCCCTCGCCCCGCCCCTCGCCGCGCCCGCCTTCGCCCCGGCCCTCGCCGCGCCCGCCTTCGCCCCGGCCCTCGCCTTGCTGGAGCACCGACTTCGCCTTGTCCTCCTTCATCATCGGGGAGGCAGCCGTGACCGGACCTTTCATCTTCACGACGAGGTGGCGCAGCACGGCGTCGTTGAAGCGGAACGAATGGTCGAGCTCGTTCAGGGTTTCCTGATCGCACTCGATGTTCATGAGCACGTAGTGCGCCTTGTGCACTTTCTCGACGGGGTACGCCAGCTGGCGCCGGCCCCAGTCCTCGAGGCGGTGCACGGCGCCCTGCCGCGCGCCGATCATGCCCCGGTAGCGCTCGATCATCGCCGGGACCTGTTCGCTCTGGTCCGGATGGACGATGAAGACGATCTCGTAATGTCGCATGCGGTCTCCTTGTGGGTTGCAGCCTCCCGGCATGCGGAACCGGTGAGGCAAGGACGTCTTCCGTTGCGGATGTCCGCCGTGCGGGGTCCGTGGACGGAGCACGGGCGCCCTGGGCGGGAAAGCTTGCTATTCTATCCGAGCGTCTTGCCTTCCCGCAAGCGAATCAAAGGCTTGTCTGGCAGACGGCGCATGCGTCGGGATGCGCAGCGCGCTCCGCTATTTGACGGCCCGGCGGCGCTGCGACTCGAACAGGCACAGACCGGCCGCGACCGCGACGTTCAGGCTTTCGACCGCGCCGTACATGGGAATCCGGACGAGCCGGTCACAGCGCTCGCGCGTGAGCCGGCGCATGCCGTGCCCTTCCGCGCCGAGCACCCAGGCCACCGCGTCCGGCAGCGGCGCCGTGAAGAGATCCTCGGGCGCACCTTCGTCCGCCCCGATCACCCACACGTCGCGCGCCTTCAGCGCCTCGAGGGTGCGCGCGAGATTGGTGACGGCGATGTACGGCATCGTCTCCGCGGCGCCGCTCGCCACCTTGACGGCGGTCGCGCCGAGCCCGGCCGCGCGGTCCTTGGGTGCGATCACCGCGTGCGCTCCGGCGGCATCGGCCACCCGCAAGCACGCGCCCAGATTGTGCGGATCGGTGACGCCGTCGAGCACCAGCAGCAGCGGCGGAACGTGCAGCGCTGCGAGCAGCTCGTCGATGCTGCGGACCTGCGCAACCTCGGTGACGCGCGCCACCACGCCCTGGTGGCGGGCGCCGCGCACCATGCCATCGAGCCGCGCGCCGCTCACCGCGCGCACGCGAACGCCGCACTCGTCCGACAGCCGTCGCAAGGCGGCGGCGCGCGCATCGGCGCGCGCCTCGTCCACGATCACCTCGAGCACCGAATCGGGATGCGCCCGCAACCGGCTCGTCACCGCGTGGAAGCCGTAGATGAGACCGCTTGCGGCCATCACGTCGCAGCCGGCACGAAGTCGAGGTGGCCGGCCTCCAGGTCGACGCGCACCAGCTTGACGCGCGCGCGGTCGCCCAGGCGAAACACCTTTCCGGTGCGTTCGCCGCGCAGCAGATGGCGCACCGCATCGTGCTCGAAGTAGTCGTTGCCGAGCTCGGCGATGTGCACCATGCCCTCGACGTAGATGCCGTCGAGCGCCACGAAGATGCCGAAGCTCGCGACCCCGCTGATCGACCCGTCGAACTCCTCGCCAACCTTGTCCTTCATGAAGTAGCACTTCAGCCATGTGACCACGTCGCGCGTCGCCTCGTCCGCGCGGCGCTCGGTCATCGAGCAATGCTTGCCGAGGTCCGCCCAGCCACCCGGGTCGTACCGCTCGCCCGCGAGCGCCGACTTGATCGCGCGATGGACCAGGAGGTCGGGATAGCGCCGGATCGGGGAGGTGAAGTGCGTGTAGTGCTCGTAGGCGAGCCCGAAGTGCCCGACGTTCTCCGGGCTGTACACCGCCTGCTGCAGCGAGCGGAGCAGCACCGTCTGGAGCAGCTGCACGTCGGGGCGCGGCTTGATCCGCGCGAGGAGCTTCGCGTAGTCCTTGGCGTGCGGCTCCTCGCCGCCGCCCAGCTGCAGGCCGAAGCTCTTGAGGAACTCGTGCAGCGCCGCGAGCTTCTCGGGAGTCGGTCCTTCGTGGATGCGGTACAGCGCCGGATGCTTGCGGCGCTGCAGGAAGTCCGAGGCGCACACGTTCGCGGCCAGCATGCATTCCTCGATCAGGCGGTGCGCGTCGTTGCGGTGGACGAGAACGATCCGCTCGATCTTGCCGCGCGCGTCGAACCTGAGCTC
>WBZR01003099.1_pt2 | contig 11656 bp, 12 predicted proteins | sample 5204231 | NCBI WGS metagenome assembly WBZR01 (sample SAMN12412403, study PRJNA552823) | activated sludge metagenome | isolation source: activated sludge from anammox sidestream of wastewater treatment plant... | place: USA: Virginia | collected 2017-08
GAACGGATGCGACGGATTGAGGCTGATCTGATCCGTTTCGATCTGTAGCATCAGTTCAATCAGTATTCTATTCGGCTTCCTATTTTCAAAAACCCCTCGAAAAGTGAGCGAACCGAGAGTTTGAGATTTGAGATCTGAGATTTGAGATTGAGGTTTGAGATGAAACAGGAGATGAAACAGATAAAACAGATGAAAGAGATGACGAATCGAATCGCAAGAATTCTGCTCTGTCTGCTGGCTTCCGCCGCGCTGTTGGCTACTCGGCCTTCAGACGTGAATGGCTGGGGCGCGCATGGCCACGAACTGTCGGGCCGCGCGGCGGCGATGAATTTCCCCGCCGAAGCGCCGAAGTTTTTCCGCAAGGCGGTCAATCAATTCGGCTACCTCAATCCGGAACCGGATCGCTGGCGCAGCCGCGAGGAATCGAATCTGGACAAGGCTCTGGATTCAGCGTATGCGCCTGATCATTTCCTCGATATGGAACTCGTTCCGCCCGCCGCATTCAACGCCGTCAACCGCTACGAATTCACCGCCGAGATGATCAAAGCGGGCCAGAAGCCCACAACCGCCGGATTCGTTCCGTTCAGTATTCTCGAAATGTTTCAACGCCTGCGCATCGAATTCCGTTTGTGGCGCGCCGAGAAAGATTCAAACAAGCGCAAATGGATCGAGCAGCGAATCATCAACGACGCGGGCATTCTGGGCCATTACGTCAGCGACGCGGCCAACCCGCATCACACCACGATCCATTACAACGGATGGTCCGGCGCCAACCCGAAAGGCTACACGACCTACACGCGCGAGAACGGAATCCATTACCGCTTTGAAGAACTCTACGTGCAATCGCACATTCAAATAAACGACGTGGCGCCGCTGGTCGGCGCGCCGCGCGTGATCGAAAAACCGCGCGAAGAGATTTGGAATTATCTGCGAAGCTCAAACGCGCTGGTCGAACAGCTTTACATTCTCGACAAACAGGAGCCGTTCGGCGACAAGACCGCTTCGCCGGAGCACAAGAAATTTGTCAGCGCGCGATTGGCCGCCGGGGCGCAGATGCTGCGCGATCTGTGGTGGACGGCCTGGGTGACAAGCGCGCCAGCGCCAGTGGCGGCAACCGCCGAAACGAAGTGAGAGATCAACGATGAAACATCCGGCATTACTCGACAGCAAACGCGCCGCATTGGCCGTGATTGATGTGCAGGAGGCGTTCAGCAAGATCATTGCTGATTTTGACGAGATGGCCTCGCGCATCGCGCTGATGGTCGAGGCCTGCAATCTGCTCAACCTGCCGATCATCGTCACCGAACAATATCCGAAAGGGCTTGGACGCACGGTCGAAACAATTGGGCGCCATTTGCCCGAAGGCGTTCAGCCAATCGAAAAGCTCTCGTTTTCAGCCTGCGGCGCGCAGGAATTCGACACGCGGCTGCGTGAACGCCACATCGAGCAGGTGATCTTGTGCGGCATCGAAGCGCACATCTGCGTCAGCCAGACGGCGCACGACCTGTTGCAAAATGGCTATCAGGTACATTTGCTGAGCGACGCTGTTTCAACTCGGTTGGTCAGGAATCGTGAAGTGGCGATAAACAAGATGGCCAGGGCGGGAGCGATCATCTCCTCGATTGAGATGGCGTTGTTTGAATTGTGTCCGGCGGGAACGGCGGAGTTCAAACAGATGCAGGCGTTGGTGAAGGAATTAAGATAGGAAAGAGCATGGAGTTCAGGCTTCAGCCTGCCGGCGCGTTTCAACGCAAAAGCGGCAGGCTGAAGCCTGAACTCCATGCTCTTTCGATTGCGGGCTTATTTCTTAGTGAAGACCCAGGTTGATTCGTTCGTGCCTCGCGGGGATTCCGACTTGCGATGAACCTTGAGCGTCTTGCCATCATCGGCCAGTTCCCAATGCTCAACCGTCGTTGACGTGAAATCGCCATTCGGGGTGCTGAAGTTGGAGACGGTATTGATCTCGATAGTCTTACCGTCATTGAGCCATTTCGCTTTCGAGGTTGATTTCCCGCGCTGGGTTTCAGCGGTCGTCTCGCTGCCGTCAAGCTTGACAGTCAATGAGCCTCCGCTACCCATCATCCCGCGTCGGCCGCCACCACCGCCTTCCGCCATATCGAGCTTCTGCTCGCGCGAAATTTGTTTGTCGTCCTGCGTGATTGTCCACGTTGCGCCCTGCAGCCGATCCGCCATCATCTGCGGCAACTGGCTCTTGCCTTTGTCCAGTTCCCACGTGCCCGCGAAGTTGGCGCCTTTTTGCGCGCTCACCGCTGCGACGCCGATCATCATTGCGCAGAACACGCCACAAAACATCAATGCTCTTTTCATTGTCGTGCCTCCCTGTGAAGTTTGAGTGAATTTGAACTGATTGCGCCGCCGTTTTCCACGAACCCTCGAAATGGCGGCCTGATCCGTTCAGTAAGACGATAGCGCGACGCTGAAAGTCACAATAAATTCCGGGCGCATCGCTCGATCAGGATCAGCCTTCAACTTCATCCACGACTTTCCGCGCGACCTCTTCTCGGTGATGATTGGCGTCGCCGAACATAATCTCAGACGCTTTGGCGCGTTTGTAGTAAAGCTGCATGTTGTGTTCCCAGGTGAAGCCGATGCCGCCGTGAAGTTGCACGCCACGATTGCCGACTTCGCGCGCCGCGTCCGAACAATGAGCTTTAGCCACCGACACAGCCAGCTTCGCCGACGGATCGTTTTCCGAAACCGCCCACGCCGCGTAATACGTGGCCGAACGCGCGCCTTCGGTGAAATTGAACATATCGGCGCACTGATGCTGCACAGCCTGATAAATGCCAATCGGCTTGCCGAACTGCTGCCGCGTCTTCGCGTATTCGACGGTGTTTTCCAGCGTCCACTGCATTCCGCCGAGCATCTCGGCGCACAGCGCGACAATCGCAATGTCCGTAGCCGATTCAATCGCCTCCTGCGTGCGCGCGTTGAACGCGAGCGCGTCAGCTTCAGCCACGACCACATCGCCGAATTCGACCGAGTAGAGCTTGCGCGTCGCGTCAATGCCCGGTGTCGCGGTGATCTTCAATCCGCGCGCGCCGCGTTCAACCGGCAGCAGGATCAATCCATCATTGCCGCGCGCGACGCAGATGATCACGTCGGCGACTTCGGCGTCGGTGACAAACTCCTTGCGCCCGCTCAGCCGATATTCTTTGCCTTCTTTTTCAGCGCGCATCTGCACGGCTGCCGGATTCCAATCGGCGTCTTCTTCGAGCAATGCGACCGTCGCCTTCATCTCGCCCGCCGCAATCGCTTCCAGATACTGTTTGCGCTGCCCTTCACTGCCCGCGCGATCAATCAACGCGGCAGCCCACAATGTCGAAATGAACGGCCCCGGCAAACACGCGCGGCCCATCTCTTCGCAGACGGCGATCAGGTCAACCAGGCTCAGTCCAAGCCCGCCGAACTCTTCGGGAATGATCAATCCCATCCAGCCCTGATCGGCCATCGCGCGCCACAATCCGTCGTCGAAGGCCGTTTCAGTCGCCATCAATTCGCGCACGCGCTCAGGCTTGCATTCGCGGGCGAAGAAGTCGCGCGCAGATTGTTGAAGAAGTTTTTGCGCTTTACTCAGGTCGAAGTCCATAGTGTGTTGGTGGTTGGTGGTTGGTGGTTGGTGGTTGGTGGTTGGTGGCTGGTGGTTGGTGGTTCGTGAGAACCGACCACCGACCACCAACCACCAACCACCATTTTCAGTAGCTCTTCGGCAAGCCAAGCACGCGCTCGGCGACGATGTTTCGCAGGATTTCGCTCGTGCCCGCCTCGATGGTGTTGGCGCGCGCGCGCAGGTAATCGAAGACCCACTGCCCGTCGTCGAAGCCCCACAACTGCGCGTGAGGGCCGAGCGCCTCCATCGCCGTTTGCTGGAAACGCTGATTGAACTCGCTCCATTGAATTTTGAGTATCGAGCCTTCGGGGCCGGGGACGCCCGTCTGGCTGATTTTGGTGAGCGAACGCATGTTGGTGAGCCGGAAGATTTCAAGCTCGATGTAAGCCTGGGCGAGCTTTTGGCGATAGATTGGATTTTGGCTTGCAGGCTTGCCGCCGCGTTTCGTCTGGCGAACCCGTTCGATCAAATCGTCGAAATTGCGTTTGAATTGAACGTAGGTGCCCGTGCCCAGGTTAGCGCGCTCGTTCATCAACGTGGTGATCGCCGTCTGCCAGCCTTTGTTGATTTCGCCGAGCACGTTCGCCACAGGCACGCGCACATTGTCGAAAAAGACTTCGTTGAAACTGGCGTCGCCGGTCATTTGTTTGAGCGGGCGCACCACAACGCCCGGACTGTGCATATCAACGAGCAGCGCGGTGATGCCTTTGTGCTTCGGAGCTTCCATGTCGGTGCGCGTCAGCAGCAGGCACCAGTCAGCGACGTGAGCCAGGCTGGTCCAAATCTTCTGGCCGTTGACCACGAAATGATCGCCATCGCGCGTGGCTTTCGTCGCAAGCGAAGCGACGTCGCTGCCCGCGTTCGGCTCTGAAAATCCCTGACACCAGATCTCTTCGGCTGAAACTATCTTCGGCAGAAAGCGGGCCTTCTGCTCCGGCGTTCCGACAGCGATGATCGTCGGGCCAATCAGGTAAAGGCCGAGCGCGTTGATCAGCGGCGGGGCTTCGGCGCGCGCCCACTCCTCCTGCAGGATCGCCATCTCGATCAGCTTCGCGCTGCGCCCGCCGTATTCCTTCGGCCACGAGATCGCAGCCCAGCCGCCTTCACTGGCTTTGCGCTGCCACTTGCGCAAATAGTCGAAGTACTCACCCTTCTCTTCTTCGCTCGTGGCGCCGGTGAAAGGCGGCGGCGTGTTTGCTTGCAGCCACGCGCGCAGTTCGTCGCGGAATTGCAGTTGTTCTGGTGTGAGATTTAAGTCCATAGCTCCTCTCAATTTGCCGAAACAGTGTTGCCCTTGCCATACCTTTCGATGATCTCGAAACAGGCATCTATGATCTGTTCCCTATACTTTAGGTTGATGGCAACTAAACTCTCATCATTATGCCGCAAAGCCTCTCTGCTACAATTCAATCGCTCTGATCCTACAACGAGCCGTAGTATGGCGTCGCAATATGATTTAAAGACTGGAAACTCCTTAGCCTCGTAACCATCATGTTTAAGCCAAGAGAAAATTCTCTCCATCTTTATGCACCCTACTGGCAAGCCTATTTGGTAAGAAATGATCGCTCGCGCATTGGCTACTAACTTTCTGAAATAAATTTCCTGTTTCTGCTCACTCATGAATGACTTCAACCTGTCATGCAGGAAAGCAATTCAACTCAGTTTGAATTCTCCGTGGCTTGCAACAGCAACTCCGCCACATCCATCACCTTCACATCGCGCTCGCCGCGTTTGGCATTAACGCCGTCTTCGAGCATCGTCATACAGAACGGGCATCCGACAGCGACAACATCCGCGCCGGTTTCCAGAGCCTGCCGCGCGCGTTCCTGATTGACGCGTTTGTCGCGCGGTTCTTCGACGAAGCTCATTCCGCCGCCGCCGCCGCAACAGAAGCCGTTTCCGCGGCTCTGCTTCATCTCGACAGTCGAACGTGATGAAATTCGCACGAGTTGTCGCGGAGCGTCGAAGACGCCGTTGTGACGGCCCAGATAGCAAGGATCGTGAAAAGTGATCTTCTGTTCGCTCTGCTCGACAGGCTTGATCCTGCCTTCATCAACCAGTTGGGCGAGAAACTCGCTGTGATGATATACCTCGTAACTGCCGCCGAATTGCGGATACTCGTTGCGGAATGTGTTGAAGCAATGCGGGCACGACGTGACGATCTTTTTCACGTCGTAACGCCGCAGCGTCTCGACATTCTCTTTCGCCAGCATCTCGAACAGGAATTCGTTGCCGATGCGGCGCGCCGGGTCGCCTGTGCATTTCTCTTCGCGGCCCAGGATGGCGAATTTGACTCCGGCTTTTTCCAGCAACTGCGCGGTCGCCCGCACGGCCTTTTGGTTACGTTCGATCAACGCTCCGCCGCAACCGACCCACAACAAAACCTCGGCGTCGCGCGCTTCAGCGATTGTTTTGACGTTCAAGCCTTCGGCCCAATCCACGCGCGAGCTTTGCGTGCCGCGAAACGGATGGCCGCGCGATTCGAGCGACGTAATCGCCTCCTGCATCGTGTCGGGGAAATCGGATTCCTCCATCACCAGGAAGCGGCGCATATCAACGATCTTCGGCATCTGTTCGATGAAGACCGGGCAGGCTTCCATGCACGCGCCGCACGTCGTGCATTGCCACAAGCGTTCGGGCGAAGTCGCTGGAACGGCGTTGATGATCGGCTTCGCAAAATCGCCGTTGGCTCGCGCGAGGTTTCGCAGATCGAGAATGATGTCGCGCGGCGAAAGCGATTTGCCAACAGTGTTCGCTGGACAGACCGATGTGCAGCGGCCACATTCGGTGCAAGCGTCCAGGTCGAGCAGGTCTTTCCACGTGAAGCCCGCGAGCGACTTCACGCCCATCGGCTCGCCCGTCTCGGCCAGTTTGTCGAAATCCATCGCTTTGAGCGACGCGCCACTCGGCGTGAGCCGCGCAGTGTAGATGTTGAGCGGCCCCGTCACGACGTGAATCATCTTCGTGTACGGCGCCCACGCGATGAAGCCGAAGATCAGCGCGGCATGAAGCCACCACGTCACGAGATGCGCCGTCTTCATCGTCTCAACGCTCATCAGCGATTGCGAAGCCTGCGCGACCAGATTGCCGAAAGGCGACCACGCGCCCCAGGGATCATTCGTCGCCGCGATGCGCCAGCCTTCGATCAGAAAACCCGTCAGCGCGATCAGAAAAATCGCCGCCAGAATCTGCAACGCCTCGTCCGTGTAAACCAGCTTCTTCGGTTTCAAAACCAGCCTGCGAATGGTTGCGACACCGACTCCGATCAAAACCAGCGCGCCGAAAACATCAACGACGAAGGATTGAAAGTAGAGATAGAACGCGCCGCGCATAATCGGCAGGCCGAAATCGTAATCGAGCATCACGACCGTCGTCGCAACGGTCAGAATGATGAAGCCGTAAAAAATGAAAGTGTGAAAAACGGCTGCGTATTTCTCGCGCGCCGTGCGCCGCTGTTCCAGCGCGTGTTTGAGCAGCAGTTTTAGCCGCTCCACCGGATGGTCGAAGCGATCAACAGGCAATCCGCGCCGCCACAACGCGACACGGCGATAAAAACCGTAGCCCGCAACAACGAGCGAAACGGCAAACATTACATACATCACCCAAACGTGGGAGATGTTCCAGAGGACTTCCCGCGTGGGGGGCAAATCATCTGTAAAACAGCCGGTTGGAATAAACGCGATTGTTAGCGAAGAAGCATTCATTTCTGCATAGCTCTCAGCTTCTCTTTCAGCAGTGGAATGACCTTCCTGTAATCCTCGACGATGCCGAAGCGGCAGCTTTTGAAGATCGGCGCATCGGCGTCAATGTTGATCGCGGCGATGTTCTTGGCGTCTGAGATTCCGGCCATGTGCTGGCTCGCGCCGCGAATCGCGACGGCGATGTACAAACCGGGCGCGACTTTTTTGCCCGTTTGCCCGACTTGCCACGACGGCGGACACCATCCCGAATCGCAGGCCGCGCGCGACGCGGCGGTCTGCCCGTCCAACATCGCCGCGAGCTCCTGCAAATCCTTGAACGGCTCGGGGCCGCCAAGCCCGCGTCCGCCAGAAACGATCACGCGTGCGTCTTCCAATCGCGCTTCGCCCCCTGCTTCGTTTTTGCGTTCGATGATCCGCGTTCGGTCGTCGAATTGAAAATCGAGCCGTGTCTGCCTGACCGTCGTCACCGACGCGGATGCTGTCGCGACTGGCTCAAACGCGCGAGCGCGCAACCACAAAACCGCGGGCGAGCGTTTCAGTTCAATCGTGGCGACGGCCTTGCCGCCATAAACACTGCGTTTGATTCTGATCGCGCTATCCTGCGCCGTCAGATCGAGGCAATCGCCCGCAGCGGCTCCGCCCAAACGATGCGCCAATCGCGGCGTCAACTCCTGGCTGTAAGTGTCGGCGCCGAACAACACCGCGCGCGGCCCGATTTCACGGCAGATTTGCGTGATCGCGTTCAGATGAAGCTCTGGTTGATATTCGGCCAGTTCTTTCTGGTCGGCGGAAATGACGGCGTCTGCAACCGATGCGATTCTGATGTTCAGTTCGGGGTCGTGCGCGCCGACAATGACGGCGTGCAGCCGCGCGCCGAGTTGATCGGCCAATCGGCGGCCAGCGCCAGCGACGCCTTGCGCAACGCGGTCGTAGCCTGAGCCGGAAAACAAACAGATGATTACGTCACTCATAATTCGAGAGATGGTGGATTACAAAGCGCGCGTGATTTCGATGATGCGCTCGGCGAACTTTTCGACCTTCTGTTCCAGCGTGTCGCCGGAGACAAACTCGCAGGTTACGTCTTTGACCGGAATGGCCAGATCAACGACTTCGTAATAATTCCCGCCCGCGCGAATCTCGGCGGCGTTGACGCCGATCTCTTCCAACGTCCATTTCGTGATCGGCTGGCGCGCGGACATCATAATGTCGCGCGTTTTGGGAATGCGCGGGACGTTGAATTCATTGTTCGTGACGGTGACAACCAGCGGCGTTTTGGCTTCCAGCTTCTCCCAGCCGTTGTCGGTTTGGCGTTTGACAATCAGCTCATCGCCGCTCGGCTCGATGTGGTCAACGAACGACACGCACGGCGCCCCCAACTCTTCGGCGAGCAAGCCGCCGGTTTGAGCCACACCCCAATCGCCCGATTCGCGGCCCAGCATCACCAGATCGAACGCGCCGATCTTGCGGATTGCGGCAGCCAGCGTCTGAGCTACCGCCAGCGGATCGGGATGCGGATGGCCGTCGTTGACGACAAGCGTCGCGGCGTCGGCCTTCATTGCCAACGCTTTTCGCAAGGTGTCTTCCGCGCTCTCGGGGCCGAAGGTCAACGCGGTAATCCTGCCGCCGGTCTTTTCTTTCAATTGCAGCGCGGTTTCCAGCGCGTTTTCGCAAAAAATGTTGGTGACGAGATTGGCCGAGCCACGCACGGCCTCTCGCTTTTCGCCGTCCACGCGGAAATCGCGCGCGGGAATCTCAGGATCGAGAATTTGTTTCAGACAAACTATTATGTTCACGATGATGCTTTTGGTTTTGAAGAAGCGCCGAGCTTATAATGCCCATTCAATCGAACTTACCAATCGGTAGGTGACTCTATTCTCCAGGCAATTTCATGTCAAGCTGCGCTCGGTTTTGAGAGGAAATCGAATGAAGATTCTGTAAATCCCGGACGGGTCGTTTAACAATCGGCGAAATAATCATTGGTGGACGCCCAAACAATTTGACTCCCGAAGTCATCCGACAATCAAATAACCCGAGGTGAAATTATGCGTATCAAGCTCACGGCCCTGCTGTTCGTTGCGATTTGCGTCGTCGCGGCGTCGGCTCAGAACAAAACTCCGGTCAACCAACTGACCAAAGCTGAAAAAGCCGCCGGATGGCGACTGCTCTTCGACGGCAAAACGCTCGATGGCTGGCGCGGCTTTCACAATGACAAAGCGCCTGGCGGATGGGCAATCGAAGACGGTTGCATCAAGAAGATTCAGGCCCAGGGCGAACTCGGAGAAGCGGGCGGCGACCTGATCACCGTTGATCAATTCGACAACTTTGAATTTTCAGTCGAATGGAAGCTGTCGAAAGGCGGCAACAGCGGCATCAAGTATCTGGTTTCGGAAAACCTGCCGCCGAAGGGCAAATCGGGCGTCAGTTTTGAATACCAGGTTCTGGATGACCAAAATCATCCTGACGCCAAAGCGGGCATCGCGGGCAATCGCACCGCAGGCTCGCTTTACGATCTGATCCCGGCGAGCAACAGCAAGAAACTCAATCCTCCGGGCGAATTCAACCAGACTCGCATCGTCGTCAAAGGCAATCACATCGAGCACTGGCTGAACGGCGTGAAGGTCGTCGAGTTCGAGCGCGGCGGCGAGAAGTTGAAACAGCACATCGCCGAGAGCAAGTTCAAAAATACGAAAGGCTTCGGCGAAACTGCCAAAGGCCACATCCTGTTGCAGGATCACGGCGACGCCGTCTGGTACCGCAACATCAAAATCCGCACACTCAAATCCAACTGAAATTTCTGAAAGGAAGTAATCAAAGCATTGATCTCACATCCACCGATTGTTCAAATCTCTCTCGACCTGACTGACATCAAAGAAGCAATCGAAACCGCGCGCATCGCCGTAGAAGCCGGTGTTGACTGGCTCGAAGCCGGCACGCCCCTGATCCTGGCCGAAGGCTTGCACGGCGTGCGGGCTTTGCGCGCCGAATTCCCCAATCATCCAATCGTCGCCGACCTGAAGACGATGGACGGCGGCTATCTGGAAGCCGAGATGATGGCTAAAGCCGGAGCGACGCACGTTGTCGTGATGGCTCGCGCGCACGCCGAGACGATCAAATGCGTAGTCAAAGCCGGGCGCGATTTCGGCGCGAAGGTGATGGGCGACAACATGGTCTGCGAAGACAAGGCCGCCGCCTCGAAATGGATGGAAGACCTCGGCGTTGATTACATCGTGCATCACACCGGCTTCGACGAACGCAATGGAATCTTCGCCGACACGGGCAAGCGATTGAGTCCGCTCGACGACCTGAAAGCCGTAGTCGCCGCCGTCAACATTCCGGTGCAGGCGGTCGGCGGGCTTTCGATAGAAGAAGCCATCTCGATGCCGAAGCACGGCGCTCCGCTGGTGGTGATCGGAGCGCCGTTGGCGATTGACGCGCATTCGTTCAGCACAACCAGCGGCGATTTGAAAGGTATCCTGACTGAAATCGTAAGGAGAATAAGGCAATGAGCAATTCAATGGCCGCCGTCGTGCAATACGATTTGAAACCGGGTTCGGTCGAAGTGCGCGAGATGGCGATTCCTGAAATCGGCGAAGACGAAGTGTTGTTGCAAGTCGGCGCGGTGAGCGTCTGCGGCAGCGACGTGCATCAATATCACGGATCGCAAAGCTGGCCTGTGGCTGTGCCGGTCGTACTCGGCCACGAATTCGGCGGCGTGGTGGCGAAGGCCGGCAAGCGCGTCAAGGGCGTCAAGGAAGGCGACCGCGTCGTTTCAGAAACCGCGTCTTACATTTGCGGCAACTGCATGATGTGCCGCACGGGCGCGTATAACCTCTGCCCGCAGCGCAAAGGCTTCGGCTACGGCATCAACGGCGCGATGGCCGGGTTTGTCAGAGTTCCCGAACGCACGCTGCATCACATTCCCGACAGCCTGCCGTTTGAAAAGGCCGCGCTGACCGAGCCTTGCTGCGTGGGTTACAACTGCGTCATCGAAAAGAGCAAGGTCAAACCCGGCGACACGGTGGTCGTGCTGGGGCCGGGGCCGATTGGGTTGCTGTGCGCGGAGATGGCGCGGTTGGCGGGCGCAGGCAATTTGATCGTCGCCGGAATGGCGCAGGACGCGTCGCGCCTGCAAGCCGCGAAAGAACTCGGCGTCACGCACGCGATCAACTTGCAGGAAACCGATTTGAAAGATTTCGTGCTCAGCATCGGCGACGGACTCGGCGCGCATCTGGTGGTTGACGCGGCGGGAGCTTCGGCTGCGCTGAAGGCCGCGCTCGACATCGTGCGGCCCGGCGGTCAGATCACGAAGGTCGGCTGGGGGCCG
>WBZR01004358.1_pt1 | contig 11656 bp, 9 predicted proteins | sample 5204231 | NCBI WGS metagenome assembly WBZR01 (sample SAMN12412403, study PRJNA552823) | activated sludge metagenome | isolation source: activated sludge from anammox sidestream of wastewater treatment plant... | place: USA: Virginia | collected 2017-08
CCGGCGGCGCGAACCTCCCGATCCGAGGCCATCGCGCCACGCCCCGCTCGCCATCGGGCCCGTTGGCCGTATAGTGGCGCATGATTTCTTCCGAGACCCTCCCGACATGACCGACAGCGCTCCCCCCGCCCCCAGCCCGCGCGGCGTCACGCTCCACGAGATCGCCGCGTTCGCCGCGCTCCTCGGGCCCGGACGGCTCATCGGGATCGATGCGGGCAGCAAGACGCTGGGGCTTGCGCTGAGCGACGTCACGCGCTCCATCGCATCGGCGCTCGAGACCATCCGACGTACGAAGTTCAGAGACGATGCGAAGCGCCTCCTCGATCTCGCGGGCGAGCACGCCGTTCAGGGCTTCGTCTTGGGATTTCCCGCCAATCTCGACGGCAGCGAGGGTCCGCGGGCGCAGGCGACGCGCGCTTTCGCGCGCAATCTCAACGCACTCTCGGCACTTCCCATTTTGCTCTGGGACGAGCGGCTGACGACGGCGGAGGCCGAACGCATGCTGATCGCCGCCGACACGAGCCGCAAACGCCGCGCCGACGTCATCGACAAGCTCGCCGCGACGCTGATCCTGCAGGGGGCACTCGACAGGATGCGCCGTCTCGTGCCCTGAGCCAAGCCCGATCAAACCGAAGTCGCACGCGCGCCGTATTGATTACGGAACATATGCGGCGACGCACGAACGCGTACGCAGCGATCCGGCGTTGTCATCACGACGCCGCGTCGCGCCGGTGCATGGCGTCGCTGTGCTCGCACGTCCTCTCTTCCTCTACTGAAGGAAGCTTTTTTGTCGCCGAACGGCGGAAACGAGGAACCTGCGCGCCGAAGCGGAATTAGGTGTCTGCCGTCCATGCGGGGAAACAGGCGCGACGGCAAAATGCGTACACCACCTGTCTGCGTGCGTTTCAACGGAGAGCAGGCATGAGCAATGGGCAGACCTGCCGTGTGCGGTGTTATCTTTCGCCCCGTTCAAGGATGCGTATAGCTTGCTCATCGTCGATGCGGGCCATCGGAAGCAATCCCACGAGCAAGAGGACATGACTGCGAATGAAACATGTGAATGGTGACGACAGAGCGTCCTCGGCTTTGCATCTGCTGCACAGAGCCGGCCAATGCGCAGACGAGATGTTTGCGGTCAGCGTCGGCGAAGCCGGCCTCACTCCCCGGCAGTTCGCCGTGATGAGGGCGATCGCCAACAGCGAGGAGCCGAGCCAGACCACGCTCGTGGAACGGACGGGGATCGATCGCTCGACGATGGCCGATATCGTCCGGAGACTGACCTCGCGCGGGCTCGTCCAGCGGCGACGCACACGACGGGACGCTCGCCGCTATGCCGTGCGCCTGACGGACAAGGGTGAAAGCGCGTTGCGCCTCGCGGAGCCCGCCGCTCGCTCGACGGACGAGAAGATCCTGGCCGCCCTTGCGCCGACGCAGCGCGATGCGTTTCTGCGCTCGCTGTCGCGCATCGTCATGGCGGTCGAGCCGGACGGCGGCCAGCGCAGCGGACGGACCTAGGCGAGACCCCGTGCACTGGCGATGGGGCATGGGCTTGGGGGTATGGGCGCGCCCATGCGCGAGACGTCCCCGCCTCCGGCGTACCTAGGCCGCGGCGCGTCCGGCGTGCGATCGCCCCCATCGCGCCGTTGACGGATCTTACGTGTGCCCAGGTGCGCCCTCATGCGGAAAGCCTGCCTCCGGCTCATGCGGCGCGCCTGCTTCGGCTGACCCGCTTCCCATGGGCTTCGGGCTCAGCGATTGCCCTGGCCCTTGACTTATCCTGGCGCATCACTGTCCCATCCCATCATGAGGACGCAACCTAGCCTGTTCGCCCCACGGGTCGCGGGCTGACGAACGGCATCGATCATGATCAAGGTCCAGAGTGCTCTCGCGGCTGCCGCTGTCGCCGGTCTGCTCGCCGCCGCCCCGGCCGCGACGGCCGCCCTCACCGGCGTATCCGGCGAGACAGTTCTTGCTCCGACCCCGCTGTCCGCCGCCGACACCGCGCTCACGCTCCTTCTTCCAGCCGTGCTCGGCTACGCTCTGGGGTCGATCCCGTTCGGCCTCTTGCTCACCCGCTTCGCGGGGCTCGGCGACATCCGCTCCATCGGATCGGGAAACATCGGCGCGACCAACGTGCTGCGCACGGGGCACAAGGGGCTTGCCGCGCTGACGCTGCTGCTGGACGCCCTCAAGGGTGTCGTGGCCGTGCTCGCGGGCTCTGCGGTCGGGGCCCGCTTCGGACTTGCGGTCGACGGCGGTCTGATCGCGGGGCTCGCCGCATTCATAGGCCACATCTTCCCGGTGTGGCTCGGCTTCAAGGGCGGCAAGGGCGTTGCGACCTATATCGGCGTGATGGGCGCCCTGGCGTGGCCGGGCGCGGCGATCTTCTGCGCCGTCTGGATTGCGGCAGCGGTGCTGACGCGCTACTCCTCCGCCTCCGCTCTTGCCGCGAGCCTTGTCGCGCCCTTGGCCCTGTTCGTGCTCGGCTACGTTCCGGAGGCGCTGCTCTCGCTTCTGATGACGGTGCTGCTCCTCTGGAAGCACGAGGCCAATATCCGGCGGCTCATCAGGGGTGAGGAGCCCAGGATCGGTGCCAAAGTCTGACGCGCCCCGGCTGTTCACGGCTGCGCCGCTGCCCGTCGCCGTCCTCGACGACGAGGAGCGCCTCGCGTGCCTGCGCCTGATCCGGTCGGCCCAGGTCGGGCCGGCGACGTTTCGCGACCTGATCAATCATTACGGGGGCGCCAAACAGGCCCTCGCCGCGTTGCCCTTGCTGCAGCGTCGCGCCGGCGGACGGCCGGTCCGCATCTGCCCGGAAGCCGATGCGGACGCCGAGCTTCGCGCGGCCCGCAAGGCCGGCGCCGCGGCGGTGTTCACGATCGAGCCGGGGTATCCGGCCGCCCTGGCGGCCATCGATGCGCCGCCGCCCATGCTCTACGTCAAAGGACGCACGGAGCTTCTCTCCCGTCCCGCCGTCGCGATCGTGGGATCGCGACACGCGTCCGCGGCCGGGCTCAAGCTCTCGCGCACCTTCGCGTCCGCTCTCGCGGAAGCGGGGCTCGTCATCGTCTCGGGGCTGGCGCGCGGCATCGATGCGGCCGCCCACGAGGCAAGCCTCGCCCACGGCACGGTCGCGGTGCTCGCCGGCGGCATCGACATCGTCTATCCGCCGGAGCACGCGAGGCTGCAGGAGCGCATCGGCGAAACGGGCTGCCTCGTCACGGAGCAGCCGCCGGGGTTCACGCCGCGCGCCAAGGACTTTCCGCGGCGCAATCGCCTCGTCTCCGGACTCTCGCTCGGGGTGCTCGTCATCGAGGCCGCACGCCGCTCGGGGACACTCGTCACGGCCCGTTTTGCAGGCGAGCAAGGACGTGAGGTGTTTGCCGTGCCCGGCCATCCTCTCGATCCGCGCGCCGAGGGCACCAATCAGCTGCTCAAGTCGGGGGCGAGCCTCGCGACCGAGCCCGAGGATGTGCTCGCCGAGCTCGCCCCGCAGCTCGCCCGCGCCGTTTCGGATCTTTCAGAGACGGAGAGCGGATTTATGGCCCGCGAGCCTTCCGATCCCCCGCGGGACCGCCCCGTGCCGGGAGAGGCGGAGCGCGCGCACGTCCTGTCCTTGCTGGGCGCCCATCCCATCGACATCGATGAGATCGTGCGTGCCACCGCCCTCGAGGCGCGAGAGGTGCGCATTGTGCTTATGGAGCTTGATCTGGCAGGGGAAATCGTACGCCACGGCAACCAGCTCGTGTCCCGGTCCATCCGGTAGATCAGCGGCAATCCTTGGAGCGCAGCTCCGCCTCCGTGTGCGCCAAATCCAGAAGCCCTTCCAGGGTCGGCTGCCGGCAAGCGTTCGCCATCTTCGTCAACTCAATCAAGAGATCCGAAATGTATCGGAGCTGCTCTCTCTTGTTCTGGATATACTCCAACGAGATCGCGATCCTCTCGGTATCGTCCCCCTTGCACACGGCCAGATCTCCCGTCTTTTGTCGAAAGCTCTTACAGGCCTCGCTCCGAATCCTGCTTAGACTATCTTTTCTATGTTCGGTTGTAAATATACATTTTTTACGTCTAGAAATTGTGCGTCCGCGTGCCTCCGCTTGACCTCCGCCGGGGCGGCTCTTAGAACACGAACGCGGCTGGCACTCGCGCCATTACAGTGCCAAGCCAGCCTGCGCGTTGCGCACGCGCCCACAAGCCCTTATCGGAGTTCGTAAATTCCATGCAATTCAGACCCCTGCACGATCGCGTCGTCATCCGCCGCGTGGACAGCGAGACAAAGACCTCCGGCGGCATCATCATCCCCGACACCGCCGCGGAGAAGCCCCAGCAGGGCGAGGTGCTCGCCGCGGGTCCCGGCACGCGCGACGAGACGGGCAAGCTGGTGGCGCTCGACATCAAGGCCGGCGACAAGGTGCTGTTCGGCAAGTGGAGCGGCACGGAAGTGAAGATCGACGGTCAGGATGTCCTCATCATGAAGGAGAGCGACATCATGGGCGTCATCGAGTAGCGCCCGATCCGCCGCGGCCTGTTTCCTGACGCAGGCCCGTCCCGACCCAAGGGGCTCGACCGCTCGAGCCCCGGCCCCCCCCGCCCCCTTTTAACCGGAGCCCGCCTCATGGCCGCCAAAGACGTCCGCTTTTCCACCGATGCCCGCGACAAGATCCTGCGTGGCGTCGACATCCTCACCAACGCCGTCAAAGTCACGCTCGGCCCCAAAGGCCGCAACGTCGTCATCGAGCGGAGCTTCGGCGCGCCGCGCACCACGAAGGACGGCGTGTCGGTCGCCAAGGAGATCGAGCTCGAGGACAAGCTCGAGAACATGGGCGCGCAGATGGTGCGGGAAGCCGCCCAGAAGACCAACGATCTCGCGGGCGACGGAACGACGACCGCCTGCGTGCTGACCCAGGCCATCGTGCGCGAGGGCCTCAAGGCGGTCGCGGCCGGCATGAGCCCGATGGATCTCAAGCGCGGCATCGATCAGGCCGTCGCCGAGGTGGTTGCGGAGATCGCCAAGAAGGCGAAGAAGGTCAAGAACTCCTCCGAGATCGCCCAGGTCGGCACCATCTCGGCGAACGGCGAGCGCGCGATCGGCGAGATGATCGCGGAAGCGATGCAGAAGGTCGGCAACGAGGGCGTGATCACGGTCGAGGAGGCCAAGAGCCTCGAGACCGAGCTCGACGTCGTCGAGGGCATGCAGTTCGACCGCGGCTATCTCTCGCCCTACTTCATCACCAACGCCGAGAAGATGACCGCCGAGCTGGACGACCCCTACATCCTCATCCACGAGAAGAAGCTCTCGGGCCTGCAGTCGCTGCTGCCGGTGCTCGAAGCGGTGGTTCAGACCGGCAAGCCGCTGCTCATCATCGCAGAAGAGGTCGAGGGCGAGGCGCTCGCCACGCTGGTCGTCAACAAGCTGCGCGGCGGGCTCAAGATCGCAGCCGTCAAGGCGCCGGGCTTCGGCGACCGCCGCAAGGCCATGCTCGAGGACATCGCCGTGCTGACCAAAGGCCAGACCATCAGCGAGGATCTCGGCATCAAGCTTGAGAACGTCACGCTCGACATGCTGGGCCGCGCCAAGCGCGTCACCATCACCAAGGACGACACGGTGATCGTCGACGGCGGCGGCAAGAAGAAGGAGATCGAAGCCCGTGTCTCCCAGATCAAGGCGCAGATCGAGGAGACAACCTCGGACTACGACCGCGAGAAGCTGCAGGAGCGTCTGGCGAAGCTCGCCGGCGGTGTGGCCGTGATCAAGGTCGGCGGCGCCACCGAGGTCGAGGTCAAGGAGCGCAAGGACCGCGTCGACGACGCGCTCAATGCCACCCGCGCCGCCGTCGAGGAGGGTGTCGTGCCCGGCGGCGGCGTCGCGCTGCTCAAGGCGACCAATGCCATCACGGCCAAGGGCGCCAACGACGACCAGACGGCCGGCATCGCCATCGTCCGCCGCGCGCTGCAGGCCCCCATCCGGCAGATCGCGGAGAATGCCGGAAGCGAGGGCTCGATCGTCGTTGCCCGCGTCCTCGAAGCCAAGGGCGCCACCTTCGGCTACGACGCGCAGGCCGGCGAGTACGGCGACCTGATCGAGAAGGGCATCATCGACCCCGCAAAGGTCGTGCGCACCGCGCTGCAGGACGCCGCCTCGATCGCGGGCCTGCTGATCACGACGGAAGCCGCCATCGCCGAGGCGCCGAAGCCCGACAACGGCCACTCGCACGACCCGGCCGGCATGGGCGGAATGGGCGGCATGGGCGGCATGATGTAAGCGGCCGCCCGCCGCGTCCCGCCGATCTCACCCTGGCCCGCAGGAGCAGCCTCCTGCGGGCTTTCTCATGGACCAGGCGAATGGGGCCGGGCAAAATGGGGCCGGCGACGCGCCCATCAGCGTTTCTTATCCAGCCAATCTATCAATTAGATTTGCTCTTATTCCCAAGCCGGGCTACCCAGGCTGGAACGGCTCTAAACGGGTGCATATGATGGTGGTAGACGCAGCGAAGAGGGGCGACAGTGTGATCGCCGCAGCGAGCCGGGCGCATACTTCGCGAGGCGGCCTCTTCGCCTGAGGGCTCATCTCCCGTCGTCGTACGGGGACAAGCCCGAAATCTGTGAGCGATCAAAGCGCGCTCCTTCGCTCACGCGATATCGAATTCTCGAACGACGGCGCCGCGGGCGGTCCGGCCTCGGCGACCGCCTCAAGACCCGAACCAAACGTGATCGAAGCCGCTCTCCTCGCCCCTGCGGCGACGGGCTTCGGAAAATTCGAACAACGCAACAGCCTACGATCGGAGACCAAGATGGACGCAAAAACAGATGACAAAGGCCCGCGCGGTTGCCCGATGGCGCACGGAGCCACGCACGCTGCACGGTCGAACCGCGACTGGTGGCCGAACCAGCTGGACATCCAGTTGCTGCACCATAATTCCACGCTGTCCGATCCGATGGACAAGGACTTCGACTACGCCAAGGAATTCGAGAGCCTGGACCTCACCGCGGTCGTCGCCGATCTCAAGGCGCTGATGACGGAGTCGCAGGACTGGTGGCCGGCCGATTTCGGCCATTACGGGCCGCTGTTCATCCGCATGGCGTGGCACAGCGCCGGCACCTACCGCATCACCGACGGCCGCGGCGGCGCCGGCACCGGACAGCAGCGGTTCGCGCCGCTCAATAGCTGGCCGGACAACGTCAACCTCGACAAGGCGCGCCGCCTGCTGTGGCCGATCAAGCAAAAGTACGGCCGCAAGATTTCCTGGGCCGACCTGATGATCCTGGCCGGCAACGCCGCGCTGGAATCGATGGGCTTCAAGACCTTCGGCTTCGCCGGAGGCCGTGCCGATGTGTGGGACCCTGAGGAGCTTTATTGGGGACCGGAAGGCACGTGGCTCGGCGACGAGCGCTATAGCGGCGAGCGCGAGCTGCAAGGCCCGCTCGGTGCGGTGCAGATGGGCCTCATCTACGTGAACCCGGAAGGTCCGAACGGCAATCCCGACCCCCTCGCCGCGGCCAAGGACATCCGCGAGACGTTCGCGCGCATGGCGATGAACGACGAGGAGACCGTCGCGCTGATCGCCGGCGGCCATACCTTCGGCAAGACGCACGGCGCGGGCGATCCCTCGCTGGTCGGTCCCGAGCCGGAAGCCGCCCCGCTCGAGCAGATGGGCCTCGGCTGGAAGAGCAGCCACGGCTGCGGCAATGCCGGCGACACCATCGGCGGCGGCCCGGAGGTCACCTGGACCACGACCCCGACCAAGTGGACCAACAACTTCTTCTGGAACCTGTTCGGCTATGAATGGGAGCTGACCCAGAGCCCGGCCGGTGCGAAGCAATGGAAGCCCAAGCACGGCATGGGCGCGACGACGGTGCCGGATGCGCACGACAAGACCAAGCGCCACCCTCCGCAGATGCTCACCACCGACCTGTCGCTGCGCTTCGACCCGATCTACGAGCCGATCTCGCGACGCTTCCTCGAGAACCCGGACGAGTTCGCGGACGCCTTCGCGCGCGCCTGGTTCAAGCTCACCCATCGCGACATGGGCCCGCGCTCGCGCTATCGCGGCGCGCTGGTGCCGCAGGAGGTGCTGATCTGGCAGGATCCGATTCCCGACGTCGATCACAAGCTGGTCGATGACACGGACATCGCGGCGCTCAAGGCGAAGGTTCTCGCCTCGGGCCTCACGGTGTCGCAGCTTGTCTCCACCGCCTGGGCCTCGGCCTCGAGCTTCCGCGGCTCCGACAAGCGCGGCGGCGCCAACGGCGCGCGCATCCGCCTGGCGCCGCAGAAGGACTGGGAGGTGAACGAGCCCCAGCAGCTCGCCAGCGTGCTCGCCAAGCTGGAAGCGATCCAGAAGGAGTTCAACGCCTCGGCCACAGACGGCAAGAAAGTCTCGCTTGCCGACCTGATCGTCCTCGCGGGCGATACCGCGGTCGAGAAGGCGGCGAAGGATGCCGGCGTCGACGTGCAGGTGCCGTTCACGCCGGGCCGCATGGACGCGTCGCAAGAGCAGACCGATGCCGCTTCCTTCGATGCGCTCGAACCGGCCGCCGACGGCTTCCGCAACTACATCAACGCCAAGAAGCTGCAGTTGATGTCGCCGGAAGAGGCGCTGGTCGACAAGGCGCAGTTGCTGCGGCTCACCGGTCCGGAAATGACCGTTCTGGTCGGCGGCCTGCGCGTGCTCGGCACCAACACCGGCGACGGCAAGCACGGCGTGCTCACCACCCAGCCGGGCAAGTTGACCAACGATTATTTCATCAACCTGCTGACGATGGATACGGCGTGGTCTTCGGCCGGTGACAACCTCTACGAAGGTCACGACCGGAAGACCAAGGCCCCGAAATGGACGGCTACGCGCGTCGACCTGATCTTCGGCTCGCACGCGCAGCTGCGCGCGTTCGCCGAGGTCTATGCCGGCGCCGACGCCAAGGACAAGTTCGTCCGCGACTTCGTGGCGGCCTGGACCAAGGTGATGAACGCCGACCGCTTCGATCTCGCCTGATCAGAGCCGGTAGCGCCACAACCCAAAGGGCGGCGTTCCGATCGCGGAACGGCGCCCTTTTTCTTTAGCCTCTCCGCGGCCGCCTACTCCGCCGCGTCCTCGGTCAGGAAGCCGCCGGACTGGCGGGCCCAGAGGCTTGCGTAGAGGCCGCCCTTGCGCAGCAGCTCGGCGTGACTTCCCTGCTCGACGATGCGTCCGCCGTCCATGACGATCAGCCGATCCATGGCGGCGATGGTCGAGAGGCGGTGGGCGATGGCGATCACGGTCTTGTCGGCCATCAGCGCCGCGAGGCTTTCCTGGATGGCCGCCTCCACCTCGCTGTCGAGAGCGCTGGTCGCCTCATCGAGCACCAGGATCGGTGCGTTCTTCAGGAGCACGCGGGCGATGGCGATGCGCTGGCGCTGGCCGCCCGAGAGCTTGACGCCGCGCTCGCCGACGTGGGCGTCGTAGCCTCGCCGGCCGTTCAGGTCCTCGAGGGCGAGGATGAACTCGTGGGCGTGCGCGCGCTTGGCGGCGGCGACGGCCTCGGCGGGGCCCGCTTCCGGGCGCCCGTAGAGGATGTTGTCCATCACCGAGCGGTGCAGGAGCGACGTATCCTGCGTGACCAGCCCGATCGAGGCGCGCAGGCTCTCCTGGGTGACGCCTGCGATGTCCTGCCCGTCGATCAGGATACGGCCGCCCTCGATGTCGTAGAAGCGCAGCAGCACGTTGACGAGGGTCGACTTGCCGGCCCCCGAGCGGCCGACGATGCCGACCTTCTCGCCCGGACGGATGATGAGGTCCACCTCGTCGAGGACGCTCTTCACGCGGCCGTAGTGGAAGCGGACGTCCTCGAAGCGGATCTCGCCTTTGGGAACGACGAGCCGGGGGGCACCCGCGCGGTCGACCACCTCGTAGTCGCGGGCGATGGTCTGCATGCCCTCGTGCACGACGCCGATGTTCTCGAAGATGCCGGCCATGGTGAACAGGATCCAGCCCGACATGGCGATGATGCGGATGGAGAGCGTGAGGGCGACCGTGATGGCGCCCATGCTGACGGCGTCCTGGCTCCAAAGCCAGAGCGCAAAGCCGGCAACCGACACCAGGAGCGCACCGTTCAGCGAATAGAGCACCAGCTCCATGATCGTGAGATTGCGCAACGACGCCTGATGGCGCTCAAGATGGGCTTGCATGGCCTCGCGGGCGTAGGCCTGCTCGCGCTCGGCATGGGCGAACAGCTTGACGGTCAGGATGTTGGTGAAGCTGTCGACGACGCGGCCGGTCAGCCAGGAGCGCGCTTCCGACGCCTCCGTCGAAAGCCTCTGGATGCGCGGGACGAAGAGGCGAACGACGAGCGCATAGAGCGCGATCCATACCAGGAGCGGCACGACGAGGCGGGCGTCGGCCTCCCAGAAGATCACGAGCGCGCCCACGACGTGGACGGCCATGTACCAGATGGCATCGACCGCCTGCACGACGGATTCCCGGAGGGACGCGCCCGTCTGCATGATGCGCGTCGAGATGCGGCCGGCGAAATCGTTCTGAAAGAACGCGAGCGACTGGCCCAGGACGTGCGTGTGCGTCTGCCAGCGGATGCGCGTCGTCACGGCCGGGCTGATCATCTGGTTCTTGACCAGATCGTGCAGGGTGGACGCGAGCGGCCGGGCGATCAGGGCGACAAAGGCCATGAGCAGCAGAATCCCGGCATTCTCGGAGAAGAACGTGCGGGGGGAAGCGGCCGCGCTCATCAGGTCGACGAGGTTGCCGACGAAGGCCATCAGCACGACCTCGATCAGCGAGCCGAAGAAGCCGATCACCAGGAGGACGGCAAAAGGACGCCAGACCGGCCTGATGTAGTGCCAGTAGAAGGCGGCGATGGTGGCCGGCGGACGGCCGGCGGGCGCCGGCGCGAACGGATCGATGCGGTTTTCAAACCAGCGGAACATCAGGCCCTTTCGTTTGCCATCCCAGCACGCAGCGAGCCCGCGGCCGCATTCTGCCGCAAACCCCTTCTCGCTTCCCATGGATCGGGCTATGCGCTAAGCCGCCATCGTGCCCAAACGATGGCCCAAGACCTCTTGAAATGGGCAATACGCGAGGAAAAGGCAACCATGGCTGAGACGGCAGGCGACATCGAGACCCGAAAATCCGTGGCCGAGGCGTGGTTCCAGACATTGCGCGACACGATCTGTGCATCGTTCGAGACGCTCGAGGCCGACCTGCCGGCGACGGCGCAGCTCGGCGACAGGGAGCCGGCCCGCTTCGTGCAGACGCCCTGGACGCGCACAGACCATACCGGCGCACCGGGCGGCGGCGGAACGATGAGCGTCATGAGCGGGCGCGTGTTCGAGAAGGTGGGCGTGCACACCTCCACGGTCTTCGGCGAGTTCGCACCCGAGTTCCGCAAGCAGATCCCCGGCACAGAGGACAACCCGCAGTTCTGGGCGTCCGGCATCTCGCTTATCGCGCACCCGCAGAACCCGAACGTGCCGGCCGTCCACATGAACACGCGCATGGTGGCGACGGGGAAATGGTGGTTCGGGGGTGGCGCGGACCTGACCCCCGTGCTCGACCGGCGGCGCAAGGACGACGACGCGGACACGCTCGCCTTCCACGCGGCGATGTATGGCGCGTGCGCGGCGCACGAGGCGATCGCCGACTATACGAAGCTGAGGACATGGTGCGAC
>WBZR01004359.1_pt1 | contig 11656 bp, 8 predicted proteins | sample 5204231 | NCBI WGS metagenome assembly WBZR01 (sample SAMN12412403, study PRJNA552823) | activated sludge metagenome | isolation source: activated sludge from anammox sidestream of wastewater treatment plant... | place: USA: Virginia | collected 2017-08
CATAGACACTAAATCGGACGAAAAAGTCCGCCCCTCCCGGCCAACACCTGGTATGAGGACGCTCCTGAGCCTCTTGTGCGATGATAATAGAAACCGCTTTCCCTGAACGGTCTATTAGGATGGTTGGTCTATTGGCGCCATATCGATATCGATTCAGTTCGGATAAGTATCCTCTCGGATCCTCGGTGGTCCATCGCCCTTGGGCACTGCTATAATGCCTGGCTCTCACATAGATATCGGAATACGCCTTGCCGGTCTGCCGATACCCCTGGCTGCCGACCCACTGAAAGGCCGGGTCGCTTCCTCCTCCCGTCTTGGCCAACAAGCCGCCATAGGGCTTATACCGATACGTGTTGACCACTGCCGCGCTCTGATCCACCGTTGCCGTCACACTCCCCAACGCATCGGTTAGGTAGTCCACCCGGCTGCTGCCCGCCGTCTTCTCCCCAATGATCTGTCCATGGATACTGTAATAGTTCGTGGTCGACATTTTCGTGCCTCCTTTCGAGGATCACCTTTTGGGCCGGGGAAGCGCCCGATGGCAGTTCCCCGGCCCCGCGTCCCGTTAGCTTCTCGCTTGCAGGTAGTCCTGACCGTCCCACACCAGCGTGGTCACGGCTGCTCCCACTTGCTCCGTACGCTTCTGGCCGTCTGCGTCATAGGCATAGGTCGTGATCGTGGCCCCCGCTTCATGCCGCACCAGCCGGTTCGCCTTGTCGTAGCCCAGGGTCGTCACCGCCGCCGGTTCCTGCACCTTCGTCAGGTTCCCATTGCTATCATACGTGTAGGTCGTCCGGCTGGCCCCCGCCAGGCTCGTCACCACCCGGTTGTCCCCGTCGTAGGTATAGGTCGTCAGGGTGCCGCTTTCGTTGGCGGTCAGCCGGTTGTCGGCGGCGTCATAGCTGTAGGCGTAGGTGTGGGCGTTGGGCCCGCTGGTGGCGTCCTGGGTCAAGCGCCCCCGGTTGTCATAGGTGTAAGTCGTCCAATTGCCGGCGTTGTCCCGCACCACCGTCCGGTTCCCGGCTGCGTCGTAGCTGAAGGTGAAGCGGGCCCGCAGCGCCCCGCCGGTGGTTTCATCCAGGATCGAGACGATCTGGCTGGCGTTGTTGTAGGTGAAGCGCCGCCGCAGGGCCGAGGCATACAGCACCGTCGTCACCCGCCCGGCGTTGTCATACTGGTAGGTGGTGCGGTTGCCGTCCGGGTCCCGGAAGGCGGACAGGCGGCCATCGTCATCATAGGTATAGGTTCGCACCCCGCCATCCGGGTCGGTCAGCTTCGTCCGCTGTCCGGCCCCGTCGTAGACATAGCTCTGCGCCAGGCTCCCCGGCACCGTCTTCCCCACCAGTTGTCCCACGGCGTCGTAAGCCAAGGTGGTCGTTCCGGTCGCATCGATGACGGTGGTCCGGTTCCCGGCTGCCGTATACTGGAAGGTGACCCGGCTGCCGTCGGCATAGAGGATGCCCGTCTGGCGGCCTCCGCTGTCGTAGGCGAACGTGGTGATGTCCCCGGTCGGCCACTGCTGCGCCTGGAGCCGGCCCGCCTCGTCATAGCTGTAGGTCGTGCGGTAACCCAGCGGATCCTGTTCGCTCCGCAATTCGCCCCGGTCCGTGTAGGTCATCGTGATCCGGTAGCCGCGCGGGTTCTGAATGCTCGTGTTCCGCCCGGCTTCATCGTAGGCGTACGTCGTCCGATTCCCCAGGGCATCGATGGCGGCCTGCACCCGGTTGAGGTTGTCATACACGGTCGTCGTCCGGTTGCCCAGCGGATCCAGGATTTCCGTCTGGTTGCCGGCGTCGTCATAGCTATAGGTCGTCCGGTTGCCCAGCGCATCCTGCGTTGCCTGCACCTGCCCGGCATCGGTATAGACAGTGGTGGTGCGCTGGTTCAAGGGGTCCTGAATGGCGGTCTGCCGTCCGGTCGCGTCATAGAGAAAGGTCGTCAGATACCCCAGGTCCGTCTGCTGGGATTCGATGCGCCCGGGCGCCTCGTAGGTCGTCCGCGACTCCTGCCCCAGCGGATTGATCCGCCGCTCCCAGGAGGTCGGCGGGAGCATCATCATCGTGCCCGAACTGCCGACCACGATGGAGGCGATATAGCCCAGGGCGTCCTGAACGGTCAACTGCCGCCCGGCGCCGTCATAGGTATAGGTCGTCCGGTTGCCCAGCGGATCCTGCGCTGCGGTCTGCTGCCCGGCGGCATCATACGTATAGGTGGTGCGCGCCCCGGTCGCCTCGATGCTGGCCTGCATGCGGTTGAGGTTGCTGAAATACACGGTCGTCGTGATGTGGCCCAGCGGGTCGGTAGTCGCTTCCACGTTCCCGGCTCCGTCGTAACTGGTGCTGGTCCGGTGGCCCAGGGCGTCCACTTGGGCGATGCGCTGCCCGGCGGCGTCATACACGGTCGTGGTGCGCTTGCCCAGCGGGTCCTGCACCCCGATCTCACGCCCCAAGGCGTCATAGCTGGTCGTCGTCCGGTAGCCGTCGGCATTGATCTGCGCGATCACCTGGCCCTGAGCGTCGTACACGGTCGTGGTGATCTTGCCGCGGGCGTCCTGCACCGTCTCCTGCCGCCCGCTCGGGTCATAGGTATAGGTCGTGCGCTTGCCCAGCGGATCGATCTGCGCCGTCTGCTGCCGGGCGCTGTTGTAGACAAGGGTGCTTCGCTTGCCCAAAGCGTCTTGAGTCGCTTCCAGATAGCCCATTGTGTCATAGGCGTAGGTCGTCACATAGCCCAGGGGATCGGTCACCGTCGTGCGGTTCTGGAAACGTCCGTAGCTGTACAGGGTTTCCCACCCCACCCAATCCTTTTCGGCGGTCAAAAGGTTGCCGTCATACGTATAGGTGGTCATCTCGTTGGCCGGATTCTTGACACTGGTCAGGTTGTCGCCGGCATCATAGGTATAGGTCGTGATTTGGCCCAAAGGGTTCATTTCGCTTGTCTTACGGTTGAGGTTGTCATAAGCCAGCGTCGTGATCGAGCCGTCCGAGGCCATCACGGTCGCGATATTGCCGTAGGCGTCGTAGCTGTAAGTCGTAACCAGTCCCCGACCGTCCTGGACGGTCCTCAGTTGTCCGTCGGCGTCATAACTGTAGGTGGTGCGCCGTCCGAGCGGGTCCATCGTGCTGGCCCGCAGCCGGGTGGCACCCGTGCCGGAGTAAGTGTGCGTGATCACGCTGTTATCCGGATGCGTCTGCCGGGTGAGGTTGCCGTAGCTGTCATAGGTGTAGGTCGTCCGCTGGCCCAGGGCGTCATCGGCAGCGGCGATCAGCCACAGGCTCGCGTCATAGGTGACACTATAAATGACCCCCGCCGGGATCTGCTCCTTCACTTTGATGCGGTTCTGGTAGGTGTAGGTGGTCGTATAGCCTTCCGGGCGGTTCAGGCTGGTCAGGTCCCCGTTGGCGTCGTAGTTGTAGGTGGTGCGGGCGCCGGCGGGCGTCAGGAGCGCCATCTGCTTGCTGGCTCCGGCGCTGTACGTCCAGGTCCAGATGCCCGTGCCCGCCGCCATCGAAACCACCCGGCGGCTGCTGTCGTACAGATAGGTGGTCACATACCCCCGCGGGTCCTGAATGGTATGCACCATCGTCACGCTCCCGGTGCCGGCGAGCGAATAGCCATATCGGGTGCGACATCCCAGTGGGGAGGTGAGGGTCGTCAGATAGCGATTGGCGTCGTATTGGAACGTGGTGCGCCGGCTGTACCAGTCCTGCATGGCGCTCAGCAGCGATGTTCCTGTCCCGGCGGCATAAATGAGCGTGACTTTCCGGCTGCCAGGCACTTCAATGGTCTTCAGCAGGCCCGCTTCGACCCCGGCGCCGTATGTATAGGTATGCCGGATCCCGACCGCATTTTGCGCCCGGATGAGCTCATGTTTCACCAGGTTGCCCCCGCCGACCTGGGCCTGGTAGACGAGCTGCATGCCGTCGTTGAAATACTCGGTGAAGGCGGCGCCGTCGTAGCTCAGCGTCGTGACCGCGCCCACGCCCGATACGGCCTGGTAGGTGGTGATCCCGCCCGAGGAGCCGACCCGGGTATAGGGCAGCGCCGTGAAATCCCCTCGCACAAGGGTCACGGTGCTGCCGGAGGTCGAAGAGAGGATGTGGCCGGCGACACTGGCCGAGCGGCCCCGGCCGTATTCGCCGTTGGCATCGCTTTGCGAGCTGTAGAAAAAGCTGATCCCCAGGTTGAAGCCTTGGGCGATCAATTCGATATCCGGATCGATTTTGAGTTCTCCGGCAGGGCCGCCCGGCAGGGGCCGATAAGGATGGTAGAGCGCGTTGTCGCGCTCCGCCCCCTGGTGGGCCGCCGGGCGAGCTGCGGGTGTAAAGACAGGGTGCATGGTCGTATCTCCTTGATAGAACGCGCAAAGAAGGTCGGCCCGGCCCGCCAGGCGGGCCGGGCGCATCCGTTAGGGACAGGCGGTGGTGCCGATATTGGCGCTGCCCGGGCTGTAATGAACGGCAGGGCCGGGCGTCGGCAGGCTGCCTTGGCTGCCCCGCACGCAGACGGCCGAGCCGTCCGGGGCGGAACCGGCCCCGCAGCCGCAGCCCTGGCCGGGCAATCGCTCCCGGCGGGGCTGAAAGGGCAGGGCATCCGAACAATGAAGCGGACTCATTCTCCTTCACCTCCTTCCGCATCGAGCGCGCTGGCTAAAGCGGCCACCGTCAGCCGCGCATCGGCGGTTTTTCCGGCCGGTAAGCCCCCCAACCCGGCCAGAATCGCTTCGGCGGTCAGAGCGCGGGCCTCGGCCAGCGTCCGGCCCGCCAGCCATGCCGCCGTCCAGCTCCCGCAGGCGATGGCCGACGGGCAGCCGATAGTGCTGTAGGCGGCCCGGAGGATGCGTCCCTGCCGGGCGGAAAGCCACAGGGCCATATAGGTGCCGTCGCCGTTGATGCCCGCGCTGCCGAAGTGTGTGGCGCCGGGGAGCGGGCCTATCGTATCCCGCCGCTGGCAATAGGCGATCACGGTCTCGTTATACATTGTGACGGCCCTCCGTATGTTTCCGAGCCGGGTCTCGTGGCGAGGCGTTTCGCGCAGGAGCGGGTCTATGTTACCGCCGCATCGCTCGCCTGCCTATCGGGGAAACGCCCGATTTTCAGCGCCCGGCGCTCCGGCTTCTTCAGGACGGCGGCGGCTTCGGCGGAGGCCCCGGACCGAACCGGGCTGGCGCCGGGCTTATAGGCAACGACCCGCAAATTGAGCGGGATCGGCTCCCGGTCGAAGCAGACATTCCGGGCGGTCACCGGGCCGAACCCGGCTGTCTCCAACAGCCGGACAATGGAGGCTTGGGTAAAGAGGTCCTTGTGGATCTGGGGGATGGCGTTCCAGGGGTCCGGGTCCCCGTGGGTGAAGCGATAGACCTCATACAGGCTGAAAGCCGGGCCGATCAGGCCGGGCGCCCGGTTCTGCCACAGCCTCGTGATCATGGCAAAGTCCGGCAGCCAGTTGAGGACCAGGCTCCCCCCTGGCGTCAAGGCGCGGTGGCACTCCTGTAAAAAAGCCGCCTGCTCCCAGCGCCACAGATGTTCGAAGACGGCATCCAGACGGATTTCCGTATAATCCCCGGTCTCCAGGAACGACAGGTCGGCGATATCGGTCACGAAGTCCGTCCCCGGCCCGGGCGTCAGATCGATGTTCAGGTAGCCGGCCAGCGGCTTGCTGCCGCATCCCAGATTCAGGCGGGTCAGGCCGGGCCTGCGCGCCCGGGTCTGACGCCAGCGCCAGCGCCGCCAGGCCGCCTGCCCTTGCCGGAGGATCTGTCGTAGCTTCTGTTGCACTTGCTTCTGCATCGGTTGCCTCCTTACCGTGATTCGCTCTTCCGGTGATCGCGCCGCTCGCGGCCTTCCCCGGTCTTGGCTGCGCGCTGGGCCGCATCGGGGGGAAGCCGACGGTCCGCCCGCTCCGACCCGGGGCCCGCCCCCGCCTCAGGCGGGCCCTCTTGGGTGTCGGGCAGCAGCCTGCGGACCAGGCTGTCCACCAGCTTGATGCCCAGATAGCCGGCCGCGCCGGTCAAGACCGGGTGGTGGTTGACCACATATCCGCAGAAGGCGCCGATCATCAGGGACGAGAGAAAGCCCAGATAGATCCCCTGCCGCCCGTTCTGTCGGACCAGCCGGGGCAGCGGCAGCACGTCCCGGTTGTGGCCCAGCAAACTGATCAACCCGCCGGTCGCTCCGAAGAGGATATGGTCATACCCGGCATGCCAATCGGTCAGCACATCCATGCGTCCGCCTCCGTCGGGTCGGCCCGATAACCGCAGAGGCCCCAGCCGCTCGCATGAATGGCGTCACCCGTATCGAGCTTCGGCGCGGGCAGTTCGCGCCAGAATCGCTCCATCCCCGGATTCAGGTGAATATCGTCGCAGACCACGATGGCTCCCGGTCGGAGACAGGGCCGGTAAAGACACCACTCTTGCGTCGCTTGGGTATACGTATGCTCGGTATCGATAAAGAGCACATCCAGGCCCGCCAGATCCAAATCGCCGTAGATCGCCCTATCCAGATCGTTCCCGATGACCTGGTGGAGGCGCGGATCGCTTCGGAAAGGGCGAAGACAGTAGCCCGAGGCGGGCCGGCTATCGACGGTGATGAGCCGGCCCGCCTCCGGCAAGGCCGACAGCATACACAGCGCCGACAGGCCCGATTGGGTCCCTAGTTCGAGGATGCGTCCCGGCTGGAGAATACGCACAAGCGTATAAAGATAGCGATAATAGAGCATTCCTGGCGCCGCCAGCGCCGCCTTGAGACGCGCCTCTTGGGCGAACGGAGGAGACGAGCTTGCCCACTGCCGGAGCACCGCTTCATGAAGCGCACGAATATCCATTGCTCTCCTGGCCCACGATGAAAGAGTAGGGCACGGAGTCCGCCTCCCTGTGAATCCCACGCGATTCACGGGCAAGTCAGAGCCGCCGCATCCTTGCGTTTATTGTAGAGGCTGGAAGAGGCAATAGCAATCCGGCAAAACACCGATTTTTCGCAGGGGACACTCAGGCCAAACCAAGAGAGAACGGGGATCGGGCGAGGAAAACAGGCTCCGGAAGACCCTCCCGGGGAGCCTGTTCCGGCGCTATCGGCCCCTCAGGACCGTCGAGGGGGTTCCAGAAGTCGTTTCCGGCGGGCGAAGCGGATCAAGTCTTCCCGGCTGTGGATGTCCAGCTTTTCGAAGATATTGTCCCGGTGCGTTTGCACGGTTTTAACGCTGATGCAGAGACGGTCGGCGATCAAATGCTGGGCGCACCCTTCCGCAAGGAGCGGGAGCAATTCCTGCTCCCGGGGGGTGAGATTCGCCCAGGCCGCTTCCGCATCCCGGTCCGGCGCATGCTGCACCGCATAATCCAGATAGTCATGCACCAGCGTATCCACCAGGGTGGGATACAGATAGACGCCGCCCTGAGCCACCGTCTGTATGGCTTGGCGCAGATCGGCTTCGGTCGCCTGCCAGGGCAGATACCCTTTGGCGCCGGCTTGCAGCAGGTCGCCCAAGATCGGCCCATCGCGATGAAACGTATACACCAGGATGTGGACGCCCGGATGCCGGGACGCCAGCAAGGGAAGGAATTCCAAAGTGCCCATTTGAGGCAGCGTCCATTCCAGCAACACCATCTCCGGCTGGAGCTGACGGACGAGGGCCAGCGTTTGGGCATCGCTGGCAGCTTCCCCGACCACTTGGGCCGCCCCCGATGCGGCCAAAAGTTGCTTCAGGCCTGCGCGTAACAGGGCCCGGTCCTCCGCGATCAGGAGGTGAGGAACATGCTTTTTCTCCATGGCAATCAGCCTTTCATCACAGGACAGGGGAGAGTCATGAACGGTCGCTGAAGACCATCGTTCCGAGCCATGGTCGGGCTCGAATACAGCTATTGTAGCGAAGCGGACGCGACTTGACCATCCGTCGAATCGCCGAAATCGGAGCCGCCGCCTTTCAGGGAAAAACCGGAGATGCACGAGGAGAGATCTCCGGCTTGCCCCCGCCCAAAGATCCGGAGGCAAGCCCTCTACTGCCGTTTTTCCACAACCGGAGAGCGCTTTGAGATGATTTTTCAATCCGCCCCGCCGCCTTGAAGCCTTGCCGCCCTCAAGGAGTTGACGCCACTCCCCCGCAAGCGGCTCCGTCGAACCGCCGAGTCGCCGTCCCGTAAAATCAGCGTTTTTCCCGATTGTGGCGCAGGTGGGCCGTCGTCTATAATAGCGGTCAGGATCGCTCGGGTCCGTTCCGGCTCGGAAGGCCGGACGACGGGACAAGGAGGACACCCATGACTCAGAAATCGACCGCGCAGGCCAGGGTTGCCGCCTGCTATTGCGTGCACGATGATTGGTATTACTTAGCCGAATCCATCGCTTCGGTGGCTGAGGCCGCCGACGTCTGGGCCTGTGTCAGCCGGGTTCCCTGGCACGGGCAGCCAGGGAACTGGGAGCGAAGCGCGGCAGTGGCCCGGCAGGCCGGGGCCGAAGTCGTTGTCGGCGAGTGGAACTCGGAAGCCGAGCAACGCAACGCCGCGCTCGATGCGGCACGCGCCCGCGGCTATACCCATGTCTTCATCCTCGATGGCGATGAACTCCTCGAACCGACCCTGCGGGACAGCCTGCTCCGCATCGCCGCCGCAGGCTTGGTGGATCGGGTCTACGGCCATATGGCGACCTACTGGCATTCGCCGGACTATATCATCCGTCCCCGGGAGGCGCTGACGCCGGTGCTGTTGGTCGCCTTGGGCCCCTGCCGCTTTGAACAGGCGCGTCAGGCGGTCGGCGGGACCGGCCTGCTGTTGCCCCCGGAATACGGGCTGCTGCATCATCTGTCCTATGTCGGCCCGCCCGAACGCATCCGGCGCAAATTGGCGACCTTCAGCCATGCGGACGAGATTCGGCCCGGCTGGTTCGAAGCGGTCTGGCAGGCCTGGCCGTCCGAGAAAGCCCGGCCACACCTCCATCCGACGCACCCGGAAGCCTACGGGTTTGCCGAACGCATCCCGGTTCCTCCCCTCCTGGAAGCAGCGATGAAGCAATACCGTGCGCTCTCCGGGGAGGACGACCGGATGACGACCGAAACGCTCGGCCACGGCTGGCCGAGCGTTTCGGTCGTCATCCCGCTGTATGGCGGCGCGGAGGACCTGGCCGCTTGTCTGGGTAGCTTGGCGCCATGCCAGGATCTCCTGGAAGAAATCCTCATCGTGGATAACGCCTCGCCCGACGAGGCGGCTGCCGAAGCCGACCGCTTTGCGGGCGTCCGGGTTCTCCGGAACGCGGTCAATCGCGGCTTCCCGGCAGCCTGCAATCAGGGACTGGAAGCCACCTCCGGGGAGATCGTCCTCTTCCTCAACAGCGATACCGTTGTGCCGCGCATCGGGCTGATCCGGCTCATCGAAGCGCTCCGGCGGTCGGGCAGCATCGCGGCCAGCGGCCCCTACAGCAATCGCGTCGGCCACCGGCAGCAGATCCCGGTCACCTATACCTCCCTGGAGACGCTGGACCTCTTTGCCCAAGATCGCGCCCAGGACACCGAAGGCGACGTCGAAACCGACATGCTGGTGGGCTTTTGCCTGGCGGTCAAGCGCCGTGTGCTGGAAGAGGTCGGCGGCTTCGACGAACGGGTCGGGCTGGGCACCTTCGAGGATAACGATCTGTGCTACCGGATGCGCCGGGCAGGGTACCGGCTGGTGATCGCCGCGCAGAGCTTCGTCCATCATGCCGGGTCCCGCACCATGGCCCGGATGCGGCTGGACACCCGGCACCTGCTGGCGCACAATGAAGCCCTCTATCGCCGGAAATGGCAGGCCGACCTGGACAGCGGGTTTGCCTCCCATCTGGCCGGCCTCCGGCCCGAGCGGATCACGTTCGACCCGGCCCGGCATCCCGATTTCATGAGTCAGCGCGTTCAGGCCCAGGCCCGGCAGGCCGATATCTCCTTGTGCCTGATCGTGAAAAATGAGGAGCGCGTCCTGCGGGATTGCCTGACCTCCGCCCAGCCCTTCTTCCGGGAGATCATCGTGGTGGATACCGGTTCTACCGACGACACCGCCGCCATCGCCCAAGCACTGGGGGCCCAGGTCTACGACTTCCCCTGGACCGACAGCTTCGCGGAGGCGCGCAACGAGTCGCTCCGCCACGCCCGCGGCCAATGGATTTTCTGGATGGACGCCGACGATACCCTGCCCTGGACCTCCGGGGAAACGATCCTCGAAGCGGTCCGGACCGCGCCGGCGGAGGTGGCCGGTTTCATTGTGCCGGTGCAGTTTATCGAGGACGGCACTCCCGCCGGGGGCACGCGGGTCGATCACCTGAAGCTGTTTCGGAACCTGCCGGGCGTCCGGTTCGAGGGCCGGATCCATGAGCAAGTGCTGGGGTCGCTGCGGGCCGCCGGCGGGCAGGTGGCGCGGCTGGAGGCGGTGGTGCTGCACAGCGGCTACGACACCTCCCCGGAAGGGCAGGCCCGCAAACGCGAGCGGGATCTCAAGCTGCTCCACCTGGACCTGGCCGAGCGCCCGGACCACCCGTTCGTCCTCTTCAATCTGGGGATGACCTATCACTATATCGGCCGGCACCCGGAGGCCGCCGAGTGGCTGCAACGGTGCCTGGCGGTGTCGCTGCCCGAAGAAAGCCACGTGCGGAAAGCCTATGCCTTATGGGCGATGTCGCTGCGCGAGATGGGCGATCTTGCCGAAGGCTTGCGGGTGCTGGAGGAAGGGCTGACCCTGATCCCGGACGATCCGGAGCTGCATTTTCATAAAGCGCAAGGGCTCTCCCTGCAAGGGGATTATGAAACGGCCAAGCGCCACTACGAAAAAGTGCTGGAAAGCGATATCACCCGGTATTTTGCCAGCGTAGATATGGGCATCCTGGGCTACAAAACCTATCACAACCTGGGCGGGGTCTGTATGGCGATGGGCCGCTACCGAGACGCCAAAACTTGGTGGCACAAGGCGCTGGAGGCTGCGCCGCGCTTCGGCCCGACCGTCACCGACTGGTTCAAAGCGGCCCTGGACGCCGGGGACATGGCCGCCGCCCGCCAGCTCTGGGGCGATCTCTACGCTGCCGAAGGCCCTTCCGAAAACTGGACGGGCATGGGGGTCGACTTCCACCAGGCCCTTGGCGGGAACGGCCAGGGGGAAGCCTTCCTGTCGCAGGCGATAGAGGCGCATCCCGACGCCCTCGGCCCTCGCCTGGTGCGGGTGCGGCGGCTGCTGGCCGAAGGGCGCGAAGCGGAGGCGGACCCCCACCTGCGGCTCCTGAACGAGCAGGGGGTGGCGGAAGCGGCCTACTGCCTGGGGGTAGGGGCGATCCGGCAGGGGGAATGGGCGGTGGCGCTGGACTGGATGACGCGGGCGCTGGCCTTGAATCCGGGCCATCCGCAGACACAGGAACAAATCCGCCACCTGCAGGAAGCCCTCGGCTGTGGCCCGGAAAGCCCGGCCGAGGTGGCGGGGGAAGAGGAGCGGGCGGGCGCTGCCGGGCAAGCGTCAAACGGGGATAGCCCCGCATAACAAGGCACCGCCCCGTTCGAGTTAGAGGACAGATCAAGGAGTAACAGGATATTCAGGTCAAAGGAGGAGTTCAAATGGCAACCACAAACTATTACACCATCGGAGGCCAGATCATGGGCGAGAAGACCGCCGGGAGCAGCCGGGTGGACTACCTCACCGATGCGCTGGGGAGTGTGACGGGGA
>WBZR01004362.1_pt1 | contig 11654 bp, 11 predicted proteins | sample 5204231 | NCBI WGS metagenome assembly WBZR01 (sample SAMN12412403, study PRJNA552823) | activated sludge metagenome | isolation source: activated sludge from anammox sidestream of wastewater treatment plant... | place: USA: Virginia | collected 2017-08
GCGCCCCACCGCGCGCGGCGAGCTGTTGGCCGCGCAGGCGCTGGGGTTTTCGGCACTGCTGTGCGCGCTCGGCTCGGCCGTGCTCTACCTGTGGGTCAACCCGCTGACCATGTGGCTGACGTTTGCCACCTTCGTCGGCTACGCCATCATCTACACCGTCATCCTCAAGCCGCTGACGCCGCAGAACATCGTCATCGGCGGTGCCTCGGGCGCCATGCCGCCGGTGCTGGGCTGGGCGGCGATGGCGGGCACGGTGGAGCCGCAGGCGCTGATCCTGTTTCTGATCATCTTTCTGTGGACGCCGCCGCATTTCTGGGCGCTGGCGCTGTACCGGGTGGAGGACTACCGCAAGAGCGGCCTGCCGATGCTGCCGGTGACGCACGGCAACGAGTTCACGCGCCTGCAGGTGCTGCTCTACACCTTCATCCTGCTGGCGGCCTGCCTGCTGCCCTTCATCTACCGCATGAGCGGCTGGCTGTATCTGGTGGCGGCGCTGGTGTTGAACGCCGGCTTCATCGGCTACGCCTTCCAGCTCTGGCGCCGCTACTCCGACGCGCTGGCGCGCAAGACCTTCCGCTTCTCGCTGATCCACCTGTCGCTGCTGTTTGCGGCGCTGCTGGTCGATCACTACCTGCCCTGGACCCGTTGAACATGGATCGTCGTCTTGCTATTAAAAATCTAGCTGCTGGCGCTTTGCTGGTAAGCGCCTGGGCCTTGTTGACCGCTTGCCAGCCGGACAGGCCGAACTTTCACGGAATCGACATCACCGGGGTCGACTACGCCCGGGACCTGCGCGTGCGCGACTTCAATGGCCAGCCGCGCACGCTGGCCGACTTCCGCGGCAAGGTGGTGGTGATCTTCTTCGGCTACACCCAGTGTCCCGACGTCTGCCCCACCACCATGGGCGAGATGCTGCGCGTCAAGCAACTGCTGGGCGCCGATGGCGACAAGCTGCAGGTGCTGTTCCTCAGCCTGGACCCCGAGCGCGACACGCCCGAGGTGCTCAAGGCCTACATGGGCAGCTTCGACCCCGGCTTCCTGGGCCTGTACGCCGGCTCCGCCGACGAGCTGGCGGCGCTGGCCAAGGACTTCAAGGTGTTCTACAAGAAGGTCGAGGGCAGCACGCCGGGCAGCTACACCATGGACCACACGGCCTCCAGCTACATCTACGACCCGCAGGGCCGGCTGCGCCTGGTCAGCCGCTACGGTACCCGGCCCGAGGACGTGGCGGCCGACGTGCGCCAGCTGCTCGGCGGCGCCTGACGGCCTGCCCGCAGGGCGGTCAAAACCAGCGCCAGAGCTTGCAGGGCGTGCGCCAGGCGCTATCGTTTCATGATCGTGGCAGGGTGACCCTCAGTCGACCCGAATGCCCTGCGTGCGGATGATCTGGCCCAGCACGCGGGTGTCGGCCTGGATGCGGTTGGCCAGCCCTTCGGGCGACGAGCCCACCGCCTGCCAGCCCTGCTGAAACAGGCGCTGGCGCATTTCCGGTGCGCGCACGATGGTGCTGATGGCCTCGGCCAGCCGGGCCACATGGGCGCGCGGCATGCCGGCCGGCGCCACCACGGCGTTCCAGATTTCCAGGTTGAACTGCTTCACGCCGGCGTCCAGCAGGCTGGGCAGTTCGGGCGCCAGCGGGCTGCGGCCGCTGCCGGTGACCCCGATGCCGCGCAGCTTGCCGGCCTTGATCTGCGTCTGCGCCAGCGCCGGTGGCAGCATGGACAGTTGCAGGTCGCCGCCGACCAGGGCGTTGAACACCTGCGGGTAGCCGGGGTAGGGCACATGCACCGGGGCGATGCCGGTGCGCGCCTTCAGCAGCTCCATGCCCAGGTGGCCGACGGTGCCGACCCCGGGCGAGCCGTAGCTCCACTTCGAGCCGGCGGCGCGCGCGGCGTCCAGGAAGCTGCGGGCGTCGCTGCCGGGCGCGCTGGCCGGCGCCACCAGCACCAGGGGCGCCACGCCGATCAGGCTGATGGGGGCGAAGTCGGTCGCCGGGTCGTAGCGCAGGGCCGGGTTGAGCAGCCTGGCGATGGTCAGGTTGCCATTGATCATCAGGCCGATGGTGTGACCGTCGGTGGCCTTGGCCACGGCGTCGCCGCCGATGTTGCCGCCGGCGCCGACACGGTTTTCCACCACCACCGGCTGGCCCAGGGCTTTTTCCAGCGGCTCGGCCAGTGCGCGCGCCGTCAGGTCGGGCGAGGAGCCGGCCGGAAAGCCGACGATGAAGCGCAGCGGTTTGCCGGGCCAGGCTGCGGCAGTCTGTGCGTGGCTGGTGGTCAGGGGGGCGAGCAGGCCGGCGCAGACGGCGGCGCCCGCGAGCAGACGGCGGCGGGTGAACGTGGGGTGCATGGTCGGGCGGTGCAGGGCAAAGGTCAGAGAGGGACGGGCGCCGGGGAACCGGCAACGGCAACCTGAAAACGACCGTTGGACGTGCCCGCCCGCGCCGCGCTCGGCGTGCCAGGCAGGGTGCGACGCCGCGAGACCGGTTCGGATGCGCCTCTCGCCAAGCGCACCCGCGGGCCACGGCCGTTGTCAGATTCAAAGACTATAGCTCTTCGCGCAGGGCCGGCGTGCCCGAGCCCCCGCTGGCGGCATGAAAAACCCCGCCGACGGGGCTGTGGGCGGGGCGCAGGGGCAGGCCGCGCAGGCGCGCGGCTCAGGCGTAGTCGGCCAGTGCGGTGCGCATTTTCTTCATGGCCGCCACCTCGATCTGGCGGATGCGCTCGGCGCTGACGCCGTATTCGGCCGCCAGCTCATGCAGCGTCATGCCGCCCGAGCCGTCGTCGTTGACGTTCAGCCAGCGCTCGGTGACGATGCGGCGGCTGCGCTCGTCCAGGCTGCGCAAGGCGGTGGCGATGCCTTCGGTGGCCAGCACGTCGCGCTGGGCCGATTCGAGCATGGCGGTCGGCTCGTGGCGCTCGTCCGACAGGTAGGCGATGGGGCCGAAGGCCTGTTCGCCGTCGTCGGCCGGCGCCGGATCCAGCAGCACGTCGCCGCCGGCCAGGCGGGTTTCCATTTCGCGCACCTCGTCGGGCTTGACGTTCAGCTCGCGCGCCACGACGTCGATCTGCTCCTCGGTCAGGGCGTCGCGGTGCGCCAGATCGGCGTCGAGTTCGGCCTTGAAACCCTGCTTCATGGAGCGCAGGTTGAAGAACAGCTTGCGCTGCGCCTTGGTGGTGGCGACCTTCACCAGGCGCCAGTTCTTCAGGATGTATTCGTGGATCTCGGCCTTGATCCAGTGCAGCGCGTAGCTCACCAGGCGCACGCCCTGGTCGGGGTCGAAGCGCTTTACGGCCTTCATCAGGCCGACGTTGCCTTCCTGGATCAGGTCGGCGTGCGGCAGGCCATAGCCCAGGTACTGGCGCGAGGTGGCCACCACCAGCCGCAGGTGCGACAGCACCAGCCGACCGGCGGCTTCCAGGCTGCCGGTGTCGCGCAGCTCGCGGGCGTAGCGCTGCTCTTCCTCCAGCGTCAGCATCGGCAGGCGATTGACCGCGCTGATGTAGGCGTCCAGATTGCCCAACGGAGGCACCACCGACCAGGGGTTGGTCAGTGCGACGGCGTTGCTGCTGGGGCTGGATACCTTCTGGGTCATCGTCGAATGTCCTTTCGTGTGGCTCAAGTATTTTAGCACTCGATTGGAGGGAGTGCTAAGGGCAAAGTTCCGCCCGCGCCCGAACCATGGCTGACCGGGCCGGCGGGCGCGCCGGGCCGGGCGTGCGGCTGCGCCCGCTACACTCGCGCGCATCGCCTGCGCCTTACAAGAGAGGACCCCGACCATGCCCTTGCGATCTGTCGGCCTGGTGGCCGCGCTGCTGCTGGCCGGCCACGCACAGGCCGCCCACGGCTACCAGGGCCGCGTGCACGGCAGCTTTGCCGGGCATGCCATCGATGTGCCGGTGATCTGCGAGCGCCCCAGGCTGGCGGGGCAGCGGGGCAACTGGTTCTACGCGCAGTCCGACCCGCCGACGCACGAATACGCCCAGGACCGCAACGGCGACGGCGTGGCGGTGACGGTCTCGTTCAGCGGTCAGGAGGCCATGTTCATGCTCTACCTGGCAGGTCAGGACCACAACTTCGGCAACACCCGGCGTGAGCAGATCGTGCTCACCGAAGGCGGCTTCGTGCTCACCATGAGCGCCTCGCGCTACGAAGGCAAGGGCCGGCTGCGCCGAAAGGTAGGCGAAGACGAGATCCGCCTGGCCGTCGACTGCCCTCAGCGCTGAGCCCCGCCGGATCGCCGGCGTTCCAGATCAAACTGGGCTTAAAGGCGCACCAATACTGCGCAAGCAGCTATAGTTTTGGTAGTATTTCAGAAGCTGCCCAGATGCGTCAGCGCCTGGGCGCGCAGCAGCGTCAGCGCCGCCTGGCGGGTGGCGCTGGCCGGGCGCAGGGCGCTGAGGGCGGTGTAGAGCGGGATCTGCAGCGGCTGGCCGTCCGGCGTCGCGATGCGGCGCAGCGCAAAGGCCTCGGGGTGCGCGGTGCCGGCCAGGGCGTGGCGCGACAGGATGGCGCTGCCGGCGCCGCCTTCGACCAGCGCCAGGATGGTGGCCACGCCATCGATCTCCAGCGCCACCTGCGGCGTGCAGCCGGCCGCGGCCATCTGCGTCTCGACGTGCATGCGGATGGCGTTGGGCCGGCTGGGGATGACCAGGGGCAGCTGCGCAAGGTCGCGCAGCGTGGCAGGAGCGGCGTCGGCGCGGGCGCCGGCGTGCTGCACCAGCAGCAGCTCGTCGCGCGCCAGCGGCGCGATGTCCAGCCCGGGCACCGGCTGGGCGTTATAGAGCACGGCGATGTCCAGCCGCCCGCTGGCCAGTTGCTCCTGCATGCTGGCCGACAGCGCCTCGGTGATCGACAGCTGGGCTTCGGGCAACTGCCCGCCGAAGGCCTGCACCAGCGGTACCGCCAGGGCGCGCGCCACGCTGGGCGGCAGGCCCAGGGTCACGCGACCGGCCAGGCCGCCGCGCAGGCGCGCCAGCTCGTCGCGCGCGTGTTCGATCTGGTGCAGGATGCCGCGCGCGTGCTCCAGCAGCACCTGGCCGGCTTCGGTGGGCATGGCGCCGCGGCCGTGGCGTGTCAGCAGGTTCTGACGCAGCTCCACTTCCAGCAGGCGCACCTGGCGGCTGAGCGCGGGCTGGGCCACGTCCAGCGCCAGGGCGGCGCGGCTGAAGCTGCCCAGCTCGGCCACGCGGACGAAGTATTCGAGTTGACGCAGGTCCATGATCCCAATTTACGACATGGCTGTGATTCAGGTATGCCATTTTGCTCTAGCTGCTAGTGGGGTGGGTGGCTGGTCAGCGGCCCTGCCGCTGCGCACAATGCGCCAGCGTCAGCAGAGGAACACCATGAGCTTGCACCACCCCCTGGTCATCGACTGCCACGGCCACTACACCACCGCGCCCAAGGCGCTCGAACAGTGGCGCAACCGGCAGATCGCCGGCATTCAGGACCCGGCAGCGATGCCGCGCGTCGACGAGCTGCGGATCAGCGACGACGAACTGCGCGAATCGATCGAGAACAACCAGCTGCGCCTGATGCGCGAGCGCGGCAGCGACCTGACCATCTTCAGCCCGCGCGCCAGCTTCATGGCGCATCACATCGGCGACTTTCAGGTCTCCAGCACCTGGGCGGCGATCTGCAATGAGTTGTGCCACCGCGTCAGCCAGCTGTTTCCCGAGCATTTCATTGGTGCCGCCATGCTGCCGCAGTCGCCCGGGGTCGATCCGGCCAGCTGCATTCCCGAGCTGGAGCGGTGCGTGCGCGACTACGGCTTCGTGGGCATCAACCTGAACCCCGACCCTTCCGGCGGTCACTGGACCAGCCCGCCGCTGACCGACCGCCACTGGTACCCGATCTACGAAAAAATGGTCGAGTGGGACATCCCGGCCATGATCCACGTCAGCACGTCCTGCAACGCGTGCTTTCACACCACCGGGGCGCACTACATCAACGCCGACACCACCGCCGTGATGCAGCTCATTCAGGGCGATCTGTTCAAGGACTTCCCGACGCTGCGCTTCATCATCCCGCACGGTGGCGGCGCCGCGCCCTACCACTGGGGGCGCTACCGCGGCCTGGCGCAGGAGCTGAAAAAGCCCCTGCTGCAGGAGCACCTGCTGAACAACCTGTTCTTCGACACCTGCGTCTATCACCAGCCGGGCATCGACCTGCTGACCAAGGTGATTCCGGTCGACAACATCCTGTTCGCCAGCGAGATGATCGGTGCCGTGCGCGGCATCGATCCTGAAACCGGGCACTACTTCGACGACACCCGGCGCTACGTGCAGGCCACCGCCAACCTGAACGACGAGCAGCGCTACAAGGTCTACGAAGGCAACGCGCGGCGCGTGTTTCCGCGGCTGGACGCGGCACTCAAGGCCAGGGGGAGATGAGCCATGTATGAACTCGGAGTGGTGTATCGCAACATCCCGCGCGCCGACGGCGCCACGGCCGACGCGCTGGCGCAGTTCGGCAGCGCCACCGTGCACGAGGCCATGGGCCGCGTCGGCCTGCTCAAGCCCTACATGCGGCCCATCTACCCCGGCGCGCAGGTCAGCGGCACGGCCGTCACGGTGCTGCTGCAGCCGGGCGACAACTGGATGCTGCACGTGGCGGCCGAGCAAATCCGCCCGGGCGACATCGTGGTGGCGGCGGTCACGGCCGAATGCACCGACGGCTACTTCGGCGACCTGCTGGCCACCAGCTTCAAGGCCCGCGGCGCGCGCGCGCTGGTCATCGACGCCGGGGTGCGCGACGTGCGCCCCCTGCAGCAGATGGGCTTTCCGGTCTGGAGCAAGGCGATCAGCGCCAAGGGCTGCATCAAGGCCACGCTGGGCTCGGTCAACATCCCCGTCGTGTGCGCCGGCATGCTGGTGACGCCGGGCGATGTGATCGTGGCCGACGACGACGGCGTGGTCTGCGTGCCCGCCGCGCGCGCGGTGCTAACGCTGGAAGCGGCGCGCAAGCGCGAGGCCAACGAAGGCGACAAGCGCGAGATCTTCGCCAGCGGCACGCTGGGGCTGGACTATTACAAGATGCGCGAAGGGCTGGCCAAGGCCGGGCTGCGCTACATCGATTGAGGGCCGCGCGATGAGCAAACCCACCAGCGGCGACTTCACCAAGACGGCCGGTTGGCTCGATTGGTACGACGGCCCCAGCACCCCGCGTTTCAGGCTGCCGGCCGGCAGCGTGGACGCGCACTGCCACGTGTTCGGCCCGGGCGCCGAATTTCCCTACGCGCCCGAGCGCAAGTACACGCCCTGCGACGCCGGCAAGGCCCAGTTGTTCGCGCTGCGCGACCATCTCGGCTTTGCGCGCAACGTGATCGTGCAGGCCACCTGCCACGGCGCCGACAACCGGGCGCTGGTGGATGCGCTGCAAGCCTCCGGCGGCCGGGCGCGCGGCGTGGCCACGGTGCGCCGCAGCGTCACCGACGACGAACTGCAGGCCCTGCACGCGGCCGGCGTGCGCGGCGTGCGCTTCAACTTCGTCAAGCGCCTGGTCGACTTCACGCCCAAGGACGAACTGATGGAGATCGCCGGCCGCATCGCCCGGCTGGGCTGGCACGTGGTGATCTACTTCGAGGCGGTCGATCTGCCCGAGCTGTGGGACTTCTTCACCGCCCTGCCCACCACCGTGGTGGTCGATCACATGGGCCGCCCCGACGTCGGCAAACCGGTCGACGGCCCCGAGTTCGCGCTGTTTTGCAAGTTCATGCGCGAGCACGCCAACGTGTGGAGCAAGGTGAGCTGCCCCGAACGCCTGTCGGTCAGCGGCCCGCCGGCGCTCAGCGGCGAGCAGGCCGCCTACCGCGACGTGGTGCCGTTCGCCCGCCACATCGTCGAAAGCTTTCCGGACCGCGTGCTGTGGGGCACCGACTGGCCACACCCCAACCTCAAGAACCACATGCCCGACGATGGCCTGCTGGTGGACTTCATCCCGCACATCGCGCCCACGCCCGAGCTGCAACGCAAGCTGCTGGTGGACAACCCGATGCGCCTGTACTGGCCCGAGGCATGATGATTCCCCCTGAGTCGCTTCGCGCCTTCCCCCGGAGGGGGACAACGCCAGTGGCCGGCGCAGGTCCGGCCACGGCGTTCGCTGGTATGGCCTGCTCCGCGGCCTCCGGCTTCATTGATGATCGATCGCGCTGACTGCGCAGGAGCAATGGCGATGTCTCTCAACAAACCCTATCTCGACGTTCCCGGCACCACCATCTTCGATGCCGACCAGAGCCGCAAGGGCTACTGGCTCAACCAGTTCTGCATGAGCCTGATGAAGGCCGACAACCGCGCCCGCTTCAAGCAGGACGAGGACGCCTACCTGGCCGAGTGGCCCATGACCGACGAGCAGAAGGCGGCGGTGCGCGCGCGCGACCTGAACTGGATGATGGCGACCGGCGGCAACATCTACTTCCTGTCCAAGCTGGGCGCCACCGACGGGCTGTCGTTTCAGCAGATGGCGGGCAGCATGACCGGCATGACCGAGCAGCAGTACCGCGACATGATGGTGCGCGGCGGCCGCCACCCCGAGGGCAACCGCTACAAGGGCGAGGGCGGCGACGCCCAGGGCCCGATGAGCCAGTCCGAAGCCTGGAAGGCTTGGCAGGCCAAGGCACAAAATGGGCTGGCAGCGTCCGTCCAGCAAGCGCAGACAGCTACCAATTCAATAGCCACCATGGGCGCCCGCATCACCGCCTCGGTGTATTCCTCGCATGTGCCGGCGATTGGCGCCGCCATCGACCACGGCAAGACGGCCGAGCCCTACTGGGCGCCCATGTTCCAGGGTTTCGAGTTCAGCAAGCGGTGGATGAAGGAGCACCTGCCCGACGTCATCTTTCTCGTCTACAACGACCACGCCACCAACTTCGACCTCAGCGTCATCCCCACCTTCGCCATCGGCACCGCGGCCGAATTCGAGCCCGCCGACGAAGGCTACGGCCCGCGCCCGGTACCCAGGGTCAAGGGCCACCCGCGCCTGGCCTCGCACATCGCGCAGTCGGTGATCCAGCAGGACTTCGACCTCACCATCGTCAACCAGCTCAAGGTCGATCACGGCCTGACGGTGCCGATGAACCTGATGTTCGGCACCCCCGCCGAATGGCCCTGCGCGGTGATTCCGTTCCACGTCAACGTGGTGCAGTACCCGGTGCCCTCGGGCGCGCGCTGCTTTGCCCTGGGCCAGGCGATCCGCCGCGCCATCGAAAGCTACGACGAGCCGCTGAAGGTGCAGATCTGGGGCACCGGCGGCATGAGCCACCAGTTGCAGGGCCCGCGCGCCGGCCTGATCAACGCCGAGTGGGACAACCGCTTCCTGGACCGCCTGATCGCCGATCCGAAGGAGCTGTCGGCCATGCCGCACATCGACTACGTGCGCGAAGCCGGCAGCGAGGGCATCGAGTTGGTGATGTGGCTGATCGCGCGCGGCGCCATGGCCGACGTGGCGGGCGGCCCCGCGCCCAAGGTGGCGCACCGCTTCTTCCATGTGCCGGCGTCCAACACGGCGGTGGGCCACCTGATCCTGGAAAATCAAGCTTGAATCGGCATGCAGCGCTTGCCTGGCAAGCGCCAGTAGCTATTGTTATAGGAGCATCATGAGCAAGACCATCAACGTTGCGCTGGCCGGCGCCGGCGCCTTCGGCATCAAGCACCTGGACGGCATCCGCAACATCGACGGCGTGCGGGTCGTCTCGCTGGTCGGTCGCGAGCTGGACAAGACGAAGGAGGTGGCTGCCAAGTACGGCATTTCCCACGTGACCACCGACCTGGCCGACAGCCTGGCCCTGCCGGAGCTCGACGCCGTCATCCTGTGCACCCCCACCCAGATGCACGCCGCCCAGGCCATGCAGTGCCTGCAGGCCGGCAAGCACGTGCAGGTCGAGATCCCGCTGTGCGACAAGCTGGCCGACGGCCAACAGGTGGCCGCGCTGCAGAAGCAAACCGGCCTGGTCGCCATGTGTGGCCACACCCGGCGCTTCAACCCCAGCCACCAGTACGTTCACCAGAAGATCGCGGCGGGCGAATTCCACATTCAGCAGATGGACGTGCAGACCTACTTCTTTCGCCGCACCAACATGAACGCGCTGGGCCAGCCGCGCTCGTGGACCGACCACCTGCTGTGGCACCATGCGGCGCACACGGTCGATCTGTTCGCGTATCAGGCCGGCAGCCCGATCGTGCAGGCCAACGCCATCCAGGGTCCGATCCACAAGGAGCTGGGCATCGCCATGGACATGAGCATCCAGCTCAAGGCGGCCAATGGCGCGATCTGCACGCTGTCCTTGAGCTTCAACAACGACGGCCCGCTGGGCACCTTCTTTCGCTACATCGGCGACAGCGCCACCTACATCGCGCGCTACGACGACCTGGTCAATGGCAAGGAAGAAAAGATCGACGTGTCCCAGGTGGCGGTGTCGATGAACGGCATCGAGCTGCAGGACCGCGAGTTCTTCGCCGCCATCCGCGAGGGCCGCGAGCCCAACGCCAGCGTGGCCCAGGTGCTGCCCTGCTACCAGGTGCTGCACGACCTGGAGCAGCAGCTCAACGCTACTTGAAGCATAGCTGCCGGCGCTTGCCTGACGTGCACTGCAGCCCATTTTGATTTTGAACATGTCGTTGCGCCCTCTCGGCCCCTTCACCGTCTCGGCCATCGGCCTGGGCTGCATGAACATCTGCCACGCCTATGGCGAGCCGCCGCCGCGCGAGCAGGCCGTGGCGCTGCTGCACGCCGCGCTGGATGCCGGCGTGACGCATTTCGACAGCGCCGCGCTGTACGGCTTTGGCGCCAGCGAAACCCTGCTGGGCGAGGTGCTGGGCGCCCGGCGCCAGCACATCACCCTGGCCAGCAAGTGCGGCATGACGGTGGAAGCCGGCGACGGCAGCGTGCGGCCCGGCCGCGTCATCGACGGCCGGCCCGAGGCGCTGCGCGCCACCTGCGAAGGCTCGTTGCGGCGCCTGCGCACCGACGTCATCGACCTCTACTACCTGCACCGCTGGGACAAGCAGGTGCCGATCGAAGACAGCGTGGGGGCGCTGGCCGACCTGGTGCGCGCCGGCAAGATCCGCGCCATCGGCCTGTCGGAAGTGTCGGCCGCCACGCTGCGGCGCGCCCACGCCGTGCACCCCATCGCGGCGCTGCAATCCGAATACTCGCTGTGGACGCGCAACCCCGAAATCGCCGCGCTGGCCGCCTGCCGCGAGCTGGGCGTCAGCTTCGTGGCCTTCAGCCCGGTGGCGCGCGGCTTTCTGGCCGGCGCGCTGCCCGACCAGGCGGCCGTCGACGCGCTGCCCGACAAGGACCTGCGCCGCCCCATGCCACGCTTTGCGCCCGAGCACTACGCGCGCAACCTGCGGCTGCTGCACGGCTTTCGCGCCATCGCCGCCGAGCTGGGCTGCACCCCGGCGCAGCTGGCGCTGGCCTGGCTGCTGCACCAGGGCGAGGACATCCTGCCGATTCCTGGCACGCGCAGCATCGCTCACCTGCACGAGAACCTGGGCGCCAGCGGCGTGCGCCTGTCGCCCGAGGTGCTCAACCGGCTCGAGGCGCTGATCAACCCCGCCACCGTCAGCGGCCATCGCTACGCCGAGCAGGCGCGGCGCGAGATCGACACCGAAGACAGCGTCTGAGCCTAGAAACGGCAGTTGGACGCCCCCGCC
>WBZR01004041.1_pt1 | contig 11651 bp, 9 predicted proteins | sample 5204231 | NCBI WGS metagenome assembly WBZR01 (sample SAMN12412403, study PRJNA552823) | activated sludge metagenome | isolation source: activated sludge from anammox sidestream of wastewater treatment plant... | place: USA: Virginia | collected 2017-08
GTCGAGATCAGGGGAATCCGGGCCGGAGACGGGCTCGCCCGCGAGGCGGGCTTCCTCGTGGCGAAGGACGGGAGCCTCGCGGGGGGGCCGGCGATCACGGCCGGCCGCGACTTCCTCCTGCGGGACGGGCACCCGGTCCCGGCCGTCGGGATGACGCTGATGGCCCCGGACGTCCACCGCCGCTTCCTCTCGGAGGCCGAGCCGCTCGGCTGGGAGCGGGACCTCGCCTCGCTCGGGCGCGAGGGGGTGAACCTCGTCCGGACCGGCATCTGGACCGGCTGGCGGCGCCTGGCGCCGGGAGGGGCGCCGACCGAGGAGGCCCTGCGCGCCTTCGAGGCGTTCGTCCTCCTCGCGCGCCGGCACGGGATGGCCGTCGTCTTCACCTTCTTCGCCTTCCTCCCGGAGACGTGGGGGGGCGGGAACGCCTACCTCGACCCGAGTGCCGTCGAGGCCCAGCGCCGGTTCGTCGCCGCCTTCGCCGCCCGCGCGAAGGGGGCCAGGGACCTCGTCTGGGACCTCGTCAACGAGCCGTCCTTCTCCTCGCCGAAGCGGCTCTGGCAGACGCGCCCGAACGGCGACGAGAGCGAGCGGGCGGCGTTCGCCGCCTGGCTCGGCGCGGGCGACCCGGTGAAGGCCGCGCGCGTCCGCGCCCGGTGGCGCGCCCTCCCCGCGACGCCGCTCGACCTCCCCGGGGAGGAGGACTTCTCGGTCCGGTCCGTCCACGCCGGGGCCCTCCCGTTCCGCGGCCGCGACTACCGCCTCTTCGCGCAGGAGGCGTTCACCTCGTGGGTCCGGACGACGAGGGCCGCGATCCGCGACGCGGGGAGCGAGGGGCTCGTCACCGTCGGGACCGACGAGGGCGGGACGGGCGAGATGCCGAACCCGCTCCTCTTCGGGGAGGCGGTCGAACTGACCGGGAACCACACCTGGTGGAACGACGGCGACCTCCTCTGGGACCTCGTCGTCACGAGGCTCCCGGGGAAGCCCGCGCTGGCGGGGGAGACGGGGCTCATGAGCGCCGAGCGCCCCGACGGCGCGCCGTGGAACGCGGGGGCGGGGCGGGCCGCGATCCTGGAGCGGAAGCTCGTGACGGCGATCGCGGCCGGCGCGGCCGGGTTCGTCCCCTGGATCTGGCGGACGAACCCGTACATGCCGAGCGACAACGAGGCCGGGATCGGGCTCCTGCGCGCCGACGGCTCGGCGCGCGAGGAGCTGGCCGCCTTCCGCTCGGTGGCGCGCTTCCTCTGCGAGAACGGGGCGCTCCCGGAGGGACGCGAGCCGGAGCGGGCGGTGGTGGTCCTCCCTCACGCGCGCCTGATGGCCGGCCGCGACGGCGCGCACGAGGCCTCGCGGCGCGCGGTGAGGCTCCTGGCCCAGGAGCTGCGCGTCGGCGTCCGCGCGGCCTCGGACCTGACGCTCGCCGGGACGCTCGGGGAGCCGTCGCTCGTCGTCGTCCCCTCGCCGGGGCTGGTGCCGGAGGAGGCGTGGCGGGCGCTCCTCGGCGCCGCGCGGGGCGGGGCGACGGTCCTTCTCACCGGGCCGTTCGACGCGGACGAGGACGCCGTCCCGCGGGGCCGGTCGGCGGCGCTCGGCCTCCCCGTCGCGAGCCGCCCCGTCGAGGCGGAGGAGGCGCTCGAGGTCGCCGGGACGCGTCACCGCCTCCGCTTCGGAACGGCGCGCCTCGTCCGCGAGGAGAAGGCCGTCGTCGCCGGCGACCCGGTTCCGCAGGTCCGGGTCTTCCCGCTCGGCACGGGGCGGCTCGTCCTCGCCCCGCTCCCGGTGGAGCTGGCCGAGGAGGGCTCTGCCGCGCGCGCCGTCTACGCCGAGGCGCTCCGCCTCTCTGGACTCGCCCCCGACGTCACGGTCGTCCCGGACGACCCGGGCGTCCTCGTCCTGCCGCTCGCCTCGCCCGGAGGTGTCCTCCTGGCGGTCGTCTCCGAGGGGGGCGGCCACCGGAGGCTGACCGTCACGCCGCGTGCCACGGGCGTCCCGGTGGAGGTGGCGCTCCCTTCCGGGCGTTCCCTCCTCCTCGCCCTCGACCGCGCGACGGGTCGCGTGACCGCGACCTCGGCGCCCCCCGCGACGCCGCCGTGGCCCGCGCCGCGCCGGGGCGGCGTGGAGTGACCTGGAGTGACGTAGAGTGACGTCCATGGAGACGATCCCGAAGGAGATCCTGGACCGGGCCGTGGCGGGGACGAACCTCGCGAAGGGGTCCTTCCGCGCCCAGCTCGAGAAGCCCGTCACCCTCCTCGTCTTCCTCCGGCACTTCGGGTGACCGTTCTGCAGGGCGGCGGTCGCCGACCTCAGACAGCAGAGCGAGGCGGGGGGATACCCGCCGGTCCTCTTCGTCCACCCCGGGACGCCCCCGGAAGGGGACGCGTTCTTCGAGAAAGCGTGGCCCTCCGCGCGCGCCGTCTCGGACCGCGAGGCGCGGCTCTACGCCGAGTTCGGCCTCGCGCGGGCGGGCCTGACCGAGGTCCTCTCCCCGTCGATCCTCGTCTCGGGCGTGAAGGCGGCGCTCAAGGGGCACCTCCCCGGCGTCCCGGCGGGCGACGTCTTCCTCCTCCCCGGCGCCTTCCTGCTGCGCGGCGCGAAGGTCGTCTGGGCGCACCGGGGCGCCCGCGCCGACGACAACCCCGACTGGTCGACGGTGCCGCAGATCGTCCGCGCGGCGCGAGATTCCGCTTGACACGGGGCCGTCCGCTTCCCTAGCCTGCGCCGCGATGTCCCCCGTCGCCGCCTCCGTTGCCCTCGCGGCCTGCACGCTCATTAGCATGTGCATGGGCATGCGGATTCCTTCCCGCGACTCGCGAGAGGGGATCGGGCGCACGCGGGGGCTCTCGACGTAACGCCGCCGCGACACGGCGAGCCGATCCGACCGGCACACCGAACCGGCCCTCTCGCGAGAGAGGGCCGGTTCTTTTTTTCGCCGACCGCCGAACGAGAAGGAGAGCCCGATGTCCCAGACCCCCGCCGCGACAGAAGCCCCGACCGCCACGAGGCCCCGCCTTCGGCCCGGGACGCTCGCCGTCCACGCCGGGCAGGAGAAGGCCGACCCCGCGACGAACGCGCGCGCCGTCCCGATCTACGCGACGACGTCGTACGTCTTCGACGGGCCCGAGCACGCCGCCGACCTCTTCGGCCTGAGGAAGCCCGGGAACATCTACACGCGGATCATGAACCCCACGACGGACGTCCTCGAGAAGCGGCTCGCCGCCCTCGAGGGGGGGGTCGCCGCGGTGGCGACGGCGAGCGGGCAGGCCGCCGGGACGCTCGCCCTCCTGAACCTCTGCCGCGCGGGCGACTCGGTGGTCGCCTCGACGGCGCTCTACGGCGGGACGGTGACGCTCCTCGGCCACACGCTCCCGCGCCTCGGGATCACGACCCGCTTCGTCGACGCCTCGGGCCCGGGCGGGGCGAGGGCCGTGGCCGAGGCGATCGACGGGACGACGCGCGCCGTCTGGGTCGAGACGATCGGCAACCCGCGCCTCGACGTCCCCGACCTCCGCGCCCTCGCCGACGTGGCGCATGCCGCGGGCGTCCCCCTCGTCGTCGACAACACGTTCGCCACCCCGGTCCTCTGCCGCCCGGTCGAGCACGGGGCCGACGTGGTCGTCCACTCCGCCACGAAGTGGATCGGGGGGCACGGGACGGCCATCGGCGGCGTCGTCGTGGACGGCGGGACGTTCGACTGGGGCGCCTCCCCGCGCTTTTCGGGCTTCTTCGTCGACCCGGAGCCGGCCTACCACGGCCTCTCCTTCTCGGCCTTCGCCCCGGGGGCGTACGCCGCGCGCCTGAGGACGGTCCTCCTGCGCGACGTGGGGGCGGCCCTGTCGCCCTTCAACGCCTTCCTCTTCCTGCAGGGGCTCGAGACGCTCCCGCTCCGGATGGAGCGGCACTCGTCGAACGCGCTGACGGTCGCCCGGTTCCTCGAGCGGCACCCGCGCGTCTCGTGGGTGAGCTACCCGGGGCTCCCCTCGCACCCGGCCCACGAGACGGCCGCGCGGTACCTCGACGGCGGCTTCGGCGGGGTCCTGACGTTCGGCGTGAAGGAGGCGCCGGGCCTCCCCGCCGACGAGGCCGCGAAGCGGACGATCGCGGGCCTGACGCTCTTCTCCCTCCTCGCCAACGTCGGCGACGCCAAGAGCCTCGTCATCCACCCGTGGTCGACGACGCACGAGCAGCTCGGCGAGACCGAGCGGATCGCGGCGGGCGTCACGCCCGACCTCGTCCGCCTCTCGGTCGGCATCGAGGACCCCCGGGACCTCGTGGAGGACCTGGACCGTGCCCTCCGCCTCGGCGGGGCGGGAGAGGGGCGAACGCGATGAGCGCCGCGGACGGGGAGGTCCTGGTCGTCAAGTTCGGCGGGACGTCGCTCCTGACGCCCGCGCGGGTCCGCCGCGCCGCCGCCCGCGTCGCCCGCCTCGTCGAGGCGGGGCGCCGCGTCGTCGTCGTCGTCAGCGCGATGGGGCACACGACCGACCGGATCCTCGGGGCGCTCGAGGCGGTCGCGGGCGGGGCGTCCGAGGAGGCTTGCCGACGGGAAGCCGACCGGGCGCTGGCCACCGGCGAGGACCTCTCGGCGGCGCTCCTGGCCGCCGCGCTCCTCGCCCGAGGCGTCCCCTCCCGCAGCCTGCGCGGCGGGGAGGCGGGGGTGAGGGCCCGCGGCGGGTTCGGCTCGGCCCGGGTGGCGCGCGTGGAGACGCGGCGCCTGACGGCCCTCCTCGCCCGCGGCGTCGTTCCGGTCGTCAGCGGGTTCCAGGGCGAGCGCGAGGACCGCGAGACGGCCACGCTCGGGCGCGGCGGCTCGGACACGAGCGCCGTGGCGATCGCCGCCGCGCTCGGCCCCGTCCCCTGCCACATCGTCACCGACGTGGACGCCGTCTACGAGAGAGACCCACGGAGCGACCCCTCCGCCCGGAGGCTCCCGAGGCTCACGCACGAGGCGCTCGTCGCCCTCGCCAGCGGCGGGGCAGAGGTCGTCCACCCGGAGGCGGCGCGGATCGCCCGCCGGCACCGCGTCCCGCTCCGGGTCCTCTCCTTCGCGGCGAGGCCCGGCGACGAGGGGGCCGGGACCTTCGTGGGAGGCCGGCCGTGAGCGCCGGCGCCGCGGCGCTCGCGAGCGCCGTCCCGTTCCGGTCCCCCGACGCCGCACCGCTCCGGTCGGGCCTCTCGCTCCACGTCGCCGGGAGCTTCCGGCTGGAGTCGGGGCAGGAGCTCCGCGAGGTCGTCCAGGCCTACCGCGTGGAGGGGCGCCTGAACCCCGCGCGCGACAACCTCGTCCTCCTCTTCCACTCCCTCACCGGCTCCCCGGCCGACTTCGGCGGCTGGGACGGCCTCGTCGGAGAGGGCCGGCCGCTCGACACGCGTCGCCTCTGCGTCGTGGCCCCGAACCTCCTCGGCTCCTGCTACGGGACCCGCTTCGCCCGGGAGGGGCGGGGGAGCCGCGCGCCCCTTCGCGTCACGACGCGCGACATGGCGCGCCTCGCCGGGCTCCTCGTCGAGAGGCTCGGGGCGAGGCGCGTGGCGCTCGCGGCCGGCGGCTCCCTCGGCGGGATGGTGGCGCTCGAGTGGGCGTCGAGCTTCCCCGGCCTCACGGCGGCGGTGGCGGCCTTCGCGGCCCCGGCGGGCCCGTGCGCCTGGGGGAGCGGGTGGAACCACGTCCACCGCCAGGCGGTGCGCGCCTTCGGGATGAAGGGGCTCGCGCTGGCGAGGATGGTCGGGATGCTCACGTACCGGACCCCTTCCGAGTTCGAGGCGCGCTTCCGCCCGGGGACCGACGGTCACCCGGTCCGGGGCTACCTCTCCCACCACGGGGAGAAGCTCGTCCGTCGCTTCTCGGCGTCGAGCTACCTCGCGCTCCTGGACGCCATGGACGCCCACGACGTCGGGCGCGGGCGCGGCGGCGTCGCCGCGGCCCTCTCGCCGTTCCGGGGGCGGCTCGTCGGCGTCGGGATCCCGGGGGACCTCCTCTACCCGTCGGAGGTCGTCCGCGAGTGGACGGAGGCTGCGGGCGCCGGCTACCGCGTCCTACCGTCCGGGCACGGGCACGACGGCTTCCTGGTCGAGCCCGGGGTCGGCGAGCTCCTCGGCGAGCTCGCGCGAGGGCCGGCGGAGCGGTCCCGCCCGGTCCGGCCCCTCGGGGCCGTCAGGGCGCGGTGAGGCGGGCCAGCTCCCGCTCGGACTCGCGGTGCCCGGGGACGAGCGCGAGCGCCGCCTCGTACTCGGCCTTCGCGGCGGGGACCCGGCCCAGCTTCTCGAGGATCTTCCCCTTCCGCCAGTGGGCGTCGGCGTGGGAGGGGCTCTCGAGGGCCGGGGGCCTGGCGAGGAACGCGTCGAGCCAGTCCAGCGCCTTCTCCAGGTCTCGGGAGAACTGGTAGGCCAGCCGCGCCATCAGGTACGTCGGGAGGAGGTCCGAGGTCGCCTTCTGCGCCTTCGCGCAGACCTCGGTCGCCGCCTCGTACCGGCCGCTCCGGGCCTCGAAGTCGACGAGGGGGACGTAGACGCGGGCCACGCCCGGCCTCAGGGCGAACGCCGCGCGGTACTCGGCCCCCGCCGCGTCCAGCTTGCTTCCGTCCTCGAGGAGGAGGCCCCGGGCGACGTGCCCGAGCGCCGGGTCGATCCTGAAGATCTCCCCGGCCTGCTTCTCGGCAGCGGGGACGTCCCGGCCCCTCAGGCCCGCCCCGCGGAGGAGGAGCGTCAGGAGGTCGAGCCGGGCCTCCACGTTCGCCGGGTCCAGGGAGATCGCCTCCAGGAACAGGGTGTCGGCGCGGTGGCCGTAGTGGACCCTGGCGACGTCCTGCGCCTCCACGGCCCGCGCGGCGTAGGCCCGCGCGGTCCACGTCCTCAGCCGGGAGCTCTTCGGCAGCGCGGCCATCGCCTTCTCGCCCCGGGCCGAGGCCTCCTCCAGGTTCCCGTCGGCGATCGCCTCGCGGATCAGTCCGATCTGCTTCTCCTCCTCGCTCGGGCCGGCGGGCGGGGCCTGGGCGAGGAGCGGAAGCGTCAGCGCGGCGAGGGCGGGGAGAGAGAGGCGGACGAGGCGGCGGCGGTTCATCGGAGACCTCCACCCCCGACGTTACACGACGGGGGCGTCCGCCGAGGAGGCCCGGTCGGGCCGTCGCGTGGCGAGGCCGGCGAGGAGGAGGGCCAGAGGCCCGGCCGCCACCACCCGCTCCAGGTACCGCGAGGCGGCCATGCTCAGGAAGCCGCAGACGAGGAGGTCGGCCGCGAGGAGGAGGCCGAGCGGAAGGGACGCGGCGAGCGGCGCCGGGAGGGTCCGGCCTCGAAGGAGAGAGCGGACGGCCAGGAAGCCCGCCCAGAGGCTCGCGAGGGTCCCGGCTCCCACCGCCACGGGCGTCAGCCAGGTCCAGAGGCTCACGAACCGGGGGAACGCCCGCGGCGGCGACTCGCTCCCGGCCTGGCGCGAGGCCCGGTGGCGGGCGTGGTTGCGGCCCCAGCGCTCGGAGAGGACCCGGTCGACGCCCGAGCCCGGGCCGTGGGGGACCCAGCCGCCGAGGAGGTCCCTGCCGAGGGACATCTCGCCGACGTTCCGCGCGCCTTTCGCCAGGAACTCCCCGGGCCCGCTCCGGAGCCCCTCGGCGACCGCCGGCTCCAGGAGGGCGCGCGCGGAGCGGTAGTCCGCGGGCGCGTCGCGCCAGGCGGGGAAGTCGCGGTTCAGGGGCGACTCCGCCGACCAGAGGAGCCCCTCCACGCTCGCCGGCTGACTCGAGAGGCTCGCGGCCCACCCGTCGAGCCGGGCGCGCCGGGCGGGGTCCGCCTCGCGCGCGGCCAGGCTCCGGAAGGCCGGGGCGAGGAGGCCGCACTCCTGGAGCCGGGCCGCGAGGAAGAAGGTGGCCCCGGTCGGCCGGGGCCGGGCGGGCAGCCCCGCGCGGGAGGCGTTCCAGGCCAGGGCCGCGGGCTGCAGGAGGAACGCCGCGAGGAAGAGGGCCGAGGGGCGCGCCAGGGCCCGGCCGGCCGCCCGCGCGCCGAGGAGGGAGACGAGCGAGACGGCGAGCGCGAGGGGGAGGTTCGAGGAGTGGAACGTCATCGACGCGGCCAGGAGCGCCGCCGCGCCTCCCGAGACGAGGGCCGAGGGGGCGAGCGCGACGACCGGGGCCGCCAGGCCGATCCAGAGGGCCGAGGCGTCCGGCATCAGCGTGACGAGGTGGAAGGCCGAGGGGCTTCCTGCCACGAGGAGGGCGCAGACGGATGCCAGGACCCGGGCGCGTCCCGGCTCGCCGGGGTGGACCGAGCGGAGGAGCGCGACGAGGAGGAGGGCGGCGATCGCCGCCTGCGCCAGGGCCGCGACGTAGATCCCGAACGGGAAGGCCCGGAAGGCGGCCAGGAAGAGCGAGTAGAAGAGAGGCCGGTCGTAACCGGGGCGCATCGCCGCCCAGCGCCACAGGTACTCCGAGGTGTCCCAGTAGACGAGCGGGAAGCGGTTCCAGAGGAGCGGCCAGGCCAGGAGCGGCGTCAGGGCCGCCGAGAGGAGGAGGTCCGGGGCGGCCCTTCGGAGGCCGTGCGGGAGCCGCACGCGCGGATTATCCGCGGGCGCCTCGCGTCACTCGTACCGGAGGGACTCGATCGGGTCGAGGCGGGACGCCCTGACGGCGGGGTAGAGGCCCGAGGCGAGGCCCACCGTCGCCGAGACGCCCGAGGAGAGGAGGAGCGACCAGGCCGTCACCACGGTCGGCCAGCCGGCCGAGGCGGCCACGACGCCGGCGATGGCGATCCCGAGGAGGATCCCGGCCACGCCCCCGACGAGGGAGAGGGCGAAGGCCTCGACGACGAACTGGAGCTTGATGTCCTTCCGCCGCGCCCCGAGCGCGCGCCTTATGCCGATCTCGCGCGTCCGCTCCAGGACCGTGGCCAGCATGATGTTCATGATCCCGATCCCGCCGACGAGGAGCGAGATCCCGGCGATGCACCCCATGACGACGTTGAAGAGGCGCTGCGTCTTCTTGCTCTGCGACAGGAGCGCCTCGGGGACGACCACCTCGTAGTCGGAGGCCCCCCCGTGGAGGCGGTCGAGGACGGCCGAGACGAGGGGCGCCGCCTTCTCGGGCGAGGCGTCCGGGGCGAGGTGGACGACCAGCTCGTCGAGCGGCGACTCGATGGCGTCGCGTTCCAGCTTCCGAACGGCCGTCGTCACGGGGAGGTAGATCTCCCGCTCCGTCGACCCGACGGGGACGCCCTGGAACGAGCCCCCGCCCGAGGTCGAGGCGAGGACGCCGACGACCGTCAGCCAGAGGTCGTTCACCTTGACGTCCTTCCCCAGCGCGGGCGAGGCGCCGAAGAGGTCGCGCCGCACCGCCGCCCCGAGGACGCAGACCTGCGCGTGCGTCCTCTCGTCCGTCTCGTCGAGGAACCGCCCCTCGGCGAGGGGCAGGTGGACGAGCGCGGCGTGGCGGAAGGAGACGCCGTTCACCTTCGCCTCGCTCCGGCCGCCCGGGGCCCAGACCTTGTAAGGGTTGACGGTGACGCGCGGGCCGACGACGTCGACGCCCGGGACCGCCTGGGCGATCCCCTCCGCGTCGCGCAGCGAGAGCCCGGCCGACTTCTTCCGGACCTCGGCCAGCTCGTCGGGGCGGAGCGACCGCGAGCGGACGAGGACGTTCGCGAGCCCCATCTTCCGGATCGTCTCGAGCGCCTGCCGCTCGGCCCCGGCCCCGATGGCCAGCATGGCGATGACGGCCCCGACGCCGAAGATCATCCCGAGCATCGTCAGCGCCGAGCGGAGCTTGTGGACGGAGAGGTTGGAGAGCGCCCTCTGGAGCGCCTCGCCCAGCTTCACGAGCCGCTCCCCCCGGGGAGGGCGGCGCCGGGGCCCGGCGAGGGGGGCGCCGCGCCGCGGGGCTTCCGAGGGTCGACGAGGGCGACGAGGTCCCCCTCGGCGAGCCCCTTCGTCACCGCCACCCGCCCGAGCGCCGAGGCGCCGACCTCGACCTCGACCGCCCGCCACGAGGAGCCGTCACGGCGGAAGACCACCTTCTTCCCGTCGCGGTCGTGGACGGCGGGGAGCGGGACGGTCAGCGCCGGCTCCCCGTCGGAGAGGTCGAGGAGGGCGACGATCCGCTGCCCGGGCTTCATCGTGGCCGGGTCGGTCCGCGACAGCGCGAGCGTGGCGCCGAAGTACTGGACCGGGACGCCTCGCAGGCGCGGCTTGGCCAGCGCGTCCACCTGCGTCACCGTCGCGGCGATCGCCTCGAGGGGCCTCGACTCGACCCGCACCGTCCCCTTCCGCCCGGTCGCGAGCCCCCCGGCGTCGGCCTCCAGAACCCACACCTCGGCGTCCACGAGCGAGAGGTCGGGGATCTCCGCGAGGGGGAAGCCGCCCCAGACGGATTGCCCGACCTGCGGCGTGTCCCCCTTCCAGTCGCGCTTGAGGACGACGATGCCGTCGTGAGGGGCGCGGACCTCGAGGCTGCCGAGCTGTTTCTCGGCCTTCCCGATCTTCAGCCCCGCCTTCTTCCGGTCGATCCCGAGGAGGTCCAGCTGGAAGCGCGAGACCTCCTCCCGGACGGAGCGCACCTCGCGGGCGTGGCGCTCGCGGCTCCCGGCGAGGTCGACGTCGATGTCGGCCTCGATGATCTCGATCCGCGAGTAGAGCTCCGGGTCGCGGCTCTGGAACGTCTCGGCCGTGGTCCGCTCCCGGCGGGCCATCTCTGCGTCGCGGGAGAGGTTCGAGAGGGCCGCCCCCGACTCGGCCCTCTCGCGCCGGACGCGCGTGTCGACGGCGGCGGCGTCGGCCCGGCTCCCGAGGAGCGTGTTCTCGGTCTCGGTCGGGTCGAACCTCACGACGACGTCGCCGGCCTTCACCGGCGTGCCGTCGTCGAGGATCCAGCCGATCTTGTACGAGACGTCGTCGTCGGCGACGGGGGCGAGGAGGGGCGTCGCCTTGCGGGCCTTCAGCACCCCCTCGGCCCGGACGGTCCGCGAGAGCGCCCCGCGGGCCACGCGCGCGGCCGGGACGTCGTCGCTCCCCCGCCCGAAGCCGTGCGTACCGCCGAGGAGGAGGGTCGCTCCCGCGGCGAGGACGACGCCGAGGAGGAGGAAGCGCGGGCGGGGGACCTTCACGACCCCTTCTCCCCGGAGCCCTCGCGCTTCTCCCCGGCGCCCCTGAGGACCTCGTCCCCCGCCGAGAGGCCCGAGAGGACCTGCACCTTCCCGCCCCCGCGCCGCCCGACCGTGACGCGGAGGGGCTTCGTCTCCGAGGCGCGGAAGACGACCGGACCCTCGGCGGTGGCGAAGAGCGCGTCGAGAGGGATCGTGATCGCGTCCTTGACCCGCTCCACCTCCACCTCCCCCTTCAGGCGCATCCCGGGGCGCATCCGCTCCGGGTCGACCCGGTCGAGGGCCACGTCGAGGCGGGCGACCTTCAGCGGGAGCTTCGGGGAGGAGCGCTGGACGACGCGGCGGATCTCGGTCACCCGCCCGGTCAGGGGGAGGTCGGGGTGGGCGTCGAGGCGGAACGTCACCCGCTGCCCCTCGGTGATCCGCCCGGCGTCGGACTCGTCCACCTCGCCGCGGATGCCGAGCCGCTCCAGGTTGGGGACCTCCAGCACCTTCTCGCCGCGCCAGCAGCTGTCGCCGACCTTCTTCTTCTCGTCGCGCCAGTTCGTCAGGTAGACGACCACGCCGTCGCGCGGGGC
>WBZR01004364.1_pt1 | contig 11648 bp, 7 predicted proteins | sample 5204231 | NCBI WGS metagenome assembly WBZR01 (sample SAMN12412403, study PRJNA552823) | activated sludge metagenome | isolation source: activated sludge from anammox sidestream of wastewater treatment plant... | place: USA: Virginia | collected 2017-08
GCCGCCGCGCGCGGCGCCGCCAACTGCGTGTTGCTCAAGCCCAACCAGCGCGGCACGCTGAGCGAGCTGCGCACGGCCTGGGACGCGGCACGCGCGGCCGGCTGGGCCGGCATCGTGAGCGCGCGCTCGGGCGAGACCGAGGACACGAGCATCGTGCACCTCGCGCTCGGCTGGGGCGTCGGTCAGCTCAAGGTCGGGGCGTTCGCGCGCGGCGAGCGCATGGCCAAGTGGAACGAGGGCCTGCGGCTCGAGCAGGCGCTCGGCGCGCGCGCGCGCTTCGCCGGGCGTTCGGTGCTCGGGCGCAGCGCGGCCGGCTGACGGCGCTTGCCCAGGCGGCCAGCCTGGGCCGCGCGCCGCGCCTTGCCCGGCGCCCTTGGGCACCCCTGCGCGGGCGCGATTCATGTCTTTGTAGGCTGCCCAGCCCGCGACGATCGGCATCACGCCCGCTGCGACGGCAGGCCGCGCGGCGCCGGTCTTCACCGGCTCAGGCGCTGCCCTGGCGGCGCCGGGCGGCGTGATGGCGGCCGCTGCCGCGCGTGATCACGGCGTCGCCGACGAGCAGCTCACCCGGCTCGAGCACCGGCAGCGCCGACGCGCGCCGGTAGGGCGGCCCGAAGTCGGTCTGGGCCAGGTGGAGCAACGCCTCGAGGCCGTCGAGCACGAAGTAGGTCTCCTGAAAGTCGTCGATGCGATAGCGCGTGCGCAGCACGCGGTCGAGGTCGAAGGCGATGCGATGGGGCGAATCGTCCTCGACTGCGAACACCGACTCGCTCGCGGACGACGCGATGCCGGCGCCGAAGATGCGCAAGTCGCCGTCCTCGCGCACGAGGCCGAACTCGACCGTGTACCAGTACACCCGCGCGAGCTGGTCGAGCACGCCCAGCTCGCGGGCACGCAGCCCGCCCTGGCCGTAGGCCTGGATGAACGCGGCCATCACCGGGTCGAGCAGCATCGGCACGTGGCCGAACAGGTCGTGGAAGACGTCGGGCTCCTCGAGGTAGTCGAGCTGATCGGGCCTGCGGATGAACCGCCCCGCGGGAAACCGGCGCGCCGCCAGATGCGCGAAGAACACGTCGTCCGGCACCAGCCCCGGCACCGCCACCACCTGCCAGCCGGTGCGCCGCATCAACACCTCGGACAGCTCGTCGAAGCGCGGAATCCGGTCGTGGCGCAGCGGCAGTTCCTCCATGCCGCTCAGGAACGCGCGGCAGGCGCGGCCCGGCAGCAGACGGCTCTGGCGTTCGAACAGCGTGCGCCAGGTCGCGTGTTCTTCTGCGGCATAGCCGTCCCAGCCCTGGTCGATCGTCCAGTCGGGCGCGGCGGGCCGGTAGTCGGCGGCGGCCAGTCCGTGCTTGCGCGACGCGGCCGTCGGCTCGCCCATCACGGCGCGCGCGCCGGCTGCTGCAGCGCCAGCGCCTCGGCCACGCGGTCCATGAAGCGCGCGAGTTCGATGTCCTTCGTCGTCAGGCCGCCCGCATCGTGCGTGGTCAACGTGACGCGCACGCGGTTGTAGACGTTGGACCACTCGGGGTGGTGGTCGCTCCCCTGCGCCTGCACCGCGACCTGGGCCATGAAGCCGAAGGCCTGGGCGAAGTCGCGGAAGCGGAATTCGCGCGTGATGGTGCCGCCGCGCGCGGGGTCGTGGCGCCAGGCCGGGATGCTGCCCAGCAACGCGGGCAGCTGCGCTGCGGTGAGCTTCATGGCGATGCGCTCCGGTCGGCCTTCTTCGGCAAGCTCGGAAACGAAACGTACCAAGGATCCAATTCCTCGCTGGCGGCAGTGGCGTCGGCCCGCGACGCTGCCGCTCAGCGGGCGGCGCGCCGGTACACGAGCGTCGTCTCGCCCGGATCGGTGGGCCGGCGTACTTCGCCGACGAACTCGGCGCCCGAAGGCGGCAGCGCGGTCGCGCGCTGGCGCGTCGCCAGCAGCAGGTACGGGCATTGCGCGAGTCCGGCCGCCGGGTGCGCATCGACGCCGTAGCGCCCGATCGCTTCCAGCGCGGCCACGCCGGCGCGTGCCAGCCCGGGCGCCGCGATGCAGGCGCCGGCCGGCACCAGCGCCGCGACGCGTTCGACCCAGGGGCGCGGGCTGCGCGCGTAGTCCAGCGGCGGCAGCCACAGCGTCATCACGAGCAGCCAGCACAGCGCAACGCCGCCGGCCGGCAGCACCAGGCTCTTCCACAGCGCCTCGCGGTGCCGGCCGGTGCGCCAGCGCACGAGCGCGATCCAGGCCAGTGTGCCGGCCAGTGCGAAGGCGAGCGCGGCCCAGGAAAAGCGCGGCACGAATCCCGGCGCCAGGCGCGCGATATTGGCCGCCGGCTGCGCCGGCACGCCGGCGTGCATCGACAGGTAGACGACCCAGATCGTCGTCGCCCCGAGCGTGAAGAACAGCATCGAGAACCAGTCGATCGCCGCGCTGGCGCTGCGCTTCAAGGTCGGCAGCGCGAAGGCCGCGAGCACCGCCAGGCCGGGCAGGCCGAGCAGCAGCGCGCGGTCCGAGCCGCCCATCGCCAGGTTGGACGCCAGCGCCACGCCCACCGTGACGAGCGGCACGGCGACGTGGCGGTACGACAGGTAGGCGCGCCAGCGCCACAGCGTCCACAGCGCGAGCGGCCAGGACGGCCACATGAACCAGACCCATTGGCGCGCGATCGGCAGCAGCAATGCGCCCTGCAGGGCCTCGGCGCGCCAATGCCACGCGCCGAGCGCCAGCGCCAGTGCCGCCGCGGCGGCCGAGGCGGCGGCGACCCACGGCGCGAAGCGGCGCACCTGCGCCAGGCGCGAACGCAGGCAGACCACGAGGCCGGCGGCGCCCATCGCCAGCGCCATCGCCGGCGCGCCGCTGCCGGCGAGCAGCGGCAGGGCCACGACCACCGCCAAGCGTGCCTGCGGTGCGCGGTACGGTGCGGCGGCCAGTCCGTACAGGTACATCGCCACCGCTGCCAGCTGTGCCATCTCGGGCGTCGTTTCGTGGCCGAGCTGCAGCAGCCCGAGCGTGGCCATCAAGGCGAGCAATGCGCCGTCGGCAATGGCCCGCGCGTAGTCCACGGTGCCCGCCTCGCCGCCGAAGGCGAACGCCACCGGCCGTGCCGCCTCGGTGCGCGCGAGGTGGAAGGTGCTGTACCAGACCAGGGCGAGCGTGGCCAGCAGCAGCAGCGCGAACGGCACGCGCGCCGCCAAGGCCGGCTCGAGCGCGGGCGTCAGCAGCGTGATGAAGCCGGCGCCCATCCAGTGCGGCACGAGCGCCGTGTCGCCCGGCACGCCACCCAGTGTCGGCGCCCACCATGAGCTGCGGCCCTCGGCCATCGCCAGCATCTGACCGAAGGCCGCGAGGTCGGCGTTGCGCCAGGGGTCGCGCCCGAACAGGCCCGGCAGCGTGTAGGCCGCGCACAGCAGCAGCAGCGGCAGGCGCGGCAGGCGGCGCGCGGCCGTCTGCGACACGAGGGCGGGGCTGGGCCGGTTCACGTGGCGACCATGCGGCGGCAGGCAGGGCAGGAAGCGGGGCGGGAAGGCGCGCGCGAAGCGAGGCGGAACGCTGGGCGGGAAGCGGGGCAAGAAAAAAGGCAGCCGCGGCTGCCTTCGATCGCTGCCGGGCACGCCGCGGCGTGCCGCACGCTCACTTCTTGAGGCCGACGCGGGCGAACTTGTTGCGGAACTTCTCGACGCGGCCGCCCAGGCTGTCGACGCTCTTCTGCGTGCCCGTGTAGAACGGGTGCGTCTCGCTCGTCACCTCGAGCTTGACGAGGGGCAGTTCGCGGCCGTCGTCCAGCGTGATCGACTCCTTGGTCTGCACGCACGAGCGCGTGACGAACTTGAAGCCGTTCGAGAGGTCCTGGAAGCAGACCTCGCGGTAACCGGGGTGGATGCCTTCTTTCATGGAAAACCTCGGGGTCGGGCGCGGGAGCCACGCCGCTCGGGCCGTGAGCGTGCGCACTTGCCGCAGGAGGAAAACGCTGGATTCTAGCGGCTTCAGCCGCCGCGGCGCATCATGTCGAAGAAGTCGAGATTGCCCTTGGTGGCCTTCATCTTCTCGAGCACGAACTCCATCGCCTCGATCTCGTCCATCGGGTAGAGCAGCTTCCTCAGGATCCAGGTCTTCTGCAGGATCTCGGGCTTCAAGAGCAGCTCCTCGCGCCGCGTGCCGCTCTTGTTGATGAGGATGGAGGGGTAGACGCGCTTTTCGGCCATGCGGCGGTCGAGGTGGATCTCGCAGTTGCCGGTGCCCTTGAACTCCTCGTAGATCACCTCGTCCATCTTGGAGCCGGTGTCGATGAGCGCGGTGCCGATGATCGTGAGCGTGCCGCCTTCCTCGGTGTTGCGCGCGGCGCCGAAGAAGCGCTTGGGGCGCTGCAGCGCGTTGGCATCGACGCCGCCGGTGAGCACCTTGCCCGACGAGGGCAGCACGTTGTTGTAGGCGCGCGCCAGGCGCGTGATGCTGTCGAGCAGGATCACCACGTCCTTCTTCAGCTCGACGAGGCGCTTGGCGCGCTCGATCACCATCTCGGCCACCTGCACGTGGCGCGCCGCCGGCTCGTCGAAGGTGGAGCTGATGACCTCGCCGCGCACGGTGCGCAGCATCTCGGTCACTTCCTCGGGCCGCTCGTCGACCAGCAGCACGATGAGGTGGATCTCGGGGTGGTTGGCGACGAGCGCGTGCGCCAGCTGCTGCATCATCACCGTCTTGCCGGTCTTGGGCTGCGCGACGAGCAGCGCGCGCTGGCCTTTGCCGATGGGCGCCACCAGGTCGATGATGCGGCAGGTGATGTTCTCGTCGCTCTTCACGTCGCGTTCGAGCTTGAACTGCTCCTTGGGGAACAAGGGCGTCAGGTTCTCGAACATGATCTTGTGGCGGTTCTCCTCGGGGGTGAGACCGTTCACGCGATCGACCTTGACGAGCGCGAAGTAGCGCTCGCCGTCCTTGGGCACGCGCACCTCGCCTTCGACCAGGTCGCCGGTGTGCAGATTGAAGCGGCGCACCTGGCTGGGCGACAGGTAGATGTCGTCGGTGCTCGCCATGTAGCTCGTGTCGATCGAGCGCAGGAAGCCGAAGCCGTCGGGCAGCACCTCGAGCACGCCGTCGCCGAACACCTGCTCGCCGGCGCGGGCGCGCTTTTTCATGATGGCGAACATCAGCTCCTGCTTGCGCAGGCGGCTGACGTTCTCGATCTCGAGCGCCTCGCCCATCTCGATGAGCTTGGCGACGTGCATGGACTTCAGTTCGGACAGATGCATCGGGCGGGCACCTTCTCGGGGCGGACGACCGCGGACCCGACCGGGGTTCACGGCGTCGGGCCGCCGTGCGGGCGGCCTGGCGGAAAAAGCGTGGGAGCTTGGGGCCCGGGCGGCGCCTTCGAGCCGGGTTGGCCGGCGAGCGCGCGCGCGTGGATCCGGGCGGCAGACCGGGTGCGGCGACGATTCGTTGCGTCGGGCCGCGCCCGGACGAGGCGGGATTATAGGTGACCGTCGATGAACGCGGTGAGCTGGGCCTTGGGCAGCGCGCCGACCTTCGTGGCCACCAGCTCGCCGCCCTTGAACAGCATCAGCGTCGGGATGCCGCGGATGCCGTACTTGGCCGGGATGTCGCGGTTCTCGTCGACGTTCATCTTCGCGATCTGCAGCCGCCCGCCGTACTGCGCGGCGGCCTCGTCGAGAATCGGCGCGATCATCTTGCACGGGCCGCACCACTCGGCCCAGTAGTCGACCAGCACCGGCTTGTCGGATTGCAGGACGTCGCCGGCGAACGAGTCGTCGGTGACGTGCTTGATGAGATCACTGGCCATCGGTTCCTCCGGGATGGGGCCGGCCGCGGGCCCTGGCCGCGCGCATCGCCCCGATGCGCGGTCATTCTGACATATCGTCCCGCATCGGGCCCGGCGCCGTCCCGCGTGCGGCCCTCTGCAAACATGCGGCCAAGCAGGGCCATATGAGCGAAGTCGAGATCCTGCATCTGCCCACCGACGTCGACGTGCCGAGCCTGTGGTCGACGGCCGCGGCGCGCGCAGCCGCGTGGCTGCGCGGCCGCGCGCTGCCGGCGCGCGACGCGACGCTGCTGCTGCCCTTTGCCGCGCTCGTGCCGGTGGCGCGCGAGACGTTCGCGGCCGAGCCGGGCTTCGGCGGCTGGCCGCCGCGCATCGAGACGCCGCTGACGCTGGCCGCCGCCCTCGGGCCGCCGCCCGAGGCGGCGCCGGGCCGCGTGAGCGGCGAGCCGCTCGTCGATCGCCTGGCGGCCACAGCGCGCGTGCGGCGGCTGCTCGGTGCGACCGGACTCGACGAGGGGGCCGTCGTCCCCGGCGAGCTGCCCTGGCTGACGGCGCAGTTCGTCGACGCCGCGCAGCGCCTGCGCGCCGCGGCCTTGGCGCTCGCGCCGGCCCGGCGCGCCGGCTGGTGGGCCGCCGCCGCTGCACGCACGGCGGCTGCGGCGGCCGGGCCGGCGCAGCTCGAGGCGCGTCTGCTGAGCGAGGCCGTGAACTGGTGCGCCGAGGGCGTGGCCGGCGCCACCGACCGGCTCTTCCGGCATCGCCCGGCCGCCTGGATCGTCGTCGAGATGGGCGGCGCCGATGCGCTGGTCGCCGGCTTGCTCGACGCGGCCGCCGCCGCCGGCGTGCCGGCGCTGCGGCTCGTCGCCGACCCGCCAAGTGCCGCGCCGTTCGCGGCCACGGCTTGCCCGGCGCGGGTGCGGCGCTGGATTGCCGAAGACGCGGAGGACGAGGCGCGCGCCGCGGCCGCGGCCGTCGTCGACGCGCTCGCGGCCGAGCGCACGCCGGTCGCCCTGGTGGCGCTGGACCGCGCCCTCGTGCGCCGCACGCGCGCGCTGCTCGAGCGCGCCGGCGTGCCGCTGCACGACGAGACCGGCTGGCAGCTCAGCACCACGCGGGCCGCCGCCGAGCTGCGGGCGCTGCTGCGTGCCGCTCGGGCCGGGTCCGGCGGCGACGCCTGGCTCGACTGGCTCGCCACCTGGCCGCGCGCCGAGCCCGCGGCCCGCGCCAGCCTCGAGGCGCTCTGGCGCGGCAGCCGTCGCGTACGCGACGCAGCCGCCGCGACGCGCCTGGCACGTGCGGCGGGCGCGCATCTGGCGCCGCTCGCCGAGCCGGGGCGCCGCAGCCTGAACGCGTGGCTGCAGCGCCTGGCCGGGCGGCTGCAGGCCGACGGCAGCGCCGAGCGGCTGCGCTCCGATGCCGCCGGGGCGCAGGTGCTCGCCGCGCTGCGACTCGACGGCGCAGGGCCGGGCTGGGGCCCGGCAGCCGACGCGCTGCATCTCGACCTGGCGGAGTTCGACGCCTGGCTGGCCGCCGCGCTCGAGGCCCGGACCTTCGTGCCGCCGGCCGATGCGGGGGCGGTGGTCGTCGTCACGCCGCTGGCGCGTGCGATCGGACGCCCCTTCGGCGCCGTCGTGCTGCCGGGCGCCGACCACCGACACCTGGGCGACGCGGCGCCCGCCGCGTCGCTCGTCGGCGATGCGCTGGCCGCCGAGCTCGGGGTGCCTACGCGCGGCGAGGCGCGGCTGCGGCAGCGTCTGGCGCTGGCCCAGCTGATGCGCGTGCCGGCACTCACGCTGCTGCGCCGCCTTCAGGACGAAGGCGAGGGTTTCGACGACAGCCCCGATCTGCAGTGGCTGCTGCTCGAGCGCGCCCGCGCCGGCCTGCCGGCCTGGCCGGACGAGCCGGCACCGCTGCCGCGTCGCCTGATGCCCGCTGCGCCGGTTGCGCCGCCGCGGCCCAGCGCGTCCGCGGCGCTGCCGCACACGCTGAGCGCCACCCAGGTCGAGGCGCTGCGCGACTGCCCCTACCGCTTCTTCGCGCGCGCCGTGCTGCGCCTGGAGGAGCCGGCCGAGCTCGAGCAGGCGCTGGCCAAGCGCGACTACGGCGAATGGCTGCACCTCGTGCTGCAGCATTTCCACGCCGGGCGCGCCGCCGCCGAGGCGGCGGCTCCGCATGAGGCCGCAGCGCCGCCGCCGGATGACGCCGCGCGGCTGCAGCAGGCGGCCGAGCACGCCACGCGCGAGCTGCGGCTCGACGCGGCTGAGCTGCTGCCCTTTCGCGCGAGCTTCGAGGCCTTCGCGCCCGCCTACCTGCGCTGGCTGGCGCGGCACGAGGCTGCCGGCTGGCATTGGCTCGGCGGCGAGACCGAGCACCGTTTCGCGGCGGCCGCACTGGCGCCGACGACGCTGCGCGGGCGGCTCGACCGGATCGATCAGGGCCCCGGCGGCACGCGCCGGGTGATCGACTACAAGACCGGCTCGAAAAGGGCGCTCGAGCGCAAGGTGAAGGAGCCGCTCGAGGACACGCAGCTCGCCTTCTACGCCGCGCTGCTGGGCGATGCGACCCCGCTCGAGGCCTGCTACCTGGCGCTCGACGAGCGCGACGCGCCGATCGAGATCGCGCATCCCGCCGTGCAGCGCAGTGCCGCGGCACTGGTCGCCGGTCTGGGCGACGAGCTGCGCCGCCTGCGCGCCGGCGCCGCCATGCTGGCGCTCGGCGAGGGCGAGGTCTGCCTGCATTGCGAGATGCGCGGCCTGTGCCGGCGCGACCATTGGCGGCCGCCGGCGCAGCAAGCCGCGGAAGCGGCGCCGGGACACGCGGCGTGAGCGAGGGCGCAGGCGCTCGCGCCGGCGGCAGCGCGCACGACGGCGCGCCGGGCGACACGATGCGCGACGCGGCCTACGCCATCGACGGCGCCGCCGTCGACCGCGACGCTTTCTACGCCGCCGCCTGCGATCCGGCGCGCAGCGTCGTCGTCGAGGCCTGCGCCGGCGCCGGCAAGACCTGGATGCTGGTGTCGCGCATCGTGCGCGCGCTGCTGGCCGGCGCCGAGCCGCAGCAGATCCTCGCCATCACCTTCACGCGCCGCGCCGCCGGCGAGATGCGTGCGCGCCTGGACGAATGGCTGCGGCAATGGGCCGGCGGCACGCACGCGGGCAGGGTGCAGGAGCTGCGCGCGCGCGGCCTCGCCGCGGCCCAAGCCGAGGCGCTGGCGCCGGCGCTGGCCGCACTGCACGAACGCGTGCTGCGCAGCGGCCGCGGCGTCGAGGTGCGCACCTTCCACGCCTGGTTCAGCCAGCTGCTGGCGCACGCGCCGCTGGCGCTGCTGCACCGGCTCGGGCTGCCCGCCGGGCACGAGCTGGTCGAGGACACGGCGGCGCTGTGGGCGCCGCTGCTGCAGCGCGTGCACGAAGCGGTGCAGGCCGACGCCGCGCTGCGCCATGTCTACCTGGAGATGGTCGGCGCGGCGGGTCGCAGCCGCTGGCTGAAGTGGCTCGAAGCGGTCTGGCAGCGGCGCACCGTGGTTGCGCGCGCCGACGACTCCGGCACGCTGGCCGATGCGGTGGCGCCGGCGGCGGCGCTGTGGCCGCAGTGTGCCGGCCTGGCCGAGCCGGTCGAACTGATGCTGGCCGATGCGGCGCTGCGCGCCGACCTGGCCGACTGCGCGCGCGCCGTCGGCCGCGGCGGCGCCACCGCGGCCAAGGCGGCCGCCGGGCTCGTCGACGCGCTCGCGCTGGCCGCGGCCGGCGACGCGCACGGCGCGCACGCGCGCGCCTGGAGCGCGCTCATGACCCAGACGGGCGACAAGCGCAAGCACCTGGGTGCCGACGACGAGGTCGACGCCGCGATCACCGCGCTCGGCCTGGTCGGCCGCATGCAGAACCAGCACGACGCGTGCAACGCGCATCGGGCGCTCGTGCAGTTCGCGCGCCTGCTGCGGCGCGAGTACGCCGCGCTCAAGCGCGCGCGCGGCCTGGTCGACATGGACGACCTCGATGCCGCCGCCGAAGCGCTGCTGGGCGACGGCGAGACGGCGGTGTGGGTGCAGCAGCGGCTCGACCAGCGCCTGCGCCACCTGCTGGTCGACGAGTTCCAGGACACCAGCCCGCTGCAGTGGCGCGCGCTCGCAGGCTGGCTGGCCGGCTATGCCGGCGCCGGCGGCGGGGCGAGCGGGCAGCGCCCGCTCGGCGTCTTCATCGTCGGCGACCCCAAGCAGAGCATCTACCGCTTCCGCGGCGCGGAGCCGCGCCTGTTCGATGCGGCGCGCGATTTCGTCGTGCAAGGCCTGGACGGGCAGCTGCTGCAGTGCGACCACACGCGGCGCAACGCGCGCAGCGTCGTCGCGGCGCTGAACGCGGTGTTCGAGCCGCTGGCGGCTGCCGGCGTGAGCCCGTTCCGTCCGCACACCACCGAATCGCTGGCCGCCGGGGCCGTGCTGGCGCTGCCGGCGGCCTCGGCCGTCACGCGCGCGGCAGGCGCGGGCGCAGCCGCAGCCGACGTCTGGCGCGACTCGCTCGGCATGCCGCGCCGCGAGCCCGAGCAGGTGCGGCGTGCGGCCGAGGCCGGCCGCGTCGCCGCTGCGGTGGCGCAGCTGGTGCGGCACGAGGGCTTCGCGCCGCGCGACGTGATGGTGCTGGCGCGGCGCCGCATCGCGCTGGCCGCGGTGGCCGACGCGCTGGCTGCGGCCGGCGTGCCGCACGCGCTGGCCGAGAAGCTCGAGCTGCACCGCGTGCCCGAGGTGCTGGACCTGGCGGCGCTGCTCGACGTGCTGGCTTCGCCCGGGCAGGACCTGTCGCTGGCGCGCGCCCTGAAGAGCCCGCTGTTCGGTGCCGACGACGCGGCGCTGCTGTGGCTGGCGCAGGCTGCGCGGGCCAGCGACCGGAGCTGGCTCGACGCGCTGCTGGGCGCCGCCGCGCCGCCCGACGCCGCGCTCGCGCGTGCCGCCACGCTGCTCGGCGCCTGGCAGGCCCTGGTGCACCGGCTGCCGCCGCACGACCTGCTCGACCGCATCGTGCACGAAGGCGAGGTCCTCGAGCGCATGGCGGCGGCGGTGCCGCCGGCGCGTCGCGCCTACGCACTGCAGGCGCTGCAGGCGCTCGTCGGCGCGGCGCTGCTGCACGAAGGCGGGCGCTTCGCCACCGCCTACGGCTTCGTGCGCGCGCTGCGCGCCGGCCGCGTGCTGGCGCACCGCAGCGCACCGGCCGACGCCGTGCAGCTGCTCACCGTGCACGGCGCCAAGGGACTCGAGGCGCGCGCCGTGCTGCTGGTCGACAGCGACGCCGCGCCGCGGCGCAACGGCGAGCTGGAGCTGCTGGTCGACTGGCCGCCCGACGCGGCGGCGCCGCAGCGCGTGGCCTTCCTGCGCAGCGCCGGCGCGGTGCCGCCTTCGCTCGAGGACGCCTGGGCGTCGCAACGCGCGCGCGCCGAGGCCGAGGAGCTCAATGCCTTGTACGTGGCGATGACGCGTGCGCGCGAGCGGCTGCTCGTCAGTTGCACACAGGCCGCGCGCGCTTCGTCGGGCGCGAGCTGGTGGACGCGCATCGCCGCGGTGGCGGCGCCGTGGCAGCCGCTGGCCGCCGATCAGGCGCCGGCCGCCGAGGCCGAGCCCGCCAGCGTGCCCTGCCTGGCGCGGCCACCGGCGAGGGCGGCCGCGCCGCCGCCGCGTGCGGCGACGGCCGATGCGCAGGCCGTGCTGCTCGGCCGGGCGTTGCACCGTGCGCTCGAGTGGCTGGGCGATCCCGGGCCGCAGCAGCCGGCTGCCGACCGGCCCGCGGCCTGCCGCGCCGCGCTGGCCGAGCAGGGCCTGCCGGGCGCGCAGGCCGCGCTGCTGCTGCGCTGGGTGACGGCGATCGTCGACGGGCCGCACACCGCGCACTTTTTCCGCGGCCCC